>Ga0224555_1000864_pt1 | contig 45911 bp, 32 predicted proteins | sample 714S23034metaG_FD_180687 | JGI IMG/M metagenome (GOLD analysis project Ga0224555, IMG submission 180687) | Peat soil microbial communities from Stordalen Mire, Sweden - 717 S2 30-34 | ecosystem: Environmental > Terrestrial > Soil > Wetlands > Peat | place: Sweden: Norrbotten County, Stordalen...
TCTCAACAACTTACGAGCTTGTTTCTTACCAGCCCCCGGGGACAATCGAAACACACGCGAACCGCACCCCGAGACACCTAAGACGGCCGAAGGCCCGGCTCGTCCGCCACCGGTTCCGGCTGTGAATAGCGAATCGTCTCCGGACCCACTGCCCCTCCCGTCATCAGCATGCTCATCGCCTGTTCCATCGTCAGATCGGTCAAGATCACCCGGCTGATGGGCAACACCTGCAGAAACGCCGAGGTCGGATTGATGGCGTTCGGCAGCAACACGGCGGCCAGCAGTTCGCCGCTGGTTGAGTCGGTCAGCGTGCGCGTGAGGAATCCGATGCTCTTCTGGCCAACAATGGGAAAATCCACCAGCACCACGCGCTGGCTCGTGGACTTCTTGGCCATCATCGTGTCAATCAGTTGCCGCACCGACGTGTAGACCTTGGCCACAAACGGCAGGCGCTCCAGCACCGCCTCGAACAGGTCGAAGGCCTGGCGTCCGATCACCAGCGACGTAACCCGGCCCACGATGTAAAGTACGGCCAGCGTCAGCACCACCGCCAGCGCTGATTCGAGCAACGGGTTGCTGAACCAGCCGGAAGAAAAAGTCGCGGCAAACAGTTGCACCACCGGCAATCCCGCCTTGGCCAGCGCGCCAAGCAGAAAACTGAAGATCAGGTAAGTGACAAACAGCGGTCCGATGGTGATGACCCCTGCCAGGATGTTGCGTTGCAAGCTGCGCAGGCTATGTGCGAATACTGGTTTCACGCATCTCTCTCCGCTACGAGAATACGCGATCGGGCACCCCGTCCGGCGCGCGCCTCGGGGCCGGTTCGCGTGGTCAGAAAACGCCGGAATCGATGGGTAACTGCGAAAAACGCCCATCCGCCTCGCTTCGCGGATTCCTTTATAGTGAATAGAGAAGGAAGTTTATGAATCAGGTAAAGGGTATTTGGTTGAGCGATGAGGATCTCTGGCCACCGGGCCACGAAGAGCTGTATCCAGACCAGATTGAGCCTCATCCGGGTTTTGAAGACCTGCATCCGGGAACAGTGGAGCCACGCCCTGTTATCGAGGAACCGCGCCCGCGTGCGTCCGTGTCGCCGCTGCCGCCGGTAAGTGCCGGCCACGCTTCAGCGCAACCTGAACCTCGCGCCCTAGGGCGCATCTCGCCTGTGCCTGCCCCGCCTGTGCCTGAACCGATGCGCGCGCTCACCGGTTCCTCTCTTGCCGCGCCGCCGCCCGAGCGCCCCTCCGGACTGGAGCGCGTCCTCGGCGCCCTGCGCGCCACGCTGCCTTTCGTGCAAAAGGTCCTGCCGCTTCTTGACGGCCAGATCGGTACCGCCGTCTCCAACGTCCTTGGGCCGCCCCGTCCGCCGGTCAACCTTTTTCCTCTGGAGAACAGCCTGGCTGAGCTTCAAACCCAACATCGCGAACTCCTCGGCCAGATTGCGGACCAGAATACCTCGCTCAAGAAGGTTGAAGACCAGTTGCAGCGGGTCCGTGAAGCCACCGACCGCAATACCCTGGAACAACAGGAAATGCTCGACGACCTGAGGTCGGTGGGCAAAAAGATCAACCTCGTCGCCGCTGCCGCCCTGGGGCTTCTGGCAGTCTCAATCGTCCTCAATCTACTTCTGTTTCTTCACTTCGAGCGGATAATTCCGTAGCCTATCTGTCCTCCGGGCTCCTCACGCGCGCGCTTGGAGCCTGCCGCATGTACCCTCACTGGCTTTGGCAGTGTTTCACCCCCCGGCCGCATTCAATGGATTTGCAAGGCGTTATGGCCCTTTTCAGTCCAGAGACTCAACTACATTCATATAACACACAACTCTGTTCGTTATATAAATACGATCCTTGGCCTATTTGCTAACCTTGCCCATCTTTGTGACGGCCGCTGTTGCCAGTCGTATTTTCAGAGGGCTACTATTCCGGTTGGGTCGCCTATATATGACCCGATTTCTGTCCCAAATATGTATGCAGTTGTTCCCAAGTTCACAGAGCTTCACCAACGAGCGGCGCTTTTTAGCCCACGCCGCGATCGGAGTGTCTCGCCATGGCATGGTATGCCTACTGCATCGGGGAAAAGCAAGCCTTTCCTGAACTCGCTCGTCATCGTAAACCAGTACCGATGGAATCTGTCCTTGGAGTAAGCGGAAATCAAGTCTTCTTATATCCCGCCAGTGACCTCGCAATCATCGTCAGCGAGCACAATCCACAGGAGACCCTCAACCAGAAATCCGGCGTCGATCATGCCCGCGTGATTGCCGATTGCTTTCAGCATTCCACCGTCCTTCCGTTCCGCTTTGGAACCGTCTTCGGCGACGATGAAGCGCTTCGCAAATCCATTCGATCCAACCAGCGACAGTTTCTCGGAAACATCGACAAGCTGCGCGGCAAGACCGAAATGCACCTGAAGATATTTGTCGACGACTGTTGCGGCCGCGAGGTCGAGCGCCATCAGCCCGCCGAGAGCGTGGGCCGCGAATACCTGAGCAACCTGCGCGAAAGCGCAACCAGGACACGCGAGCGCCAAACCCGTGCCCGCGCCGTCAGCTTCCAGATGCACCGCCTCTTCCTGCCCCTCGATGAGGAAGTCAGTTGCCGGCTCACGGATAGCGGCAAAATGGTGCTGGACATCTCCCACCTGATCGATCGCAAATGCGTGGAGCGCTACCAGAACAAATTTGCCACCACCAGCGCCATGCTGCGCGAGTGCCACATGCAGATCTCCGGTCCCTGGCCGCCCTACCACTTTGTGCACCGGCTCACCCGCAACGGCCATCCGCAGCCTCAACCCGCTGCCATTCCTGCTCCCGTCCACGCAGCCGATGCCGCCGCGCCGGTCCTGCACATGATGGAGCACGCCGCCCTGCTGGCCTAGTCCGTTTCGCCGTATCGACAAAAAAAGCTCCGGCCATCGCCGGAGCTTTTTTGTGTTGGACTCCCATTAGCTCTAAAGTCCTCAGTCGTAGTATTCCAGCCCCAGGTGCGTAATCAGCTCCTGCCCCATGATGTGACGAAGCGTGTTCTTCAGCTTCATCGACTGGATGAACAGATCGTGCTCCGGATAAAGTCCCGCGGCGGTTTGCGGCGACTTCAGATAGAAGCTCAGCCACTCCTGAATCCCGATCGATCTCAGCTCCGGCGTGCGCTTCGCCAGGTCCAGGAACAGCACCAGGTCCAGCGCGATCGGCGCAGCAAGAATCGAATCGCGGCACAGAAAATTCACCTTGATCTGCATCGGATAGCCCAGCCACCCGAAGATGTCGATGTTGTCCCACGCCTCCTTTTCGTCGCCCCGCGGAGGATAGTAGTTGATGCGGATCTTGTGGTAGATGTCCTTGTAAAGATCCGGGTAAAGCTCCGGCTGAAAGATGTAATCGAGCGACCCCAGCTTGGACTCTTCCTTGGTCTTGAACGACTCCGGATCGTCCAGCACTTCCCCGTCCCGATTGCCCAGGATGTTGGTCGAGAACCATCCCGAAACGCCGATCATGCGCGCTTTGAACGCCGGCGCCAGCACCGTCTTCATAAACGTCTGCCCGGTCTTGAAGTCCTTGCCGCAGATGGGAGCGGCGTTCTTCTTCGAGAGCTCGATCAGCGCCGGAATGTCAACTGTCAGGTTGGGCGCGCCATTGGCAAAAGGCACTCCCTCGCTCAGCGCCGCATACGCATAGATCTGTGACGGCGGAATGCCGATGTCGTCGTTTTCAAGACCCTTCTCGAACGCTTCGATCGTCTGGTGCACCGCCGCCGGCTCCATGAAGATCTCTGTCGATGCGGCCCAGATCATCACCACCCGGTCCACCGTCTTCCTGAAGGCCCGAATGTCCGCAATCACCTGGTCGGCCAGGTCGCGCTTGTTCTTGCCCTTCTTCACATGCGTTCCATGCAGGCGCTTCACGTAGTACTGGTCAAAAACCGCCGGCAGCGGCAGGATGCTTTCCAGATATGGTTTCAGCTTGGCCAGCGTTTCCTTGTCCAGCACCGCGGCGTGCGCGGCCGCCTCGTACACGTTGTCCTCGAAAATATCCCAGCCCGTGAAAACCACATCCTTCAAATCTGCCAGGGGCACAAAATCCCTGATCAGCGGGGACGTGTTATCGGTGCGCTTGCCCAGCCGGATCGTTCCCATCTGGGTCAGCGAGCCGATCGGCTTGGCCAGCCCGCGACGCACCGCTTCCACGCCCGCAATCATCGTGGTGGCCACGGCGCCAAGGCCCACCACCATCACGCCCAGTTTCCCCTTGGCGGGCTCAATTCCGGTTGCTGCGGCGGTCTTCTGGCCGCCTTGCTCTTCGCTTTGCATTGTCTCTCCCAACCTTCCTTCGCTTGTTGTCTTCAGTTTCCTCTGATTCCTTCAGCCGCCATGGCGGCCACGCGCGGCTTTCGCTTTCCTGCTCAGGCCGCATTTGCTTCTTTTCTCCGCCGCACGTGCGTCCACACAAACCACACAAATGCCGCCAGAATTGCAATCTCCACTGCCAGGTGAAAGCGGTGGAATATCTGCTCGAATCGCGGGTCGGAATTCCATCTCTCGCCCAGCTTGTTGCCTGCGTACGCCAGGGCAAAGCACCACGGCCATGAGCCCAGGAATGTGTACACATGAAACCGAAGCTGCGGCATGCGCGCAATTCCTGCCGGAAACGCAATGAACGTGCGCACCACCGGCAGCAGCCGCGCCAGCAGCACAGTAATAGACCCGTGTTGCTCAAAGAATCGCGTCATGCGATCCAGGTCGCGGTGGCTCATCAGCACCCAGTTGCCATAGCGCTCCACCAGCGGCCGGCCGCCCCTGGCTCCAATCCAGTACGCCACCAGCGATCCCAGGTTGCACCCCGCCGCGCCCGCCGTCGCAACCCAGAAAAGATTGAAGTACCCCTTGAATACCAGGTACCCCGCGAACGGCATGATGATCTCTGAAGGCAGCGGGATGCAGGCCGATTCGATCCCCATCAGCGCAACAATACCGGCGTACCCGCCGGCCCGTATAACATGGGTTACGAATTCGAATAGCAGGGCCAGGATCTTCTCGTTCATGAGCCTTCTCAGTATATAGGTCCATGATGAGCTGTATCCCCTTCCTGCGATTCGATTATGATTGGAAAAACCCTGCACACGTCTGCATTTGCAATTTGTTAAGATGGTTTGTATAAGCTTCACATTCTGAGGAGGTCTTGTGGCTGGGATACCCCCTGTACCGCTCACACTTGAGGGCTCGAGCGTCCTGCATCAGTTCTTCCGCTTTGACTGGAAGGCGTGGCGCAGAACTCCCCTACCTGACCGCGAACGCATTGCGGCTGCGGCTGCCCGCTTGCTCGGCGATCTGGAACGCGCCACCGGCGAAGCCCTCGTGAGGACCGCTCTCTACTCCCAGATTGGCCACAAGGGCGACTTGATCCTGGTCCATTTCCGCGAATCGCTCGATGCCTTGAACCAGGTCGAGCTCGATCTCGCCCAGACTGAGTTCTACGAGTTCCTCACCCCGGTTCATTCCTATGTCTCGGTGGTGGAACTGGGGCTTTACGAGTCGAGCAGAAAAACCTACGAAGCAGCCTCTGAAAAAGGTCAGGAAATGTATTCTCCCGACTGGCAGAATGAAGTGGACTCCACCCTCCAGCGCCAGGCTGAGGCCATGGCCCCCCGTCTCCATCCTTCCGTGCCCGACACAAAGTATCTCTGCTTCTATCCCATGGACCGCAAGCGCGGCGAGCATGTCAACTGGTACATGATTCCCTTCGCCGAACGCGCCAAAATGATGCACGACCACGGCATGATCGGCCGCCGCTACGGCTACCAGGTCAAGCAGATCATCTCCGGCTCCATCGGCCTCGACGACTGGGAGTGGGGCGTAGACCTCTTCGCCGACGACCCCGTTGTCTTCAAAAGGCTGATTTACGAAATGCGCTTCGACGAAGTCAGCGCCGTCTTCGCCATCTTCGGCCAGTTCTACATTGGCGTCCGCCTGCCCATCGAGAAGCTCGGCAGTTGGCTCAACGGCAAACTCTAGTTCTTTGGCCGTATGAAAATGTTCCATTTGGAAATGTTGCGCCGGCCTCCCGGCCGGCTGTAATGTGGGCCTCCTGGCCCACGTTCGCTCATTAGATAGAACATCTTCTCCCGGTCACAGACCTAGATGCCGCGTTGGATATCCATACTCTCGACAGTAAGGCTGATTTGCCTTACTATAGAGGCAGAGGTTGGATCCCATGACCACGCTGACGATTACCGCCAAAGGACAGATCACCCTCAAGCAGGAGCTGCTCCGGCATCTGAATATAGCTCCCGGCCAGAAAGTCCAAGTCGACAAGCTGCCGGACGGACGGCTTGTGGTGCAGCCGGTCGTACAGACAGGCTCGATCGACGATTTCATCGGAAGCCTCGAACAAAAGGGCGGCCCCACGCTCACTATCGCTCAAATCAAGAAGATCACCGAAGACGCTTGGGCAGGCAAACGATGAGAATCGCCGCGGATACGAACGTGCTGCTGCGAGCTGCGGTGCGCGACGACCCTCAACAAACCATCTCCGCCGCCAATGTGCTTCGCAAGGCAGATCTGGTTGCTGTTCCCGTTGCAGCTCTCTGCGAGTTCGCCTGGGTCATGCGAAGCGCTTACAAAAGCTCCCCCCTTGAGGTCGCCCGCTCGATTCGCTCGCTAGTCACCAGCCCCAATGTGGTGACAAACCTCCCTGCCGTCGAGGCAGGATTGGCGGCCCTCGATATGGGCGGCGATTTCGCCGACGGCGCCATTGCCTACGAAGGCCACTGGCTGGGAGCAGAGGAGTTCGTCAGCTTCGACAAACAGGCCGTGTCCTTACTCAAGTCGCAAGGCAAGCGAGCACGGCTTCTCTCATGAGAATGAAGCAGATATGACCAATCCAGTCGTATCCGAAGAGGAGATTGATGCCGCCGAGAAGCTACGCTCCAAAGGCGATCTCGCGGGTGCCCCATCCTTGACAGCCGTATCACTGCTGGGAAAAGTGGGAGAGCACGAACCTAAACAGGATTAGACCATGCCCCCGAAATCATCTCCGAAAAAAAGACCGCGCAAAGCATTAAGCGGCCCCCTCGCCCCCGACCGCATCTCCGCCATCCTTAAAGCCCTCGACGAGTCCTACCCCAGCGCCGTCTGCGCCCTCACCCACATCTCCCCCTGGGAACTCCTCGTCGCCACCATCCTCTCCGCCCAATGCACCGACGCCCGCGTCAACATGGTCACCCCAGAGCTCTTCCGCCGCTACCCCACCCCCCATGCCATGAGCAAGGCAACCCTCCCCGCCATCGAGAAGATCATCCGCACCACCGGCTTCTTCCACAACAAGGCAAAATCCATCCAGGGAGCGGCCAAAGCGGTGGTTGAGCGATTCGGCGGCCTGGTCCCCGAGACCCTCGCCGAGCTCATCACCATCCCCGGCGCAGCCCGCAAGACCGCCAACGTCGTCCTCGGCGTCTCCTTCGCCAAAGCCGAAGGCGTAGTCGTCGACACCCACGTCTTCCGCATCGCGCGCCGCCTCTCACTGGCCAAAACCGAGACCGCTGAAAAAGTCGAGCAGGAGCTGATTCAGATTCTGCCCCAGGACCGCTGGATCGCCTTCTCCCACCAGCTCATCCACCACGGCCGCCAGGTCTGCGACGCCCGCAAACCCAAATGCGACTGCTGCAGCCTCGAGCAGCTCTGCCGCTCCAAAGACAAAACCTGGCACTCCTGACCGGCAGGCGGGTCGCCCACCCTTTCAATCCCCACCAAAGCTAGGTGCCCAAAGCCTGCCCCGAGCGTCAATGATTTGGCTGTCATCCTGAGCGAGCGCAGCGAGTCGAAGGACCTGCGGTTGCTCTTCGTCTCGCCGAAGGCCACGGCCTCAGCCAACGCACAAAACCACTCGCCTACGCCACCCCAGTTATCTTGCGGCGAATCTGCTCGTACACGCCGCGCCCGTGGTCATCCTCGCGAGCGGCCATGAGAAAGAGAGCTTTCCCTCCGCTTTTTTCTTCGAATTTTTCGCCCACGCTGCGCTTTTCAAGCGTGTCAGCCGTGTCGGAGATGTGCTCCCCTTTGTATTCCACAACCAAAGTGCGGCCGTCTTTGAGCACGGCGACGAAATCCGGATAGAAGAGATCGCTGGCGGTCTGAAGCCACAATGACGCGTCCTTCTTCCCGGCCAGATTCCGCACCCAGTAGAGGACTTCGGGTTGCGCGTCCAAAGCCTTTGCGCACTCGAACTCTTCCCCATCACTCTTCAGTTCTCCAGGCCGTTCATAGTAGTGTTTTGCCCAATGATAGCTGCCAGTATAATACCAATTGGCAGGATAGTTTTTTGGATCATACTCGAAGGCAAAGTTAAAGGACGTTTCTATTGCGGCGGATGGCCCGAAGAGTAATTCCTGATAGGCGTTGCGGTGGGCAGCGTCACGGGATTTTGTGATTGCGCCCAGGAGTTCGCGGCAGAGCAGATACTTTGCCCGCACCAGCGTGGAGAGATCGAAGCGCCCGGAACCAAGCAACTCGCCGACGGCGCGGCGAATCCACTCCTCCAACTTTTCCTGGCTAACGTCCGGCTGCCGTAATTCCTTGTCCAGCCAACGCACCAGATCGGTCTCTGCCCATTCAACCGGCATCAGACTCAAATCGAGCTGATCGGTTCCCATGAACTTGGTCCTGATTTTACCTCCATCGATATCCAGCTCGAATGTTCGCGTCGCCGGATCGTAGTGAAAACCGGAGAGGGAGGGTTTTGAGGCAAGCAAGTCCCAACTGTAAGCGTCAAGGATCAGGTCCTCATCGAAGAGGCGCAGTTGGCCATCGAAATGCGCGCAGAGGCGTGGAACTATGAAGGCTTCTCTCCGCTCCGAGGGTGCTAACGGCCTCTTGGGCCGCTCGGCGTACTCGCGCAGCTTTTGCTCAACCGCTGGCTTATCGGCAAGGGCAACTCCGGCCATGATCTTTTCCCGCAGCGGTTCGGAGATCTGACCGACAATCTCAATGGTGGCTTTGCCGTCAGGAAGGCGATGGAGAATGACCTGCTCATGCTCGCGCTCGGTCAAGCCGGTAAGATCGGGCGCTGTCGTGAGTTCTACGACAACGGGCGCATCGAAAAGCGGCAACCCACCGCTTGACGGCTGGCCGCGTTCAATGGCTTGCGCGGCCTCGGCGGCGTCGAAGCCGAGCGCAACCATGCTGGTTTCAAGCTGGCTTGCCGCCTCGGAGAAGTTGGGGCTGGAGACGTGAGCGTAAGCCTTGTTGAGGTCTGTCGCCTTGCGCCGCTGCACATAGGGCATACGCAACACGCGGCCCAATAGCTGCTCGACGCTGGTTGCATTATGAATGTTGGCCGTGGAGCAGAAGACGTAAGCAAAAGAACAATCCCAGCCCTCTTTCAATGCCTGCACGGTGATGATGATTTCGATGGGGCAGTTCTCTTTGAAAAGATCGATGCCTTCCAGTTCGCGTTGGGTTCCGGTGGCAATGGCAATCCTCTCTTCGGGAATTCGCTCATTTTCCAGCAGATATTTCTTCACCGCTTCGACGTTTGCGACTCGATCCTGATTCTCAGCCTGAATGAGAAGAATGGGCCGGATATATTGAGACTCGTTCTTCGCCAGCACAGCCAGCCGCCTGCGCGTGCGCAGCGCGTCGCTCAGCGCCGACTCCCATGAGGAGGTGTGCTCGGTGAGCACGATGGGCAGCTTGATCATGGCCTCCGCCTTGAGTTCGGCGGCGGAGACGCGGCACAAAACATTGCTGCCGGTGCGGGGATCATTGTCGGGGGTTGCAGTCAGCTCGACGATGCAACAGGGCGCGATGCGATTGAGAACTTCAAAGGTAAGTTTGGTACGGGCGTTGTGGGCCTCGTCCATGATGACCATGGGGCGATGAAGCCTCATCAAGTTGGCGAATGAATACTTGACCTTTCCAGCATGGGAGCCGGAATCGATGCGATCCAGTTCCGGGAGGGTTGTGTTGATGCGAGTGAAATGACTCTCAAGCGCTTCCTTGTGCGCGTAAACGTCGCGCCCGGATTTATCGGAGACGCGCAGAGTCTGGATGGTGGCGACAACGATGCAGACTTTTTCGGAAATGTCTTGCGGGCGGATGTTCTCGATGTCTTCAATATCGAAGACACCTACGCGGCCTTCAAACTCACTGTCGAGGGCTTGGCGGTAGGGATGGGTTGCGTCTTTCAGGGCCTTGGCGGTTTGGGTGCGGATAGTGTTACTCGGGACCAACCATAAAACGAGCGGATAATCCTTTTCGATGTAATTTCTGGCTGCGACTCGGATGGCGTATGCGCCGAGAATCGTTTTTCCGCCGCCAGTGGGCAGACGGAGACAGACGTAAGGGATATTTTCCAACCCCGGCACGGTGCGGTAGAGCGGGATAAGGCCGTCCCGTTCCTCAGCTACATTGGCAAAGGCGTGCGACGCATCGCCGTAGAGGCGAATCTCGCCCAGAAATTTTCCGAGTTTTTCGAGTGTGCGCTTTTGGAAGTCTTTGAGTTGGAAGTCCATGTGTTCCTCAATCAATTGCTTTGAAAGGGCACGGCTTTAGCCGTGCCGTAATAAGCCCTAAATGCATCCGGCTTTAGCCGCCGAGGGAATGCATATTGTCAAAAACACATTCCCTCAGGGGCTAAAGCCCAAAATTTCATTTGCTCATCCTGCGGCGCGGCTAAAGCCGCGCCCTTTCAAAACCCGTACCCCTCATCGCGCCTTTACATCGTAGGGCGTTTGTTTGAAAACAATGCCGAGCTGCTTGAGGGTTGACGCGCTTAGTCGCGAGCTCTCGCCGTAGATGACCTTGGGACCATCGTGAGCGGGAAGCTCTTCGAGAATCCTTCGCGTCAGCACGTTACCGCCATCGGGGCGCTTGTCGCCAAGGATGCCGTTGTAGAGCAAGTAAAAGGCTGTTTCGTTGTGCTTGCCGAGGAGGGGCGAGCGCTTGCGTTTGTGGGCAAGTGGTGTGTGAGTCTCAGAAAACCAGATGTGCGCGGCGAGATGGTCAAAGCGGATGGAGGGGTGGATATGGCCTTGCTCGTCGAAGATGGGGCTGCCGAGGCGGTAGAAGCGAAAGCCGCCGCCGCCCTGCCAGCCGACGGCCTCGGAGATGCCGCCTTGTTCGCCGTCAACGACTTTGCGGAGGCGCGGAACACAATGGGTTTCGGCGTGTTCGCCCATTTCGATGCCGATGTAGCGGCGGCCCATTTTGTGGGCGACGGCGGCGGTGGTGCCGGAGCCGAGGAAGCTGTCGAGGACGAGGTCGCCCGCGTTGGATGCAATAACAATTACCCGAGAAAGAAGAGACTCAGGCTTGGGTGTTTCAAAGGCCGCTTTTTCACCAAATAGTTTCTCCATTTCTCCGCTTGCGTGCTGGTTCAACCCGGCATCGCTCCAGATAGATGGTGAAGACATGCCTTGCTTAGCTTCATCTTTGAAGAGCTTGCGCATTGGCGTGCCAGCGGTGCCTTTCGCTCCCCAGAACAACCGATTGTCGTCTTGCAATCGCTGCATTTCTTCCTTATTATGGCGCCAGCAAGTGCCCTTCCTCGGCCAAACTTCCTCTCCCGTATTGGGGTTCTTCACCGCATAGAACAAGCTCTCCACATATCTTCCACCTTTGCCATTTGCTGTCGTATCGATCTTCCTAAATTGGCCTCTTGGATCTGGGCCTGATGGTTCGGTAAATATCTGGTACTGAGCGTCTGCCTTTTCTGTTCTCGGCATCAGGTTAAACACTTCCTCAGCTTGAGACTTCTTCGATTCACCTAGCCGTCCTTTCGCCCAAACCAGAACGTGGTCGTGGATCGAAGCAATCTTCCGATCATTCGGCGGACCATCTCTCTTTTGCCAAGAAATGTCGAGGATGAAATTCTTGCGGCCGAATATCTCGTCCCCCATGACTTTGAAGTAGTGAGCTTCAGCGTCGTCCAGCGAAACCCAGATGCTTCCATCTTCGGTGAGCATTTCGCGGAGGAGTTCGAGGCGGGGATACATCATGCCGAGCCATTGGGTGTGTTCGAGGTTGTCGTCGTAGTGCTCGAAGGCGCTGCGGGTGTTGTAGGGGGGATCGATGAAGATACACTTGACGCGGCCGGCGTAGAAGGGCAGCAGGGCCTTGAGGGCCTCAAGGTTGTCGCCCTGGATGAGCATGTTTTCGGTGTTCTCGTCGCCGTAGGAGAGCTCGGGCACGGCCTCCAGCAGGCGGTAGGGGACGCTGGCGGCGGCGCGTTCGTCTTCGGGGCGGGTGAGCCAATCGAGCTTGGGCATGGTTCAAGGAAAATTGTAGGGCATCAGGCCCTGGCCCGGCGGAGTCCGTCTATTCCGCTCCCCGACCACTGGGATACACCCGACCCCACCCCGCAAAAACTTTTTCAACTTCCTTTGCAGATTAATTCCGCGTTTGGTGCACAATCAGAATTAGAGGACGGGTAAGAAGAACTCTCAACCCGGGTACGTCTCAGCTCCCGTCCAGAAAAACCCGTAACTCCTTGGTGCAGAGGTATCTGCGAGTCAACTCCCGCAGAATCAATTAGCTGCGGCAGGGGCCCACCTCGCATGTCGCTGAAAACAAACGGCTTCTTTGCAGAGATGGGGGGGGGCACCCCCCAGAGAAACAATCCTGAAGAACCGAAACGTGTACGGAGCTCCGTCAAATCTGGCTCAGTCGCGCCAGATGTCACGTACCCGGCCCGCACAAACTGATCACTGACCACTTGCGGCTCACCGCTGCTCACTGTTCACCGTTCACTACTTCACTATTTCACTACTTCACTGTTTTTCTGACCACTGACCACTGACCACTGATCACTAATCTCCGATCCCTGATCCCTGATTCTTAAAGGAGCGCCATCCATGCCCGGAAGCCGCCACATCTTGAAACACATCACCTTAGGCGTCGATGAAGTTACATACAACCGGGCCCGCATCTGGGCTGCCCGCCGTCACACGTCAGTCTCCGCCGTTGTCCGCTACCTGCTTCAGCGTCTCCCCGGACTCCCCGCCGCCCGCGAGTTCCAGGCCCTCAAACTCCAACCCGCTGCGTCCCCGGCTGAGGCCCCGCACCGCCCCACAGCGGAGGAGATAGCCGCCTTCACGGCCCCGCCACCCTCCAAAATGTGATTTTGGGGCTGTGAAACTGTACACGCACACATAAATAAAACATTATAAACAGTTTACAAACCGCAATACAGCCGCTGATACAGACTGTATCCTCGAAAACTGAAAGCTAAGGGCTCAATGTTGCGAGCTCGCAGCCAAACCCCTACGGCCCGCAGTCCCTGACCACTGATCACTAAACCCGCGGTTACAAGAAAACGCGGCAAAGCGCGCCCACCAATCCCGGAATATCGGAAGGATTCGCCTCCGCAGCCGGCTCCCAGCCCAGTTCCCGAAGCGTCTGGCTGGTAACGGGACCGATCGAGATCGCCGGAACGCCGTCCAATGGAAAAGCAATTCCAGCTCTCCTTGCCAGCTCCGCAAGATGCATCGCGCTTGATGAACTGGTGAACGTAGCCGCGTCGATTCCCTCGCCGAGAGCCCGCTGCAACTGCTCCTGCGCGGCGTCCGGTACAACGTTCCGATAGGCATCGGCCACGTCGACCTCTGCTCCCGCGGCACGCAGTGCGTCGGGAATCACGTCCCGCGCAATAGCCGCGCGCGCCAGCAATATTCTCTGTCCCGCGGAGCGCCTCTGAAGCGACTCGACCAGAGACTCCGCAACATAAGATTCTGCAACCAGCGTCACATCGAAGCCTGCTTCGCGGGCAGCTGCTGCTGTAGCCTCGCCCACTGCGGCAACCTTCAAGGTCGGCGATGGCGCCAGCCGCAAACCCCGCTCGGCAGCACGGGAAACCACCGCGCGAACCGTGTTGGCGCTGGTGAAAATCAGCCAATCGTAGCTGTTCAATTCGCCAAGAGCGCTGTCCAGCGCGGCGTAGCTCTCCGGCGGCCGGATTTCGATCACCGGAACCTCTACCGGCTCCGCGCCCAGCTCCCGCAGCGCGTCGCTGAGCTTCCCTGCCTGGTGCGCGGCGCGAGTCACCAGCACGCGGCGCCCGGCGAGCGGCAAGCTCACTGCGCTCCTCCAGGTCCGGGCGCAAGCAGCGCTCCGGCTCCGGACTTGAGAAGCATCTTGGCGGCAACGCGGCCCAGCGAAACTGCATCGTGGTGGTCGCGCGGCGCACTATGAAAGATGCGTACGATCGCGCCCGTCTCCGGCGACGCTACCACGCCGAGAATCTCATCGAGCGGACCTGAATCCTCGCCCTTCCTGATGGCCGAAAGATTCTGCCGGCAATGAATGCCGATCGGCACCTGGCAGCCTCCGCCCAATGCGGCCAGCGCAATGCGTTCGGCGGTCACCGCGAACCGCGTGTCCGGGTCATCGAGAAACGAAAGCGCCTCCATGATGCCGTAGTCGTCGCGGCGAGTCTCGATGCCCAGCGCGCCCTGGCCCGCGGCCGGGCAAAATTGAGTGGCATCCAGGCGCTCGCGGACCCAGTCCGTCTTGCCCAGTCGATCGACGCCGGCCGCGGCCAGCAGTATCGCGTCCACTTGGCCTTCCCCAAGCTTGCGCAAGCGGGTGTCTACGTTGCCGCGAAACTCCACCGCCTCAATGTCCGGGCGGATGGCTTTCAACTGTGCGCAGCGGCGCTGGCTGCTGGTGCCCACGCGCGCGCCCTGCGGCAACGAAGCAAGATTCTGGTATTTGCGCGAGATGAATACATCGCGCGGATCTACGCGCGGTGGCGTGGCCGCAAGCGCGAACGGCTCGGGCAGCTCCGTAGGCAGATCCTTGAGCGAGTGAACCGCGAGTTGGATTTGCCCATGGGCCAGCGCTTCCTCAATCTCCTTCGTAAACATCCCCTTGGTGCCGACCTGCGCGAAAGTGGCGTCCTGCATGCTGTCGCCCGTGGTCTTGATAATTTCGATTTCAACCGAGTGGCCCCGGGCGCGCAGCAGGCCTGCAATGTGGTTGGCCTGCCAGAGAGCGAGTTGAGAACCGCGGCTGCCAATGCGCAGATTCATAAATGGGCCTCCACCCGTGGCCTGTTAACCGCCGCGGATTCAGATTCCTTGGGTTGGATAGGTTCAGTGGTGGCTTCGTTCGCTGCTGCCTGCTGCTCCGGTTCCTGGTGCGCTGCAGGCGAGACGGACCATTCGTTGCAAAGCACGTCGAGGCGGGCAGCATCGCCTTCGCGGGCGGCTTGCTTCAGCGCCTGCATGGGCGGATGAAGGAACTTGTTTACCAGTCCCCGCGTCAGGGCTTCCACCGCGGCAGCCTGCTCGGGTGTCAGCGTGCCCAGACGGGCATGAATGCGCTGGATTTCTGCCTGGCGAATCTCTTCGGCCTTGCGCTGCAATGCTACAATCGCCGGTGCCACGTTGACCGTGCGCTGGTGCTGGCTGAATCGCTCTACCTCTGAGGCAATCAGCGTCTCCGCGTCGATGGCCTGGCGGCTGCGCTCTTCCATGTGCGCCGCAGCTACCTGCTGCAAGTCGTCGATGTCGTAGACAAATATGCCGTCCAGCTTGTTCATCTCCGGATCCACGTCCCGCGGGACGGCGATATCGATGAAGAACATGGGACGGTTGCGACGGCGATGCAGGAAGACCAGCCCGTGCTCGCGGCGGAAAATATGATGCGGCGCGCCGGTCGAGCTGATCACGATGTCTGCGCTGCCAGCCGCCTCGTACACCTGCTCAAACGGCACAACCTGCGGAACAACGGACCCCTGAAACTCCTCCGCCATGCGGCGGGCGCGCTCGTGGGTACGGTTGGTCACCAGGATCGCGCCGGCTCCCTGCTGCACCAGGTGGCGCGCGGCAATCTCGCTCATCTTGCCCGCTCCAACCAGGAACACGGTGCGGCCCTGCAGCGATCCGAAGATCTTGCGCGCCATGTCGACGGCCACTGAGGCGATTGAAACCGAATTCGAGCCGATGCCGGTCTCCGACCGGGCTCGCTTTGCGGCGGCAAACGCGCTCTGCAACAGGTGTTCGAGCTGGCCGCCAACCGTTCCGGCGGCGCGCGCTGCTGCAAATGCCTCTTTCACCTGGCCCAGAATCTGCGGCTCGCCCACCACCATCGAGTCCAGGCTCGCTGCCATGCGAAACAGATGCCGGACCGCCTCCTGGTCGCGGTATTCGTAGAGATGCGGTCCCAGCACCGAGGGATCGATGCCGAAATGGTCTGAGAGAAAGCCGGTCAGCTGAACTTCCGGATCTTCAACCGCGGCCAGGATCTCCACACGATTGCAGGTGGATACGATCATGCACTCCACCACGCCCGGAGTGTCCGCAAGGGCCCGAGTGGTTTCCGGCAAATCGTCGCGGGAAATAGCCACGCGCTCCCGCAGCGCGATGGGCGCCGTCTTGTGGTTGACGCCAATGAGAGCCAGCGTCATTGGGGACCGAACCTGTGCACGTGGCTGAAAAGGTTAGCGGCCCAAACCACCATCATCGCCACCAGCACCGCGCCGGAGACATAAGCGGCACGCCGGCCGCGCAAGCCTGCGCTGCGCCGCACCAGCAGCAGGAGAACGTAAAATCCCCAACTGATAAACGATGCAATAACTTTGGGATCGAGGAAATAAGCCGCGCCGAGATCGGTTTCCTGCACCAGCACCGCGCCGATCACTAGGCCGATCGTCATGCACGGAAAGCCGAACTCGAGCGTGGCATGCGCAATGCGCTCCAGCGTATCGAGCGGGGGCAGCCAGTCGAATGGCGCCCACCACGAAGACGTGTCAGGCCTGGGCTTGGATTTGATCCGCCGTTCCTGCACCAGGTAGAGCATTGAGGCCAGCAGGCTGAAGCAAAGCGCGGCATACGCCAGCAGCAACGCGATGATGTGTGCGACCAGCCAGCTGTTGCGCACCCCCTGCGATGGGAATGTATAGCGGTCGACGCCCAGCGCGGGAATAAAAACCAGGAAAAATGTTACCGGCAACGCGAAGATTCCAAGAGAGATCGCATCATAGAGCCACCAGACGAGGAAAAATCCTCCAGCCACGGCGAATCCCAGCAGAGACTCGATCTCGCGCACCCCAACCGGCATCCAGCGATGCGCCTGAACCAGCATTTCAACCACGGACACAAAGTGAAAAAAGAAGGCCATGCCGCCCACATGAACGCACGTACGGCGCCAGCGGTCCAGCGAATAAAGCACGGCCGGAAACACCGTGATACACGCCGCCGCGTAGAGAATAGCCGCAACTCGTAGCCAGAGAAGGAACATCTCGATCTAAACCTTAAGGCCTTAGGGATCAGTATACTGTGATGCAAATCACCAACTAGGCTTGCGCACGCGGCTTCCGGCTCACCTGAAACGGCGTCGCCACGTTGGTAGTTCCAGAGTAAATCGTGTGCCGAAGTCCTCGTTTGAACTTTTCTCTTTCGATCGCCCGCCCCCCCCGATCGGCCTCCGCCGCTCTTACCGCGTCTCGTTCTCCGTCGACTTGGCTCGCGCAAGCCCAGCCGGGCTACCCCTTTACCATCCCGTCACGGTACTCTTGAAGGCAACGTGATCAAAGCAGACTCCCAGTCCCCGGCTCCGCTGCTTCTCTCTTCGGACAAGCCCACTCCCGATGAACTGGTGCTCTCATCCCCGCCGGCGGATAAGAGTGCATCCGAATTCACGACAATCGCGCACTCCGCCGACAAGGGTCATAACGAGCTCACCCCGTTCATGCGCCAGTGGACCTCGGCCAAGCGCGAGAATCCCGATGCGCTGCTGTTCTTCAGGATGGGAGACTTCTACGAGCTGTTCTACGACGATGCCGCGGTGGCTAGCCGGGAGTTGCAACTCACGCTGACCGCCCGGGATAGAGAAAAGCAGATTCCCATGTGCGGCGTTCCCTATCACGCCGTCGAGGGGTACCTGGCGCGGCTCCTGCGCAAGGGGTACCGGATTGCACTCTGCGACCAGATGGAGGATCCGAAGCTCACTAAAAAGATCGTCCGGCGCGAGGTCACTCGGGTTCTCACCCCTGGAACCGCGATGGATGCGGGCTTGGGCCAGGAACAGAACAATTTTCTGGCCGCGTTGTACGAGGCAAAGCCGGCAAAAGAGCCTGTCTGCGCCGTAGCGCTGCTCGATCTCTCCACCGGAGAATTCCGCACCTCGGAGTTCTCCGGCAAGAACGCGCGCCAGTTGGCGCTGGATGCCATTTTGATGGCTGCCCCGAGCGAAATTCTGGTAGCGGCAAGCGCGGAGTTGCCCGCCGCGTTCGAGCGCATTCCAGCGCGCACGCGTGTGGAAGACTGGGTCTGGACGCGTGACTTTGCCGTGCCCCTTGTCTCCCGGCAATTGAACGTTCACTCCCTCGAAGGGTTTGGGCTTGACGGCCATGACGCGGCGGCGATTGCCGCCGGTGCCGTGCTTCATTACGTCCGCACCACGCAGAAGAACGAAGCGCTGCACGTAGATTCGCTCCGCTTCGAAGAGCATTCCGGAGCGCTCGAACTTGACCAGGTGACGGTGCGGAATCTTGAACTGGTCGAGCCGTTGTTTGCTGGGCAGGACGACCGCGTAACCCTGTTCAGGACGCTCGACGCATGCCTGACGCCGATGGGCAAGCGGCTGTTGAGAGCCACGATTCTGCGCCCTCTAAACGATGCTGCCGCCATTGAGTCGCGCTACGAAGCCGTGGGCGAAGCGCACGCAGACCTGCTGCGGCGCGAGGAGATTCGCAGGGCATTCTCCGGGATTCTTGATTTGGAGCGCTTGCTGGCTCGCCTCAGCCTGGATTCGGCCGGCCCGCGCGATCTGCGTGCAATGGCGGCCAGCCTGGCCCGGCTGCCGGGGTTGAAGGCGGCGCTGGATGCCATGGCCGCGCCGCAATGGAGCGCGATAGCTGCGCATCTTGACACGCTCGACGACGTGACCGCGAGGATCGCGCGCACCCTGGTGGCCGAGCCCCCGTTGACCCTGGTTGATGGCGGCGCGATCGCTCAGGGTATCGATGGGGAGCTGGACGATCTGCGCGCGGTTTCGACCACCGGGCGCCAGGCGATCGCGGCCATCGAGGAGCGGGAACGCCAGAGAACGGGCATCGGCTCGCTGAAGGTGCGGTATAACTCGGTGTTCGGGTATTACATCGAGATTACGAAAGCCAACCAGGCGCTTGCTCCGGCCGATTATGAGCGCAAACAGACCCTGGTAAATGCGGAGAGGTTTACAACCCCGGAACTGAAAGAGTATGAGCGCAAGATTCTCACCGCGCACGACCGGTGCATCGAGATTGAGAAACGCATCTTCGCGGAGCTCAGAAAAACCGTACTGGGAAGCGCCGGCCGTATCCGCAGAAGTTCGGCCGCCGTGGCGGAGGCCGATTTGCTGGCCTGCTTCGCGCACCTGGCAGCGGGACGGCGGTATGCTAGGCCGCATCTCGACGAAGAGCCGGTCCTGGAGGCCGTTGCCGCACGCCATCCAGTCATCGAGCAATGGATGGAGGAGACACGCGAAGGCCGCTTCATTGCCAACGACGTGTATTTGAGCGCCACCGATGACGGTCCCAGCCTGCTGCTGATTACCGGACCGAATATGGGCGGCAAGAGCACTTATCTGCGCCAGGCCGCAATGATGGTGCTGATGGCGCAGATGGGCAGCTTTGTGCCCGCGGAGAGCCTGCGCCTGGGGCTCGTCGACAGGATTTATACGCGCATTGGCGCCAGCGATAACGTGGCTCGCGGGCGTTCGACCTTCATGGTGGAGATGACGGAGACAGCCACGATTTTAAATTCGGCAACCAGGCGGTCGCTGATTCTGCTCGACGAGATGGGGCGCGGCACAGCGACCTTCGACGGCCTTAGCCTGGCCTGGGCCACGGTCGAGTTTCTGCACGCGGAGACGGGCGCGCGAACCCTGTTCGCCACCCATTATCACGAGCTGACCATGCTGGCGGAGAAGCTGCCACGGGTACGGAATCTGCGCGTCGGCGTGAAAGAGGCGGCGGATGGAATCGTCTTTTTGCATAACATTGAGCCTGGGGCTGCAAGCAAGAGTTATGGAATTGAAGTGGCGCGGCTGGCCGGACTCCCGACCGCCGTAATTGAGCGGGCCAAGCGCGTGCTCAAGCAGCATGAAAGGCAGGAGCGGCAGAGCGTGCAAGCTGAAACCGCCGCAGAGCCCATGCAGTTGACCATCTTCACGCCGTTGTCGCAGAGGATTGTGGACAGGATTGAAGCCACGGATGTGAACTCGCTCACACCGCTCCAGGCGCTGAATTTGCTCGAAGAGCTGCAACAGGAACTGAAGGACAAGGATCAAGGATGAAACGCGAATTAAAGGTGAAGAGATGACAGCGAATTTGCGCCAGGCAGTGGGCAGTCTGCTGGTGGTCGGCCTTGGCGGCACCGAGCTGACAGGCCTCGAACGCGAGTGGCTCAGATTGGTCCGTCCCGGCGGAGTGATTCTCTTCAAGCGCAACATTGTGGATGCCTCGCAGACCCGCGCTCTGCTCGATGAAGCCACCGGCCTTGGAGCGAGTCACAGCGTCCGTTGCGTGGATGTTGAGGGCGGTACCGTGAACCGACTGCGCGACGCGCTGGCCGCGCTACCTTCCGCACAGGCTGTCGGATCGGCCACGCGAAAAATGCGCAAGCCTGCGCTGGCCGTCGAATTCGGCGAGTTGATTGCCCGGGCCGTGAAGGCCTTTGGGTTCAACACCACTTTGGCGCCGGTCGTGGATCTGGCCTTGCCCGAAGCAGGCGAAATATTGGGCTCCCGGCCTCCGGGAACGAATGCCGCTGAGGTTACCGAGTTCGCGCAAGCCTTTCTGCGTGGCCTGGCGGCGCACGGAGTCGTAGGATGCGGAAAGCACTTCCCGGGACTTGGCGGCGCGGTCAGCGATACCCATTTTGTGACTCCTGAGATCGGGCGCACCTGGCGCCAAATATGGGAGCGGGACCTGGTTCCGTATCGTGAGTTGCACGCCGCCATGCCGATGATCATGATGAATCATGCTGCGTATCCCTCCACGCCCGGCAAAAATCGCCCCGCCAGCGCCTCGAAATTTTGGATCACGAGTGTGCTGCGCAAGCGCATCGGTTATCGCGGCATCATCCTTTCCGACGATTTGGAGATGGGCGGCATCCTCAAGTTTCTCCCCGTGGATGAAGCTGCGATTGCGGCCGTTCGCGCCGGCAGCGATCTGCTTGAAATCTGTCATAGCGCGGAACTGATCCTGCGCAGTTATGAGGCGCTGATTGTCGAAGCTGAGCGTTCCGTGGCCTTTCGCAAGCTGCTCCTCGCCCGGGCGCGTGAAGCATCGCGAAAGCGCGCACGCCTGTATCCAAATCAAGTGTCGCGCCCCTTGTCCACAAAGCAGCTTGACGCGCTCCGGGATCGGATGTTCCGATTCCGTGAGCGGGTCGCGGCCAGTGGGACATACACGATCAGCCCCAGGGCAGCGGCGCCCGCGGAGACATCATGAGCGTGAAGGCGATGACCGTGGCAGGCATCATGAGCGGCACCTCGGCCGATGGAATCGATGTAGCCGTGGTGCGGATTACGCCGGGCAAACTGCACCCGCAGTTGCGCCTGGTCGCGCATGAAGGCTTCAAATTCCCTGCTCCGCTGCGGCGCGCAGTTCTGGCGGCGATGAACGCGGCCTCGACCTCAACGGCGGAGCTGGCGAGGTTGAATTGGCGGCTGGGCATCGCGTACGCTGAGGCCGTTGAAGCCATGCTTGCGCGGCACAAAGTCAAGCTCGACCTGGTTGGGTGTCACGGGCAGACGCTCTATCACCAGCCTGAGGCTGAAGCGTTCGCGGGTAGGAGATTTGCCTGCACCTGGCAGGCAGGCGAGGCACAGGTAATTGCGTCAAGGCTGCGCGTTCCCGTGGTTTCGAACTTTCGCCCGGCGGATTTGCTGGCCGGAGGACAAGGCGCGCCGCTGGTGCCGCTGCTCGATTATGTGCTGTTTGCCGATGCGAGGCGCGGGCGGGTGCTGCAAAACATTGGAGGCATCGCCAATCTCACGGCCATTCCCGCGGCTGCGTATGCCGATGCCGTGATTGCGTTCGACACCGGCCCCGGGAACATGGTCGTCGATTGGCTCGCGGAAGAGTTGTTCGGCAAGGCCTTCGACAGAAACGGCGCCCTGGCTTCGCAGGGTGCAGTGCTGCAGCCGGTGCTGGCTGCGGCCTTGCGCCATCCGTATTTCAAGCTGAAGCCGCCACGCACTGCCGGCCGCGAGCAGTTCGGAAGAGCGTTTGCCGCGGATTTCCTCAAGGCTTGCCACGCAATCAGCGCGAAGGGTGAAGATGCTTTGGCCACGGCCACAGCGCTGACCGCGGAGACGATTGCGCGCAGCTATGCGCGATTTGTGCAGCCGGCGATGAGGGTACGCGGGGTTGACTACATCGTCTCCGGAGGCGGCGCGCGCAACTTGACGCTGATGGCCATGTTGAAACTGCGGTTGGAGCCGCTTGGCTGCGAACTGGCCGCGAGCGAGGAATTTGGATTGCCCGCCGAGGCCAAGGAAGCGGCGGCATTCGCGCTGCTGGCCTGGCACACCTGGCATCGTTTGCCCGGTAATTTGCCGGCGGCCACAGGCGCCAAACAGCCTGCGATTCTCGGGCAGGTCAGTTATGCATAGTTGGGCGCCTGCGCTTTTCTACTCGTTCCGCCAGACGCCGCGGAGAAATCGGCCGAGACGCGCTCTTTCCGCTTTGGTCTACCCTTTTAGCGCCTGTTTCGCGCTTCGCTGGCAGCCGGGTGTCACGCCCCGTTGAGAGACGCAGTCACAGTCGTGGTGCACAACAAACGCCTGACGCATGTGGTTCCCTCGCCGTCGGGCCGTTATACGTTTCTTGAAACTGCCGAGCTCGCGCCTTGATTGTGTTCCAACGGGCGATTACCGCATTTTTCAGCCACAAGACAGCCGGAGGAAAAAAACCGCTCTCGTCGAGGTGATCCAACCAGTACCGGCACGCTTCAATACCGAAATGCGAGAAGAGCTTTCTTCCTAAATCGGAATCTGTATTCGATTGCAGCCAATAGACTTATCCGCGCCCGTCCAGCGCGTGTTTCAGCAGCGATTCCCGATAGAGCCATTGTTTCAACCTTTTCCCGCACTGCTTCGTCTACCGGAGTAGTGATGAGATTCCCAACCAAGACACGGGCACAGTCTGCACCGTGGAGAAAAGGCGCATGAAGAGAACGAGGAAAGCTGGCATTCCGGTTTTGATGCTGTCGATTGGGCTCTTGACGGCACTTCTGATGGCCGCGCCGCCAACCGGCGCACAGGCGCCATCGCACTTTCTGGGAACCATCACCGGCATCAACGGCGACGTACTGACGGTGAAACCGGCGCAGGGAGACGTACAGCAGGTCGAGGTTCCATCAACCGCCGCTGTGAAGCGCATCGCGCCGGGACAAACGAATCTCAGCACCGCGGTGGCAATGCTGTTCAGCGATCTGGCCGTCGGAGATCACGTCCTGGTAAACCTTGATCCAGACGCTACGGGCGCCACTCCGCAGGCATTGCGAATCGTGGCCATTAAGCAGGAAGACCTGGCCAGAAAACAGCAACAGGAAACCGAGGCGTGGCAGCACGGCGTAGGCGGCCTGGTCAAGAGCGTTGATCAGGCGCGCGGCGTCATTCAGCTAACCAGCGGGGCAGGAGCCGCGGCCAGAATAATTACCGTTCACACCACAGCGTCGACCGTATTGAAGCGTTACGCGCCGGGTTCGGTGCGATTTGAAGAGGCTCAAACCGCGCCCATCAGCGCCATCCAGGCCGGCGACCAGTTGCGGGCCCGCGGTGAAAAAAACGCGGATGGAACCGAAATTACCGCGGATGAACTGGTTTCAGGCGGCTTCCGCAATATCTCGGGAACCGTCGTGTCGCTCGACCCGGCAAATTCCACGCTGGTAGTGAAGGACCTGACCACCAAGAAACCGGTTACAGTGCACATTTCTTCTGAGGCGCAGATGCGCCAGTTACCAGACCGCATGGCGGAAATGCTGGCGGCGCGGCTGAAAGGGATTGCGGCGGGAGGAAATGACAGTGCACGCGCGCAAGGCGGCGGAGCAGCGACCGGCGGAGCTCCGATGCAGCGCGGCGGCGGCAGCGGCGCCGCGGATATGCAGCAGGTGTTGAGCCGCGCACCGGCGATTCAACTTTCCGATCTCAAGAAGGGCGAAGCCGTGATGCTGGTTTCAACCCAGGGCGCATCGGATGTGACAGCGATAACCTTGCTGGCCGGCGTTGAAGCGCTCCTTGAGGCTCCAGCCAGCCAGAACCTGCTCTCGAATTGGAGCATGAACTCAAGCGCGCCCGAAGAAGCTCAGTAGGCCCACACAGGTCATTCATTGCAGAGATGCGAGGGGAAACGTGTATTCACGATTAAGCTGCTTCATACTTTTTGTACCTGCCGTGGTCCTTGGTTTTGCCTCAGGTCTTGTCGCGCAGGCCCAGAGTTCCGCGCCCGCTCAGGCCGCGGCGCCGGCACAGGCAGCCGGGGGCGCATCGGCGCATGCGGCCGTCGTGGGCGCCTTGCACGGGCACATTACCGATCCAAGCGGAGCGCTGATCCCGGGCGCGCAGGTGTCAGTGACCACCGCGACCGGAACCGCGGCGGGTACCGCGACTTCCGATTCGGCAGGCGCCTATCAAGTGCGAGGACTGGCCGCGGGAAGCTATGTAATCCAGTCGACGTTTGAGGGATTTGCTGCATTTGTCTCCACGCCCATTCAACTTTCGGCGGGACAGATCAAGAACGTCGACATCAAAATGGCGATCGAGGCGGCGGAGCAGGAAGTCGTGGTGACTGACGAGGGGACTCCGCAGGTGAGCGTGGAGGCTGGCTCCAACTCAAGTTCGATCGTTCTCAAGGATAAGGATCTGGAAGCATTGTCGGACGATCCCGACGAGTTGTCGAATGAGTTGACGGCGTTGGCTGGACCTTCGGCGGGGCCGAATGGCGGGCAAATTTACATCGATGGATTTACAGGCGGCCAGTTGCCGCCCAAGTCGGCGATTCGCGAGATTCGCATCAACCAGAATCCCTTTTCGGCCGAATTCGACCGCATCGGATACGGGCGAATTGAAATTCTAACCAAACCGGGGACGGATCAGTTGCACGGGCGCTTCTTTATTCAGGGCAACGACAGTGCCTTCAACACCGGCAACCCATTCACCACCGCACTCCCCCCTTACTACAGTTACCAGTACAACGGGTCAGTCAGCGGCGCACTCTCAAAGAAGGCGTCGTTCTTCATGAGCGTGGAGCAGCGGAATACGCAGACTGACAGCGTCTATTCCATCCAGGGTGGTCCGGTATACGATGCGGCTGACGACACCTACGCGGTGAGCCCCCCTGACACTTCCGTTTCGGGCAGCCTGTTCAGTCCATCTACGCACATTGAGGTTTCGCCTCGGATTGATCTGCAACTGGGACAGAAGAACACGCTGACCATGCGCTACCAGTTTTACCGGAACAACTCGAGCGGTTCACTCGGCCAAACGTCGCTTCCCACGCAGTCCACATCAGCCGATTCTACCGAGCACACTGTTCAACTGGACGATACCGAGGTCATCACCGATCGTATCGTGAACGAAACGCGCTTCGAATACAGGCGCGCCAACTCCTCCTCATCGCCGGTAAGCACAGCGCCCTCCTTCAGTGTCCCGGGAGCCTTCTCGGGCGGCGGCAACGGCGGCCAGTATTCCACAGGACATTCCGATCACCTCGAGCTGCAGAACTTCACCACCATGACGGCCGGCACGCACGCCATCAAATTCGGTACTTGGATGCGAGACAACCGGCAGGCTACCTCGACGGATGGAAACTTCAACGGCAGTTTCACCTTCCCCTCGGTCACTGCCTTCGTCGACACATGGGACGGCTTTGTCGCAGGCGAGAGCCTTAACGAGAGCAATTCAACAATTATTAGTAACATTCAGACGGCTTGCCCACCCACCCAAGCCGGCGGATGCGTGCCCTCCAAACTCACTTACACCTCAGGTCCCCAGGCGTTCCAGGGCAACGTGTACGACGCCGCTCTCTTCTTCCAGGACGATTGGAAGTTCAACAAATACCTGACCCTCTCCGGCGGACTGCGATGGGAGTCGCAGAACCACACCGCGGACCACAACGATTGGGCCCCGCGCGTGGCCTTCGCCTACGCGCTGGACGGGCACAAGAAAGGCTCCGTTTCAAAAACCGTGCTGCGCGGCGGATTCGGCTTCTTCTATGACCGCTTTCAGGTGGGCAGCCTGATGAGCCTGGAGATGTTGAACAACACCGCCAAGAGCCAGACACAGATCAGTATCAACAATCCAGACTGCTTCAACGCAACCAGCCTGAGCAACATTACAGGAGGCGTGGCAGCCTGCGGTTCAGGCGCTGCGCTCACTCCGGAGATCTACCAGATTTCTCCCACCTACCGGGCGCCCTATATGGAACAGCTTGGCAGCAGCCTGGAGCGCCAGTTGACCAAGGTCTCCACGCTTACCTTCACCTTCATGCACTCTTCCGGCTTTCACCAGCTCGTCACGCGCGACGCCAACGCCTATCTGCCCGGCGACTATACCTTCAACCCCAGCGGCGCGCCGACGATTACCGCGCCCCGGCCAGATCCCAACCTGGGCATCGTGCAGCAGTATTATCCCGAAGCGGTGTTCAACGAAAACCAGGTCAATGTGAACATCAACGCCCGCTTCACGCCCAAATTCAGCGTCACGGGCTTTTATAGCGCGAGCTGGGCTAATTCGGATGGCGGCGGTGGATCGAGTCCCTCCAATTCCTATGACCTCATGCAGGACTACGGGCGGGCGGGATTTGTCAGACGGCAATTTCTTTTCCTGATGGCCAGCTACACCGGTCCGTGGGCGATCACCTTCAACCCGTTCTTGATTGCCCAGGCGGGAAGACCGTACAACATCACCACTCCCTACGATCTCACCGGCGATGCTTTCTTTAACGACCGGCCCGCATATGCCGGCGCTGCGTCGAATCCCAATGAAGTGGTGCAGACCAGCTTTGGAGCTCTCGATGTCGATCCCCAGCCTGGAGAGACCCTCCTTCCCATTTCATCGGGCAATGGCCCCGCGTCAGTCGCCGTAAATATGCGCGTTGGCCGGTCATTCGGCCTCGGCCCCAAGATGGCGCCAACGGCCGGTCCAACGCAAGGCGGTGGTCCCGGTGGTGGTCCGCCTCCGGGCGGTGGCCGCGGTGGCGGTGGTGGCTTTGGCGGCGGCCCGTTTGGCGGAGGAGGCGGAGGCGGCGGCCGCGGTGGCATGTCGGGCACCGGGCGCAAATACTCGCTTAACTTTAACGTGCAGGCGCTCAACCTCTTCAACGACATCGATCTGGGTACGCCGGTGGGCGGCATTACGCCTACCTATGATCAAAGCACCGGACTCTACGGTCCAGGTAGCCAGTTTGGAAAATCTTCAGGCCTTGCCGGGGGAATCTTCTCCACCAGTTCGGCCGCGCGGCGCGTCTTCTTCCAGGCCGCATTTCAGTTCTGAACGATTTTGAATCCCACGCAAATGGGCCGGAGCGCTGAGCTTCGGCCCTTTGCCTTTGGACCTCCGTCAATCCTCGGGCGTATAGCTGCCGCCGCCGGCAAATCATATTTTCCCCTCCATGGGTTAAAATGGATTGTGAAAAAGGCTTGTTTTTGTGAGCCTTTGGTTCAATAAACCGGCCCCGTAGCTCAGGTGGATAGAGCAGCAGTTTCCTAAACTGCGTGTCGGAAGTTCGAGTCTTCCCGGGGTCACCATCTCTTCATGAAACTCTCTCATAAATGGGTCTGGATGAAGCGTCTCCCTCAAATTCCCACGCTATGAGTTCGAGCATTTCCACACTTTGACTTCGCTTACCCATTCGACTATAAAAGTTGATGTCGTGGAAATTCATTCCATGGCATAGCGGCTGCTGCTCGCGAGCGGCAGCAATTTCATTCATGCAATCGCCAGGATGCTCGGGAAGGCGGTGAAAGTCCGCCACTGCCCCGCAACTGTGAGCGCACCTGCTTCGGCCACCGTCCTATTGGTTTACCGGAGGAGGTTTTGGATTCAGCCAGGGCACATTCCACTGCGGCGGAACGAGCCCCGGAAGCCACTGGAGGCCAGCCCATGCCGGGGCCCGCCTTTGGGAAGGCGGCTGAACAAAGCGCGAGTCAGGAGACCGGTCCGCGGCGTCTTCAACCGCTTTGCGTTCCGAGGGGAACGAAGGAGCTATCATGTTTTTTTCTCGAGCCTTGCGCGCCCGGCCCTGCCGTGTCCTTCCGCCTGTTCTCGCCTCAATCCTGCTTGTTCTTTTTGCCGCCGTCTGCTCCGCCGCGTCTATCCACGGCGTAGTTTCTGATGCCACAGGCGCCAAAGTCACCGCAGCCGGCATTGCCCTGGTCAGCAAAGGACAAGTGGTTTCCACTTCCGTCTCCGGATCGGACGGCAGCTTTCAAATTACAACCGGTGGAAGTGGCCGCTTCTTCCTGGTGGTTTCAGCCAACAGCTTTCGCCAGTTGCAGACGCCAGATTTCTACGCCGGCCAATTCGACTCGATCGAGCGCAATGTAGTGCTGGAACCGGAGTGGGTCCGCGAATCGATCGTGGTAACCGCAACCGGAACACCGACGCCGCAACCGCAAACCAGTTCCGCCACTACCGTCCTCAGCCCTCTCGACCTCGGGCTCAGTGAAAACCTGGTAAGCGCGTTGCGGCTCATGCCCGGTACGTTCGTGGTGCAGTCCGGTCAGCGCGGCTCGGAGACTTCCCTCTTCGTTCGCGGCGGCGATCTGGATGACAACAAGATTCTTCTCGATGGAATCGACGCCGGCGATTTGGGTAACCAGTTCGATTTCGGCCCCTTCACCACCACCGCGATCGAGAGCGCTGAAGTTTACCGGGGGCCCGATTCCAACCTCTACGGCGCCGGCGCGGTCACCAGTGTCGTGAGCCTTACCACGCCGCATGGCACCACCAGCTTTCCGTCGCTTATGTTTGAGGGCGATGCCGGCAACTTCAACACTTCGCGCGAGCAGCTCGAGTTGGCAGGAACCCTCAGGAAGCTCGACTACCTGGGCGCCTTCAGTTGGTTCCAAACCGGCAATGCGCTGCCCAACGACGAGGACCACGTCGCAACGACCGCTGCAAATGTCGGCTGGCAGCCCTCCGGCACCACGCAGATTCGGGCCACGGTGCACTACGGCGTGGCCGGAACCGGCGTTCCCAACGCATGGGACTTTTACAACGTTGCCGATGACGCCACTCAGAAAGATCAGGCTATTTTCATGAGCGCCTCCATCGACAACCAGACCACAGCCACCTTTCACAATGATGTTCGCTATGGCCTAACCCGAAAGCGCGAGCAGGCCAACCTCTGGACTCTCTCCGGCACTCCGGTCACGTACAGCGACTACTGCTTCGGACCCGGAACGCTCGGCAATCCCGTCACCATCACCGGCGCCAACGGCTATTCCGTCAGCGGGCAGGCCGTGCTGGACTGCTCCCTCTACCAATATCAGCTGGTCTCAAACAGAGACCAGATCATGTACCGCGGCAATATTGCCATTACTCCTCACCTGGGCGGCCTCCTCGGTTTTCAATACGAGGACGAGCGCGGCTCCGATCCTGGCAGCACCTATTACCTCCCGGTCAAGCGCAACAATTACGACTACATGGCGGCCGTGCACGGAGACTTCAAGGAACGCTTTTTCTATATGCTGGGCGGGGGCCTGGAACATTACTCCCTTTTCGGCACGAAAACCACGCCGCGCGCCGGACTCTCGTTCTATGCAATGCGTCCCCGCCATGGCGTCTTCAGCGGCACCCGCATCCTGTTTAACTACGGCGAAGCCGTGCGCGAGCCCACGCTCCCTGAACAGGACGAATCGCTTTACAACTTCCTTGAGGTCAATGGCGGCCAGTCAACCATCCAGCAGTTGCGCATCAGCCCTCTCGCCGCGCCCGCCATTCGCACCTACGAGGGCGGCCTGGAACAATCGTTCCTGAGCGAGCACATCGTTTTTCACGTCAGTTATTTTCACAACGAATTCGGCCGGCAAATTGAAAGCGTGGGCCTCGACCTGGTCCCGGAGTTGCTGCCTAATCTCACTCCCGCCCAGCAACAGGTTCTCGAACAAACCCTGCAGCAGAACTTCGCCTATGAACTCACCATCAACTCCGAGGCCTTTCGCGCCCAGGGAATTGAGGCATCCGTCGAGAGCGGCATCGGAAAAAACCTCTATTTCCGCGGTGGCTATACCTACCTCGACGCCGTGGTGCAGCGTTCCTTTACCAATGACGATGAAGCTCTGCTGGGCCCCATTCCGACCTTCAGCAACGGCATTCCCATCGGTCCCTACTCGCCGCTCCAGGGCGCGCGGCCATTCCGCCGTGCACCCAACACCGGCTTTCTTTCGGCCACCTATAACGATAAAAAACTGACCGGCGTGTTTACCTCCGCGTTCGCCAGCCGCAGCGACGACTCCACCTACCTTGAAGGCGAGGATGCCAGCGGCGGCAACAGCCTGCTATTGCCCAATCGCAACCTTGATTACGGCTATGCCAAGCTCGATCTGGGCGGCAGCTACCAACTGCTCAATTGGCTGGGAATCTACATCCAGGGAGAAAACCTGCTCAGCATCCAACACATAGCGCCCATCGGATATCCCAGCCTGCCCATGAACTTCCGCGCCGGTCTGCGGATTCAATGGGGCATCGGAAGCGGTCACTGACCAGGGCGTGACTCGGGCAAGGTCCGCGAGTCCGCGCTCACAATGTGGGAATTCTCGTCCCGGTTCGTCATTTCTCTGCACCGCTTTTGCACCACTGCTGGTCACAGAATGGGCGCGCCGGGTGTATTCCGCATTCCTGCCCGCTTTTCCACATAGTCGGTGGAAATCAATCCATTAGTGCAGGTTTACCCCTTGGAAAATCCTGCAGCTCTGTCCTACAATGTCTACTCTCGTATGTGAACGATCCAAAAAATGCCCTGCACTCCGGGAAACTCAGCCGTCATTGAGGGCGCGGCTGAAGCACAAGACAGTTGGAGCCAACTGTAGGGCTGAACCCAGGCTCCGGCATAGCCGCCATACGTAAGATAAGAACCGGCAGCCGCTTGCATCTGCACTCATCTAATTTGGCTTGCTCGACCCAATTTCGCGTGGGGGCATAAAAGCAGAGAATCGAAATCAGCGCCGTGGCGGCCTTGAATCCCAGGTAATTTCGAGGCCAATACCGCATGCTGATCGAATTCTCGATTGCCGGCTCGATGCTCCGGCAATCCGACCGTGCCATTCACAAATTGTTCATCGGAAGTCTGTAAATTGGAAACCGGGAAACTCGCAGCACCAGCAACTCAAAACGCACATCCTGCCTCGGCATTTCGAGCCTGCCTGCGTGAGATCTTCCCGGCGTCTGGCGCGTTGCCTCAGCACGGAGTCATCCTGAGGACAACATCGTCTCTAATCCACGCATTTCTTGATCGATGGAAACATTCATTTTGGAGGGCCGTAATGACTTTTGAACGAATCCGCCTTGGCATTTTGCCCATCGCGCTCCTCACCCTGATCGTTCTTGCTTGTACTCCGCCTAGCCTGGCGCAACAGACCCTTGGTTCCATCAACGGAACCGTCCTCGATCCATCCGGAGCCGCTGTCGCCGGAGCTACTGTCTCCGTGACCGATGCCGCAATCAACGTCACCGAAACCACGACAACCCAAAGAACCGGCTATTTTCAGATCTTCAATCTCCCCATCGGCACTTACACGGTTACGGTGAGCCATGAGGGCTTTGAGGGTTCGCGTCTGCCCGGCATTGCGGTTCGCGAAGCCCAGGCCGCCACGGTCTCCGTTACGCTGAAAGTCGGCGCAGCCACGGAATCCGTTGAAGTCACGGCCAATCCCCTGCTCAACGCCACCGATGTCACCAATGGCTACACCCTGGATACTGCCCAGATTGAGGCCACGCCTCTGGCCACGGGCAGCTTCACCCAGCTGGCTTTGCTTTCGCCGGGCGTGAATGCGGAATTGCTCAGCGGCCTGAATACCAACTCCGGCCTCGGCAACCAGAACCTCAATGCCAATGGCCAGCGCACCACCTCCAACACCATGCAGGTCAATGGCGTGGACGTGACCAATCTCTTTAGCGGCATGACCGCCAGCGGCCTGACCTCCCAGCGCTACAACTTCAACATCGGCGCCGGCAGCACCACCACAACCTCCTCGGCCGGATCGGCATCCATCGGCGGCGCATCCCAACAGGGCGGCTCGGTGTATGGCTCTATCGGCAACAGTCTGCCTTCGCCGCCGCCCGAGACCATTCAGGAAGAGCGCGTAAACACCTCGATGTATGACGGCCAGCAGGGCGCCACCGCGGGTGCGCAGATCGACGTCAACACCATTTCCGGCACCAACGGCTGGCACGGCCAGGTCTATGGCACATTCGCCAACAACGATCTGAATGCCGCACCGTACTTCTTCAACCAGGACTATCAGCTTGCCCAGCAAGGGATCGGCGCATTTCCCCAGGCGCTGGACAATCCCGCGCTGCACCGCTGGACGTCCGGCGGAACATTGGGCGGCCCCATCAAGAAGGACAAGTTTTTCTTCTTCGTAGCATTTCAACGCATGTACAGTTCCGACGCCTCCACAGGCATGTCGGAGATGACCGTGCCTTCCGGCCTCACCGACGACCGCTCCGTAGCCGGCCTTGACAGCGCAGCCACCATCTGGAACGGCGGCAAGAAGTTCACCAGCACGATTGGCGCCATCCCCATGGCTCTGATGAATGCCACGCTCCCGGGTGGGGGTTACCTCATTCCATCCGCCCAGAACAATGCGCCCTATCAGTATGGAGTGCCCAACGTAGTCCTCCAGGGCCTGTCCGTCATGACCTCCAACCAGGGCAATGCTTCGGTCGATTGGAACGTGAACAGCAAAGATCGGCTCTCGTCCAAGTACTACTACCAGAACGATCCGGTTACCCTGCCCTATGACTTTGCCCAGACCGGAGGCTTCCCGGTCACCGAGTTCAACGGAGCCCAGGTAGCCGCCATCGACAATACGATTGCCATCAGTCCGCGCCTCAACTGGGAGCAGCGGCTCGGTTTTTTCCGCCAGTCGGCTTACAGCACCTACAACCAGACGCTGACGAATCCAGGTGGTTCTCCTGACTTTGGCATCGGATCGGCAAACAACTCCGGCGCCCCCATGATTACCAGCGGAATACCTGGTCTTCTGCTCGAGTCCTTCGCCAGCAGCCAGAACGATTCTCCCTCAGTAAAAGTCGGCCCCTACAGTTCATTCGTAAACACCGGCTTCTATCAGAACCGCCTCAACCCCTCAACCAACCTCATCTATGTGAAAGGCAACCACACCTTCACGGCCGGCGGCGGCTACAGCTATACGCAGTTGAATATCACCAACAACCGCGACGAAATCGCCCAGATCAAGACGAAGAACTTTGAGACGTTTCTTGAAGACGAAGTTCAGAGCTCAAACATCCTTGAGACAACCACTTCGAACGGACAAAACAACGCCGATCGCTACTACCGGACCAAAGAGTTGAGCGCCTACCTGGTGGATAAATGGCAGGCGAAGTCGAACCTGAGCTTCACCGCCAGTGTCCGTTACGACGACCACGGGGGCATGACCGAGAAGAATGGCAACATGTTTAACTTCGAACCCTCGCTTTACAACGTCACGGGCACGACCACCGCAGGATTCACGGTCAATAACGCCGGCTTCATCATCGCCGGCAACAACCACTTCAACCCCACCTCCGGCGTAAGCGACTCCACGCTCACCGGCCGTCAATGGGGCATTTCACCCCGCGTGGGCTTTGCCTGGTCGCCCCTCCGCGATCACAACACCATCGTCGTCCGCGGCTCTGCCGGAATGTACTATGACCGCGGCGAGCTGTTCCAATACCTGTCGCAACCGGCAGGCAGCGGTAACGGCGGACCTTTCGGCGTTACCGAATCCTCACCGCTTGCAAGCTACATCGTCGGTAACGGCACGACCCTTGAGAATCCGCTTGGCGCGCCGCTTTTTTCCTCTCCAGGGTCTGACCCAAGTGTGATCACGACAGCGTTGCGGACTACTCTTGACGGCATGACGAGTACCCTGCCGCAATATACAAGTAAGAAATATGGAAAGTGGTGCGGCGCGGTCGACAATCAGGAAGGCTATACGGACTGCCCCGACGCCTTGAACTTCGGCGCCTATGACCGGGCCAATGTTTTGCCGTACACCATCAACTATGCCTTCAACGTCCAGTGGCAGCCGCGCATCGACACCGCCTTGACCCTGGGCTACGTGGGCAACCGCGGCAAACATGCCGTAATTCCCTACCCTTTCAACCAGCCCGGCATCGCCACCACCTCAAACCCCATCTGGGGCGAAACCTCCAGCTATGGCTTCCAGGTGCTCAACCAGAACTCCCTTGCCCCCAGCTATGACTACAACTCCATCGCTGGTGAGCCGTGGAATACCGAGGACGGCGGCAACACTGACTTCCGCGCCCCCTATGTCGGCTTCAGCCCCAATGCAGCGATGTTCAAAACGGTTGGCAGTTCCGCTTACGACGCCCTCCAGGTCCAGCTCGACAAGCGCTTTTCCCATCACTTCATGGGGGGCGCCAGCTACACCTGGAGCCATACTCTCGACGACCAGAGCGACCTCGGGCTGTTTTTCACCGGCGACAATCCCAACAATCTGCGGAACTCCTGGGCGTCGTCCGACTACGACCGCACCAACGTCTTTACCGCCTACTTCCAGGCATCGGTTCCCAACACTGCCGCGCCGCACTCCCTGTCCGCGCAATTCGTCAACGACTGGAATCTGAATGGGATCGTTACACTGCAAAGCGGCGAACCCTATTCGCTCTATGAATTTTACGGCGCCGTCGGCAGCATTAACTTCGGCGACTATCCCACTCTCATGAACCCCATCCTCGGAGTCAAGGATCCGTCCAACGTTAAAAAGGAACTGACCGGCAACAAGGGTGCTACCCGTGGCGCCGGCGGCAGCTATATCCCCTACATCGATCCCACCGAGATTGCCATCAACTACATTCAGCCGGGACAAATGGGCGTCCCCATCTCCACAGGCAGCGATCCGCAGGATATTTACGAGACTGCCTTCGCGCCCCCGCAACGCAACATCTTCCGTCAATCGGCGCAGAAACAGCTCAACCTCTCCCTGCGCAAGTCCATCCACATGAGGGAAAAGTACAGCTTCCAATATGAGTTCAACGTCTTCAATGTAACCAATACCACCAGTCTGGACGTACCCAGCAACCAGGGCCAGATTCGCCAAAACTCTGCCTGCTCCACCTCGGCTACCATCCAGGCAGAGAACGATTACTACAACTGCATCCCCGGCAAGTACTACTACGTCAACTACGGCCAGATCGTGACCAGCAGCAACCCCGTGGATCAGCAATCCGCGCTGCACAATCTGGATCAGTTGCCCTACACGCAGGGATCGGGCAAGAACCTGACCGTTCCCACCACCATCCCCCTGGGTACAGGCACCTGCTTCCCGGGAGCATCCTACGCCACGCCGACAGGCTGCCCAAACAATGCAGCCAACTTCGGCTCTGTCTACAACACCATCGGAAGCAACCGCATCGTCACCATGGGCTTCCACTTCACCTACTGACCGGCCCCATTCTGTGCGGCGGTCCCTCCAAACGCGGCGGCTTCGGTCGCCGCGTTTTCTTTTGCAGCGCATCAGGAATTACGTTCAGGAAACGACCTTCCCAATATGGGCATCGGGTCTGAATCCCGGCAATTCCATGTTACTTTAGTAAGTACTACTTCGATTACCTGTTGAAAACCACCTTTTCATCCCGCTACAGTGAGGCATTCCCTGGGTTTGACAATTGAATCAATTTCATCCAAGGGAGTTCTTGAGGTGTATTTCATGACCTGCCCGAAGTGCCAATCGAACGAAATATCCATCATCCCGGCGGAGATTCGCCTCTACCGGGACAGGCCGCGTGTCTTGAGCCATCCGCCCATGACACCTCCACCCGATGTGCACGTCTGTCTGGATTGCGGTTGGTCGGCGTTTTCCATCCCCGCATCATGGCTCGCCGCCGGCTGGTTGCGCCCCATGCGGCCGCAGCCCGTGCCCAATGCCCCAGTCGCGCTTTCCAGCCCGATGAGAGCGGCAAACTGAACCAGATAATCTCTCCTGTTTCGCCTTGGATAAAACTCAGTCGATTCGGCCCCGCGAGCTCCACACGCCCCGCGCCTGTCGATTCTGCGCCAAAAAACACTACCCAGGCGCAAAAAGGCCCCCAGCCGAAGCCAGAGGCCTTTTCGTTTTTGCCTAAGTGACTTAGCGCCAGCCATCAGAGAGCGTTTTTGATTTCTCTGATCACTGACCACTGTCTTTAGTACATGCCGTCCATGCCGCCGCCGTGGCCGCCGCCTGCCGGAGCCGCCTTCTGCTCCGGAATTTCGACCACCAGCGCTTCGGTGGTCAGCAGCAGCGCCGCGATCGAAGCTGCGTTCTGCAGCGCCGTCCGCGTCACCTTGGTGGGATCGATGACGCCGGCCTTCACCAGGTCCTCGAACTTGCCGGTAAGAGCGTTGTACCCGTAGTGCGCTTCCTTCGACTCCAGCACCTTGGCTACCACCACAGCGCCCTCTTCGCCGGCATTGGCTACGATCTGACGCAGCGGCTCTTCGAGCGAGCGGCGAACAATCTGCGCGCCGATCTTCTCGTCGCCCTCAAGGGTCTTGATCAGCTCGTCAACCGAAGGAATGGCGCGAACCAGGGCCACGCCGCCGCCCGGAACGATGCCTTCCTCGACCGCCGCACGGGTAGCGTGCAGCGCATCCTCAACGCGAGCCTTCTTCTCCTTCAGCTCGGTCTCGGTCGCCGCGCCAACCTTGATGATGGCAACACCGCCCACCAGCTTGGCCAGCCGCTCCTGCAGTTTTTCCTTGTCGTAGTCCGAGGTGGTCTTCTCGATCTGCGCGCGGATCTCCCTCACCCGGCCTTCGATGTCCGAGCTCTTTCCTGCCCCGTCCACGATGGTCGTGTTGTCCTTGTCGATGGTCACGCGCTTCGCGCTGCCCAGGTCCTCGAGCTTCACGCCTTCCAGCTTGATGCCCAGATCCTCGGTAATCGCCTTGCCGCCGGTAAGTATGGCAATGTCGCCCAGAATAGCCTTGCGGCGGTCGCCGAAGCCAGGAGCCTTGACGGACGCAACATTCAGCGTGCCGCGCAGCTTGTTGACCACCAGGGTGGCCAGCGCCTCGCCTTCAACGTCTTCCGCAATAATCAACAGCGGCTTGCCGCCGCGGGCCACTTGCTCCAGCAGAGGCAGCACGTCCTTCATGTTGCTGATCTTCTTTTCGTAGATCAGAATGTAGGGATCTTCGAGCACCGCTTCCATGCGCTCCGAGTCGGTGACGAAATACGGGCTCAGATAGCCGCGATCGAACTGCATGCCGTCAACCGTTTCCAGGAACGTGTGGCCCGTCTTCGATTCCTCAATTGTGATCACGCCGTCCTTGCCCACCACCTTCATCGCGCCGGCAATGATGTCGCCGATCTCCTTGTCGCCGTTGGCCGAGATGGCGCCCACCTGGGCCACCGCGCTCTCGTCCACGGGCTTTGAAAGCTTGCCCAGCGATCCGCCCTCGGTCCACACACCGTCCTTGTCCCGCGAGCCGATAATCACCGTAACCGCCTTCTCGATGCCGCGCTTCAGCGCCGTCGGATTCGCTCCGGCCGCGACCGTCTTCACGCCCTCGCGGAAGATCGCCTGCGCCAGCACCGTGGCAGTCGTAGTCCCGTCGCCGGCCACGTCGCTAGTCTTCGAGGCAACTTCGCGAACCAACTGCGCGCCCACGTTCTCCATCGGATCCTTCAAATCGATTTCCTTGGCCACCGTCACGCCGTCCTTGGTGATGGTGGGCGAGCCAAACTTCTTCTCGATGACCACGTTCCGGCCCTTGGGCCCGAGCGTCGCCTTCACCGCGTCCGCCAGCGTGTTCACGCCGCGCAGAATTGCCTGACGGGACTCTTCACCGTACAGAATTTGCTTTGCCATATCTCAAACTCTCCTTAAATCAGTTGTCAGTGAAAACGTTACTTCCTCACGATGCCCAGAACTTCTTCCTCGCGCATGATCAGAAACTCTTCACCGTCGATCTTGATCTCGGTGCCGGAGTACTTCCCGAACAGGATCTTGTCCCCTGCCTTTACATCCAGAGGAAACACCTTGCCTTCGTCATTCGACTTGCCCTTGCCTACAGAGATCACTTCGCCCTCCTGAGGCTTCTCCTTGGCGCTGTCGGGAATGATGATGCCTCCGCGGATGGTCTCGCCCTCTTCCAGGCGGCGGACCAGGATGCGGTCATGAAGCGGTGTAAACGTAGTCGCTACAGATGTTGCTGCCATTGCTTCGCTTCTCCTTCACGCGCGTGCCGGGTTGAGCCCGATACGCGGGTTTTGAGTGGTTTTGATAGACATTCGGAACACTGCGGGACAGCGCCCGCCCAGCGACCCGCCAACTTTCCAACGATCTTCTGCCGAAGGAGTTTGGCACTCTCGCCTTCCAATTGCTAACGATAGGAGAGGCTACTGTACTTTGTCAAGAGGCCGAACGGCAATATATGAGTGTATTTGACTCACAGAGTGTGAGTCCTTAATAAATAACCATTTCCCTGGTGAATTTGCCCCACCCGCTACCTTCTGCTGTCCACACTCGTCCATCCGCGCCTCATAGCCGCTATAATGGTACGCATGCTTCGCCGCTCTTGCCTTCGACTCAGCGCCTTTGTGGCCGTCCTCATCCTCGTTGTCAGCGCGACCGGTCTTCGAGCCCAGCAGGACAGTTCCAAATGGGGTCGCAAATACAAGGTTCCACCGCCATCTGCGCGCATTGAAATCACCATTCTGCGTGATTCAAACGGAAAACCCATCGAGGGTGCCGCCGTCATCTTCCACCCCATGGAGGGCGATAAGGACAAAGGCGTACTGGAGTTGAAGACCAACGAGGATGGGAAGGCAATCATCGACGTACTGCCCATCGGCGACACGGTGCGCATGCAGGTTATCGCCAACGGCTTCCAGACTTTTGGGCAGGATTACAAGGTTGACAAGTCAGAAATGTCCATGGAAATCCGCCTCAAACGCCCCGGCCAGCAGTACTCAATCTACAAGGACACCGGCGCAGCCGCGAATTCAGGCAGCGGCTCCGGCGCGGGTAAATCAACACCCCCACCCCAAAATCCTGCTCCGTCCGCACCCGGCGATAAGGGCGCCGGGAGTCAGACCAACACGACTCCACCCGCCGCGCAACCCACACCGAATCCCAATCAGGCCCAGACCCAGTGAGTCTGCGGGGCGAAGCGCCTTCCCTTCTTGTTTTGAGCTGATATGCCAACCTCTCTGCTTGGCGGCAAATCGGCACTGGTGACCGGAGCCGCGCACCGCATCGGCCGCGAAATCGCGCTCGCGCTGGCCCGTGCCGGCGCCGATGTAGCCATTACTTACCGCACCTCCCACGCCGCAGCGGACCAAACCGCGAGCGACATCGCAGCCCTCGGCTGCCGCGCCCTGGCGATAGAGTGCGACGTGCGTTCCGAAGCCTCGGCCCGGCTTGCAATCGACAGCACCGTCACCGCATTCGGACGGCTCGACATCCTCGTCAATAACGCCGCCATCTTTGCGTCAGCGCCGCTTGAAAGCCTCAGCCTGGACCAGTGGGATGCAGTCTTCGAAACCAATACCCGCGGTCCCTTCCTGCTGGCGCGTGAGGCTCTCACACACCTGCGCGCAGTTCAGGGAAGAATCATCAACATCGGTTCCCTGGGCGGCATGCACCCCTGGGCCGGACACGCGCATTACTCCAGTTCCAAGGCTGCTTTGCACATGCTCACCAAAGCCATGGCCAAGGCTTTTGCTCCTGAGGTCAGCGTCAACTGTGTGGCTCCGGGGTGGATTCAGCTCGACCGTCAGGAAGACGCCGATGCCGCGCGGTTCGCATCCCGCACGCCCATGCGTCGCAACGGTGCTGGAGAAGATGTCGCACAGGCGGTGCTGTTCTTTGCTACTGGCCCTGGATTCATTACCGGCCAGATTCTGGCCGTCGACGGCGGTCTGGGACTTTCCTAGCGGACAGGCCTCAGCTACCCCGCACCAGGCGATCCCACAAGCCGCGCAAGCCGGCCCGAGGCGGATCGGGCCAGCCGCCGCCTTCGCCGTTCCTCAGCTGTTCCGGCGTTGGCTTGCTCCGGTAACGCTTCGCCTCGAATCGCAACGGAATATGGTCCCACAGGCCTTTGGGAATCGGCTGCACTGGCCATTCGGCGCCTTCAAACGCCGCCCGCGGATTCGTTACGCAAAGTCGCCGCGCCGTCTCTTCACCGGCACGTTCCCGAACATAGTCGTAGGCCTTCTTCAGATGCGGCGGCCGCCATTTCATGCGGTGCGCGTCAGTGGCCAGAAAGTGGATCCAGTCGCGATCGAGCAGCTCGTTCGCCAGCGCCTCCGCAACCTTCCCCGACCGTCCGTATAATGCGTTCGCGGTCACCTGAATAAGACATCCCGTCCGCATCCAGTCGGCCAGCAGCTCGGGATGGGCCTGCACCGCCGGATACCGCTCCGGGTGCGTCACGATCAGCGTGTACCCCGCCGACTGCAGCCGGTACATCGCATCGGCCAGCTGCGGCGCAATGGTCATGTTGGGGAATTCGATCAACAGGTATCCCTTGCCGTTGATGGAGAAGCTTAGCGGGTCGGCAAGCGCGGCAAATATGTTCTCCGCGCAAAGGTGAAAATCGCAGCCCAGGCCCAGCTCGATCGCTCCATCGAGATTCTCGCGCAGTTCTGCCAGGCGCTCATGGATGATTTCGGTTCGGTAAGGATATTGCTCGTTTGCGTGCGGCGTGCACACAATATGCGTCACGCCTTCGCTGGCCGCCTCGTGCGCCATGGCCAGCGATGTTTCCAGGTCCGTTGACCCGTCGTCGACCCCGTAAATCAGATGTTGATGTATATCGATCATGAATTCGCTTTCAATGGCCCGCGCTGGAGCCTCTACCGTGCCGCCAAAGCCTCAACCATCGAGGCAAATATCTTCCAGCCGTCCGCCGAGCCCAGCAACAATTCGCTTGACCGGTCCGGGTGCGGCATCATTCCCAAAACGTTTCGGCTCTCGTTCAAAATGCCCGCAATATTGCTCAGGGAGCCATTGGGATTGGCCTCTTTCGTAATCTCTCCGCGCGGCGTTGCGTACCGGAAGGCGATTCGATCCTCCGCTTCCAGTTTCTCCAACTCGCCAGGCTCGCAAAAATAATTCCCCTCCATGTGCCCGATCGGAAGTTGCAGCACTTCGCCTTTGGCCAGTTGGCTCGTGAATGGACTATCGGCAGTTTCTACGCGTAGATGAACCGGCCTGCAGATGTATTTGAGCCCCGAATTGCGCATCAGCGCGCCGGGCAGCAATCCCGCCTCGGTCAGGATCTGAAACCCGTTGCAGATGCCGAGCACCAGCCCTCCGCCCGCCGCAAATCTCTTCACCGATTGCATGACGGGAGAGAAGCGAGCAATGGCGCCGGTGCGCAGGTAATCGCCGTAGGCAAACCCGCCGGGAACCAGGACCGCATCCACGCCCTCGAGGTCTTCAGAGTCATGCCAGAGAAAGGTGACCGGCTGGTGAGCCACTTCGGCAATCACGTTGTATGTGTCGTGGTCGCAATTCGAGCCGGGAAAGACCAAAACCCCGAATTTCATGGTCTTAGGTTATCAGTTTGGAGCTTGGCAACGACAACTTTTCCGCGCACAGGGTCGCACGCGTTACTCCGGCAACTGCGGCAGGGGCCCGCGCCGCGGACGCCTGAAGTCAGGCTGGCTCCGGCTCCTCGGACGCACCACCACCTAAAGGTGCAGATAGCGGTCCGCGCCGAAGACCAGTCCCAGCGTCACCAGGGCGATAAACACCTCGCCGATCGCTCCCACGGCGAACGGTCTCCACCCTTGTTTCCCGAGTTCGCGCAGGTTGGTGCGCAGACCCACGCCCGCGAATGTCAGCAGGAATGCCCAGCGGGAGAGGTTTGCGACGCTGAGAAGTTGCGGCTTGGTAAAGAATCCTGCGGTGGCAAGCAGCGAGATCAACAGGAATCCCAGAACGAACTTGGGGAATTTGCGCCACAGAAATGCAGCTTTGTTCCCAATGGCCTGGGCCTCGCCTCTTGAGGACCAGTAAATGGCATACGCAAGCACAATAAATCCGATCAGCGCGTTGCGGCTGGTCTTGGCCAGCACCGCCACCTTGCCGGCTGCGTCAGAGTAGAGCGCACCGGCCGCCGTGGCCTCGGCTGTGTTGTCCACAGCCAGGCCTGCCCAGAGACCGTAGGCCTTGTCGCTGAGGTGAAGCGAATGGCCGATGAGCGGAAAAGTGAAGAGCGAAATAGCGCCGAGCGCAAGAATGGCGGCGATGGCATAAGACGTGTCTTCATCGTCTGCGCCAATCGCCGGTTTGGCTGCGATGATAGCCGAGACTCCGCAAATGGCGGACCCGATCGCCAGCAGCGAAGTCAGTTTGGGCTTGAGTTTGAATATGCGCCCGAGCAAATGCATGAAGCCAAGCGAAAGGCTGAGTGCGATGGCCACCAGCAGCAACGAAATGCCTCCCAGGTGGAGAACGTCTCCGAGCAGGAAACGCGACCCAAGCAACACGATGCCGGCCTTCAGCCAGAATTCGTAAGTGGCCACGCCGGCCTGAAAAACGCGCGGCACGCCAACGGTGTTGGCAATGAGCAGTCCAATCACGATCGCCCACAGGACGTATTCAATGTTGGGAAAGGTGATGTGGTGACCCTTGGTATAGGCCGCGATGGATTGTTCGATGACCTTCCCGCCATAGCCCACCACGGTGAGCAACAGGAGGCCGGGAATGAGAGACAATGTGCGGCGGACGAGGCTGCCTGTGGCGCCCAGACCGACGGCGCGAGTCGGGGTGAAGCTGGTGGCCATTGAGTTCTCCTTGCAGGTTCCGGTTTTGTTTGACGGTCTCCGACGGTCTCTTCCGCTCACCACTTGATGGCGGGTATCAAGTTAAAGCGCACAAGCAGAGCAAGGGCGAGGGCAAGCACGACGGCATAGACGTCGAGCGAGAGACCGCGCCGAGTTGCGGTGGTTTCCGGCATGTCGATTCTCCGTAGGTTGGATTGGAACGTCAGGTTCTGGCTGGAATCCGGTCTGTTGCCACTTCGTTCGCGGCAGCGACCTCTCGAACCGCCCAGCCGGCAATAAGCAGACTGGGTGCGAGGGTGGGCGCGGCTTCGCCGAGGGCACCAAGTGTCGTACATCGAACTTGCTGGCCAGGCTGCGCTGCGCGGGATACCAAAGCGCAGGGAAAATCCGCCGGAAGGCCTTGCTGGAGCCACTCCTGCGCCAGCAACGTCAGATCGCAGCCGGGCATGTACACCACGCGGGTCGCATCCTCCAGTTCCGGCAACGGATCTCGATTGTGCGACTGCGCGTGGTGGCCTGTGGAAAAAATCACGCTCGATGCCCAGTTGCGGTCCGTCAGCGAGCAGCCGATAGCCGCCGCCGCCGCAAACGCAGCCGATACACCCGGAACCACTTCGAACGGAACTTCCGCCTCCGCCAGCGCAGCCATTTCCTCCGCCGCGCGGCCAAACAGGAGCGGGTCGCCGCTCTTGAGGCGGACGACACTACGGCCCGCGCGCGCATGCTCGGCCATCAGTGCGTTGATCTCGTCCTGGGTAATGGTCTTCATGCCGCAGCGCTTGCCCACGTTCACAATTTCAGCGCGCGTCGAAGCCAGTTCGAGAATGGCCTCAGGAACCAGGTCGTCGTGCAGAATCACCTCGGCGCTCTTAATCAGCCGCAGCGCCTTCACGGTGAGCAGATCGGGATCGCCCGGACCGGCGCCTACCAGATAAACCGTTTGCGCGGAAACACTCAGGCCTTCCTCAATCTCATACAAATCCGGCTCAAGGGGAGCGGGGATTGTCTCGCTGGAATTGGATGAGAACACCGGACGCCGGGCCAGTTGATGCAACAACAGTTTTCGGTCATCGCTGCGCGGAAGCGTCTTGAGAATCTCGCGGCGCAGTTGGCCAAGATCTTCAAGCCACGAGCCAAGATCTTCGGGCAGTAGCTTGTCGAGCTCGCGCTGCAGGTGTTGTGCGAAGGCGGGGCTTTCTCCGGCGGTCGAGATGGCGATCTGCAGGTCGCCGCGCCTGACCACCGAGCCAAAAAAGAAATCGCAATTGGGAATGTCGTCGACGCTGTTGCAGAGAATGCCCCGTTCGACGGCTCCCCGGTAAACGGCTGCGTTCACTTCGGGCGAATCGGTGGCGGCGATGACCAGATAATTGCCATCGAGTTCGGAGAGTTCGAAACGGCGCTCGGACCACTCGATCCTGCCTTCAGCGGCCAACTGCCGAACCTCAGGGTGCGCTTCCGGCGCGACGACGCGAAGCAGAAGCCCGGTCTTGAGCAGGCTCTGAATCTTGTCGAGCGCAACGTTGCCTGCGCCAACCAACAGGCACCTGCGTCCTTCGAGTTTCAAAAATATCGGCAACAAGCTCATCGCGTAATTCCCGGCCGTTTGCAATTTCTACTCCCTTTTTCCCTATTCCCTATTCCCTGCTTTTTCGATCACTCCGCCACGCCGTGCGGCACGCGCCCCGACGGCACGTCGCGTTCAACCTCGGTGAGAATCTCACCCGCAAGCTGTGCGCGAAGCTCGTCGTTGGAATGGCGTGCAAACCACGCGCGCAGGTTCTCCGCCGGTCCGCGTCCAGCCAGATAATTGCGCAGCAGCCGCTCGATGGCCTCCGGAACCAGCGGCGCCGCGCAGCGATAGCCCACTGGTCGCGCCACACCCGCTTGATCGCCAACCGCTCCGCCCAGGCAAAAGTAGAACGCGTCGGTCAGCTTGCCCTCGTGCTTGATCTTCTTGCCTTCCAAGCCAATATCGGCAATCCAGTGCTGGCCGCAGCCGTTGGGGCAGCCCGCCACGTGCAGTTTCAGTTGCTGGTCAAACTGCGGCAGCCGCTCTTCGAGCTCGTCCACAAGCCAGCGCGTAAAACCCTTGGTCTCTGCAATGGCCAGTTTGCAGAACTCGGTGCCGGTACAGGCAATGGCTCCGCGCCAGAAGGCGGAACCCTCCACATGGAGCCCGATCTGCCCCAGTTCGCGCGCCAACTCGCCGGCCTTCGCCTTCGGCACGTCGATAATCACCAGGTTCTGTGAGACAGTGGCGCGCAACGCTCCGCTGCCAAACTGCTCAGCCAGTTCCGCCGTGGCTTTCAATTGCTCGCCGGTTATCCGGCCGCGTAGCACTGAAGCGCCAACATAGCACAGTCCCGGCTGCCGCTGCGGGTGAATGCCCGTGTGGTCGCGCAGAATGTCCTCAGGCACCTGCTCCGACACGCCCGGCGCCAACCTGAAGCCCAGCCTCCGATTCAGCTCATCGAGAAAGCTCTCGGCCGTCCATCCCTCCCGCATGAAAAGGTACTTGAGACGCGCATGATCGCGGCTCTCGCGCAATCCCTGCTGGTCGCGGAAGATCTCAGTCACCGCGCGCACCACCTCAACCGCTTCGCCGGGACGCACAAACGCATCCAGCCGCACTGCCAAGTGCGGCTCGTTTGACAACCCTCCACCCACGCGCAGCGAGTAGCCCGCCTCTCCGTCGCGCCTGGCCGGCGTCAGGCCGACATCGTTGATCTCAGGATAGGTGCACCACGACGGGCAGCCGGTAGCCGAGATTTTGAACTTGCGGGGCAGGTTGTAAAACTCCGCATTCGCCGTCAGCAGCTTCGCAATGTCCTGCGCGATCCCGGACGCATCGATCCATTCGTCAGCCGCCACTCCGGCCAGCGGGCAGCCTGTCACGTTGCGCACCACGTCGCCGCACGCGCCCTTCGGCGAGAGCCCGATCGCGTCCAGCGCTTC
>Ga0224555_1000865_pt1 | contig 45901 bp, 36 predicted proteins | sample 714S23034metaG_FD_180687 | JGI IMG/M metagenome (GOLD analysis project Ga0224555, IMG submission 180687) | Peat soil microbial communities from Stordalen Mire, Sweden - 717 S2 30-34 | ecosystem: Environmental > Terrestrial > Soil > Wetlands > Peat | place: Sweden: Norrbotten County, Stordalen...
CGTAAGGTTGCACAGGACTTGCGGGTGCTCTACCTGCTGCCGTTCGTCCTGCTGGTTTGGATCGGTGAGTTTTTGGACCGCCGATTGTGGCGCTACTGGAACATGAAATCTATGGAGAATTGGCGTCAGTTTCAATGGAGGTGGCCAGCTTACATCATCGCTCTGGTCGGCTGGTTTTTTGCCGCCGCCGCTCTCCTTTGTCTGATGCACCGGAGATTGTGGTGAACGACACCCAGAAGCGGCGAACCGGCGCCGCGATGCGAAGTCAATACAAGCGCACCGCTTGAACTCGACCGCCGCCAACTCTCAAGCAGAACTCACACAATCAACCATACAAACAACAGTCAATGCTATGTATGAAACCGAGACACGCAAACCAATCCACAGAACGAATCTTGCGACTGGCGAGATCATTTCCCTGCCTGGCACGGAAGCTCGAAGGCTGGCATCCAGCAGAATTCGACCCGGAGCGGTTTCTGGCGCTCACGGACGGATGGTCGCACGGTGAACTCCTGTGCGCCATGTTCATCGTCAGCGTCTGGGACCCGGGCAGCGCCAAGCTGCGGGGATGGAAGTTCGATCTTTTTGAATTTGCCGGCACGGCAGACCCTGACCATCGAGTGGCCTTGATGCTGTGGCTGGCGTGCCCAAGTTGGTATTGAAAGCCGACTGGATGTTCTCCTTCGACCAGATTCTCTGGCGGCGTGCCCGAAAAAGTGGCTAGTAAGTGGCTAGTATAGGGAATCCGGAAAAGGGCTTGGATTTACGTAAGTCCTTGATATTGTTGGTGCACCCAGATGGAGTTGAACCATCAACCTTCTGATCCGTAGTCAGATGCTCTATCCAATTGAGCTATGGGTGCGCCCAAGAAGGTCAAAGTATATTCAATCGCATGGCAGGCGCGCAAGCCCCTTTTGCAGCCAAAGGGCGTTTATGGAAACCGCGCCGCAACCCGGAAAACGGCGGCGGGTTTTTCCCGCGAGAAAGCGGGACCGGCATTCAATATATCACATTCCCATGCGACGCGCGCTGAAATAATTGTTTGTTTTAGCTTTTTTTATGGCCTCATCCGGTTGCAAAAGTTTTTTGCAGGCATAAGTTAAGCGGCATGGCAGAGTCCAAGAAAAGGCCGGTGAACGCAAACCCTCCAGCGCCCAAATCCCATCCCATCGACGGTCCGACGGCGGCGCCCGCGGAGGATGAACTTCTGGAGCGCGCCCAGCTCGACGGGCTTTCGCTGCTGCAATTGGTGGATATGATCGTGGCCAAGTTGCCGCCGCGCCACAGTTCGATCATGGATATGGTGTATTTGCGAGACCGCGTGGCGGAAGTGGAGGAGTTGAATGATCAGGCGCGCCAAACGATAGAGAAACTGGATGCCATCGTCGAGAAACTGCGCTCGCCTGCTTTCCGGGTGGGGACTTTTCTTATGCCCGTTGAGCCGGACAAGGCCCATGTGTGCGCGGGCGGGGCGGATTATGTGTGCCGGATTGATCCGCAGACGCCGCTGGTGAGTTTGCAGGTTGGCCAGAGGGTGTTGCTCAACGAGGCATTCGCGGTGGTCCAGGGGTTGGGATTTGACCGGAACGGCCCGATTGTGCGCGTTGATGAGTTGCTTTCGGGCGGGCGGCTGCGGATCGGGCAGGAGGCTGGCGGGCTGACTTCGGTCGTCTTGCGTTCGGCGTTGCTGACCAAGGAGAAGCTCAAGCCGGGGATGGAAGTGCGTCTGGACGCCAATCAAAGGGCGGCGCTGGAGGTGATTGGGGTGGGACGGCGGATCGAAAGGTCGCTGGAAACGGTGGCGGAACTGCCTTGGTCGTCGGTAGGGGGCCAGAGCGAAGCCGTTCAGGCGATACGGGACACCATCGAGTTGCCGTTTTTGCATCAGGCCTTGTTCAAACGCTTCGAGCACACGGTGCCCAAGGGGTTTCTGTTGCATGGGCCGCCAGGCTGCGGCAAGACGTTGCTGGGCAAGGCGACGGCTTACAATCTGCGGCAGCAAATCCGGGTGGAGACAGGAGTGGATCGGCCGGAGTTTTTCTTGCACGTCAAAGGCCCGGAGATTCTCAACATGTGGGTGGGGGAATCGGAGAGGCAGGTGCGGGATTTGTTCGCCCAATGCCGGGAGCGCGCGGCGGAGGGGTCGCTGGCGTTTTTGTTCATCGACGAAGCGGAGTCGATATTGGGGACGCGCCGGGCGGGCCGCTACAGCAGCATTTTGAGCACGTTGGTACCCATGTTCTGCTCGGAAATGGACGGCTTGGAGCCGCTGCAAAACGTCGTGGTGATCCTGGCCTCAAATCGGGCCGATTTGATTGATCCGGCGATCCTGCGTCCGGGCCGCATTGACCGGAAGATCAAGGTGAACCGCCCGACGCAAGACGGGGCGCGGCGGATTTACGAGATTTATCTCAGAGAGAGCCTGCCGCTGGCGGAACCAAGGGAGGCGCTGGCGCAGGCGATTACCGAAACGCATTACGCGAAATCGGTGGAGAACCAGTTCCTGGAAATCACCTACCGCAGCGGGAAGCGGGATTTTCTTTACCGCGGCGACCTGGCAAGCGGCGCGATCATCGCGGCGATAGTGGAACGCGCCAAGAGCCTGGCGATCAAGCGGTCGATTGAAACCCAGATGGAAACGCACTTGAGCCGGGCTGATCTGACGCAAGCCTTGCAACAGGAGTACGCGGAGAACGATTTGTTCCCGCCTACGGACGTCACCGAGGATTGGCTGAAGCTGACGGATTTCGATCCCGAAAACGTCATCAAGCTGGCCCCCATCCGGCCGCGCAAAAAGGATGCGGGCGAGGGAGGCGTCATTTGAGCGGCGTCAGAAATGGGCAAGCGGCATTGCGGGTTGCTGTCCGGCGAATGCCATGAACAAAATCATCATCCAGTTTGGCGGCGAGACCGAATTCGGCATAGCGCGCGATCAGGAGGAGAACCTGGACGTGGTGGCCGAGTCGATGGCGTTGGTGCGCAGCGCCACCAAGTCCGGGGTGCTGATGCGGTGGGATTACGAATGCGAGGACCCGCACGCGGACATGAGGGGATTCCATGTGGAGGCGTTGCGACAGGACGTGGATGAGGCTTCGTACGACGCGCGGGACGCGGAGAGGGCGCTGAGTTTCGTCGAGATCAAGAGCGACCTGGTGCTGGGAAACGGCGCGCGCTATTACAACGACCACGCGCACCCGGAGTACTGCACGCCCGAATGCAGCACCGTGGCGGAGTTGCTGGCCCATGACCGCGCCGGCGAGCGGATTTTGATGCGTTGCGCCCAGAAGCTTTCGGAGGAGCGCGGCGGCACGGTGCGCATTTACAAAAACAACACGGACTTCCGCGGGCACAGCTACGGCTGCCACGAGAATTATCTGCTGCCGCGCTCGTTGCCGTGGGAGAACCTGGCACGGGGCATCCAGGCCTTTCTGGTGACGCGCCAGATCGTGGCCGGGGCGGGCAAATTCGCGGTCGAGGAGGAAGACAGGCTGGTGGGACACGGATTTCAGATTTCGCAGCGGAGCGATTTTTTCAGCGAATTGCAGAGCGTGGACACGATGCAGAGGCGGCCCATTGTCAATACCAGGGATGAGCCGCACGCCAATGCCCGGATGTTCCGCCGCTTTCACGTCATTCTCGGCGATGCGAACATGTCCCCCTTTTCCACGCGGCTGAAGTACGGGACGACGGCCTTGGTGCTGGAGGCGCTGGCCCGCCAACCCAAGCGGTCGTACCCAGTGCTGGCCGATCCGTTGCTTGCGTTAAACGCCATTTCGCGCGACGCAAAGTTCCGCTGGGAAGTGACGCTGGAGGAGAATAGGCCCTCGGATGCGGTGGAGGTGCAGCGGGAATACTGGCGGGCTGTGATGGATTTGTGCGATCTGAGCGAGCCGTGGAAGGCGGCGGTCGCTGCGGATTGGGACGGGGTGTTGCTGGACTTGGAAGCCGACCCGATGCGGTGCCGGGACCGGCTGGATTGGGTGGCCAAACTGGCAATGGTGCGGGAGTTTCAGGCCAGCCAGAACCTCGACGCGGGCGATCCGTGGCTGCAAAGCCTGGATTTGGAGTATCACCGGCTGGACTGGGAGCACGGTCTCTACTATGCGCTGGAGCAGGCGGGGGCGATGCGCGGAGCGCCGGAGGAAGCCGCCGTGCGCCGCGCGATTTCCGAGCCGCCGCGCACAACGCGCGCCTACGTCCGCGGGCGCTGCATTCAGAAATTTGCCGGATTCGTCATTTCCGCGCAATGGGATCACATCACGCTGCAAGGCGCGCGCGGTCCCCTCAAGATATCTCTCCTGGATGTCTTCACGCCGGAAGAGGTCTCGGCCCGCGCCAAAGTCGTTGATGCCGCCAAATGCCCGGACGATTTGGAGCCGATTGCCGAAGCGGCGGATGACGCCCCGTGTTAAAATTTCACGCAAAACTGTTAGTTTTGGTGTTTTTCAGCAAGCCAGAGAGTCTATCCCCTTTCGGCGCAGGCGCGTATAGACATTGCAACATACTTGCTATAAACAGCTTGCATACAAAACGACTTTCGCAACCCAATCCGTGGCACTATTTGTGCTGTGAACTTATTGCACAGCAGTATGAAAGAATTTGATAGAACTGGAATCAAAATGGATAATGGCGCCGCAGTGGAAACAAGTCTGATCGCGCCGCCAAATGGCGTGCCTAAAGCGGCGGTCCCATCGGGGAAGCCGACCTTGCGTTCGCGGATAGCCAGCCGGATGGGGCGGCCGGAGTTGGCGGTGCTGGGCTGGGAGTTCAGAGGCCAGCGTTTGACGGCCAGGGGATAGTTGGATTCAAGAGGCTAAATGCCTTCCTTCAAAGCGGTTGGGAATCAAATGGCGTCTGATTTTATTACCATTCGTGAATTCAACTTTGCTCACGCAAAGCCGCATCCGCGTCAACCTGCGTATTCCGCCAGCGCACGAGCCTCCACCCAATAATTCGTTCACTTCCGCATTTGCCATTTCCGGGAGGAGTTATCCTCGTAATGACCGTGCCGCCATTGCCGAAAAAGAGGATAAGAATGTGAAAATCACAGACTTTTGTTTCCTGGTTCCTGGCCATGCCATCCGTGCTTGAGGTTTGCCTCGAAATGTGGCAAGAGTGCTCTTGTTATGGATACGACGACTAATCGTTCGTCGGATGAGACCACAAGTTCCCCTAAACGCGGAATGCGATTGTGGATTCCGGCCATCATCGTTGCGGTGGCGGCAGCGAACATTATCCGGCTGCAAACCATGCCGGAGCTGGATGCTCTGGCAAAGGCCTTTTGGTCGCTGCTTTCGGCTCTCGGGGCGGTTCCGTTTCTTCTGATTTGGTGGCTCTTCCTGTCGCGGCTTCGTTGGCGCGCGCGGCTTGTTGGAGCGGTTGTGGCTGTGATATGTGTCGTGGGGTTGGGAAGTCTCGTGCGGGTCGATGGTTCGCTGGGAACCGGGCGGCCGATAATTGTTTGGAGTTGGACAGCTCGAAAAACAGGCGACGTGCCAGGCAGCACGCCCGCCTCTGCCGCGAGCGCCGGGGCCGCCCTGGAAGGCGAGATAGACTATCCCGGATACCTTGGCGCCGCCAGATCGGGAGCGGTGGAAGGCATCGGTTTGGAGCGCGATTGGGGCGCGCACCCGCCGCAGCAGCTTTGGCGTCATCCAGTTGGGTTGGGATGGTCGGGATTTGCCGTTTCCGGCGGGCGGGCGATCACGCAAGAGCAACGCGGGCCAAATGAGATGGTCATCTGTTATGCGCTTGAGAGTGGATTGGCGCTGTGGGGGCACACCAACGAGGTCCGGTTCTCCGACGCCATGGGCGGCGACGGCCCGCGCGCGACACCGACGATTGCGGACTCGCGGGTGTATGCCCTGGGAGCAACCGGCATTCTCGATTGCCTCGCCGCAGATACGGGCCGAACCATCTGGACGCACGACATCCTCAAGGAGAATTCAATTCCTATCATGCCGTTCGGCAAAACGGCCTCACCTCTGCGCGTGGACGATCTGGTCGTCGTCACCGGCGGCGCGGTGACTAGATGCACGCTGCTGGCCTATCGCTGCGCGGACGGAGCCGTGGCATGGCAGACCGGCGGTGATCAGGCCAGTTTCACGTCCCCGAGCATTGCCACACTCGGCGGTCAGCGTCAGATTCTCTCGGTCAACGCGGCGAACGTTTGCGGTTACGACCCCAAAGACGGTCGCGAGCTCTGGCACTATGCTTGGGGGAGCGACAAATGGCCGAAGTGCGCGCAGCCCATCGCGTTGGACGGTGATCGTATCCTGCTCTCGGCCAGCTTTCAAAATCCGACAACGCTCTTGCGGGTGACGCGCGCCGCTGACGGCGAATTTTCTGTCGGCGAAATCTGGAAGAACCAGAATCTGAAGGCAGCTTACAACAACATCGTCACACGTAACGGCTGCGCCTTTGGTCTGGACGATGGCATCCTTGTCTGCCTTGATCTCGCCACGGGAGAACGCAAATGGAAGGATGGCCGGTATGGCAAAGGCCAGGTTCTCCTGGCCGACGATTTGCTGCTCATTCAAACCGAGCCAGGCCCGGTCACGCTCGTGGAGGCAAGCCCAGCGGGCTTTCATGAGATTGCCAGCATTCCGGCCTTGCACGCCAAAACTTGGAACACTCCTGCCCTCGCCGGCCAGTATCTTCTAATCCGCAATGACCAGGAGGCAGCGTGTTACAAACTTCCCCAGCGCAAGGCGGGTGCTGTGAGTTTGAAGCCTTAACATAACGTTTGACCCCTATGATTGTGCTCAGTTCCGGAAGCATTGGCCTCCATTTGGAGACGTTCAACAGGGGGAACGCGACCCCTCTTGGTTCGTAACGGGCTTGTAACTTGACGGGGGCCATGCGGCGTTTAGCCTTCGGGATTATGATGCGACCCATTGTACTTCTTTCTGTTCTGGGCACGGCGTTTGTCGCGGCGGCGCTTTGGGCGCGCGGCGCTGATCCCGCCGAGAAGGCCCCCGTTCCCGTCCTGTCGATGCGGGTCTTTGCCCTGCGGCCCGGCGTGAAGGCGGAGGATTTTGAAGGTTTTGTCCGGACGGAATTGGCGGACGCAGTGGGAAAGGAAAGCGGCGGCATGAAGATGCACATTTTCAAGGGGGACCGCGGGACGCGAAAAGGGGCTTACATTTTGGTGTGGGAATTTGACTCCGTTTCGACCCGCAATCAGTACTTTCCCCGGGAAGGGCGCGGGAGCGGCGCGGCGTTTGACGAGATTTGGCAGCGGATCAAGGGAGCAATGAGCAAATTCAATCGCTACGTGCAGGAGGAGGAGACTTACACGGATTACGTGGCGGTGACGAAGTGACGCGACGCCCGGATCGGGCGAAGGTTTTCCGGCTGTTGGGGAAGTCTTGCCTCAGCGGCCCCGCTTGGCTATGTTGACGGGAAGCAAATGTTACACGACACCATATCCAAGATTGAGAGCCGCCTGCAAACTTCCGCCGCGCTCAACGAAAGCCAGCGGGCCGAGGTACTCAAGTTGTTGGGCCAGTTGAGAACCGAGATCGGGCAGATTTCCAAGACCCACCAGGAACAGGCCGAGAGCATCGCCGCTTTTGCAGAGGTGTCGGCCCGCGAGGCGACGCGCGAGGAGCGGAACCCGCAGTTGGTCGAACATTCCATCGGCGGCCTGAAATCGTCGGTGCGGGAGTTTGAAACGAGCCATCCGCGTTTGGCCGGCGTGGTCAACCGCCTGGCCTCCATGCTGGCCAATATGGGGATCTGATACCTTCGGCGGGACGCCGAAGTGTGCGGTCGAGACGTCCGCGCTCCCAATCCATCCGCATAAAACTCCTCAGCCGCGGCGCGGCTGGAAGGAATCGTCGGCGAAGATTTGCCGGGGATGGGCGCCCCTATAGGCCGCGATCTCGGCCAGGAACACCGCCCCGAATTCGCGCAGCTTCTTTTCCCCAACGCCGCTGATGCGGGCGAATTGTTCGTCGTCGTCCGGGTAATAGCGGGCCATCTGGCGCAGGGAGACGTCGGAAAAAACGATGTAGGCCGGCACGTTGCGCTCGTCGGCCAGGGATTTGCGCAGTTGGCGGAGGCGGTCGAAAAGGTCCTCGTCACAGGAGATTTCGCCGGAGCGCCGGACTTTTTCGCGCGGGGGCGGGGCGGCCATCGGTTTGGTGAGAACAATCTTCTTGCGCTCGCGCAGGGCGCGGAAGCCCTCGTCGGTCAGTTCGAGGGTGCTGAACTTGCCGGGGTCCTGGCGCAGGAAGCCCAGGCGGATGAGTTCGCGGCCGATGGCCTGCCATTCGGCGCGGGTGTGCTCGCCGCCAATGCCGTAAGTGGAAAGCGCCTTGTGACCCCATCGCTGGATTTTTTCCGTGTCGGCCCCCGTGAGGACTTCGACGACATGATTGAGGCCGACGCCGAACTGGCTCATCTGGCGGACGCGAAAGACGCAGGAGAGAAGTTTTTGCGCGGGGACCGTGCCGTCAAAGGTGGCGCGGGGCGAGAGGCAATTGTCGCAACCGCCGCAATTGGCGTCATGAAAGACCTCGCCGAAATAGCGGAGCAGTTCGGCGCGGCGGCAGCCTCCGGACTCTGCGTAATGGACGATTTGGCGGAGCTGTTCGCGGGCGATTTGCTGTTCCTGAGGCGGTTTCTCCTCGATGAATCGCTGCTGCTTGACGGTGTCGCCCGCGCTGAAAAGAAGGACGCATTCGGCGGGCAATCCGTCGCGTCCGGCGCGCCCGGTTTCCTGGTAATAGCCCTCGATGTTTTTGGGCAGATCGTAGTGGATGACGAAGCGGACATTGGGTTTGTTGATGCCCATTCCGAAAGCAATGGTCGCGCAGATCACGCGGACTTCATCGCGCAGGAAAAGTTCCTGATTGTCGTTCCGTTCGCGGGCGGTCAGCCCGGCGTGATACGGCTTGGCGGGTATTCCATTTTGGGCGAGGTGGCTGGCCAGGCGTTCGGCGCCGTTGCGGCTTTGGCAATAGACGATGCCGCTCTCGCGGGGCCGCTCCCGAAGGAAGGCGAGCACCTGGGCGGACGGTCTGGCTTTGGCAACAACGCGATAGCTTAAATTGGGTCGGTTGAAGCTGGCCACAAAGCGGCTGGGGTCGCGCAATTGGAGCAGCTTGACAATGTCCTCCCGCACCCGTGTGGTGGCGGTGGCGGTCAGGGCCATCATGGGGACATCTGGGAAGATCGCGCGCAGTTGGGAAAGCTGGCGGTATTCAGGGCGGAAATCGTGTCCCCATTCGCTGATGCAATGGGCCTCATCGACGGCGATCAAGTTCACGTTCCAATTCCGCAAATCGTTCAGGAAGCCCGGCAGCATCAGCCGTTCGGGGGCGGCATAAAGGAGGCAGAACTCATGCCGGTGCAGGCCGCGCAGGCGCTGGCGGGCGTCGGCGCTCTGAAGGGTTGAGTTGAGAAAGGTCGCCCCGATGCCGGCGGCCTGGAGCGCGTCCACCTGGTCCTTCATCAGTGCGATCAAGGGCGAGACAACGACAGTCAGGCCGGGCCGCAAGAGCGCGGGCAATTGGAAGCAGAGCGATTTGCCGCCGCCCGTCGGCAGGAGCGCAAAGACATCCTTGCCGGACATGGCATCGCGGATGATCTCCCGTTGCAGAGGGCGAAAGGAGGCGAAGCCGAAATAGCGTTTAAGCGTTTCGAGGCACGATTTTTCACCGGCGTCCATCGGTTCGCAGTAAAACGGTTGGGGACATAGAAAGCGAGCTTTTCAATTTGGGCCGCGAATTAGGCTGCAATTTGGGCTTGCGTTTTTTCAGGTACCGATGAGAATTCCCGCCCTTTATATGGAAGTTGAAACAACGCAGTCACCGGACACATTTCTCAGGTTGATTTCCTGGCTCCACGCCAACCGGAAGCGAATCATAATCGGCCTCATCGCGGCCGCCGTCATTGGGCTGTCTTGGGGCCTGTATTCCTGGAACAAGACCGCGAGGGAAGACAGTGCCGACGCCCAGCTTCTCTCCGTGCAGGGAGTGGTGGGGATGAGCGCGCGGGTGACGAGGGGTTCGCTGGCGCCATTGCTGGACGTGGCCAGGCGGTATCCGAACACTCCCGGCGGCGAGTACGCGCAACTCCTCGGGGCGGAGACTTTGTTCACCGATGGGAAGTATTCCGAGGCGCAATCGGAGTTCTCCAGATATCTGGCGGATTACCCCGATGGCTCCCTCGTTGCCCAAGCCAAAATGGGCGTGGCCGCTTCGGTTGAGGCTCAGGGCAAGACCGCGGAGGCCATCCAGAAATACCAGGAAGTGGTGAAAGCTTATTCGAGTGAGACGAGCATTGTGTCCCCGGCGAAGTTGACTCTGGCCCGGCTTTATGAGGAAGACAACAAGCCGCAGCAGGCGCTGCCCATTTACGCGCAACTGGCCCAAATCAGAAATCCGAACGACCCGTGGGCGGCCGAAGCGCGCGAGAGAGCCGAGCTTCTCCTGGCCAAACATCCTGAATTCCGGAAGCTGCTGGAGGCGCCCGCTCCAAAGCCCTTCGCTCTGCCGCAGAACAGCGCTGCCGCGCCAGCCGCCGCCAATCCTTCCCAATCTGCTCCCAGTCCCGCGACTTCCAAGCCCGGCGCCAATCCATCGGCCAATCCTGGCGCGTTGCCCAATTCCGCGGCGAAATGAACCTGACGATTATTGGAACCGGTTACGTGGGGCTGGTCACGGGGACGTGTTTTGCCGAGGCTGGGCATCACGTCATTTGTGTGGACAATGACGAGGCCAAGGTCAACTTGCTCAAGGCGGGCGGCATGCCCATTTATGAGCCGGGTCTGCCGGAATTGGTCGAAAAAAACACCGCCGCCGGCAGGCTCCGTTTCACCTCCAGCACCCAGGAAGGTGTCGAGGGGTCCGATGTGGTCTTTATCGCCGTGCCGACGCCGCCGCAGCCGGACGGATCGGTGGACTTGAGTTTTATCGAGGGGGTTTCGCGCGAGATCGCGTCCGCCATGACGGCCTACAAAATCGTGGTGGACAAGAGCACCGTGCCGGTGCAGACGGGGGAGAAGGTGGCGGAGACGATCAAGAGGTATCGCAAGACGAAGGTGGAGTTTGACGTGGTAAGCAACCCGGAGTTCTTGCGCGAGGGGTTCGCGGTGGAGGATTTCATGAAGCCCGACAGGGTGGTCATTGGCGTATCGTCGCCGCGCCCGGTGGCGGCGATGAAGGAGGTTTACGCGCCCTATCAGGCGCCGGTCATCGTCACGGATATCAATTCGGCGGAATTGATCAAACACGCCTCCAACTCGTTTCTTGCCCTGAAGATTTCCTATATCAACGCCATCTCGGTCATCTGCGAGAAATCGGGCGCCAACGTGCAGGAGGTCGCCAACGGCATGGGAATGGATGCCCGGATTGGCCGCGAATTCCTGGACGCCTCCCTGGGCTTTGGCGGCAGTTGTTTTCCCAAGGACCTCAGCGCCTTCATCCGCATCTCGGAGTCGATGGGCTGCCGTTTCGGGCTGCTCGAAGAGGTCCAGCGGATCAACGCCGCCCAAATGGATCGCTTTCTCAAAAAAATTCACGACACACTCTGGGTGGTCAAAGGCAAGACCCTCGGCGTATTGGGGCTGGCCTTCAAGCAGAATACCGACGACGTGCGAATGTCCCCCGCGATCGAACTGTGCCAGCGCCTTCTCAAGGAAGGGGCGCGCTTGCGCGTTTATGATCCGCAGGCAATGGAAAAAGCCCGGGCCGTCCTGCCCGAGCCGCAGTACGTTTCGGACATGAACGACGTCGCGGAGGGCTGCGACGCGCTGATCATCGCCACGGAGTGGCCGCAATTCAAGCGCCTGGACCTGGAGCGCGCCCGCAAGTGCCTCTCGCACCCGATCATCTTCGACGGCAGAAATATGTTTGACACCGAGGAGATGGAGCGGCTCGGCTTCCTCTACAAGAGCATCGGCCGGGGGAAGGCGTGAACGAGCCGGGCGCGCCGGGGGTCGAAGTGGCCGCCGGCCTGGTCTTCCGGGATGGCAGGCTGCTTATTGCGCGGCGGCCGCCGCAGGCGCATCTGGGCGGGTTGTGGGAGTTTCCCGGCGGCAAGCGCGAGGCCGGGGAAACATTCCAACAATGCCTGCGCCGGGAACTGGCCGAGGAATTGGGCATTGAGGTGCGCGTCGTTGATTTGATCGAATCGCTCACCCACGAGTATCCCGGCCTCTTGGTCCACCTTCGGTTTTTCCGCTGCTGCTGGCTGCGGCACGAACCGCGGGCCGTCTCCGGCCAGGACGTGGCCTGGGTCACCGCCGGGGACCTCGCCAATTACCAATTCCCCGCCGCCGACAGCCGGTTGTTGGAGCGCCTGCGCGCCAACTGGCGCGAATGGGCGGACTGCCGGGAGCGCCCGCCGGCGTCTTCACCTTGACTCTGGCAGCGCGGCTTCCTGTCGCGCCCAGGCGTCGGCTTCCAGGATTTGTTCCAGGCGCGGATGGGCCGTTACGGTGTGGCGCTCCATGACTCGCGCCACGGTCTGGCTGATTTGCGGAAAATTGCAGCGTCCGTTGATAAAATCACTTACCGCCACTTCATTGGCCGCGTTGAGGACCGCGGGCAGGGTGCCGCCGATTTCCCCCGCCTTTTGCGCCAGGTCCAGCGCGGGGAATCGGTCGCGGTCCGGCTCCTGGAACGTCAACGGCCCCAGTTTGGTCACGTTGGTTTGCACCCGATTGCTGCCCACCCGCTCCGGGTAGGTCAACGCGTATTGGATCGGCAGGCACATGTCCGGCGTGGACATTTGCGCCAGCATCGAGCCATCGACAAATTCCACCATCGAATGCACGATGCTTTGCGGATGCACCACCACCCGCACCCGCCCCATCTCGATGTCGAAGAGCCACCGCGCCTCGATCATCTCCAGTCCTTTGTTAAAGAGCGTCGCCGAGTCAATCGTGATCTTCCGCCCCATAACCCACGACGGATGCCGCAACGCCCGTTCCATCGTCAGACTGGGAAACTCCTCCTTGGGCGTCTCCCGGAACGGCCCCCCCGACGCCGTCAGCCACAAGGCGCGCACCGACTCGGCGGGCTTGCCGTCCAGACATTGGAAAATGGCCGAATGCTCGCTGTCCACCGCCAGAACCCGGACGCCGTTCTTGCGCGCTTCGCGCATGACGATCTCACCGGCCATTACCAGGATTTCCTTCGATGCGATGGCAATGTCCTTGCCGGCGCGAATGGCCGCCAGCGCAGGGCGCAAACCGGCCGTGCCGACGATGGCGATCAAAACGATGTCGGCGGACGGCAGGGTGGCGAGCTTGACCAAACCATCCGCGCCTGAAAACACCCGCGCCGCCGTGCCGAGGGTCTTTTCCAATTCGCGCGCCTTGGCAGGGTCGGAGAGGGAGACGGCTTCGGGCCGGTGTTTGAGGGTTTGGGTGAGGAGCAACCCGGCGTTATTGCCGGCGGCCAAGCCCACAAGGCGGATATGGTCGGGCAGATCCTCAGCCACTTTGATCGTGCTGGTCCCGATCGAGCCGGTGCAACCCAGCAAAACGACTTTTTTCATGGAACGCCATTTATAGAGCGGACCGGCGGCAGCCCGCGAGCCTTTTTGCGCGAAATTTGTGATTGGGGCGCATCTCACCATTGTCGAGTCTTCCTGTGTTTGAAAGCGGCGCTTTCGCGCAGACGGAACAAATTGTTGGGCTGCACCGCAGAGCGGTGCTGCACTCCAAAACCTGTCGGCGGAACGAGAGCGTACCCTGAACGCGAAGCGTGTTGGAGTGCGGCGCGAAAGCGCCGCTTTGGCCACGAATACAAGGAAAGCTCGACAATGGTGAGATGCGCCCTGTGATTGCCTGCCGTCAATTCCCGGCTGGCACTTCGTTCCAATCTGTGTTTTGTTAAGGGAACGGAAAGCATCATGAAATTGCGCACAAAATTCTCCCCTGCCGAATGCCGGACCCGGCTGGTTTCCGCCACCGACCTGGGCGGCCTCTCGTTGTCCTGGAACGGCCCCTCGGACGCCCGGAAGGTCCTCGGTGACTTTCACGGTGCGACCTTCCGGCTGCACACGGCCCGTTACTACACCAATTCCTTCGCGCCCTTTTTTTACGGGCGCATGACCGCTTGTGACAACGGCACATTGATTGAGGGCCAATTCAGAATGAATCCCCTGGCGCGGCTATTGACGGTCTTCTGGTTCGCTTTCGTGGGCATCTTTGCCGCCGCCCCGCTCATCGTGCCAATGTCCAAACAACCAGGGACCATGGTGGGTCCCAACACATTGTATCTGGCCCTGGGCTGTTGTCTGGTGCTCGGCATCGGGTTGGTCGTCTTCGGACAGTGGCTCGGACGGGGCGAGAAAAAGGTCGTCCTCGAATTTCTCAAGAATTCCCTGGAAGCCAGTTCGCAAGACGGATTCCAATAACCCTGGCGTGAGCTGCCTCATGCCTTCGTCAACCCGCTCATTAGCCACCTCTTTAGGAGCGCGGTCGTCTCGACCGCATCCGTCGGCGTCCCGCCGACGGAATCCCCCGTCCAAGACCTCCCCACCATTTGGGTGAGTTCGCAAGCAGGCCGCTAATGATTCGGGTTCGTCAGTTGCCCAACGGGAACCCTTCCGGCTTTGCGGGACAACGCCCGAAACGTGACAGTTCAGGAAGTCAAAACGAATCTTCAACAGGCCGGTTTTGCGCTCGGAGCGCGATGTTTAGTTTTTCTAAAGTTTTTCTCGCAAAAGACGAATATACCATCAGAGAGGCGCGTCAAATCGCCAAGAATATGCGTTATAGCCAGCCTAACGCGAACGGTAATCGGCATTCGATGCCGGTGACCTTCCTGGTTACTTCGATGGGGCTGGCTCTCGTGGGCATGGTCAATCCTTCTTCGGCGGCCGCGGCGACCGTAACCGTGCCGGTCAAGGCCGGGGGTGAGGGAATTCAAAAGGCCCTGGATCACCTGCCAAAAGGAGGGGAAGTTCTGCTGCGGCCCGGAACCTACGTCGTCCGCCAGCCGATCATCTTGCGGCACCCTCATCAATCGTTGCGCGGCGCCGGCCCCGCCACCGTTTTATTCCTGGCCGACAACGCCAATTGCCCGGTCGTCATCCTCGGCAATCCTCTTGCCAAAGCCGGCGGGCCGACCACCGACCTCCGCCTGTCCGACCTGGCCATTGACGGGAACCGCGCCAACCAGCAAAGAGAACTCTGGCGGTCCGCCACCGACGGCGGCCTGATCAACAACAACGGCGTCAACGTCTGGGACGCTGACGGCGTGACGGTCGAGCGGGTTGTGTGCTGCCGATGCCGGTCCGGCGGGATGGTGACGGCGGGCCGCACGCGGCGGCTGACGGTGCGCGAGTTGACGGCCTTCGACAACCAATTTGACGGTTTGGCTTGCTACCTGACTGAGGACAGCCATTTCAGCCAGCTTTCCCTGCACGACAATCAGGCGGCGGGGATCTCCCTGGACTTGAATTTCGTTCACAATGTGATTGAAGGCGCCGTGCTGGCGGGCAACGACCTGGGCATCTTCATGCGGCAATCGCGCAACAACAAATTTGAGCGGCTGACAATCGAGAAATCCCGGCATCACGGGGTGTTCATGGCCCAGACTGGCGTGCGGGTGGCCTCCGGCTGGCAACCGTGCCCCGGAACTGAATGCACCGGCAACAGCTTCGGCAAAATCTTGATCGCCGGCTGCGGCGGCAAGGCCTTTGTGGTCAACGACGCTTCCTGCACGGATAATGTCATTGACAGCGGGCGGTTTTACGACAATGCGCAAGGCGGCCTTTCCCAGGCTGGCGCCAACGTGGTTACCGTGCGGGCTTTAGTGGAGCGCCAGACCCCCGTGGCCGCCGATCCCCAAGCTCCGGCGCCTCTTCCGTCCCAGAAAGACCCCGACCCCGACCTCGCCGGCCTCCAAGCCCTTTAGCTGCTTCCATTCTTCAGCCTTTCCGCAAATGCGAACGGCACGCTTCCTGCATTGTTCAGAAATGCGTGTCTCACCAACCCGCGTGTGCGGTTTGGGCGGAGTCTGGATAAGCTCAATATCTGGACTCCGTTTCTTTTTTACCCAGATCGTTAGCCGCATATAATTTGGCAGGGCGACGCTCCTGCGGAGCCTTTCCACCGACGAGACCCCGGCTCCGCAGGAGCTTCGCCCTGCTACCGTGCAGTGTGGCGGACTTTTAAGGCGAGTGTGAAATATGCGGGCTAGCAGCCTGGAGGTGCATTTCACTTCTTCAATGACCCGTTTTCAATCGTTTCAATTGCTGAAGCCTTTCCCAATACACAGATGTGCCAAAAAGCTGAAAATGCCCCCGCCAGTTCGCCGTCGCGGGCTTTGGCCTTGTCTGGCGCGAGTCCTTGTGGCATAGGTCTGCGCGGATGAACCCGGTCACGCAATTGCAAGGCCAACTGGATTTTCAATCGGGCCAGGGGACTGACGGTTACAGCGCATGGGTTGCAGTGCGCCAGATGGCGGTCGAGGCGGCGGCGCAGAAACTCAATCTGCCCGTGGGCCACTCCGCGGAGGTCTGGCTGCGCGGGGGCATTCGTTTGCGCGGCAAATTGCATCTGGCGTCCGATGTTCTGTTCATCGAGGAAGATCGCGTTCGCAATCTTGCGCTGGAACTGGACGGGGTCACGTTCAAGTACGCGGAAATCGAATCGTGCGTGCGGCTGGATTGAAATGATCGACCTGGAACGGACATTTCATTTGCGGGGTCCGCTGATCCAGGTGGGCGGTTCCCGGCGGCATGACCGGCGGGTGTGGCTGTTCACGGCCGTGGCCTTGGGCGGCGTTATCACGGCGTTTCTTCTAAGGCCGCTGCGGCAGCCGGAGGCGTATCATCATTTTGCGGACGCGCGGACGTTGTTGGGCGTTCCCAATTGTCTCAATGTGATTTCCAACATCGCCTTTTTGGTGGTGGGCGTGCTGGGCTTTCGTTTCCTGGCCGCCCCAGGCCGGTTCATCGAATCGCGGGAGCGCCTGCCTTATGGAGTTTTCTTCGGGGGCGTTTTCCTCACCTGCTTCGGCTCCGCGTACTATCACTGGCAGCCGCGGGACGCGACGCTGGTTTGGGACCGCCTGCCGATGGCTCTGGCGTTCATGTCCCTGCTGGCGGCGACGCTGGCCGAGCGCATATCCGTCCCGGCGGGAATACGGCTGCTGTGGCCGTTGGTGGTCTTCGGAGCGGGCACGGTTTGGTGGTGGCAATGGACGGGCAATCTCTGGCCTTACATGGCGGCGCAGTATTTCTCCGTCGCGCTCATCGGCCTGCTCGTCGTTATGTTTCCCGCGCGTTACACCCGCGGCGCGGATATATGGGCCGTCATGGGGTGGTATCTTGTGGCGAAGGGCGCCGAGGCGCTGGACGCGCGGATTTACAAAATGTGCGGATGGGTGAGCGGGCACACGATCAAACATCTGGCCGCGGCGGTGGCGGTCTATTGGGTGCTGCGCATGTTGCGGAAAAGGACGGCGCTGGGGTCGCTGGCCCGGATGGCCCGTTCGCCCCGCCCCCTGCTTCCCCTGTTCTAAGGAAAGGGACGCAAACGACGGAAGCGACAAAAGCGTTCGCCCCGCTGTTTCCCCTTTTCTAACGGGCGTTGACGCTCTTGCGCATCCTTGCCACGGCCGCTTTGAGATTCGGTTGCCCGAAAAGCGCCGTGCCGCAGATGAAGGTGTCGGCCCCGGCTTGGGCGCAACTGGCGGCGATGGCATCGCCAACGCCGCCATCGACGGCGATGCGATAGTTCAAGCCGAGCTGCTCGCGCCAGGCGGCCGCCTGCTGGACTTTTGTCAGGCATTCCGTGATGAATTCCTGCCCGCCAAATCCGGGATTGACGGTCATGATCAGAAGCGAATCAATCCGGTCCAGGTAAGGCTCGACGCTGGCCATGGCCGTGGGCGGGTTGAGGCTCAATCCGACTTGCTTGCCCAGGGAACGGATTTTCCATATCAAGGGAACGACCTGCCCGTCCAATTCAACGTGAATCGTGATCCGGTCCGCGCCGGCTTTGGCAAAGGGTTCGAGCAGTATTTCCGGCCGGGAGCACATCAAATGGACATCAAAGGTCAGCCGGCTCAAGGGGCGAATGGTTTTCACCACGGCAGGGCCGAAGGAAATGTTCGGAACGAAATGGCCGTCCATGATGTCCAGGTGCAGCCAATCCGCCCCAGATCGGTCGGCGCGCGCCGCTTCCACGCCCAAGCGCGCGAAGTTGGCGGCCAGGAGCGACGGGGCAATCACCATTTGTCGAGCGGCGGCTTCAGTCATAGTGGAGCGCGCTTGACCGCGCCCGCCGTCCAGAATTGCGCAACGTTTGACTGGATGCAATAGCCAAGAACGGTCGCTTATACGGGCGCGGGCGACGGCGAGCCGAAGCCGGGAAGTTTTGGCGGAAGCGGTTTGGGCACCTCGGGCATCGCGGTGGCCGCGACGGCGCCGGAGGGCGGCTCCACCTTCGGGTCGGGCGGCGGCGGCGTGAACGTGCCGGATTTGACGATTTCGCTGACCTGCACGCCGTCGAGGGATTCGTATTCGAGCAAGGCGTTGGCGATGATTTCCAATTTGTCGCGATGAATTTCGATGATCGTCTTGGAGCGGTCGTAGGCCTCGTTGGTGATGCGTTTGACCTCGGCGTCGATCTCCTGCGCCGTGAACTCGCTGTAATCCTTGCGCTGCACCATGTCGCGCCCCAGGAAAAGCTGGTCGTGGTCGCTGCCGTATTGGACCATGCCGAGTCGGTCGCTCATGCCCCACTGGCAGACCATGGCGCGGGCGACGGAGGTGGCTTGCTGGATGTCGCCGGCGGCACCGCTGGAAATGTCGCCCGAAACGATCTCTTCGGCAATGCGTCCGGCCATCATTACGGCAATCAAATCGAGCATCTCTTTGCGGCGATGATTGAGCACGTCCTCTTCGGGCAGGGACATGGTCGAGCCGAGGGTCTGGCCGCGGGGGATGATGGTCACTTTGTGAAGGGGATGGGTGTGTTCGAGGCAAACGTTGACCAAGGCGTGGCCGGCTTCGTGCCAGGCGGTGCATTTCTTGTTTTCCTCGGACATGGCCATGCTGCGGCGCTCGCGGCCCATGCGGACCTTGATGCGGGCTTCCTCCAGTTCGGCCATGCCGATGGATTTCTTGTTCATGCGGGCGGCCAGCAAGGCGGCTTCGTTCAAAAGGTTGGCCAAATCCGCGCCGGAATAGCCGGGCGTGCCGCGGGCTATGACGCCCAGGTTGGAGGAGGGGTCCAGTTTGACGTTCCGCGCGTGGACTTTGAGAATGGCTTCGCGTCCGCGCACATCCGGGAGGCTCACCATGATCTGACGGTCGAATCGGCCCGGGCGCAGCAAGGCGGGGTCCAAGACATCGGGCCGGTTGGTCGCCGCGATGATAATGATGCCGTCCTGGGTGTCAAATCCGTCCATTTCCACCAGCAGCGCGTTCAACGTTTGCTCCCGTTCGTCGTTGCCGCCACCCCAGCCGTGCCCGCGGCTGCGTCCGACGGCGTCAATCTCGTCGATGAATATCAAGCACGGAACGTTCTTGCGCGCCTGCTCGAACATGTCGCGCACACGGCTGGCGCCGACGCCGACAAACATTTCGACAAAATCCGAGCCGCTGATGCTGAAGAAGGAGGCGTCGGCCTCCCCGGCAATCGCCTTGGCCAGCAGGGTTTTGCCGGTGCCCGGCGCGCCGACCATCAGGATGCCTTTGGGGATGCGTCCGCCGAGTTTTTGAAATTTCTTGGGGTCTTTGAGGAACTCGACCAACTCCGAGACTTCCTCCTTGGCTTCCTCGACGCCCGCGACGTCTTTGAAGGTGATCTTGTTTTTTTCCTTGTTCAAAAGCCGCGCGCGGCTCTTGCCAAAACTCATCGCCCCTTTGCCCGCCATTTTGATCTGCCGGAAAATGAAGAAGTAAACGGCGCCCAGGATGAGGAAGAACGGAACGAACGTGTTCCAAAACATGCTCGCCATGAGGTTGCTGTCGTTGACGGCCTTGAATTGCCGCGTATAGACCAGGATGTCTGTGTCCTTGTCTGTCAAAGGTGTTTCGAGTTTGAAGGGCACCTCCTTGACCTTGCCATCGACCATCGCCTTTTTGCCCGTCTCGTCGGTTTCGTAGTAGCTTCCGGTGATCTTCCTGATGTTGGCCGACTGCACGGAGTAAACGATGCGGCCGCTGTTGGGAACGATCAGGTTGTTGGTGACCTTGTCCAACAATTCGGGGAGCGACCCCAACTCCTTGACGGCGGGTTCCGAGCCGTTTTTGACCAGGGCCAGAATGCTGACAATGGCGATGATGCCAATGCCCAGCAGGAAGGTGCGCGGCGGAAGGCGCAAATCGTTATTGCGCTTCTCGTTCTTGTCCGGGTCGTTTGTTCGATTTGGATCAGGCATTTGTTATATAAATATCCCGCAGATTACCACGAAGCCGCCCATCCCGCAACCACGACTATTTGACCCCCTTGGCGATGTCGCGCGCCTGCTCGATCAGCGGACCGTCCAGCGTCAGGTCCCCAAACCGCAAGGGCGGCGCGCCGCTTTGCTCCCGGCCCAGCAATTCCCCAGGCCCGCGCAGCGCCAAATCCGCCTCCGCTATCCGAAAGCCGTCCGCCGTCTCCTCCAGGATTTTCAGCCGCCGCGCCGCTTCCTCTGTCTTGCCGGCGGTGACCAGGATGCAGTAGGAATCAGCCGCGCCGCGCCCGATGCGACCGCGCAATTGATGGAGCTGCGCCAGGCCGAATTGCTCCGCGTTCTCGATAATCATCACCGTCGCGTTGGGCACGTCCAAACCGACCTCGACGACCGACGTGGCCAGCAGCACCTGCACGGCGTTGGCGCGAAAGGCAGCCATAACCTCCTCCTTCTCCGCGCCCGGCAGCCGCCCGTGCAACAGGCCCGTCCGCCACGGCGCGAAGAGTTCCGACAGCCGGCCAAACTCCTTCTTGACAGCTTTCAATCCCGCCGGCGAATCCTCCGCTTCGAGCCGGGAATAGACCACGTAGGCCTGGCGGCCCGCGGCCAATTGCCCGCGCGTGAATTCCCAGACCTTCGCCAGGCTCTCCCGTTCCCGCACAAAGGTCATGATCCGCCCGCGCCCCGGCGGACCGCCCTCGATGACCGAGATGTCCAGGTCGCCGTAAAGGGTCAATCCCAGCGTGCGCGGAATGGGCGTGGCGGTCATGACCAGCAGATGGGGATAGGCGCCTTTGCGCACCAGTCGCTCCCGCTGGGCGACCCCGAATTTGTGCTGTTCGTCAATGATAACCAATCCGAGCTTTTCCGGCGCGAATCCCTCTTCCAGCAGCGCGTGCGTGCCGATGTCCATTCGCGCGCGCCGGACGCCCGGCCCGCCAAGGGCCAGCGCCTCCTGCCCGGCGGGCGTCCCCGTTTTCGTTGTCCCGGTCCGCAATTCCACCGCGATTCCCAGCGGCTCAAACCACCGGCGGAAGTTGCGCCAATGCTGTTCGGCCAGGATTTCTGTCGGCGCCATCAGCGCCACGTTGCTACCGCTTTCCAGCGCCATCAACGCCGCGCAGGCCGCCACGACGGTTTTGCCGGAGCCGACGTCGCCCTGGAGCAGGCGGCGCATGGGCGGCGGCCCGGCCAGGTCGCGGCGGATTTCGCCCAGCACCCGCGTCTGGGCTTGAGTCAAGTGGAATTCCAGCGCGGCCAGGAACGGCTTCATCAGCCGGTTGTCGCCGGCGCAGGGCAGGGCGCGGGCGTTGGCTTCCAGGTTCCGCCGGCGCGCCTGCATGGCCTCTTGCAGTTCGACATACTCGTCCAGCGCCAGCCGTTGGCGGGCGATATCCGCGTCGTCCAGTTCTTCTGGAAAATGCAGCAAGCGCACCGCCTGCGCTCGAGAGGGCAGGGGAACGGTCTGCCCGCCAACCGTCAGATTCCGGCCCGCCAGGGGCCGGTTCGGGCGCGGTTCGGGGATGGCCGTCTCAAATTGTTCCAGCAGCCGCCAGATCAGTGAGCGGAGCCAGCGTTGGGGCAGCCCTTCGGTCAGCGGATAGATCGGGGCGATGCGGTTGAGATGGACCGAGCGTTCGAGGGACTGGACGACTTCGGTTTCCGGATGGTCCATGGTCCGGGGCCGCAGCGAGCCGGGCTTGCCGAAGACGACCACTTCATCGCCCGTTTTGAAGTAATTGCGCATGAAGGGCAGGTTCCACCACCGGCAATGCAGCCGCCCGCTCCCGTCGTCCAGGATCAATTCAAAAAGCGAGCGCCCACCGCGCAATGGCCTGGACCCCGATGCGGTGACGGTTCCGCAAGCCAGGGCGGGCGCGCCAAGGTGCAGGTCGGCGATGCGCTGGAAATGGCGCCGGTCCTCGTAGCGCCGCGGGCGGTGCAAGAGCAGGTCGCCGACCGTGCGCAGTTCCAGACGCTGCAACTGCGCGGCGCGGGCCGCGCCCACGCCGGAAATCTGGGCCAGCGGCAGTTCCAGAGGATTTGGCGGCATCGGCACAACCACCTTATAGTCCATGCAACTTTAAACTTTAAACCTTAAAGTTTGCCCCTACTGTTATTCCATGGCTGAAGGTTCACCTGACCGCCTCTGGGCCGAATACAGTTCGGTCTTCGAAGGCTTCGACGACACCACGCTGGCGCGCTGGCTGGCCCAAACGCTTGGGCAATTGGGCGGCCGGGTCTGGCGCTTCTCTCATCCCCTCATCGGCGCTTACCGCCTGGCGGCCGAAGTGGGCCATCGCCGCCAGATTTGGCTCATGCGGCTGGCCGCGCCCCCGCCCAACTTCCCGTCCGCGCCCTGCTGCCGGGCGCCGCTCCTGCCGCTTTTCAGCCGCGACATCGTGCAAAGCGGTCTTATTTGCCAGCATTGTTCCGAGACGCTGGCTCCCTTCGAGGACTTGCCCGCTGACGTGCAAACGGCCGTTAAAAGCTGGGCGGACGCCTACGCGCCGGTCCATGCCGTGGCCCATTGGGAGGACCGCAAGCGCAAGACCGTTGCGGATTACGAACAGGCGTGCGACGACGCCGCCGATGAGGCGGAGAAATTGCTGGCCATCGCGGGGCGCACTCTTTTGCCCCGGTTTCTGGACCTTTATCCGGCGGTGATCTGGGAAGACTCGGACGAATGCCTCGAAGTCCGGCCCGAGGACATTTCGCTCTAAGCCTGCCTTATGTTGCGTTTTGCCCGGCTGTTCCTCCGCGTTCTGCTGTATCTCTTTGGCGCGGCGCTGGTCCTGGCGTTGGCGGCCGTTCTCCTTCTGGACACCATTTCGAAGGAGGTTCTCACCCATCGCCTCCGCGCCGCCACCGGAATGGAGGTCAAAGTCCGCTCCGTCCACGTCGGCTTGCTTTCGCCGACCCTGACGATTGAGGGCTTTAAACTTTACAACACCGCCGATTTCGGAGGCGCGGTCTGCCTGGACGTGCCCGAATTGCACGTCGAATATGACCGCCCCGCCATGCGCCTGGGGAACCTTCATCTCCCGCTGTTGCGCCTGAACCTGGCCAGCCTCACTCTCGTCCAGGATAAGCGCGGCCGGTTCAACTTCTCAGCCTTGAAGACAAAGGACAAAAAATCGGGCGGGCGCTCATCGGCGGACATATCTTTGAAATTCACCGGCATTGACACGCTCAACCTGAGCCTCGGAATAGTGCGTGTGAGCAACCTCGCCTCCGGTCGCGAGCAGGAAATCAACTTTGCCCTCACCAACCAGGTCCTTCACAACGTGAAATCTGAGGCGGACCTGGGCAGTTTGAGCATGCTCCTGGCCATGCGCGGGGCGAGCGCGTCGGGAGACTCCGATATCGATCTGGAGCCTTTGTTGAAGGCCCTCACCGCCCCGTAACGCCCTCCCATGAGCGAGCTTGTGCTTTCCGAGGCGCTGCTGTCCAAACTGGCGGGATGGATGGCCATGAAGCAGGCCCGCTCGCTCCTGGCCGCCGACCGCGTCCTTGCGTCGGAGTGGCAGGCGCCCACCTTGCGCGGCGCCGTTCAGGAAGGGCAGACCGTCTATCGCGCCGGTTTGGTCATCAGAAGCGCCACGGACGCCGACAACCTCTGCACCTGCCGCGACTCCCGCCAGCGCGGCGTGATTTGCGGCCACTCAGTCGCCGTCGGCCTCCATTTTCTCCGCCCCGCCGCGCGCCCGGCTGCCACCGCCGCCAAGACCGCTCCGGCCCCGGCTCGCGCCCCTTTGGAGGATTTCGAGCCGGGGGAGGCGAAATTCAAACTGCGCCTGGCGGGCGGTTTGGCCATGCTGAACGCCACTCTGGAGTGTCTTAGCCGGAACGATTCAGTTGAGATTGGGAGCGCGACCAGCCCGCAAAGCGGGCAGCCAGTAATCTGTTCTAACCTCTCGGTCGCTCTGGCTGGCGTCCCGCCTGCCAGCCGCCCGCCTGCCAGCGAGTCACCATTTGGTGTGGCCTCGTGCGGCGCCTCCGCCACCCAGGCGGCGGCGGAGCGCTTGCGCCGCGCCGGTTTCATCGGGCCGGACGCCGCCGGATCGTTCCGCATGAACGGCCAGAACCTGGTGCTCAATTTCTTCGCGCGCGATTATCCCCGCCTGGAAAAGGAGTGGGAAGTGACCCTGGAAGAAAGGCTGGAGCGCAGCGCCGAAAACCTGGAACGCGTCCAGCCGCGCTTTCAAATCACTCCTTCCGGCGAACAATGGTTCGACCTCAACGTGACCTACGAGGCCTCCGGCGGCGAACGGCTTCCGCCGGCGGAGATTCAGCGCCTCCTTCTCTCCGGCCAAAGCCACACCCGCCTGCGCAACGGCAAGTTTGCTCTGCTTGACACCGGCGCGGTCGAGGAGTTGCAGGAGGCGCTGGTCGATTGCGCACCCCTCCAGCACGACGGCGTCTTTCGCCTGGACAACACCCAGGCGGGCTTTCTGGACGCCACGCTGCGCGAGGCGGGCGGCTGGACGGCGCAGGCCCCGGCGGCCTGGGCCGAGCGCGCCGCCCGGCAACGGGGCGAAATCAAAATCCAGGCCCCGCCTTTGGGCGATCTGGAGGCGGTCCTGCGCCCCTATCAAAAGGAAGGCGTCGGCTGGCTCCATTTCCTGCGCGCCAACGGCTTCGGCGGCATCCTGGCCGATGAAATGGGCCTGGGCAAAACCGTTCAGGTGCTGGCCTTTCTCCGCGCGCTCAAGGAACGGCGCGGCGCCGCGCCCGCCAACCCTTCCCTGGTCGTCTGCCCGACCTCGCTGGTCTTCAATTGGGAGGCGGAGTCAAAGAAATTCACCCCGGCCTTGAGCGTCCTGGCCCTGCACGGGGCCGAACGGCGCGCCCTCTTTTCCGATCTGGCGCGGCACGACCTGCTCATCACCAGCTACGCCCTGCTCCGGCGCGACGCCGCGCTGTACGGCGGGATGGAATTCGACACGCTGGTGCTGGACGAGGCGCAGCACATCAAAAACCGCCAGACGCAAAACGCGCAGGCCGTCAAAGTCCTCCGCGCCGCGCACAGAATAGTCTTGACAGGAACGCCGCTGGAAAATTCCGTGCTCGACCTCTGGTCGATCTTCGACTTTCTCATGCCGGGCTACCTCGGCGCGGCGGCGGATTTCCGCGAACGCTGCGAAATCCCCATCGCCCGCGACCGCAGCGCGCCCGCGCGGGCGCGGCTGGCCCGGCGTTTGCGGCCCTTCCTCCTGCGCCGCCGCAAGCGCGAGGTCGCCTCCGACCTGCCTGAGAGAATCGAGCAGGTCAGCTATTGCGAGCTGGCCGACGGGCAGCGCGCGCTCTATCAGCAAATCCTCGCCGCCGGCCGCCGCGAAATCCTCGATTCCGTCAAGACCGCCGGTCTGGCCCGCAGCCGGATGGTGGTGCTCACGGCCCTGTTGCGTTTGCGCCAGATTTGCTGCGACCCGCGCCTGCTCAACGCCGGCGCCGCAGCCGGCCCGTCCGGGAAAGTCGAGTTGTTCGGCGAACTGCTCGAGGAGGTCCTCGATGGCGGGCATCGCGTTCTGGTCTTCAGCCAATTCACGTCCATGCTCGCGTTGCTGCGCGCCCAACTGGAGGCCGGCGGCATCGGCTACTGCTATCTGGATGGCTCAACCCAGGACCGGGCCGCGGTGGTGGAAAAATTCCAGGGCGACGCGGGCGTTCCGGTCTTCCTCATCAGCCTCAAAGCCGGCGGCGTGGGATTGAATCTGACCGGCGCCGACACGGTGATCCATTTCGATCCGTGGTGGAACCCGGCGGTGGAAGCGCAAGCGACGGACCGCGCCCACCGCATCGGCCAGGAGCGGGTGGTGACGAGTTACAAACTAATCACCCGCGGAACAGTCGAGGAAAAAATCCTGGCCCTGCAAAACCGCAAACGCACCCTCACCGAAAGCCTGCTGGGCGGCGAGGAACAGTTGACAGCGTCGCTGACATGGGAGGAGATACAGGACCTGCTGGCCGCAGAGACATGAAGACGAAGGCCCAGCGCGGCCCGCCGCAACCAAAAAAGGGGTTTTGAACAAAAGCAAACGAAGAGGAAAAGACATTCGGGAGAATCTTGTCGGAAATGCGCGACCTTTGCCTATGGTGGTGCAGAGAAAGAATCTTGCCGGGGATGAAGAACTTTTTGAGTTTGCAATGCAGGATTGGGCGTAAAACCGGGCCTTGACCCGCGGACCGCCTCGCAAAGGCCGGTTCTTCAATCCCAAAGGGATTGGATCATTCGGCCCAGCGGTTCCGAGGAATGGTTTCACCCGTTGACGGCACCCGCTTATGTCCAAAAAGCGGGATGCGCCCGGCGCGGGAATGGGCCATTCGTTTTCCTTTACTCCGGGGGAAAAGAGGCTACACTGGCAGCATGGTCACGATTGAGGAAAACAAGCTGTTCAAGGGCCTGACGCCTGGCGAGGTGGATTTGTTGCGCAAGGCCGCTCGTGAAATCACGTTTGCCGCCAATCAGGCGATCTTCAAGGAAGGCGATCCGGGCGACGGCATCTACTTTGTCAAAGAGGGCATGGTGCGGATTTCGGCGGTCGTGGGCTACGGCGATTTGAAGGTGTTGACGCGGGTGCCGCCGGGGGAGTTGTTTGGGGAAATGGCGGTGCTGGACAATCAATCGCGCTCGGCCAGCGCGACCGCCGAGGAGGCGACCACTGTCTATTTCGTCACGCGGACCGAATTGGAGCAACTGCTGGACCGGACGCCGCGGCTGGCGGGCGCCTTGGTGCGGGAGATCAGCCGGCGGCTGCGGGAATTCAACACCAAGTATGTGCGCGAAGTGCTCGAATCCGAGCGGCTGGCGTTGGTGGGGCGGTTTGCCAGTTCCATCGTCCACGATTTGAAAAACCCGCTCAACATCATCGGCATCTCGGCCGACATGGCGTGCATGGCCGGGGCCACGCACGAGTCGCGGCAGGTGTCCAAGGTGCGGATTCGCAAGCAGGTCGAGCGCATCAGCAACATGGTCAATGAACTGCTGGAATTCACCCAGGGTGCGCATACCAATTTCGTGCTGGCCCAGGTCGATTACAAAGTTTTCGTCGAGCAATTGATTGAGGAAATTCAGGCTGAGGTGGCCCTCAAATCCGTCACCGTGGAATACCTCAACCCGCCGCCTTCCATTGCCGTGCGCATCAATCCCCAGCGCCTCTCCCGCGTCTTTCACAATCTGATCGGCAACGCCGCCGACGCGATGTCCGGGGGCGGCAAGGTCAGACTGCGCTTTGAGGTCAGAGGCCCTGAAATCGTCACGGAACTGGAGGACACCGGCAAGGGGATCGCCCCGCAAATGCTGGACCGCCTCTTTCAGGCTTTTGCCACTCACGGCAAGGCCAACGGAACCGGCTTGGGCCTTTCGATCTGCAAGAAAATCGTCCAGGACCATCAGGGCAGGATATATGCCCGCAATGTGCCGGGCGGCGGCGCGCTTTTTGGTTTTACTCTGCCCATTCCGAACACAGACACCAAGCCGGCGTAGTCACTCGCCCGTCGGAGATGAACCGCATCCGTCTGCTGCCCGAACAGGTGGCCAACCAGATCGCCGCCGGCGAGGTCGTCGAGCGCCCCGCCAGCGTGGTCAAGGAACTGGTGGAGAATTCCCTCGACGCCCAGGCCACGCGCCTGACGGTTGAAATCCAGGCCGGCGGACGCAGCCTCATTCGCGTCACCGACGACGGCCTGGGCATGAGCCGGGACGACGCGCTGCTCTGCCTGGAACGGCACGCGACCAGCAAAATCACCCGGGCGGAGGATTTGAGTTCGATCTCCACGATGGGCTTTCGGGGCGAAGCCCTGCCGAGCATCGCCAGCGTGAGCCGCTTCACCCTGACCACGCGCGAACGCGACGGCGAAACGCCTGAAGGCACCGAAGTGCTCATCAACGGCGGGAAGATCGCCGCTGTCAAAGCTTGCGGCAGCGCTCCAGGCGCCTGCGTTGAAGTGCGCCAGCTTTTTTTTAATCTGCCGGCGCGCCGGAAATTTCTGCGCGCGGAGGACACCGAGGCGGCCCACATCCAACACTACTTGACGCTGGCGGCGCTGGCCTTTCCAGAAGTCGCCTTTGAATTCATCAAGGATGGGCGGACCGTCTGGCAATTGCCCGCGGTGAAAAACCGGGACAAACTCGAGGCGGTGCGCGAACGGTTGCGCGCCCTCTCCGGTTCCGGGGAGAAGCTGCTGGCCGTCGATTTTTCCGCCGATCTGCCGGCCTTGGCGGAGGAGGGCCAGTCGGGCGAAACGGCGGCGCCGGAGCGATTTGCCGTGTGGGGGTTTATCGGCGCTCCGGGTGTTTCCCGGGCGACGCGGGAGGATCAGCATGTATTTGTCAACCGGCGGCCGGTGGAGAATCGCGGGGTGAACTTCGCCCTGCTCGAAGGCTACCACACAGCCCTCATGAAAGGGCGTTACCCGGTCTGCTGCCTGTTTATCGAGGTATCTCCCGCGGAAGTCGATGTCAACATTCACCCGGCGAAACGCGAAGTGAAGTTCCATCGGGAAAGGGCTGTGCGCGGATTGCTGACCCGCGCGCTGTCGGAGACGCTGCTCAAGTTCCACACCCCGCCGCCGGCGCCTCTCAAGCCCGCGACCGTCGCGCCGCGCTCCCGGCTTGAACCGGTGGAACTGCCGGATTTTGGCGGAGCCGTCACGCTGCCGCCCGCGCCGGCAATCGCGTCTATCGCGCCGCCGCCGCGCTCTCGGCCCGAACCTGTGGAATTGCCGGAATCCGGGGGAGTCGTCACGCCGCTGCCCTCGTCGGCTATAACGCCCGCGCCTGTCGCGCCTCCAGCTTCGGCTCCGCCGCCGCCGTCTGGCGCCGCGCGCTCATCGGCGCTTTTGCAAGTGCCGCTGCGGGTGGTGGGGGTGATCGGGAGGTTATACGTGGTGCTGGAGTCGGACCGGGGACTGGTTCTGCTGGACCAGCACGCGGCGCACGAGCGGATTCTATTCGAGGAGATGTTGCGCCGGTTGGAGGAAAGCGGTTCCGCGCCTTCGCAACGGCTGCTGCTGCCGGAGACGGTGGAGTTGACGGCCCGCGACGCGCAATTCCTGCGGGAGCAATTGCCGGCGCTGACGCGGCTGGGGGTGGGGTTGAGCGAATTTGGGGAGCAAACTTTTCTGCTTGACGCACTGCCGCCCTTCGTCAAGGCCGGCCAGCCGCGCCGCTTTATTCTGGAACTGGTCGATGAACTCAAGGCGGCGGGGCAGGGGGTCAACGCCTTGCGTCTGGGCGAGCACACCATTGCCAAGACCGTTTGCCGCCATGCCGTCAAAGCCAATGATCCGCTGGCCGGGCCGGAATTGGAGAACCTGGTCGAGGCCCTGCGCCATTGCGCGATGCCCTACACCTGCCCGCACGGGCGTCCGACGCTCATCGAGATGAACTTCCGCGAATTGGAGAAGAAATTTGGGCGCTCGCAATAGGCGCGGCCTTAGGCATCGCGAAAAAATAAGATGCGCAACTATGGCGCAGGGATTTTGACCGCTGGCAAGGCGCGAGCGAGGCGCATAGCCAACGGCTCTGTAACGAGCGAGCAACGCGGCCGGCGGTCAAAAGAACCAGCCAGAGTTGCGCGGATTATTTTTTCGCGATGCCTTACGGAATCTCCAAATTGGCGAAGGCGTTGTTGCCGAATGTCTGGCTGCTGGGCTCCTTGGCCGGAGGCAGCGGTTCGGGCGGGGCGGCGGCTTGCTCGGCTTGCTTGGCGTCATCCGATTCGCTGGAGTCGTCAGTCACGCCGGATTCTTCGGGCGGCGGAAGGTCGGCCGTTTCGATGGTATGCGGGTTGCGGGCGCGTTTGGAGCGCGGCAGAGGGCTGAGCATGACGTTGATGCCCTTGCCAATGAGCTTGGCCGGGGCGTCGGGATGGGCGAAGGGGGTCAGGGCCTTGACCAGTCTCTCGACTTGCTGGAAGCCAAATTCCTTGTGCGCCATCTCGCGGCCGCGGAAGCGCAGGGTGATCTTCACCTTCATGTCTTCGCAGAGGAAATTGGTGGCGTGCTGGAGTTTGACGGCAAAATCGTGCGGGTCGATATTGGGGCTGAGTTGGATTTCCTTGACCTTGTTGGCGTGCTGATGTTTGCGCGCTTCCTTCTCCTGCTTGGCCAATTCGTAGCGATATTTGCCGAAATCCACCAGCCGGCAGACCGGCGGCGTGGCGCCTGCGGCGATTTCGACCAAATCAACCCCTTTGGCCCGGGCCAGGTTGATCGCTTCGCCCAAGGGCATCACACCGAGGTTTTTCTGGCCGTCGTCGATGACGCGGACCTCGCGGGCGCGGATTTTCCCGTTGACGCGCGTGAACGAGGCGGGTGGAGAATAAGAACGAGGGGAGAAAGGGCGACTCAAGAGGCCCTCACGGGTTGGTGTATGTTCATGTACGCTTCGACTATATTTCTCATGCCGGGAATTGCCCGATTACTTGTAAACTAACCCTATTATCCAGGCTTTTGCAAGGGTAAAATTTACCGGAAATTCCCGTGCCTCGGAATCGGGGTTCCCCGCAGCCGGCCGATTTCCGGCCCAGCCGCTTGCCTTTCGCCAGGGGCCTCATTACTTTCGCCTCTTGATGGCTGACATCGCCCCATTTGCCGCTGTGCGCCCGAAGCCCGAACTGGCCGGGAGTATCTGCGAATTGCCTTATGACGTCATGTCTTCTTCGGAGGCCCGCGCCCTGGCGCGCGGCAACCCGTTGAGCTTTCTGCGCGTCAGCAAGCCGGAAATCGACCTGCCGGAAAACATCGACCCCCACGACCCCCGCGTCTATGCCAGGGGCCGGGAACAATTCGCGCGGCTGCTGGCCGATGGCGCCTTGGTTCGCGACTCCCAGCCCGCTTTCTACTTCTACCGCCAGATCATGGGCCGCCACAGCCAGACCGGCCTGGCCGCCGCCGCCAGTTGCGACGATTATCTCCGCGGCTTCATCAAAAAACACGAATTGACCCACCCCGACAAGGAGGACGACCGCGTGCGCCATATCGAAGCGCTCAACGCGCAGACCGGCCCCGTCTTCCTGGTTTATCGCGCAACCCAGCTCATGGATGATCTGGCTGCGGCCCACACCGCGCGGACGCCCGACACGGATTTCACCGCCGCCGACGGCGTGCGGCATACCTCCTGGACGGTCCGCGAGGCGGAGGCCATTGCCGCCATCCGCGCCGCCTTTGCGGCGATGCCCTGCCTGTATATTGCCGACGGCCATCATCGCAGCGCGGCGGCGGCGCGAGTATTCCAGGCGCGGCATGGATCGGGCGGAAGCGGGCAGTTTCTGAGCGTCATCTTTCCTCACAACCAGACGCAGATTCTCCCTTACAACCGGGTCCTTAAGGATTTGAACGGGCAGGACGAAGCCCAACTGCTCAAGAAACTTGAGGCGTTATTCGTCATCTCGAACCCTGGCCCGGCGCGGCCCGCCGGCAAGCATGAATTTGGCTTCCTATTGGCGGGGCGCTGGCGCTCGTTGCGGTTCCGGCCGGAGCTGACGGCCGGCCGCGGCGCGGCCGGGGGCTTGGACGCCGCCTTGCTGCAAGAGCTGGTGCTCAAGCCTGTCTTCGGTATTGACGACCCGCGCACCAGCGGGCGGATCAACTTTGTCGGCGGCGTCCGTGGCACTGGCGAGTTGGAGAGTCTTGTCGCGACAGGTCAATATGCCTGCGCCTTCTCCCTTTTTCCCACCAGCATCGAGGACCTCATGGCCATCGCGGACGCCGGGGGCCTCATGCCGCCCAAAAGCACCTGGTTCGAGCCAAAACTCCGCGACGGGATGTTCTGTCATCTGATTGACTAACTTCAGTCCCCCGGGGCCAGGCGCAGGTTGCGCAAGACCTGGGAGGTGGAGCGGGTCTTGTTGAGAGTGTAGAAGTGCAGACCCGGCGCGCCTTCGCGCAGAAGTTCCTCGCATTGCCGCGTCGCGTATTCGATTCCGAACTCCGCGCAGGCCGCGTCGTCCCCGGCGTACTTTTCCAGGCTGGCCAGCAGCGGGGCGGGCAGCGCGGCCCCGCACAGCGCCGTGAACCGCTTGATCTGCGACGCGCTCAAAATCGCGATGATCCCCGGGCAAATCGGCGCGGCCGCCCCTTTTCTGGACAGGTAATCGCGGAAGCGGAAGTAATCCGCGTTGTTGAAGAAAAGCTGAGTCAATATGAAGTCTGCCCCGGCGTCGATCTTCGCCTTCAATCGGTCCCAATCCACCTCGCGCCCTTCCTTGCACGCCACATGCCCTTCCGGGAACCCGGCCGCGCCGATGCAGAAGCCGCCCATCTCCTTGATGAACCGGACCAGTTGCCACGAGAACTCGAATCCGCCGGCGGTCGGCTTGAAGTCGCCGCCGCCCGGCGGATCGCCGCGCAAAGCCAGGATGTTGCCGATGCCCAGCGCGCGGGCCTGAAGGAGCACCGCGCGCGATTCCTCGGCGGTGGAGTTCACGCACGTCAGGTGCGCCATCGCGGTCAGTTTGTGCTCCCGCTGAATGCGGTCCACCATCATCAGCGTCTTGTCGCGCGTGCCGCCGCCGGCGCCGTAGGTCATCGAGCAATAGTCCGGCGCCAATTCCTTGAGGGCGGGTATTGTTTTCTCCATGAGCGCGCGGTCGCCTTCGTCGGTTTTCGGCGGAAAAAACTCGAACGAGATCACCGGGCGGCGCATCGCCGCCTTACTCGCGTAAACGTCGCGGATAAATTGCATTGGCCCCAGTATGGGTATTGGCCGCGAATTTTCAAGAGCCGGGCGACGCGAGCCTCTCAAGTTTTGGACATCAGATGGTGCGGTCAATGGACCAATCCGCACTACGCCGGGGGAAAATGACTAGTCATTCCAGCGCCTCCGTTGCCGGCGGATCTCTGATAACGAAGAGGCGCCCGGCGTCAAGGCGCGCGTGTCAACTTCAAAGCCGCGGCGCTGAGCGTCTCCGTGGGCTTGCCGCCTACCACCGTGCCGCTGGTTTCCACGGAGCCGGTGTAAATCCCGTTTGCGGCATCAAGGTAAATCCAGATTCGCGGGCGCGCGATGCCTTCGGCCTCGATGATCGGGCCTTTCAGAGTGCCGCGGACTACGTAGTCGGTCTTCACGTTGAGGGTGCGGCCCAGCCAGCCGCGGTTGCGCGCGATATAGCCGGCCCGAATTCGGGCGTCCCCGACTTTTCCCGACACTGTGCCATCGGGATGAATGTCCAGCGCGACGGGCAGGTTGGTCTGCCGGCACCAGGAGTCTGTGACGCGGGCGTTGCCGGACCAACGTCCGGCCATCGCCGGCGTGACGATGGAATCCTCGGCGCAGGCGGCGGCGGCGAGAAGAAAGGGCAGGGCGGCGGCAAGCAGAGAGGTGAAGGCAGGCGGTTTCTTTTGCATGTTAAACCGGGCGAACGAGGCGCCCTGAAGGCTTGCCAATGATTTGCCCTTCCTTGAAAACGGTCCGGCCGCGCAGCAAGGTTCGCACGACGCGCGCCTGCAGGCTCCGGCCGATGTACGGGCTTTGCCGATTCCGGTAAAAGAGGTCTTCGCCTCTTATTTGATGGGATTCGCCCAACTTGACCAGCGCCAGGTCCGCATCGCAGCCGGGGGCCATTTTTCCCTTGCACGGCGGCAGGGCGAAGCGTTGTGCGGGGTTGGCGGAGAGGACGCGCGCCAGGAGCGGCAAGGGCGCGCCGTGGTCGAAATGGGCCAGGGTAAGCATCATGGGCAGCAGATGTTGCGCGCCGGAAATGCCGCCCCAGTCGCGGAAGATGTTCGACGAAACCTTCATGGAAGGCGGCGACGGGGAATGGTCCGAGCTGACGGTGCAGATGTGTTCTTGCAGAAATTCGAGCCACAGCGCCTGCTGTTCCGCGGCCGAGCGCAGGGGCGGGGCGCACTTGGCGGCCGGGCCGATGCGGATGGCGTCTTCGGTATTCAGCGCCAGGTAGTGGGGGCAGGTTTCACAGGAGACATCGACTCCGCGCTTGCGGGCCGCCCAGATCAGGGCGACGCACGCCGCGGAACTGACATGCACGACGTGCAGCCGGCAGCCGGTGGCGCCCGCATATTCAACGGCGGTGCCAATGGCGTCCAATTCGGCCTCAATGGGCCGCGAATCCAGATAATCGCGCATCGTTGAGCCGCCTTCGCTGACGGCGGCTATCCAAAGGCGCTCGATCATGGTTTCGCTTTCCGCGTGGACGGCGACCGGCAGGTTCAGCGCGGCGGCCCGTTTCATTCCCTCGCGCAAGGTTTCCTCGTCCGACGATGCAAAGTCCTGGATGCCGCTGTCGCACATATAGGCCTTGAATCCAATCACGCCGCAGTCGGCCAATTCGCCCATCTGGTCCAGATTCAAAGGCGTCAACCCGCCCCACAACGCGAAATCGACATACGAAGCCTGCCCGGCGGCGGCCTCTTTGGCGCGAAAACTCTCCGCGTTGAGCGTCGGCGGATGGGCGTAAATCGGCATCTCCAAGAAGAGCGTGCCGCCGCCGGCCGCGACGGATTTGGAGCCGGTTCCGAACCCTTCCCAATGCTCCCGGCCCGGCTCGTTGAAATGGACGTTCGCGTCAATCACCCCGGCGAATACATGCAGCCCATCCGCCTCGATGGTTTCGCGGGACGCGCCTCCCAGCTCCGGCGCCAGCGCCTGGATACGTTCGCCGGCGATTCCGATGTCCAGCCGCTCGACTCCTTGGGCGCTGACCACCTGGCCGCCGCGAATGACGACATCAAACTCATTGAGATTGGCGTTGCTGTGGCCCATTTTTGTCGTGTCATCTCAAATATCTTCCTTACGATAACTCCTTCAAACATCAAAGCGACATGAAACTTCGATATGCGTGGAAGATGCAATATGATAATCGCTCCGGCGGCGCTGGGCGCTCTCCTGCTGGCCTGGACGAGCGCGCGCGCCGGCGACACGCCGCCCGGAATTGAGGCGCTCAATCCGCCGCAGGCCGGCTTTTATGGCCGGGTCTTGAATATGGAAGGCATTCCCATCAAGGCGCACGCGGAGGTGTCCGATGCGGCGATGCTCGAAGCCTGCCGCCGCCTGCGCCGGCTGCTCGAAAACATCCCGCAGGCCCGGAGCAATCTGGTTTCCGCGGGCGCGGAGTTCCACATCATAGGGAAGAACCAGATGATGGTCGATCTGCCGGAGTGCCAGCAATGGAAGGGCAAGAAATTCGATGGGAACCTGACGTTGGACCAGCGCGACCGCGGCTGGGGCGGGTTGATGTCCAGTTGCGGCGAGGAGAATCTTCTGGCCCTGCCCAGCGACCGTTACCGGGACCATCGCGATATTTGTTCGCACGAGTTCGCGCACACTTTGATGGGCTTTGGCCTTTCGGACGAGATCGTGGGCCGCATCAAGAGCCAATATAAGGATTCGATTGCCAAAGGGCTTTGGAAGGCCTACGCGGGTACGAACCCGGATGAATTCTTCGCCGAGTTGACGATGTGGTATTTCGGCTCGCGCGGAGATTACGGGAGCATTCAACCGCCGCCACAGCCGGGGCGGGCCTGGCTGGCCGCGCACGATCCGGAGGCCTTTGCGTTGCTGGACAGCCTTTACAGCGGGCGCCTGAGCATCCCGGCGCGGACGTGTAAACTTCTCCCCTTGGCCGACCTTCGCGCCATCGCTTCGCTGCGATCCAAAGAAAGCGCGATCGCGACGAGCCTGATCGCCCGGAATCTGCGCGGATCGAAATGCGAAGTCTTCTGGGTGGATTATTCCGGGAAACCGATTCCGTACGGGGAGATTCAACCCTTCTGCACCTGGAGCGGCGCGACCTACGCGACGCACGTTTGGCTATTCACCGGCGAAAACCAGCAACCCGTCGCGGCCGTGGCGGCAGAGCCGGAGCCGGGCCGGGTTGACCTGCGCTGAACTTTTCGGATTTACGCCAGTTCCTGGATTTTGGACGGTTCGATCAGTTCGATTTCGTAGCCTTCCGGTGCGTCAATAAAGGCAAAACCGCCGCCGCCGCCGGGATGGAGGGTCGGCCCGTCGGAATACTTCAGGCCCAGAGAGGCCAGGTGCCGGCCAAAGTCTTCGAGGCTGTCGATTTCGAATGCGAGGTGGGTGAGGTCGGGCGGGACTTGCACGGGGCCGCTGGCGGGAAAGAAACAAATCTCGATGAGTTCCTGGCTTTCGGGGGCTTTCAGGAAAACCAGTTCTGAACCGCGGGGCGACTTGTGCCGCCGCACTTCTCCCAGGCCGAGGACTTCCTTGTAAAACCTGACCGTTCGTTCCAGGTCGTTGACGCGGTAGCGTGTGTGGTGGAGTTTTCTCGCAATCATGGCGTTATGATAGCGCACAGGGCGGCGGCAGGCAATGGGCCATCGGGCGCCGCTCACTTCTTTCCGCGGGTTAATGCTTCTCTTGTGTCTTGGGGACAAACAACGGACTGGCAAAAAGGCTTGCAAATCCGTGGAGAAGGAAACAAAGTCAGGAAACAAGAAAAAGGACGCACTGCGGATCGCGCGCATGAAATCGCGTGGGAAATGTCAGGTCGGAGGCTGTAAGGAGACTGAGTATTATTACCGTGCGTCCATAAACTAAATCGAGGAAAAATGAACATGAAAGTTGCAATTCTGGCACTCCTGGCTGCTCTTCCAGCCATGGCACAGACAAACCAGCCGGTGGTGGAGGACTTCAAGCCCTCAAGCCTGAACCAGCCAGGCCAGCAGTACCCGCAGGTCAACTCCCAACGCTACGCGCGCTTCCGCATCGCGGCGCCCAATGCGCAAACCGTCACCGTGGGCTTGGGCCTGGGCGGTCGCGGGGGCACCCCCCTCGCCAAAGGCGAGGACGGCGTCTGGGTGGGCACCACAGCCGGACCGATGGATGAAGGCTTCCACTACTACCATCTGACGGTTGATGGGGGGATATTCAACGATCCTGGCACGTTGAACTTCTACGGTTCGACTCGTTGGGAAAGCGGCATTGAAATCCCCGCTCATGACGAGGACTTCTACGCCTTCAAGGACGTTCCCCACGGCAAAGTGCAGATGATTATTTTCCCCTCGAAGACCACAGGCAAGATGTGCCGCGCCTTTGTTTACACGCCGCCAGACTATGACAAGAACCCAGCCAACCGCTATGCGGTTCTGTACCTGCAGCATGGCTGGGGCGAGGATGAAACTGCCTGGTGGAACCAAGGCCACGCCAATCTGATCATGGACAACCTCATCGCCGAAGGGAAGGTGAAGGGATTCATCATTGTGATGACCTACGGCTTGACCAATGAAGGCCCTGGTCCGGGTGGACGCAGGGGTGGCCGTGGACCGGGCGGACCTGGTGGACCTGGCGCACCGGGCGGCGGTGCCCTGGCTGCCGCACCACCCGCCGCAGCCCCTGCCGGTGGGACGAATCAGGCGCCCGGAACGGATCGGGGAGGTCGCGCCGGCGGACGTGGTGGGATGGCCGGCTTCGGGAGCAACGACGCTTTCGACCACCTCCTGGTCGATGAACTGATCCCCTATGTTGACTCCAATTTCCGCACGCTCGCTGACCAGCCGCATCGCGGCATGGCCGGCCTGTCCATGGGCGGAATGGAGACCCACAGCATCACGCTCAAGCATCTCGACGTATTCTCCCACATCGGTCTCTTCAGCGGCGGCATTATCTCCCCCGCTGATGTCACCAACGCGCCCAGTTTCAAGGAGAAAGTCAAAGTCGTGTTCTGCAGTTGCGGCAGCCGCGAGAACCCCGGCAACATCCGGTCCAATCACGAAGCCCTCGAGAACATGGGCATCAAGAACACCGCGTTTGTCTCGCAGGACACAGCTCACGAGTTCCTGACCTGGCGCCGCAGCCTGCGCGAATTCGCGCCGTTGTTGTTCCAGGAGTGACCGGCGCCCTGCGGTCAGGCGGGGTTGATTTCCCGTGCGCGAATGCAGGCGGCGGCGTGGCCGGGGTCCGCCTGCGGCTCCAAAGCGGGCACGATTTGCGAGCAGCGATCGACCGCATAGGCGCAGCGCGGATGGAAAGGGCAGCCCGGCGGCGGCTGGAGCGGGGAAGGGGGATCGCCCGCCAGGAGAATGCGGCTGCGCAAGGCTTCGCGGCGGGGATCGGGAATGGGTATGGCGCTGATCAAGGCCTTGGTGTAAGGATGAAGCGGGTGCTCAAAGACCCCGCCGGCGGGGCCGATTTCCACAATTCTTCCCAGATACATCACGGCGATCCGGTCTGAAATATATTTGACTACGGACAGGTCGTGGGAGATGAAGATCAGGGTCAGCCTCATTTCACGGGAGACGCGGGCCAGAAGATTGATGATTTGGGCCTGAATGGAAACGTCCAAGGCCGAGACAGGCTCGTCCGCGACGATGAGTTGCGGCTCGACGGCCAGGGCGCGGGCGATGGCCAGGCGCTGGCGCTGGCCACCGGAGAATTCGTGCGGATAGCCGCGCTGCGCGCGGGGCGGCAGTCCGACTTTGGCCAGGAGCGCGGTGACCCTGGCGGGGAGTTCGGAGTTCGGGACCGGGCGGTGCGCCTGGATGGCCTCGGAGAGGGCGTCGAAAACGGTCATCCGGGGGTTGAGCGAGGCGTAGGGGTCCTGGAAAATCATCTGAAAGTCGGCTCGCGCCTCGCGCAGGAGCGCGCCGCGCAGGGCGGTCAGATGACGGCCTTGGAGAATGACGGCGCCCGCTGTGGGCCGGATGAGTTGCAGGAGGGCGCGTCCAAGAGTGGATTTACCGCAGCCGGATTCGCCAACCAATCCAAGGATTTCACCCTTCCGCAAATCAAAGGAAACGCCATCGACGGCGCGCACCAGGCCGACGCGCCTTCTGATGACGAATCCTCTCTCGACCGGAAAGTGGGCGGCGAGGTTCTCCACGCGCAGAAACGGCGCGGCGGGATTTTCAGGCGCGGTCATATCTGAAGATTCTCCTTTTGCACGCGGAGGCAGGCGGAGAGGTGAGCCGGGGCGACTTCCAAAGGCGCGGCCTCCGCCGCCGCGCAGGCGTCCACCGCATGGTCGCAACGCGGCGCGAACGGGCAGCCGGGCAGGGGATGGAATGGGTCCGGCGGCCCGCCGGCAATGGTGTAGAGTTCGCGGCCCTTGGCCTGGAGCGCGGGAATGGATTTTTCCAGCGCGCGGGTGTAGGGATGCCTGGTTTGGTAAAAAAGCTCCTCCGTCCGCGCGCTTTCCATGACACGGCCGGCGTACATGACAATGACGTGGTCGCAGAAGCCGGAGACGATGCCGAGGTCATGACTGATGAGAATGACGGCCATGCCCAGTTCAGCGCGCATTTTCTGCATGAGTTCGAGGATTTGCGCCTGGACGGTGACGTCCAGCGCGGTGGTGGGTTCGTCGGCGATGAGCAGGTCGGGCTTGGTGATCAAGGCCATGGCGATCATGACGCGCTGGCGCATGCCGCCGGAAAACTCGTGGGGATACATGCCAATGCGGTGCGCGGCGTCGGGGATTCCGACTTCGTCGAGCAAATCCAGGGCGCGTTTGCGGGCGCTGGCACGGGTGATTTTCTGGTGGATCAGAAGCGGCTCGATCAATTGGTCTCCAACGCGCAGATACGGGTTCAGGGAGGTCATGGGGTCCTGGAAGACCATGGCGATGCGGCGTCCGCGAATCTGGTTCAGTTGCCTTCGCGAAATGTGGAGCAAGTCAACACCGTCAAAAACAGCCTGCCCGGCCTCAATGCGCCCGGGCGGCTGGGGCAGCAGGCCCATCAGGGAATAACAGGTGACGGATTTGCCGGAGCCGGACTCACCGACGATGCCCAGGGTCCGGCCAGGCTCGATCTGAAAGGAAACGTCCCGCACCGCGCGAGCGACGCCCGCCCGGGTGTCAAAGCTGACGCTCAAATTGTTGACAGAGAGCAGGGGCATGTTCAATCCTTGGAAGCGCGCACGTCCAGGGCGTCGCGGAATCCGTCGCCGAGAAAGTTAAGGGAGAACAGGGTCAGCGCCATCACCAAGGCGGGATAAGTCAGCAGCCACGGGTATTCCTCCATCATTTCGGCGCCTTCCTTGATGAGGACGCCCCAGGAACTTTGCGGCGGCTGGACGCCCAGGCCCAGAAAGCTCAGGAAAGATTCCAGCAAGATCACTTCGGGGACCGTCAGCGTCGCATAAACGATGATCGGACCGAGGAGATTGGGGATGATGTGGCGCAGAAGGATTCGACTCGGGCGCAATCCCAGGGCGCGGGCGGCCTCGATGAATTCCTGTTGTTTGAGGGACATGACCTGGCCCCGGACGATGCGCGCCATGGTCAGCCATTCGATGGCGCCAATTGCGACAAAGAGCAGGCGGATGTCCTGCCCAAAAAAAACCATGAGCAGGATCACGAAGATGGTGAAGGGCAGTGCGTAAAGGATGTCCACCGCGCGCATCAGGAGGGCATCGAGGTTGCCGCCGACGAAGCCGGAGACGGCGCCGTAAATGACGCCAATGGTGAGCGAAACAGCGGTGCCCAAAAGACCGACCATGAGCGAAATGCGCCCGCCATAGAGCAGACGGGCCAGGAGATCGCGGCCCAGCGGGTCGGTGCCCAGCCAGTGCGCGCGGCACGGCGGCACGGGGCCGAGGGCAAGGTCCTGTTGTTCGTAGGTGTAACCAATAACGTAGCGGCACAGGAGCGGCTCCAGGAAACAGAGCGCGGACAAAACGACAACGACCGCCAGGCCAAAGAGAGCCAGCTTGTTTTTGCGCAGACGCCGCCAGGCGTCGCGCCAAAAGGACGCGCCCGGCTCCGCTTCGATCCGGCGGATGGTTTGGACGTTTGATTCAGGCATCATTCAAAGCGCAGGCGGGGGTTAAGCCAGACCTGGACAATGTCCGCCAGCAGGTTCAGGAGAATGACAAATAGCGCGTAAAACAAGACCGAGCCCATGACCATGAAGTAGTCGCGGTTGAAGGCGGCGGTGACGAAGTAGCGGCCCAGGCCGGGGATTCCGAAGATGGTCTCCACGACAAAGGAGCCTGTCAACAATCCCGCGATGGCCGGGCCGAGAAAGGAAACGACAGGCAGAAGGCCGCCGCGGAGGGCGTGTTTGAAAAGAACGCGCGCTCCGCCTGCGCCTTTGGCCTGGGCCGTGCGGATGAAGTCCTGCCGCAGGATTTCCAGCAGGCCGCCGCGCGTGAGGCGCGCGATATAAGCGGCATAATATGCGCCCAGAGTCAGCGCGGGGAGGACCCGATCCCGCGGAGAGAACCACCCGGCGGCGTTGAACCAGTCCAGGTGCAGGGCGAAGCCGGAAATGAGCAGGGGGCCCATGACAAAGGTCGGCACGCACAATCCGATCATGGCCAGGGACATCGGGACGTGATCCCAGGGGCTATTCTGTTTAAAAGAGGCGATCGTGCCAGCCAGGAGGCCGAAGACCAGGGCGACGGCCAGCGCTTCGAATCCCAGTTCCAGGGAGACGGGAAAGGCGTCCGCGATAATTTCATTGACAGTGCGGCTGGGGTATTTGAAGGACGGCCCGAGATCGCCGCGCAGGAGATGTCCCATTTGGATCAGGTATTGTTGAAAGAGGGGTTTGTTCAAGCCGTAATGGGCTTCCATGTGGGCGCGGACTTCCTTGCTGACTTGTTTCTCAGTGTCGAAGGGACCGCCGGGCGCCAGGCGCATCATGAAGAAGGTGACTGTCGCGATGATGAACAGAACGGGAATGGTTTCGAGAAGGCGGCGTGCTATGAAGCGCAACATAGGTCAATGGGTTTCCGGTTCCAGATGGATGAACTTGTAGTTGGGCTGGTCCAGCAGGTTGGGATACCACCCCTTGACACTGGGCCGGATGAGGCGGGGGTTGGTGTAAACGTAAACGGGGATGATGGGCATTTCATCCACGAGGATCGCTTCGGCTTTTTGATAGGCGGCGTAGCGGACGGCCTGGTCGCCCGTGTTGGAAGCTTCCCGGCAAAGGCGATCATAATCCGCATTGGACCAGCCGGTTTCGTTGTTGCCGCTGTCGGTGGTGAAGAGGTCCATGAACGTGCTGGGGTCCATGAAATCGCCAATCCATCCGGCGCGGCCAATGGAGTAGTTGGTGCGGCGCATCGAATCCAAATAGACCTTCCATTCCTCGTTGTGCAAGCGCACGTCGATGTTAAGGTTCTTCTTCCACATCTGCTGGACGGCCTCGGCAATGGCCTTGTGGTTTTGCAGGGTGTTGTAGAGCAGTTCGACGGCGGGAAAACCCTTTCCGTCGGGATAGCCCGCCTCGGCCAGAAGACGGCGGGCGGCCGCCACGTCTTCGCGCAGTCGCGCCGTCGCGGTGAAGCCGGCGGTGTTGGGAGGCGTCAGGCAATAGGCGGGCATTTCGCCGGCGCGCGTGACCGTTTCCGTGATGGCGTGGCGGTCGATGGACATGGCCAGGGCTTGGCGCACACGCTTGTCGTTTAACGGCGGACGGGTGACGTTGAGCTTGTAGAAATAGGTGGAGAGAATGGGATAATCATTGATGAGGGCCGGCCTGTTTTTCAAATAGAACTGGACTTTGGACTGCGGCGCCTGGCGGATGGTGTGGACCTGGCCGGAGCGAAACATCCGCTCCTCGGTATCGTAACTTTCCTCGGGATCAAAATAGATGCTGTTCAAGCGAACGTGCGCGGCGTCCCAGTAGGCCGGGTTTTTTTCAACCAGGATGTGCGAATGCAGGCGCCACTCCTTGAGGACGAACGCCCCGTTGCCAACGAAATTCTCCGGGCGCGTCCAGGGATTGGAGCGGTCATCGAGGGCGCCCAATTTCTCAATGGTCTTGATCGGCACCGGATACCAGGAATCGTGAATCATCATGGAGAGCAAATAGGGCGTTGGACTGTGAAGGGTGACTTGCAAAGTGTAGTCGTCCAGGACTTTGAAACCGACCTGGCTGAAGTTGGTGATTTGACCGAGATTGAACGCTTCGGCGTTGGTCACCGGGTAAAGCATGTACGAATACTGGGCCGCAAGGGACGGCAGCAGCATGCGGTGATAGGACTCCAAAAAATCCGCCGCCGTCACCGGGTCGCCATTGGACCAGCGGGCATTGTGACGGAGATGGAAGGTGTAAAGCCTGCCGTCGGGAGAAATGTCCCATCGCTCGGCCACTCCCGGTATGGGCGAAACGTCCTTGGGATCCCCCGTGACCAACCCCTCGAAGAGAGAAAGCATGATATCGTGTTCAATCTGGCCGATGCTGGTTTGGGGGTCCAGGTCGGCGGGTTCATCGCCATTGGAAACGCGATATTGCTGCGCGCGGTCGGCGATATCGACGAGGGACTGGCGGCGCTCGCAGCCGCAAAGGAGCAGCAGGCAAAGGGTCAGAACACCCAACGGCGCCGAACGCACCGTGCGCAACTCCCTGGATCGACTCATCATGGAACGTAAAACCGTCCGCGCGCAAACCCGCAATTTTCATAGTGCGGCGAAAGCCGCTTCCAATTTCTCGGTAGGGCGGCGCTGCCGCGCCGCCCAAATATCAGGGCGAAGCAGCCCGCAAAGCCCGCGCGCAAGCGTCTGCCCAATGATTTGTTCACTCCACGCGCCAGCGTCCTCCCAATAATTTGTTCACTCATGCATCGACTATCCAGTTCCGTTTGCAGCTTCGCCCTGCCAAGCCAGGAAATATGCGCGCTAACATTGCGATTTAATTAACCGCGCGCGCGGACAAAAGCAAGTTGGACAAGCGCCCCCAAATCCTCGCCTAAGCCGTAACGATCCAGTTAAAATTGGGAGCGCGACCAGCCCGCAAAGCCCACGCGAAAGCGTCTGCCCAATAATTTGTTCTAGCCTCTCGGTCGCCCCCGGTCGGCGTCTCGCCGACTGGCCCCCCGGCGGCAAAACGACTCACCTTTCGGTGAACCTTCTGCGCCCGTCCAATGCCTTCGGCGGGACGCCGAAGGCGGCGGGCGAGGAGGTTAGAACAAATTATTGGCTGCCCGCTCTGCGCGTTGCCCGCGCTCCCCAATCCTACTGCATGGTTACGGCCAAGGAATTTCTCTTGAACCGCGAACCACGCGAAATACACGAAACATCTGGATTTTTCGCGTCGTTTGAGTATTTCGCGGTTCACTCGGTTTTCCATATTGGCACAAACCTTGAAGGTACTTGTCTTGCACGGTCCTCTTTCCGGTTTGCGGTCGTTAAGCGAGGATCAGCGGCGCCTATTTGGCCGGGTGGGCGCATCTCAGCAAACTCAGCCGCCTCTGGCCGCGGAAGGAGAAAGCGCCCGACATTTATGATATTGATTATCAAGGACATGCAGATGGGCGCTTGGAAGTTTTTGAGCGATGCCAGGCATAAGGCTCGGCGGGAGCCTCGCCTTATGCCATAAACGTCTCGGTAGGGTGCCTGTCCTCCGTGGCAGCACTACTGCGAATGGACGAACGCCCCTGCCGAGCCGGGGGTGTTCAGAAACTGATTGAGTGAAGGCGCGAGCGGCCATGAAGGCCACATCCTTCCCCACGCCAGAACCACATGGCACCTGCCAGGCAAATCAACGCCAGCCCCACAAAACTGAGCCACGGATTCTCCACCACCAAATGATATGCCTTCTTGACACTTGTACGGAACCCGCGTCAGGCGAAATATTAAATGTTTAAGTACGACCCCAATGGTCTTTTCCAGCCCCCATAAGTGTCAATAGTGAGGACTGACACCGAGGGCGTGACACCGAGGGCGTGAGCGAAAGGCCGGGGGCCCTCGGAATCACGTAAAACGCCTGGGCGGGCGGGGCGGCTGGGAGCGGTTCTCGCCGCGAAATATCTGAATCGACGCCCGGAGGGGCGCGGGTTCAAGGCCCCGGAGCCGTGTTTGACATCCGCGCGTGCTCACGCCAAGCGGAGTGAACAAATTATTGGCTGGAGGCTTCGCGGGCTGCCAAGGCGCCAAATGAGAGGAGAACTTTTTCCCCGCAGAACACGCGGAACACGCGGAAAATGAGAAGAACCCAGACTCCCCTTTCTGCGTCATTCTGCGTGTTCCGCGGGCTAAACCCTTGTTTTTTCTTTCCGTGATGTTACATTTCATAAGCAGGCTTGTTCTTTGAAAGGCTGTTGGCGCGGCCCGTCTCCTGCGCCGGGCGGCGTGCGTGGCGCGAACCGTCACGCCCGCTGTGCGCCGTAAGCCATTGAAAAAATGGGAGTTAACCACGGATTTCACGGATAACACGGATGGGGAGTTCTTTATCCGTGAAATCAGTGAAATCCCTGTCCGCCATAGGCAGGCGACGGCGGACGTGGTTAAATGTCTTCCTCTGCGCCTCGGCGACTCTGCGCGAGACGGGCTGTTTTGCCTTGGGCTGGTGTTCCGGAGTTTCAATCTCTGGCAAGCTCTGGCAAGCTCTGGCAAGCTCTGGCAAGCTCTGGCAATTTAAAAAACGGGGTTTTGGCCGGCTTGCGCCTATTCGCACCTTGAATTGACGGCGGTGAGGGTTTCCCCTATGGGGCGGAGTTCGCTGGTTACGGAATTTACTGGTCAACGACAATTATTCCTTTCCACCAGCGACAACTATTTCTTTCCGGTAGCCTGGGTAAATTCTTTCATGTTTTTGTCTTTGTCATGATTGCTCCCCGTTCGGTGGAACGGAGTCTTTGGCGC
>Ga0224555_1000866_pt1 | contig 45867 bp, 37 predicted proteins | sample 714S23034metaG_FD_180687 | JGI IMG/M metagenome (GOLD analysis project Ga0224555, IMG submission 180687) | Peat soil microbial communities from Stordalen Mire, Sweden - 717 S2 30-34 | ecosystem: Environmental > Terrestrial > Soil > Wetlands > Peat | place: Sweden: Norrbotten County, Stordalen...
CTTTACCGTGAAGGAGCCACCGAAGAACCCGCCGCAGATTTCCTGTTCGGCGAACCCGTCGATGGTCCAAGCCGGCACTTCGTCAATCATTACCTGCGCCTGCACCAGTCCGGATAACGTTCCGGTAACGGTAGGTGGATGGACCTCGAGCGGCGGCAGTATTTCGGGCAGCGGAAACTCCGCCACCCTGAACACCACCGGCGCCTCGTCCGGCCCCATCACCATCGGTACGACTTGTACCGACTCGCGCGGCTTAACGGCATCGACTTCGAGCTCGGTGACGGTTGAAAATCCGCCACCGCCGGCGCCGCCGCAAGCCACGAAGGTGAACGAGTGCGCATATCCCAACCTTAAGAAACCGTGGCGTGTCGATAACACCTGCAAGGCCGAACTGGACGATGTTGCCCTCAAATTGCAACAGGATCCAGACGCCAAGCTGATCGTTGTCGGGAACTCTGAGCCGAAGGAGAAGCGCAAGAACCTGGCGGCTGAGCGCGCGCTCAACGTGAAGGCGTACATTTCGGGAGGCGAGGCGAAACAGAACATCGACCCCAGCCGCATCGAGGCCCGTACTGGAAACGCCGGCACGGGGACTACGGAACAGTGGATCGTTCCGGCGGGCGCGACCTTCCCCGAGGCCGACAGCACGACTCCGGTGAATGAGGCGAAGGTAAAGGCGGTTCCGGATCATCCGAAACCGGTCGCCAAGAAGAAAGCGGCGAAGAAGGCCGAATAACTGAGGCAGGAAGAGCACGAAAGGCCGGTGGGGTTGCTCCTGCCGGCCTTTCTATTTTTTACCCTTCGGTAACCTTGCCCTGGCCGTGGTAGCCTGTCTAATGTGGAGCGCAGGCGAATATTTTCGCAGGGGTCAACCTACGCGCATGGAATTCACAGGGAAACGGAACGTTCTCCGCACAAGTTTGTTGGTTCTCGCTGTCAGTCTTTTGAGCACCGCACTATTGGCCGCCGGGCCCTGGCAGGTGTTAGGTCCGGATGGCGGCGATGCGCGCAGCCTGGCTTACGACGCGCATAATCCCGATCACATCCTGCTCGGCACCAGCACCGGCCAAATGTTTAGTTCGGACGATGGCGGGCGCAACTGGTCGCGCCTGGCGCGGCTGGGTGGCGACGACTACGTGCTCGACCACATCTCCATCGATCCGCAGGATTCCAACCGCATTTATGTGTCGGCGTGGAGCGTATCGAGCCAGCAGATCGGCGAGATCTTCCGTACGCGTGACGGCGGCCGCAACTGGGAAACTCTGCCCGCGATGCACGGCAAATCGATCCGCGCCCTGGCCCTGTACAAGGGTAATTCCAACGTGCTGGTCGCCGGCGCGCTCGATGGCGTCTACCGCAGCAACAATGGCGGGGATACCTGGGAGCGTTTGTCGCCCGCGCACTCCGCCGACATCAAGAACATTGAATCGATCGCCGTCGATCCGAAAGATCCCAACACCGTCTATGCCGGAACCTGGCACCTGGCGTGGAAGACTTCCGACGCCGGCGCCAACTGGCAGCATATCAATAAAGGTATGATCGACGACTCCGACGTGTTCTCGGTCATTGTCGACCACGAAAATCCTTCGGTCGTTTTCGCCAGCGCCTGCTCGGGAATCTACAAGAGCGAGACCGCGGGCAACCTGTTTACCAAGATTCAGGGCATCCCGTTTTCGGCGCGCCGCACCCGCGTGCTCAAGCAGGATCCGACGAACGAAAATATCGTTTACGCCGGAACCACCGAAGGCCTGTGGAAGACGACCGATCTGGGCAAGGGGTGGAAGCGGGTGAGCAATCCCGACGTCGTCGTCAATGACGTGATGATCGATCCGCGGGATTCCAAGCGTGTGCTGCTCGCGACCGATCGCAGCGGCGTGATGGCCTCGACCGATGGCGCCTCCACCTGGACCACTTCCAACCACGGCTACGCGCATCGCTATGTCTCCGCGATTCTGGCCGATAACAAGGATGCCAGCACGCTCTACGTTGGCGTGGTCAACGATCGCGAATACGGCGGCGTGTTCCATTCCAATGACGCCGGACAGCACTGGTCGCAGAAAGCCGCCGGCCTCGGCGGAAAAGATGTTTTCGCGCTGAAACAGGCGCCCAGCGGAATGCTGGTCGCCGGCACCAACCACGGCATGTATTCGCTGGAGCGCAATGCCAGCGAATGGCATCCCATGAACGTTTTGCTGCTCGAGTCAACGTCGAAAACTCCGCGTCAAGGTTCGCGCAAAGCGGTCACTACAACCACCTTCCAGAAGTCGCAACTCGAATCGCGCGTCAACGATCTGGAACTCGGTTCCGAACGTTGGCTGGCGGCAACCACGACTGGTATTTACTCGAGTACCGACCAGGGCAAAACCTGGAAGGGCGGAGAGGTTCTGGCACAGATCGATTTCGTTTCGGTGCGAGCTGAGGGTTCCACGGTGGTCGCGGCTACACGTTCCAGCGTGCTGGTGTCGAATGACCGCGGCACGACCTGGAAACGGGCCGGTGTGCCATCGTATGTGGTCAGCATCCGCAGCGCGGCGATTGCTTCCGATGGCCAGTTCATCGTCGCCTCACGCGAAGGTGCGTTCCGCAGCGTAGACGGTGGTGCGACCTGGGAACATGTCGGCAACGGCCTGCCCGGCAAGGACATCACTTCCGTTAGCTTCGATCCCACCCACAAGCGCCTGCTGGCCACCAGCGACGCGACCGGCGTGATTTTCGAGAGCCGCGACGGCGGACGTTCCTGGCAGCGCGGTCCCGACAGCGGATTCCCGCTCCGCCGGGTCAGCATCATTGGCGGACGCTTCGTGGGCGCGACTCCGTTTGATGGCGTCATCCTGCAACCGGAAGGCGAATCCATCAGCGCAGCCGCTGAGGCGGGCAGCACCGAGTAAGATTGCATTCAATCCGAAACAGCAACCGGGGAGGCGGAAACGCTTCCCCGGTTTTTCTTGGTGTGCTTGTCCGCGCTCGCACTCGAGGGCGGATCGCCGAAGCGCCTACGCTTGCGTTCTTTGTAACGGTGGGGAACAATTCTTTTGGCACAGTTATGCGACTTGCCTGTGTACTCGCGATTGCGCTTGGGCTGAGTTTCCCGGCTGCGGGACAAGCCCCAGTTGTGCCCGAAGAGCCGGCAGAGAAGGCGACGGCAGAGACCGCGCCGGCCGCGGTGCAGAACGCGCCGGAGAGCGCGGCGAAGAAAAAGACGGATGCTGACTCGGCGAGTGGAGCCACGAAACGCCGCAAGCGCGCCGCGCCAGCGCCGGATGGCGCTCCGCGGAAGATTGTGGTTCGCGAGGGCGGAGCAAGCGAGCCCGCGGCGCAGATTGCGCCCGACATCACACCCGCAGAAGCCACGCGAGAGCGTCAGGGCACGGAACAGTTGCTGGGCGCTGCTGGCGACCAACTGAAACAGTTGGCGGGACGCACGCTGGACGCGCGACAGAAGGAGACGGTGGGACAGATCCGGAACTATATGGATGGTGCGCGTTCGGCGTTGCACGAAGGCGATGTGCGGAGGGCGAGCACGCTGGCGCAAAAGGCACATTTGCTGGCAGAGGATTTGGTGAAGCATTAGGAGCGGTGGAACAATTTGTCGTAGAGACGCGGCTTGCCTCGTCTCCCGTGGATTGGCGAACCCCGTCTTTGCAAGTGGAAGAACTTGCGACATCTTGCAAAGCTCAATTTGTGATGCTAGGATGTATCACATGAGACAAGCCTCGGTGCGGGACCTCCGCTACGAATTCAAGAAGATCGAGCGCCTTTTGCACCAGGGCGAAGAGATCCAGATCACCAAGCGCCGGCGTGTGATCGCGCGCCTGGTGCCGGAAAGCGCGGGTGCCGCAAAAGAAATGCCTGATTTCCACGCCCGCATGCGCTCCATCTTCGGCGACAAAGTACTGGCCGTTACCGGAGCGGATCTGATATCCGCCGATCGAGATCGATATTGAGGATCTACGCCGAGCCCAGTTTCCTTGTATCGCTTTACATTCCGGATGCGAATTCCGCCGCTGCCCTGCGCATAATGGATGCCTTTCAGGGAGACCTTTTCATAACGGTTTTGGGCGAACTGGAGGTTGTCAACGCCTTCGGGTTGCGGGTCTTCCGAAGAGAGGCTTCGCCAGCAGCAGCCAAATCTGCGCTGGCTAATTTCGAGAAGGATTTGCGCGACGGGATTCTACAACTCCGGGGATTTCCGGAACCTGTGTTTGAGCGCGCGCGCCTACTCTCTCGACAAACAACCGCCAAACTGGGTACCCGCACCGCCGACTTGTTGCACGTGGCGGCAGCGCTCGAACTAGGCGCGGATTACCTCTACAGCTTCGACCTACAGCAGAGGAAGCTTGCCCAAACCGTTCGCCTCAAGCTGAATTAGGAGAGAAGTGTCAGGTCTCAAGTGTCAGGAGAATCTCCTTGGTAGCAAGGTTCTGTGCGAGACCTAAGACCTGAGACCTGTCTTACTCACTGCCCCCAGAAGCCTGGGCCCTCCCTGCTCCAGCGATAGAAGCGAATCGGATGTTTGGGAAACTCGTCCACCTCTGCGGCGTCGAAGTGCGCCGTGACCCCGGGCCAACTCCGGGCGAGCACTGCGGCCGTAGTGCCATCTACCCAGACCTCGTGCCCAGCCGCGAGATCGCGTTCCGCGTCCTGGGTGAAGTTCGCCACGCCGTTGACCGGATCAATCTGTTTCCATGTCGTCCGCGGATTGAAATAGCGAATGAACCAGTCGTCCACAATGAAGTCGCTGTAGTAAACCACTGTGCGATCCGGCCACACCTGACCCATCCGGTGAGCAAAGCGCAGCGCCTGGTTATAGTCCGGACGTGAGTAGGGGAAGATATAGAAAGCGAGATTCGCCAGCGCCATGGTTGCAACCAACAGCGCCAGCCGGTAACGGCGCGGGCCTCGATATTCCCTCAGAACGTAAGCCATGATGACGATGATCGCGGGCAGACAAAATAACTTGTAGAAAGTATTCGAGGGCAACCAGAAGAAGAGAAAGACAACATATGTGGCTAACCAGACGACCGCAATTCGCAGCGGTAATGTTGGCGCAAGCCTGAGGTGCAGCAAGCGCAGTTCCTCCCGGTGGCGGAGAGTGCGAGTCAGCAGCGGGGCCAACACCACCGCAAGGAGGATGAGCGTAACCAGCATGAACGGTCCAAAGAAACGGAGCAGGTGTCCGGTACCTCCGAAAAACAACTGCAGATAATTCATCAGCGTGAGGGCCAGGTTCTTGGACAACCCGAACGTGAACGTCGAATCTGGGGAATGAAAGGTCAGCCAGCGCACGAAAGCGTCCAGGCGCGTAGAACGTTGCTGGAGCCAGAATCCGGCGTAATACACAGGCAGGGTAACTCCTGCGGCAAGCCCACAATATTGCAACAGGCTTCGGCGGCCGCCCTTCCAATAGACGCCTAACGCAGCAGCGGGAAAAAAGAAGATCGCAAGCTGATGAATGAGCATGGCGCCCGCGTGCAGGATTCCGACCAGCAGAGGCCGAGGCTTCGAACTTGTGCTCAAGACATGGAAGGCGGCCACCAGCAAGAGCACACTTGGAATATAGGCGTCGGCGTCGGTGGCGAACCTCCAGAAAATTGCGGAGAAAGCAAATAGCAAGCTCAACGTCGCGCTCAGGTAAACAGACTGCGTGAGCCGGAGAAGCGTGCGCTGCAGTATACCGACGCATACCGCAGCCAGAGCCATGTTTATGGCCTGAAGCGCGGCAATTGCCCGGACCTCGAATCCCAGACTGCGCAGCGCGATCCACACAAAATACCCAACGCTGTCGTAGAGAAGGTGATTCGGGCGGATAAGACTAGGCCAAAACGACGGCGATCCAAATCTACCAGCCTGTTCGATATCCTGAGCGAAGGAAACGCCATCCCAGTAATAATTTTTCGTGGGTAAGACGGCATAAACTAAAAATACAGCCACAACCAGCCACCAGGAGATCATTTCCCACTGCGGAGGGCGATTCGAACCTGCCCGGCGGCGAAGGCTTGGAGACATAGAGTAAAGAAGTGTATCGCAGGAAAAAGACTGCTCTACTCACTGGTGAAGTAGTCGACGCTCACGGGGTTCTCAAACAAGGAGTAATCCCGCGTCACAATGGTGATGCCGCTGTCGGTGACGAAGTAGCGTTCGCGGTCGGCTTCGGTATCGTAGCCGATGGTAGTTCCTTCGGGAATGTGCACGTCGCGGTCGATGATGGCTTTCCGAATGCGGCAACTGCGCCCCGCGTTCACGTGCGAAAACAAAATGCTGTTCTCGATTTCGGTGTAGGAGTTGACGCGCACATTGGGAGAGAGCACGCAATTCTGGACGGAGCCGCCGGAAATGATGCAACCGGAAGAGACCAGCGAATCAAGGGCGTGGCCCATGCGTCCGGTTTCGGCAAACACAAATTTTGCCGGCGGATACTGCCGCTGGTGGGTGCGGATGGGCCATTGCTCGTCGTAAAGATTGAAGACCGGAGAAACCGAAACCAGGTCCATGTTGGCTTCGTAGTAAGCTTCGATCGTCCCCACGTCGCGCCAGTAGAGGGCTTCTTTCTTGTTTTCGTCGACAAAATCGAAAGCGAAGACGCGGTAGTCGTCCAGCATTTTGGGCAGAATATTTTTGCCGAAATCGTGACTGGAATCGGGATCCTCGGCGTCTTTGAGCAATACGGGAATGAGCACGTCGGTGTTGAAGATATAGATGCCCATCGATGCTGAAATTTTCGTGGGATTGTAGGGCGATCGCAGGTCGGTCTGTTGCGGTTTTTCCAGGAAGCCGTTGATGCGGTAGTCGCGGTCGATATCGACCACGCCGAACTGGCGGCAATCGGCCGGGTCGGTCGTCAGGGTGGCGACGGTGACGTCGGCAGCGGCGTCCTGATGCTGCTTGAGCATGCGGCCGTAATTCATTTTGTAGATGTGGTCGCCGGAGAGGATGAGCACGTGCTTGGGCTGCTCGGAGCCGATGGAATAGATGTTCTGATAGACCGCGTCGGCCGTCCCCATGTACCAGTTCTGGCTGACCCGTTGCATCGGCGGCAGGATTTCGATGAACTCGCCGATTTCACGGCCGAAAATGTTCCAGCCTTCGCGGATCTGGCGATTGAGCGAGAGCGCCTTGTATTGCGTGAGGATAAAGACGCGGCGCAGGCCGGAGTTGACGCAGTTAGAAAGCGTGATGTCGATGATGCGGTAGATGCCGCCGAAGGTCACGGCCGGTTTGGCACGATCGCGGGTGAGCGGATAAAGGCGTTCGCCTGCGCCACCGGCGAGCAAGATTCCAAGCGTATCTTTCATTGCCACACCGTCATCGGCACATCGTATGGAGACAGCGTGCAAAGCGAACGCTGCTCTGGCTCAACGCGAAATACTAGCACAGGCGGCGTCTTCTGGGCGGTTGCGCCTCTCACAAAAAAGCGGCTTGGCGGGTACTCCACCATGGGAGCCTGGTTTCGACCCAGCCGCGCCAGAAAGATTTAACTGACAGCTGAAAACTGAGAGCTGACAGCTGCTAGCAGTGCACGATCTTGTCGCTCTTAATGCCGCGCGTGGCGTTACGCGAATCCACCACCAACTGGGCCTCGTTGACGATCTTCTTGTAGTCGTAGTCGGTGTGGTCGGTGACGATGAGCACGCAGTCGTACTGGCCGAGATTGTCGAGCGAGGAACACTTCATCTGCAGGTCGTACTTACGGCCGCGCCCGACGAAGGGGAAGTACGGGTCGTTATAGCTGACCACGGCGCCCTCTTTTTGCAGCAGTTCGATGATGGTGAGAGCGGGCGACTCGCGCAGGTCGTCAATATCTTTTTTGTAGGCAACGCCCAGGACCAGGACCTTGGATCCGTTGATCGGCTTTTTCTGGCGGTTGAGCGCGGAGATGGTGGAAGCGATTACGTTGTAGGGCATGGCCACGTTGATTTCGCCAGCCAGTTCGATGAAGCGGGTGCGGAAGTCGAACTCCTTCGCCTTCCAGGAAAGATAGAACGGGTCAACCGGAATGCAGTGTCCACCAAGACCCGGCCCGGGATAAAACGCATGGAAGCCGAAAGGCTTGGTGGCAGCGGCGTCGATGATTTCCCAGATGTTGAGGTCCATGCGCAGGCAGAGCATCTTGAGTTCGTTGACCAGCGCGATGTTGACGCAGCGGTAGATATTTTCGAGCAACTTGGTCATCTCCGCGGCAGCGGGCGAGGAGACGGGAACGGTGCGGCGAAAGATGGAGCCGTAAAGCGCGGCTGCGATTTCGCTGGCCTGGGGATCGAGTCCGCCAATCACCTTGGGAATATCGTGCCGAGCCACCTGGGTGTTGCCGGGATCCTCGCGCTCGGGCGAGAATGCGACCCAGATATCGTGGTCGCCGGCAGCGCCCTTGCGGGAAGCTTTGAGGCCGGCCTTGTTTCCCTTCTCGAGAATCGGAATCAGGACTTCTTCGGTAGTGCCGGGGTAGGTGGTGCTCTCGAGGATGACGATCTGACCGGCGCGCAGATAGGGCGCCACGGCGTGGGCGGTGTCGGTGATGTAGCTGAGATCGGGCTCGTGATACTCGTTGAGCGGCGTTGGCACGCAGATGATGATCGCATCCATGGCGGTGATCTGCGCATAGTCAGCCGTGGCTTTGAAGCCGTTCGATTTGGCCGCTGCGATCTCCTTGGGCGTGATGCGGAAAATGTAAGTGCCGCCGCTGTCGAGGGTATCGATTTTTCGCTGATCGATATCGAAACCAGTGACGGCAAATTTCTGCTCGCTGTAGAGCAGGGCCAGCGGCAATCCGACGTAGCCGAGGCCGATGATTCCGACCCGAGCCTGGCGCGCTCCGATGCGGGTTTTCAAATCAGTAAAGAGGGAAGAGGCGGTGAGTTGAGTAGTCATAGGGCAGGAATAATTCTAGCATTGCAGGTCGCGCTTGGCCCGCGAAAGCTGCGGTTGTTATGCAGGGTGGATTGCGATCTTGATTACTCCGGTAACCGAATTCGCCCGCGCAGCGCTTTCCTTAGTAACATGCGGTGTGCGGTAACCTGTATATCAGATGCGATTCTTACGACTACTCATTGTGTTGTTCCTGCTCGTTGTCCTGGTTGCGCTCGCGAGCCAAGCGGCGCGCTTTCTGGTGGTGGACGAACCGGAGAAGTCCGATGCCATCATGGTGCTGGCTGGCGAGACCAACGTCCGTTCGGCTCGCGCTCTGGAGTTGCTGCGCCAGGGAGTGGCGCCGCGCGTGGTTCTGAATGTTCACCGGGATTTGATCTACGATCAGCAACTGACCGAGATCGCGCAGAAATACGTGAACGGGCTTGGGGAAGCAAACCGCATCTCGGTATGTCCGGTCGTCGGTCTCTCGACCAACGCTGAGGCTGACGATGCCAGCCGATGCCTGCAGTCGCTGGGCGCACATCGGGTGCTGATCGTGACCTCAGAATTTCACACGCGCCGCTCCCTGATGATCTTTCGCCATCGCCTGCCGCAGTACCAGTTCAATGCGGCTGCGGCTCGAGATCCAGCGCATTTCGGCGAAGCGTGGTGGACGAAACGCGAATGGGCGAAAGTCACTTTCGATGAGTGGACGAAGATGCTGTGGTGGCAAGCGGTGGACCGGTGGCGATAGGCAGTTGCCAGTTGCCAGCTACCAGTTGCCAGCTACCAGTTGCCAGTACTCAATGCAGCGGCACTCGCTGTTTTGCGCCCGCGTCCAAATCTGGGTACTGGGTACTGGGTACTGGCAACTGGGTACTGGCAACTTCTTCTGTTGTGCGATAGTTTGAAAGCTATTCATCTTCACCGGAGGTTCCATGTCGCAAGTCACGATTACGGTGCGCAAGAATGGTCCTTTGCGCGTAGACGATCCCAACGGCGTTGTCGAGATGGTGGACGCCGATGGCAACAAATACGACCTGACGGGCAAGACAGCGTTTTCCCTCTGCCGCTGTGGCGCTTCCGCCAACCGGCCTTTCTGCGACGGTAGTCACAAGGTCGCATTTCAGGCGCCCGATACGGCGATCAAGACTCCGTAACGCCACATCTCTTAGAGAATTGTCATCTAGAGAATTGTCATCCCGAACGAAGTGAGGGATCTGCAGTTCGCCGCAAAATGCAGGCTCCTCCCCGGCTACGCTCGAGGTCAGGATGACAATTCTTGAAATGCCCGGCTAAGGCTTGGAGTAGATTCCCAAGCAATCGACTTGTCATTTCTCCCTAGTGTCTAACTGGAAACCGGGGCAGCGAAATTCCGTGCCCGGGGCTTTCCTGTGATCTAGCATGGTCAATAGACAATTGTTGCCGGAGTTGCCGGCACTGGTTTTCAAATCGTTTCTGGTTCTCAAATCGAGGTTTTCAGGCCGAAGAACTCTTTGCCTGCTAACTCTATGGGCGCTTCGGAAAAAACACAGCATGCTATTCGGCGCAGCACTCGGCTGCCGCTGGAAGTTCCAGTGCTGGTCACCAGCCTCAATGCCGCCGTGCCATTTTCCGAGCAGTGCAACACCACTCTGGTGAACGCGCACGGATGCGGGCTGATCGCTGCACGTGCGCTGGCGCAGGGCACTCAGGTCCGGCTGGAAATCGTTTCGGCAAAACGGCATACCACGGCGAGGGTAGGGGAGGTGGTTCCGCTGGGCGGCGATCCCGAGACCTGGCTGGTTGGGCTGGAACTCGATGTGCCCGGCAACTTCTGGGGAATCGAGTATGCGCCTTCGGATTGGAAGATCGAAGAGAGCGCGTTGCCTGCCGCGGAGCAGCGGCCAGATCAAGAGCCGAGCGCGGCGGCGAAGCCGGCTCGTTCGCGACGCTGGCGCCTCACCGACATCAGCGTGGGCGCCTGCTACCTGGAGACGGCTGCGCCATTTTCCGCCGATACTCCGGTGTTGCTGAGCATTCGGGCAATGGACATGGAGTGTCTGCTCGACGGAGTGGTGCGCGTGTCGCATGCGCAAACGGGAATGGGAGTCGAGTTCACGGGAGCGCCAGCGCAAGATCGCCGGGCACGGGTGGAAGAATTGATCGGCCGGCTGACGAGCAATCGCGAGGTTCCGAAAATTTTCGTCGGGCGAAAAGAAGGTTTAAGAGAAGATCAACACGCCGTGCCGAATCCCGTCCCCGACGCGGCGTTCGATGCCGAAGCGCCCGACCCGCTCCTGGAGCTCGTTCGCGCGGGTGCATCGTTGACCGCGGAGCAGTTTCTGAACGATTTGCGGGCGCAGCGGCTCGGCAAGCGTCGCGACCCGAGGATTGATCTCGAGTTGCCGGTGCTGCTTATGGGGACCGACGTCAGTGGCCGTCCCCTGGATCAGAGAGTAATGACGGTCAATATCAGCCGGCGCGGAGCGCTGCTGGATGGCATCCACGGAATGCTGGGGCCGGGCGACATAATTTCTCTCGCCCGCTCGCACAAGAAGGAACAGTTTCGAGTCGCGTGGGTAGCGGGAGACGACTCTCCTGCGGCAGGTCAGATTGGGGTGGCTGCGGTCGATCCGAATACTTTGTTTTGGAGTGAGGTGCTGGAAGCGATGGCGCAGTTCGGGCTCGAGACGGCCAGCCTTCGTGGGAATGACCGTGGAAAATGACCGCAGAGACAACAGCGGGACACGGCAGTAGTATCGTGACCGTGTGACTGTTCATGCTGCCGATCCAAGCTTGCTGGTGGAGAGCCGGGCGTCCCCGCCCGGCGGCAGGCTCGCGAGACGCCCGTCGCTCCACCGTATGACTGATACAAAGTCACGGTGCTAGCGGCGGAGTAAGTGATAAGCGAGCGATAAGAGTGATACACTGCCTCGCCGGAGGCATTTGTGTCAGACGAATTTGTGTCTAAGGGACACGATCAAACACTGGGGATGGGCGCGAAGATTACGCGCCGGGATTTTTTGAATGGAGTCGCACTCACGGCGGGAGCGGCCATCGTTCCCGCGATCATTCCTCCTGAAATGTGGGCTGCGGCCGCCGCTGATCTGCAATCCGAAGCCCAGGACGCGCCAGGTTACTATCCTCCCGGCAAGACCGGCCTGCGCGGCGACCATGCCGGTTCGTTCGAAGCCATGCATAAACTCCGCGACGGCGCTTTCTGGGACGACGCTCCCAAGGCCGTAGACACAGGCGAATCCTACGATCTGGTAATTGTGGGCGGAGGCATCAGCGGACTCGCCGCAGCCCACTATTTCCGCCAGGCCGCGGGCGGCAAGGCGCGCATCCTGATTCTCGAGAACCACGATGACTTCGGCGGACACGCCAAGCGCAACGAATTCCGCGCTGGCAGCCGCATGAACCTCGGATTCGGCGGCACGTATTCCATTGAAAGCCCAGCACCCTACAGCGCCGTCTCGAAGGCTCTGATCGAAGAGTTGGGGATTGATGTGCCTTCCTATCCCAAGTATGTCAGCAAAGATCTCTACCGTTCGCTCGGTCTGAAGCCGCACATTTTTTTCGACAAGGAAACATTTGGCGCCGACAAGTTGGTCGTGAACGCGGTGCACACCGGAGGCGATGAGAGCGGCCTCAGCGACGAGAGCGGCGAAGCCGGCCTGCGGGATTTTCTGAAAGAGGCTCCGCTTTCGGCGAAAGCCAAAGAAGATTTTCAGCGTCTGCTCACGGAGCCAAAAGATTATTTCCCCGGTCTCAGCTCCGACGAAAAAAAGGCGCGCCTGGCTCGCATGAGCTATGCGAAATACCTGACCGAAACGGCCGGCGTGAGCGACGAAATTGTGAAATTGTTCCAGGCCTTCCCCCATCCGCTGTTTGGCGTGGGCATTGACGCGGTCCCGGCACAAGACGCCTGGGGCCTGGAAATGCCGGGATTCAGCGGCCTCAAACTCGATCCCGCGCCGGGCAAGGGGATGAACCGCGACGCCATTCGCAGCGACGAAGCGGAAAAATACTTCTTCCACTTTCCCGACGGTAACGCAACGATCACGCGGCTGCTGGTGCGCAAGCTGATCCCGGCGGCGATTCCGGGAAGTTCGGCCATGGACGTGGTGCTGGCGAAGGCCGATTACACAAAGCTCGACGAGCCGTCTGCTTCGACGCGCATCCGGCTGAACAGCACGGTGGTCAAGGTGAATCATCGCGGCGATCCGACCTCGGCCAAAGAAGTGGAAGTCAGCTACTTCACCGAAAAGAAGCTGAAGACGGTGCGTGCCGCGAACTGCATTCTGGCGTGCTGGCATGTGGTGATTCCATACATTGCGCCGGAATTGCCGGACGCGCAGAAAGAAGCGCTGGCTTCGGCGCAGAAAGTTCCGCTGCTCTACAACAACGTTCTGTTGCGCAACTGGAGCGCGTTTCAGAAGCTGGGCGCGAGTGCGATTTATGTGCCCGGCATGTACCACACCAGCGTGAACCTGGATATTCCCGTAAGCATCGGCGGCTATGAATGTACGAAAAAGCCAGACGAGCCCATCGTAGTGCACATGATGAAGGCGGCCTGCAAGCCGGGACGCCCGGCGCGCGAGCAGCATAAACTGGGGCGCATCCAGCTCTATAGCACGACGTTTGAAACTTACGAGCGCAATATCCGCGAACAGCTGGCGCGGATGCTGGGCCCAGGCGGATTCGATCCCGCGCGCGACATTCTGGAGATCACGGTCAACCGCTGGCCGCACGGCTACGCCTATGAATACAATTCGTTGGCCGACCAGTTCTGGCTGGAAGGCGGCGAGACGCCGTGCCAGGTGGCCCGCAAACCGTTCGGGCGGTTGGCGATCGCGAACTCGGACGCGGACGCATACGCATACACCGACTGCGCCATCGATCAGGCTTACCGTGCGGTACAGGAGTTGAAGAAGTAGTTTGGAGGCTCGAAGCTTTATGGCGAAGCGTGCTGCGAAGCGATCATTGACGAGATCAGCGACGGCTGCGAAGTCGCAACCTAAAGCGGACCGTCCGTTTGCGCCCGGCTATGGCATCGTTGGAGCTGAAGACGGCAAGGGCCTGCTTCCGTGGGCATGGGTTGCCAAGAAAATGAGCAACTGCCGGACGTTCTGGCTGGCCACGATTCACGCGGGTCTTCACGCGGGTCAGGGACGTCCGCATGTGATGCCGGTGTGGGGAGTGTGGCTCGACGACGCTTTCTTTTTTTCGACTGGACGTAAATCTCGCAAGGGTCAAAACCTCGCCGCCAATCCCGCGTGCACGATCACCAACGACGATGGCGAAGAAGCGGTGGTCGCTGAGGGAGTGGCGACACAAGTACAAGTAGAGGACGCAGCGGCGCTGGAACGCATCGCGACCGCCTACCAGAAAAAATACAAGATGGATCCGCGCAGCATGGGCGAACCGATCTTCCGCGTCCAGCCCAGCCGGGTTTTCGGCTTCGTGGAAAAGACGTTTCCGCAGTCCGCGACCAGGTGGAAACTATAAAAGCATTGTCGTAGAGACGCGGCTTGCCGCGTCTCCGCCGCAGCCGGGGCAAGCCCCGTCCCTACAGAGGAAGCCCTCTCATCCCCGCAATATTTTTCGCGCCGACAGATGGGCTCCCGTCAGCAGCAGCATCCCCGACAGGAACGCCCAGAACATCAGGCTGACCGAGATGGCGAACGGCCCATACACTTCCGCGAAATTCAGCCGGGGCAGGGCGAAGATATAAGCGTACTTCAGCGCCTCGGAGAGCAATCCCATGAGCACCGCCGCCGGCAGGACCCCTTTGGCCGAAACCTTGCCGTTCGGCAATAGCCAGTAGATAAGAAAGAAAATCGCGATGCTAGCCAGGATGGAAAAGACCTTCATGGTCACAAAGTCCACCACTTGCACATACCAGGCGCCGTAATCGTGCAGCGCGCTTTTCACGATGGCAACGTTTCCGGCGGTCAATCCTACCGAGAGCAGGGCGAGCGATCCGCAGGCAAACACCAGCCCGAGCGACATCAACTGATTTCCCAGATACGAGCGGTTCTTGCGAAATCCCCAGACGCGGTTCAGCGCAACTTCGAGCGGCAGAAAAATTCCGGTGGAGGTAATCAGCAGCATGGCCAGCGAGAAGACTTGCGCGCGATGGTGCGCGCCGACCAGCACGTTCAGATTCCGGATCACGAATTCCTGGCCGGTTGGAATATAGTCGCGCAACAGACTCTCAACTACGCCATACATCACCTGGGAATGAAAGACGTAGCGGATCAGCGTCATCAGCAACAGCAGGAACGGGAAAAACGACAGAATGGAGTTGGCGGCAACCGAGAAGGCAAAGGTGTGCACCTCGGTCCGAAGCAGATAGCGCGCGGTGGAGCGCACGATGCCTTCGGCCGGAGCCGCGCGATACTCGGCCGCGCCCTGCTTGTCTGAAAGCTCGATGGGAGTCAGCGACGACACTGGTTACTCAAATATTATCAAATACTTACGGCCTCCCGTCGAGGCACGCTGGGTCGGGTCTCCGCGGCGTGGCTTAGATTGAGCCCGGGGTCATGTTCGTTTTCAGCAACTTAGCTCTTGCCAACCGCAATCTTCCTGCTATTATCTGTTGCTCGACAGCCGGACCCGGTTGGCGAGTGCCTAGCAGGATAGACGTTTCTGTGCAGCGGTCCGATATCGCGCCTCCGTTTTCGCGGCTTCGCCGTATTTCGTCGCGGGCAACCGTCCGACGGAATGCAGGGGAGCCGTTTCTGTTGGTGCGGTTCGCCCGTGCGTGCGGCGATGCCGGCAAAAATTCTCACCGTCCATTTGAGGGGGTGTCCTGTCTTCCAGGGCAAACAGACAAGTGACGGAAGAATAATTCTTTGACGAGTCGAAAGGAGTAATCTTTGTGAGAGAGAAGGGTACTGTGAAGTGGTTCAACGGGGCGAAGGGGTACGGATTCATCCAGCGCTCCACGGGAGAGGATGTGTTCGTGCATTTCTCGGCCATCCAGGAGAACGGCTATCGCTCGCTGAACGAGGGTGAGACCGTCGAGTTCGATCTGCTCAAAGGCCCGAAGGGCTTTCAGGCGGGCAACGTCGTGCGCGCGGCATAAATTTTCTCCAACCAGTTCGCAAACCCTCTCGGATCAGTCGAGAGGGTTTTTTATTGAATCATTGAATCAATTGGTCATTGAATCATTGAACCGACTTCTCAATGATTCAATACCTCAATGAATCAATGCCTCAATCACCCCACCGTCTTCACATCCAGACTCTTCCACAAATACCAGCTAGCAATCGAGCGATAAGGCGCCCAAGGCTTAGCGATCTTCTCCATCATGGCGGGCTTTGGCCACTTGCGTTTCTTGTAATGCTTCTTGATGGCAGCCTGCACGCCGTAATCGCCGGTCGGCAAAATATCCTGACGCCGCAACGTGAACATCAGAAACATGTGCGCCGTCCAGACGCCGACGCCCTTGACTTGAGTGAGATGCGCGATCACTTCCTCTTCCGGTAATTCCGGCAAGCGCTCAAACTCCAGCAGGCCCGCCTTGGTTTTCTCGGCCAGATCGCGCAGATACGCCGTCTTCTGCCGCGACAGGCCGACGCCGCGCATTTCGGCATCGGTGAGCTTGAGAATGCCCTGCGGCGTCAGCGGATCGCCGGCCAGACCGGTGAATCGATCGAAGATGGTCGCAGCCGCTTTGCCGTTCAGTTGCTGATAAAGGATCGATTCGGCCAGGGCGTGAAACGTAGGCTGGCCAAACTGCATGCGGTACGGCCCCACGCGCTCGATAATCGCCGCCATCACGGGGTCGGATTTCTTGAGGTGGTTGATTGCTTTGCGCATCGCTGCCCGCTCCCTACTGGACGGGAAGAAACTTTAACACATAGGCGAACAAATGGCGAATCAGAAAGATCGGGTCATCGGGTCATCGGGCCATCGGGTCATCTGACTTCTATTCGGTTCTTAGATCGCCCGATGACCCGATGGCCAGATGACCCGATGCTCTTCACGACGGGAAATGAAAGTGCACGTCGTGCCGGGAAGCGACTGGCGTGCCGTCTAGCGTAGCTGGCTGATAGTGCCAGCGGCGAAGCGTGGCCTCGATCTTTTCGTCGATCCCGTGGCCGATCGCCTGCACAATCTTGGTTTCGACAACGTTGCCCTGCGAGTCGATTGTCACCTCGATGACAACATCGCCCACCACGTCCCGAGGAAGCTCGGCGCGCGCCACCGGAGGATCTGGAAACACGACCGGATACGCGACGTGGACTTCATGGCCGGTGATCGGTCCGTCAATCATGGTGCCCAGCGGAGATCCAGCGCGGGAATTGTGATCGCCGGCTTCCGCGTCGGCGTTGACGTCGGCAACGACAACAGCCTGCTGAGGCTCGGGCGCAGGCTTTGGCGGCTGGGACTGAGGGCGTGGGCGCGGCTTCGTCGCCGGTGGCGGGAACAGCAACCTGGCCGTGTCCGGAGGCGTATCAGCGTTCTGGGCGGCTGGCGGAAAGTAAATCAGTTTGTAGGCGTGGGAGCCGTCTCCATAGGCAAGCCAGGCGGGACTCACGTCGATCACCCTGGGATTATGGAGCGCGATCACGGCCAACAACGCCAAGTGCGCGGCTACCGACACTCCCACTGCACCATGGCGTCGGACTCTCGAAGCCATAGGCTGAAGATTCGTGGGCTGAAGGCCAGTGAACACGCACCTACTAGCTTACCTGATCTGGCAAAAGAGAGGCCGCCCCTCCGCTGCCGATCGCGTCCCTGGCAACGATTCGTATGCCACCCAGCCTACTTGCCAGCCTGCTGCTCGGCGATGTCGCCGATCACGGGCAGCTTGAACATCTGTCCCTGATAGGCCTTGAGCACCAGAATTAGCCAGATCACAAACCCGGCCAGACTGACCAGCGGCCACACAAAGATTGTTGCCCACCCGAGGAATGGGATGTGGCCGATGATTGCCAGGATGATCCAGAGCACGGTCCAGGCAATCGCAAAGAAGATGCATTGGAAGGCATGGAAGCGGATGAATCGCTTCTTGTTGAACGGCTCGAGCACCAGAAATATAATCGCCGGAATGATGGTCACGTAGGCCAGCGCGCCGGCCACGTTATCAGTAAGTCCCGCGCTCGCGGGTACGACTGCGGTTGCACTTTGTGCGACGCCGCCTGCACACTTCGGACAGCTCGCTCCATCCGCGATCTGCGTGCCACAGGTTGGACAAAAAGCCACAGGAGCCTCCTTTGAGAGACGAGATGCACGTTATCAGAACCCTCGCCGCGACGCAATGGCGGAGTGGTGGGCGTTTGGAGGTCGGTGGGGCCCCGGGCGATCAGGCCGATCAGAATTTCTAATCGATCCTTCACCAGTTGTCGTCACTCGATGCGCCGCCTCTCCTCGAGTAGCGGTGCGCGTTTGCCCTACCTTGTTTGAGGTTGCAAATTGCAGCCTCAAAGCGGCGAACTGCAGGGGGGTGTGAGCTGCAACATTGAAATCGGAAGCACCTTGCCGTGGAAGCGAACCAGCCCTTAATTTATGTGATGCTCACTTCCGTATATGTCCCGTACACCTGCCGCAACGCTTCGCAGATTTCGCCTACGGTGGCGTAGGCGCGGACAGCATCGACTATGTAGGGCATGGTGTTGACGTCGGAAATATTGCCGTTGGTGCCGGCGGTGGGATTCTTGGCGGCGGCGCGTTTCAGGGCATCGAGGCGACGTTGCACTTCTTCGTTCGAGCGGCGGGCGCGCAGAGCTTTGAGTTTTTTCTCCTGAGCGCGAGCTACCGATTCGCCGATGTAGAGAATGTGGGGCGACCCTTCTTCGATGACGAAATCATTTACGCCAACCGTAATCTTCTCGTTGGCTTCAACGGCGCGCTGGTACTGGTAACTGGCTTCGGCAATTTCTTTCTGCGGGTATCCGCGCTCGATGGCTTTGACCATGCCGCCCATCCGGTCGAGCTTCTCGAAGTAATCGAAGGCGCCGTTTTCCATGTCGAGGGTTTGCTTCTCGACGAAGTAGCTGCCGCCGAGCGGATCGACCGTTTGGGCAACGCCCGACTCGAAGGCAATGATCTGCTGGGTGCGCAGCGCGATGCGCGCGGCTTCCTCAGTGGGCAAGGCGAGGGCTTCGTCGTAGGCGTCGGTGTGCAACGACTGCGTGCCGCCGAGCACCGCCGCCAGCGCCTGCAGGGCAACGCGCGCGATGTTGTTCATCGGTTGCTGCGCGGGCAGCGAGACGCCGGCGGTCTGGGTGTGAAAACGCATCAGGCGGGTGCGATCGTTCTTCGCGCCGAAGCGGTCCTTCATCAGGCGATACCAGATCTTGCGCGCGGCGCGGTATTTGGCGATCTCTTCGAAGAAATCGTTGTGCGCATTGAAGAAGAAGCTGAGGCGGGGCCCGAAATCGTCAACGTCGAGGCCGCGGCGAAGCGCCCACTCGACGTATTCGACGCCGTCGTAAATGGTGAACGCGAGCTCTTGCAGGGCGGTTGATCCGGCTTCGCGAATATGGTAACCGCTGATGGAGATGGTATTGAAGCGCGGCGTAAACTTCGATCCGAACTCGAAAGTGTCAATCACCAGGCGCATCGAGGGTGCGGGCGGATAGATGTACTCCTTCTGCGCGATGTACTCCTTGAGGATGTCATTCTGGAGGGTGCCGGAAATCTTCTTCCAATCGGCGCCTTGCTTTTCGGCCACAACCAGGTACATGGCCCAGAGCACGCTGGCCGGTGAATTGATGGTCATCGATGTAGTGATTTGTTCGAGGTTGATGCCGTCGAAGAGGATCTCCATATCTTCGAGCGAGTCGATGGCCACGCCGCACTTGCCAACTTCGCCCTCGCTCGCCGCGTGATCGGAGTCGTAGCCCATGAGCGTGGGCAGATCGAAGGCAACCGAGAGCCCGCCGCCGCCGTGTTCGAGAAGATATTTGTAGCGCTGGTTGGTTTCTTCGGGCGAGGCGAAGCCGGAGAACATGCGCATTGTCCAGAGCCTGCCGCGGTAGCCGGTCGCGTGAATGCCGCGGGTGTAGGGCGGTTGGCCGGGATAGCCGAGATATTGATCGTAGCTCCAGTCAGCGGGAAGATCGGCCTCCGTGTAAAGGCGGCGGATCGGGGTGTTCGAGATGGTGCTGAAGCGGGCGTGGCCATGCTCGTCGAGGTTGGTGCCGGTGGAAGCGCCGATCGGCTTTTCGGGAGTCTTGTCGAGCGTGGGCGCAAGCGTTTTCTCGGCCCAATCTTTTTCCGACGCGGCGGGATGACGGCCTTCAAAGACGTCGGAAATCGGGCTTTCAGCTACGGTCTTGCGCAGATCGGCTTTCGGGCTGTTCTCAGGCATTCAGTTCCCCACCTCGGTTCCCACTATGACCTTGATGATAGAGGAGCGGTCAACATGCTGCAAAAGATGCGACCGACCGAGCGGTTGGTGGAACGAAGACTTACCCCTGTGCGCCCCTGTGGTGAAGACTTCCTCTGCGTTCCCTTGACGCCGCTTTTCGTGCCCACCTATGCTTGGTCTTCCTTTAGCGGAGGAGATTCTGAAAGCGTTCCGGCGATTATTACAGCGTACTCCCGTGTACGGCGCGTACAAGGCGCTTGGCCACTATCCCGACTACTGGTATTGGATACTGCGCGGGCGGCCGGCGCGATCTCCGCATCTGTTGAAACAGAAAGTCGTGCGTGAATATGGAGAGAAATTTGGGTTGAGGACCCTGGTCGAGACCGGAACTTACTACGGCGAGATGGTCGCCGCCATGAAAAGCCGTTTCGACCGCATCTACTCTATCGAATTTGTGCCCGCGCTGGCCGAGCGATCCATACGCAAATTCGCGCGCTACGAGCACGTTCGAATTTTCTGCGGCGACAGCCGGGTGGTCATGCCCGAGGTGCTCGCATTGCTCAAAGGGCCGGCACTCTTCTGGCTCGATGCCGGCTACTACGGCTGGGTCGGGATGGAAACCGACAAGCAGCGCCTCTCGGCGGAGATGGAGATGATCCTCAGCCATCCCTACCCACACATCGTGTTGCTCGACGACGCGCGCTGCCTGACTGGCCAGAACGGCATTCCCACGGTGAGCGACGTGAAGTCCTACATCGAGTCGAAATTTCCCCAGCGGTCGGTGGAAGTCGAGTTCGACGTCATGCGCATCACGCTGCGGAGATAGCCGACGCTGCGTGAGACGCGGCACGCTGCTCTCTACGTTGATTGTTTTGGGCGCGCCAGTTCCCACGCCTTCGCATACTTCCACGAGACATACCCCGCGTGATACAGGTGCAGCAGCAGGCCCTCGCGCCCGTCGAGGAATCCGAGGCGGATAAAGTAATTGTAGACAAACGTAGCCAGCGGCCGCACGACGATGTTGAGCAGGCTGAAACTGCGATGCCCCTTTCCCACCGCCATCTTCGCGCCCAGCGACGAGTAGCGGTTCATGTGCTCGAGGTACAAAGTGAGCGTGGGATAGGTGTAGTGCACCAGCGGGTGGCGGAATCGTTTCACCGGCCCTTGGCTCTTGAGTTCATAGCGATCGTGCGGATCGAAGCCAGTGGAATAGCCGGCGCCGCGCCGGAACAACCGCAGTTTCGGATCGGGATAGAAGCCGCCGTGCCGCATCCATTTTCCGAGGAAGAGATTCTGGCGCGGCACAGAATAACCGTCGTAGCCCTCAATGGAGCCGCCCTCGAACTTGCCGTCGCCGGAGACAACGCCACGGATCTCGTCAGCCAAGCCGGGCGAGACTTCCTCGTCGGCATCAAGCGCGAGGATCCAGTCTTCGGTGCAGAACTCCAGTGCGTAATTCTTCTGCGCCACGTAGCCGCGCCAGGGCTCGTGGATCACCTTCGCGCCATACTCGCGCGCGATGTCGCAGGTGCGATCGGTCGAGCCGGAGTCGATCACCACGATCTCGTCCGCCCAGCGGACACTGGCCAGCGTTCGGCCAATGTTCGCTTCTTCGTTCAACGCAACGATGGCGACAGAAAGACCCATGGACAGTGTTTGCGCGAGCAGAAAGCTCTTCCGGACCGCATATTATCGCACACGAAAAAAACGCCCCGAAGGTCGCGTGGACATCAACTCAAAACCGCAAAGGACACCGGCAGACAAGAGCAAGAAAAGGATACGCGAGAGACGCCGCAGCGCAAAAAGGAAACGCCCCTTCGACTTCGCTCAGGGCAGGCTCGTGGGGATGCCCGGCGCTCCATCGCTAACTGTTGCGGCGCTACTGTTGCGGTTGAACCGGAGGATTCGCCGGCGTTGTCTGCTCGATTGGCCGCGCCGCTACGTGCGGAATACTCGGCGTGTGCGTGACCTGGCCCCGCTCAGCGTCGGCGATCAGGATGCCGGCGTGATCGAGCAGGAGACCGATTGCCCGATCCAGTTCGACTTCTGCTTTTTCGTACAGTGCCTTGGCGGAGACGAGCGTGACTTCGGCCTGGGTCATGGCCGCCTGGTTCTGCAACACCAGAGTTGAAGTGGATGCGCCGAGTTTGTACTTCTTTTGTTCGGCGTCGAGCGACTGGCGCGCCAGATCCACCGCGGCTTGAGCGGATGCGACGCTGGCGCGATTCTGCTGCACGCCAAACTGTGCGTTGCGCACCTCGATGCGCACCTGGTTCTCGATCTGCTGAATGCGCAGCTGCGCTTGCCGGTATTCGAATTCCGAACGTACCTGCGTGGCCTGACCGGCACGGTTGCGAAGTGGGACGTTGATTGTGACACCCATGCCCTTATCGGGAGCAGTGGAATTGATCAGTTGGTTCAATGTTGCACTGTAAGAGACGGCAGGCGGGGCCGTGTAACTGGTGGCACCGGGAGTGCAGAATCCCGGTTCCTGAGCGCATATGTAGCCAGGATTCGGATTGCCGCCCAAGCCTGCGCCGCCATAGTAGGCAAACAGGTCCACCGAGGGGAGTAGAGCGCTGCGGATCGCTTTGTTGCTGATCTCGGTGTTAGTAAGGTTGATGCGAGACTCCGCCAATTCCGGGCGATGAGCAAGCGCATCGTTCACCAGGTCTTGAGTAGGGACAACCGCTTCCGGCGTCGTCAATTCCATGGTCGAGGTAGGAATTACTTCGGCATCGGCCAACACCGGGTCGACGAGCGTGCGGCTGATCGCATTCTTCATCAGCAGTTGCTGCAGTTCAAGATTAGTCAGCGCCAGGGTCAGGGTTTGCTGATTTGAAGCGACCGTGCTCTGCGCACGGACCACCTCGATCGGCGCGAGGGTCCCGATCTGCACTTGCTTTTGGTTGTCGGAGAGAGTCCTCTGCGCGAAAGCCAGCTGCTCTTTCTGAACCCTGACGTTCTCGTAGGCGTACACCAGGTCCCAGTACATGTTTTCGATCTGATCGACCGTAGTGGTGATTTGCAGGCGGAAAGCCACATCGGAAATCTCACGATTGTTCTTGGCAATCTGAATGAAGCGCGTGTTTGGGGCGAATCCGAAGCCCTGCAACAAGTGCTGCGTCAACTTAAACTGAAAGCTGGAATTCAGGGCCGGAGTTACCGAGTTGAACGAGTTATCGGAGGCCAATCGGGTGTTGTTGAAGCCGACCGTCATATTCGTGCCCCACTGGAATCCCTGCGTGTAGGCAAAATTGCCCGTGGTCGTGGTCTGGCTGCTGCCACAAAAGGGGCTGCTGCAATTGACCTCCTGGCGGTCGAACTGCAACGTGCCCGTGATCATCGGATCGAAGCTGGTGATCTGCGGGCCGCTGCCGAAGGTTGATCCCACCAGGCCGGCTGAGCCGGCGCCGGCGCCCCCCGCCGCGACCGAGGTTCCGCCCTGGCCCGAGCCCACTTGTGTGCCGAGTCCGCCGACTCCGCCGCCGGGCGTGTTCTGCACGACACCGTTGTTAACGCCGAGAATGGTGTTGGAGCCAGATTTGGCGCGCCAGACGTCGGTATCGGCGATGTTCAGGTTGTAGCGGGCGATGGCGATGTCGAGATTGTTTTCAAGCGCCAGCGCGACCGCGTCGTTCATCGAGATATAAAGTTTGCCATCGTGCAGGAATTGGTCGATGCGCGGCGTGTTGGCCAGGTTCGGCGGCGCTACGTGGCGCGGAGTGTAGGGCGCGAGCGGGTTGGGGAAGTGCGACTGCGGATGCGCGTACTCCTGCACGTCAAACGGCTGCGACGCTGACGATACGGCCCTTTGGACCGGCATCTGCGGCGACGGCGCGCTAGGCACCTGCGAGGCATCCTGCGCCCACCCGGCAGGTATCATGATTAGAGCAAGGAAAATGGCGGCAAGGGAAAGGGCGGAAGCCCGCTGAAACGCAGTCAACACTGTAGAACGTTGCATTCGCATCATCTCCATTGGTCATACCTAAGTGACCACACTCAAGTGATTAGGCTCTCGAGAAACGGACGTAGTAGTTCGCACTTTTGCTAACACTCTGCTAATACGCAGAACCACCGGCAAGAGTTCCTTGCAATGCTGGGGAACGGAAATCTTTTTCATTGATCGTAAGTAATAGTGGTCGTAAGTGAAATAGTATAGCTGACGCGCCGCCGCGCTTTCCGCGACGGCAACGGCAAAACTTTGCAAATACCACGGATGATGCTCGGGCAGCTCGGGACTCGAAAACCAACGTGCGCAATCTCAAACTGATCCTTTCTTATGACGGCGCGGACTTCGCCGGCTGGCAGGTGCAGCCCGGCCGGAGCACGGTGCAAGGCGCGCTGGCCTCAGCCATTGGACGGTTGAGCGGAGAAAATGTACTGCCCCAGGGTTCCGGCCGCACCGACGCGGGCGTGCATGCGCTGGCCCAGGTGGCCAGTTTTGCGACCGCGTCGGCAATTCCGGCCGAAAACTGGACGCGGGCGCTGAATGACATTTTGCCCACTTCGATCCGGGTGCTGGAGGTGACGGAGGCTGCACCCGAGTTCCACGCGCGCAAGTCGGCGCGCGCTAAGACTTATCGCTATCGCATTCACCGTGGAGCGGTGTGTCCACCGTTTCTGGCGCGGTTTGTGTGGCATTATCCTTATCCGTTAGAAGAATCGGCAATGGTTGCAGCCGCCGCTGTGGTGGTGGGTGAACACGATTTCACCTCGTTCGCAGCGGTGGATCCAGAGCGGGTGGAACGAATGTCTGCCGGAATGTCTGCCGCCGAAAATACCGGGACGAGCAATACGCGAACGACTAATATTCGCACGATTTTCTCTTCCAGTTGGATGCGCGAGGGCGAAGAATTAATCTATACCATTCGCGGCAGCGGATTTCTTCATCACATGGTGCGGAACCTGGTAGGGACATTCCTGCTGGTGGGCAAGGGAACGCTGGGCCTGGAAGATCTGCGCCGCATCCTCGACGCGCGTGCGCGCACCGCGGCCGGGCCGACGGCGCCCGCCAGCGGCCTGTATCTGGTCGCGGTGGAGTACTGACCGAAACAGTCCATCACCAAGTTGTCATCCTGAGCGAAGCGAAGGACCTGCTGTCTCGTGCACTGACAAAAAAGCAGGTCCTTCGCTTCGCTCAGGATGACAATTCATAATAAAGATGACAATTCATAAAAAAACTGAAGGTGGTGGCGCACCCGTGCCGTCCCGCGTACACTTCTTCGCAGATGGCCACCAACGTCCCATTCACCGTCTCCCGCATCGCTTCCGTGAACCCGGCGACAGGTGAAGTTCTGGGCGAACTGGATAGCGCCGGTCCGACCGAAGTCCGCGCTGCGGTGGCCCGCGCACGCGCCGCGCAGCGGGACTGGAACGCCTGGGGAATCCGCAATCGCGTCCGGGTACTGGGCCGCTTCCAGCAAATTCTTCTCGCACACAAGACCGACATCGCGCGCCGCATCACGCAGGAAGCGGGCAAGCCCCTGGTTGAAGCGCTGCTCACCGAGGTTCTTGTCGTGCTCGACGTGGCTCGATTCCTGATCGACAACGCATTCCCGATCCTGCGTGAAGAAAAGCTGCCCCACGGAAATTTCGCCCTGAAGCCCAAGTCGGGGCGTATTCTGCATGAGCCCTGTGGCGTGGTCGGAATCATCTCGCCTTGGAATTATCCTTTCTCGATTCCGGCGAGTGAAGCGCTGGCGGCGCTGGTTGCGGGAAATGCCGTCGTGCTCAAGCCCTCCGAGTTGACGCCGCTGATCGCGCTCGAACTGCGGGCGCTGCTGCGCGAGGCTGGCGTTCCCGATGACGTTTTCCAGGTGCTCCCTGGCGAAGGCGCGACCGGGGCGGCGCTGGTCGGAAGCGAAATTGACAAGCTGGTCTTCACGGGAAGCGCGGGCACGGGCCGGCGAATTGCACAAATCGCCGCCGAACGCCTGCTTCCGGTGGTGCTGGAACTGGGCGGCAAGGACCCCATGCTGGTGCTCGAAGACGCCGACGTCGATGTCGCATCGAGCGGCGCTATCTGGGGAGCCTTTGTGAACGCGGGGCAGGCCTGCTTGTCGGTCGAACGCTGCTACGTGCACCAGAGTTTGTATCCGGCTTTTGTCGATGCCTGCACCGAGAAGACGCGCAAGCTGCGGGTTGGCAATGGCATGGATGAGGCGACCGAAATTGGCCCCATGATCCACGAGCGGCAAGTGCGCGTGGTGGAATCGCAGGTGGAGGATGCGAAGCAGCGCGGTGCCCGGGTGCTGGCCGGAGGCATGCGCTTGCGCGAGCTTGGCCCAACTTTCTTTGCGCCCACCGTGCTGGCGGACGTGGATCAGAACATGCGTGTGATGCAGGAAGAGACCTTCGGCCCGCTGCTGCCGATTGCGCCCTTCCGCGACGATGCCGAGGCCGTACGTTTGGCCAACGATCCCGAGTATGGACTGGCCGCGAGCATCTGGACTCGCGATCGCGGCCGGGGCGAGCGCATGGCTCGCCAGATCGATGCCGGCACCGTCATGGTGAACGATGTCGTGTCGTGTTTCAGCATCAGCGAAGCTCCGCACGGAGGGGTGAAGGCGAGTGGCATTGGGCGCACGCATGGGCGCTGGGGCCTGGAAGAAATGGTGCGCGTGAAGTATGTCGACAGCGACCTGGTTCCGCGCGTGAAAAAAATCTGGTGGTTTGGATACGGTAGTGGATTCATGGGAGAGATGGAAGGCTTCCTCGACCTGCTGTACGCCCACCCGCTGCGCGAGAAGCTTAAAGCTGGCGTGCGCTCCGCCGGAGCGCTGTGGCGGAGAAAACTGTAGGAATTGACAATTGTCGTTGCCCGTACTCCGCTCGCGTAGGGACGGCCCCCCTCGGCCGTCCAAGCCGAGCACAGCTCGGCAACTGGAGGTAGTCACAGGAACTCTGGGTTCGCTATAGAACGCAGTGCATCCGTCGGGCCTCGCCCGACTGGACGGCCGAGGGCGGCCGTCCCTACGCAAGCGCAACGAGATGACAGGAAGGTAGAACTACTTATGACCGACTCCCGCGCGTTCCTGCGCCACACCCTCGCTACCATCGCCTATCGTGGAGCGAAAGCCATCCGCAATGCTGGGCCGAATTTTGCCGAATATGGCTCTCCCGAAACTTCGCGCACGCCGGCAAAAATTCTCGCGCACATCGGCGACCTGATGGACTGGGGTCTCGCCATGGCCGATGGCCGCCGCGAATGGCACGATTCCGCTCCGCTGCCGTGGGAAAAAGAATGCGAGCGCTTCTTCGCCGCCTTGAAAAAATTTGACGACTACCTGGCGTCGGACAAGCCGCTCGAAGCCCCCGCCGAAAAATTGTTTCAGGGCCCCATCGCCGACGCGCTCACCCACATTGGCCAGATCGCAATGCTGCGGCGTATGGCCGGTGTCCCGCTGAAAGGCGAAAACTATTTCGTAGCCGAAATCACCGTCGGACGCGTCGGCGCGGATCAGGCGCATCCACGCAAGGAATTTTGACTGGCAAGCGATCTCGAAAATGAGCCGGCCCCAGCTTCAGCGCCGCATCCGGCGGCCAATTGACCGAAAAAAGTTGCGCCCACCCGGCAAGCCCGTCATCCCGTCAACTTCCGCGAGTACAATCGCACCTAGAAGGGCGACCTCGATGAGGGATCTGGCAGACGTCCTTGGCGATTTTGGCACTCGTACAAATGATCTCTTGCGCGATGCCTGGCAGTTTACTCTTTCGCTTAATAACATCATCACCTATAGTCCGGTGGCCTGGAACCACAAAGGGCTTGATCCCATCCCGTTCTCAAGGGCGATGTTGCGGCTCGAGGACGAATTAAAATCACTGTCGAGAAGCATCGTGGACGCTCAGGACAACCAGAGCGTACCTACGCTGGAGCGGTTGTACGAGAAGGTTGAGCCCGCGTTCCGAGTCGTACTTGGCGAGGCGCAGCGTGAAGTCCAGTTGGCGGCGGATGCGATTAGCCTGTATCTCGAACAGCAACAGGTCCTGATCTTCACCTACACCGGGAAGACGTCCCTGGTCGTGCGGTCGTCTTATCAAGATATCTTTCTCCGTCAACTGGCCAGCCATACGCTTGTGAAGCACCCCTTTCTCTCGAAAGAGTCGCTCGATCGCGCCGGCGTGGAGTTAAAGGCCTATGCGGAAGACTTTTTGCGGTCGCTCCAGCGGATATACCAGACGGATGTCGAAGCGATCTTCAAAAATTACCACGCCTTGCTTGTCGATATGCACGGCGCCCTCTCCCAGCATCCTCTTCGGGTGCCTACCTATGAAGGGGTTCCGCTTCGGCGGATTGCCCCGACCGATGCCGGCGTGGTGTCGGATTTCATCGGTAAGATGCGAGAGATGCCTGATCTCGAAGATGCACAGCGAGTGCAGATCCTGACACTCCGCGACGCTGACGGAAGCGCCGAAACCAAGTTGTACCGGAGACTTGCTGTCTCGCCGGACTGGGGCGCTGAGCTCGCTCATGTGGTGGCGTTCATGCATCAGCGTAACCAGGATCCGATTGCCATCTACAAAGTTTTTGAAGCCGGACTTCACGGCGAGCTTGAGCCCGTTGAGATTGAGGAAGCGAAGAGCGACCAGGTCATCGATCAGGAAAAGAATGTGGATCGACTCCGGACACTGCTCACCGCGTTCGTCAAAGGGAGTCATATGCCCTTCACTCTTCTCGAAGGTGAGGGAGGTGTAGGCAAGACGCTCTCGCTCCAGGCGCTGGTTCGTGAGATCGATGGTTTGAAGCTCGTCCTGATCTCTTCAGACCAACTCGGTCAGATCCGGGAGTATGCCCAACGCATGGCCGAGGAACCATGCCGGACCGTGCTCTACATTGACGATATGACCTTTGACCCGCGCCACTATGAGAGTTTCAAGATTGGGACGCAAGGCATGAAGCGGTTCTATGACAATGTTACGGTGGTGGCGTCCGCAAACCCGTCGTCACTGGCGCATCTCCCGCCAGAGGTGCTGCGACGATGGCCGATCCGAATTAAGTATGCGCGGCCGAGTTTGGCAAATGGCGCGACCTTGCGCAAGGTGCTCAAGGCAAATTGCGACCGTGTCAGAATGGAGTATGCCCCCAGTCTCGCGAGCGCGTTCCGGAAACAATATAGAAGCGTGCTCAAGACTCTGCCGCCGTCCGCGGTCTATGATTTCTTGCGCGAAGTAAAACTGACGCGAGGATTGTAGTCACGATCGCACCCACAAAGATCAGAGCGGGGTTGCGCTCCATCGCAAAAGAGGAATAGCAAGCGCGTCGTCCTTGGTCGGAAGGCTAAGGCTGAGTAAAATAGCGGAAAAGCCGCCTTGGCAAAAGGCGCACAGGAGAATGAATGGCTTCCGGCGAAACGGTAACCGCTGTCACGAACCCGATCCCGCAACTTCCTAAACACAAAGTCAAGATCAAGAAGCCGGGCCAGCGTGCCTGCAACGAGAAAAACGATAAGGGCAAGTTCTGCGGTGGACACCTGAAGCGCTGGTTCTACGCCGCCGACGTGCTCGAACAGGAGTGCGGCTGCGTCGAGAAAGCCTGGGGACCGGACGCCGAAGTCTATCGCTGCGAATTTTGTCAGACGCTCTATCTGCCCAGTCCCAAAGATCCGCGTGGGGTGAATGTTGCCGGGACAGGCCAGCTTTCGGTGTTCGGGCTAACTGTTCCTCCCAAGGAAGAGAAAAAAGCGTAGCGTCACGTTTGGAGCTTGGTGGGGCGTGATCGGAATATCAGGCCGGAGGGGTGCCGGCACTGCCTGTGAACATTTCTGAACTCATCTACGACTGGAATCTTCTGTATCCGCAGTCGCTGCATCCGCCGGGACCGGTGCGCCTGACCGATGAAACACTGCGCGACGGCCTGCAATCGCCGTCCGTCCGCGATCCTTCCATCGAGCAGAAGATCGAAATTCTGCACCTGATGGAGGCGCTCGGCATTAACACGCTCGATCTCGGGCTTCCCGGAGCCGGTCCGCGCGCGGTCGAGCACGTCACCGCGTTGGCGCGCGAAATCGTCGCTCACAAAATGAAGATCACGGCATACTGCGCCGCCCGCACGCTCGAGAGCGACATTCGCCCCATCGCCGAGATCGTCCAGAAAACCGGCCTGCCCATTGAGGTGGCTGCGTTTCTTGGAACCAGTCCCATTCGCCGCTACGCCGAGGGCTGGACCAGCGACTTCCTGCTTCAAACCACCGAAAAGGCCGTCAAATACGCGGTCTCGCTTGGCCTCGAAGTCATGTATGTCACCGAAGACACCACCCGCTGCGATCCGGCAACCGTGAAGCAACTCAACTCGGCGGCCATCGAATACGGCGCGCATGCTCTGGTGCTCTGCGACACCGCGGGACACGCCACTCCTATGGGCACGGTCGCGCTGGTCAAGTTCGTACTTGAACAAGTGGTCAGGCCTTCCGGTGAAAAAATTCGTGTCGACTGGCATGGGCACTGCGACCGGGGACTGGCAACCGCCAACGCCATGGCGGCTTTAGTGGCGGGCGCGGATTGCATTCATGCGACCGCGCTCGGCCTGGGAGAGCGCGTCGGCAACACCCAGATGGACCAGATGCTGGTCAACCTGAAGCTCATGGGCATCGCACCATGGGATCGGCAGGATCTGACCAAACTCAAGCGCTACTGCGAGGCCGTCTCCGCCGCCACCGGCGTTCCGATTCCGGCGAACTATCCTGTGGTGGGTGAGGACGCGTTCCGCACCACCACCGGCGTTCACGCCGCTGCTGTCATTAAGGCCTACAAGAAAAAAGATATTGAACTCGCGAACACCGTGTATTCCGGAGTGCCCTCGCACTACTTCGGCCTCGAACAGATCATCGACATCGGCCCGATGAGCGGGAAATCAAACGTTCTTTTCTGGCTGAAGCAGCGCGGCCTTCCGGTAAGCGACGAGGTAGTCGAGCGCATCTTCAAGTGCGCCAAATCCAGCGACCACACGCTGAGCGAAGCCGAAATCCTGGAGTGCGTGCAACCAGCGCGCTGAGCCAGGTTCTTCCGCCCGGCTGCTTGACACTCGATTCGTCGTCCTGTAGTGTCCGCCAGCAAGAGGAGAAATTCAAGGAGGGCATCTCTAAGGAGCCCATGGAACCCGCTGGTTCGAAGCCCACGCGAAACGCCTCGTCGGCGAAATCCCGCCGCACGTCCACCTCCGAGCCCTCCCGCAAACGGTCGCTGCCGGCCACCGTCACCATCCGCGACGTCGCCGAGCGCAGCGGATTCTCTTCGGCCACGGTTTCCATCGTGCTGAACAACGCGCCGCTGGCCCGCTACATTCCCGACACCACCAAGGGAAAGATCCAGCGCGCCGCCGCGCATCTCGGCTACCGTCCCAACCTGTTTGCGCGCTCGCTGCGCAGCCGGCGCAGCCACACCGTCGGCGTCATGGTTTTTGACATGACCGACCCTTACTGCACGCTGGTGCTGCGCGGCATCGAAAACACGCTCTACCAGTCGTCGTTCCTTCCCATCCTCACCGATGTGCACAACGAGCGCAGCCGCTTCGAGCGCTATCTCGAAATGCTGCTCGACCGCCGCATCGAAGGCCTCGTCGTCCTGGCCAACTGGTTGTTCGTCGACATCAACGTGCTCGCCGATCTCGAAAAGAACAACATCCCGACCGCGACCGTGGGCCAGGAGCTCAAGAACGACAAAATCAGCTCGGTGATCGTTGACAATGCTGCTGGCGCGCACGCCGCTCTCGAACACTTGTATTCGCTCGGCCATCGCAAGATCGCCTTTATCCGCGGCCCCCATCAACTGTCGGACACCGAACCTCGCTGGCGTGGCGTGCGGACGCTGGCCCGCGAACGTAACCTTGAACTCGATCCCCGACTGATCGTCGACCTGCCCGAGTCCGGCGACCCGTTTTCCAGTTTCGAAGACGGTTACAAGCTGACCGAAGAATTGCTGCGCCGCCGCCATCCCTTCACCGCGCTGATGGCCTTTGATGACATGACGGCCTTCGGCGCCATTCGCGCTCTCGGCAAGGCCGGCATTCGCGTTCCCGAGCAGTGCTCGGTGATCGGCTTTGACGACGTCGCGCCTGCTGCCATCTATTCTCCCGCCCTCACCACCGTGCGCCAGCCCATGGAGATTATGGGAACGGCTGCGGCGACCATTGTGCTCGAGGCCATCAACGCCACTCTCGAAAAGAAACCAACCCGCACCATTCATCGCCGAATCGTTCCCGAGCTGATCGTGCGCGAGTCGACCCGTAGCCTGAAGTAGTGGCCCTGGGCGCACAGCATTTTCTCTTGACAGCGCCAGACACCTGACGCAGTATTGATACGTTTTAATAAAGGTATTCGGCTGCTTTTGAGGATGGAACGCTGGCACGGTCACCGGCACAGTGCATGACCACACCGGCGCTATTGAATGTCGCCTTGCGACTTTGGGTTAGGAGGCCGTTTATGAATAGCAGAAATGCAATTGTCAAGACAGCGCGGAATTTCCTTTCTGTTTGTATTCTTTTCCTCTGCGCAGGTTCGGTGGCGTTTGCCCAGGCCGGCCGGGGCAGCATCAGCGGCTTGGTCTCCGATCCTTCGGGAGCGGTCGTCAATGGCGCCAAGGTCACCGCACTCAACCATGCCACCGGAGTCGAGCTGCACACCGTTACCAGCGACGCGGGCTTGTACAACTTTGTATCGCTGAACCCTGGCCTCTATGTAGTCACGGCCAGTCAAAAGGGCTTTGAAGGCGTCGCTCAGGACAATGTGTTGGTGACTGTGGATCAAGTCACTACCGCGAATATCGCTCTGCGAGTCGGCAGCGTGACCGAGACAGTTACGGTGACGGAAACATCCGCACTGGTGGATACGAGCAACTCCACCGTAGGCCAGTTAATTGACTCAACCGCCATCGCTCGCGTCCCGTTGCTTACCCGCAATGTCTTTGATCTGGTACAACTGAGCGCCGGCGTGACCCCGGCCAATGGAGCGTCCAACTCCTCCAGTTCGCAGGCCATCGTCAACATCTCGAGCGGACGCCCGGGAATCGATGTCTCGTCGTACACCATCAACGGCGCCATTCAGGGATCTGTCTACTACATGCTCGACGGGAGCCCCCTGGGCGTTGCTGAAAACAACCTCGGCGCCATCCTCCCGGCAATGGAGATTCCCGAGGATGGCGTGGAAGAGTTCCGCGTCGAAACCCAGAACACTCCAGCCTCCTATCAGAGCGGCGGCGCGGGCGTCATCAGCCTGGCCAGCAAATCCGGCGGCGACCAGTTCCATGGCGATGCCTTCGTGGTTCTCCGCCCGGATGTCCTTGCCGCCAACGAATACTTCAACAAGCAAGACCAGTTATTGGCCGGTATGCCCAACCAGTCGCCTAGCTTTCATCGCTACCAGGAAGGCGGCGCCATCGGCGGCCCCATCCTGCACGAGAAGCTCTTCTTCTTTGCGGATTATGAAGGCACGCAAGAGAAGCTGTATGACAATTCAAGCATCTTTACTGTTCCCACTACCGCGGAACGGGCCGGCGATTTTTCAGCCGACAACTACACGATCTATAACCCGCTGGCTCCCGATGATGTTAACGGAAATCGGGTGGAGTTTCCCACCCACAACGTAATTACCAGCTATCCCGGCCTCGCCCTCAATCCAACTGCGGTGGCGTTTCTATCCCATTTCCCCAAGTGCAACTACCCTAATCCCGCCACTTGCGATTCCGCCACGGACGAACACCTGAACAACTTTCAACGTACGGGTCTGGACCCCATAACCGCGCAGAGATTCGACGTTCGCATGGACTACTACCGGAGCGACAAGCAGCGCCTCTTCTCCCGCTTCTCCTTTGCCCGGCTGTCCACCGCCGGGGTCAACGCCTTCGGCAACGATTGGGATCCGGACTACGCCCAGAACGTCACCAACGCGCGTAACTTCATCATTGGGGACGACTACACCATAAATTCCACTACCGTTTTGCAGCTGCGCTACTCCTTTACGCGCCACTATGAAAATCAGGGGGGCGACCCTCAGCAGGATGGCTTCGACATCACCACGATGGGATTTCCCCCGTCGCTGGCCGCAGCCCAGGCCTACAAAACCATCCCCATCGCCTTTTTTAACGACGTGGGAGGCGGCGTCGGTGGCACCGCGAACTACAATACCTTCATTTATGCCAGCATGAACCACGACGCCAGCGCGACCCTCACCAAGGTAGTGGGTAAAAACGAACTCAGCTTCGGCGCGGAATATATGAAAAGGTTCTTGAATGTGGGCCAGCCGCCCGCATCCTCCGGCTGGTACTATTTCGATATCTCCGCTACCGATCAACAAACTTCACCAGCCTCGGGTACAACTGTGGGAGGCAGCGACTTTGCTTCGTTCCTCCTGGGCATGGGGAGTTACCCGGGCAACGAATCGGTGAATTTCACGCAAGATCTCTTCTCCGCGAACGCCAGTCCGTATTACGCGGCCTTCGCCCAGGACACCTACCATCTTCGCCACAATCTCACCATCACCGCCGGGCTTCGCTGGGACATCTTTGGCGGTAAGACGGAGCGCCATAACCGCTTGGAATACTTCGATCCGACTGCCGTGGGTACGTCACCTGCCGTGGGTAACTTTACCGGGGGCTCCTTCACCGGCGGCGAAGTATTCGCCACCAGCGGCCACCGCTCTCCGTTTACTACAAATTGGACGAACTTTGCTCCGCGCCTGGGCCTGTCGTGGCAGCCCGAGAAGCACCTGGTCGTTCGCGGCGGCTTCGGCTTCTACTATGGGCCGAGCGTACATATGGTCAGCGGCTCCCTGGAAGACAGCGATGGATACTCCACGAGCAATAACTGGAACGCCACCTGTCTTAACTTGGACGGCAATACGGTGTTCAACAGCAGCAACCAGTGCGGCGTCAATGTGGCGGGGAGTGTTAGCAGCGTGACCGGCCCCTATTCGCTGAGCGATCCATTCCCAGTGTCAATGAATGCGGGTCTCCTTCCACCATCCCAGTTACATCCGAACGGATTACTGACTAACCTGGGCGCGAATCTGACCACGATGCTGCACTCGCAACGTACGCCGCTAACCTATAACTTCAACTTCGGCCTGGAGTACGAATTTCCAAAGCAGATCGTTCTCAGCGTCGGCTATGTGGGCAGCAGGGGCCTCTTCCTTCCGCTGGGCGCTGTAGATCTGAACCAGCTCACCCTGGGCCAGATCAATCAGATCGCTAACGGTCCCAATGGCTCCAACCCTGCAGGATTTATTGCGGCGGAGCCATACCCGCAATTCAACACTGGCGCCATCAGCATAACCGGCCAAACCAACGGCGTCATCGTGAATGGCTATCCCGGCGGAGATTCCGAGTACAGCTCTCTGCAGACGAAGGTGCAGAAGCGCCTGACCAATCACTTCACCACGCTGGCCTCCCTTACCTGGGCCAAGCTGATGACGGATGACGGCAATCCTCCTCTGGGCTTTGTCGGTTTTCATAACGGGTCGCTTCAGGACTGGAAGAACATGGCATACGAGCATTCCGTCAGCCCGCAGGACGTGAAGTATCAATTCACATGGCAGGCATCTTACGACCTGCCCATGGGCAAGGGCAGGGCGCTGGATCTGAACGGAGTATCGAACGCCATCCTGGGCAACTGGACAATGGACGGGATTTTCTACCTGAGCAGCGGCGTTCCAATCTCTTCGCCGTATGTAGGGGACAATCAATACCTCAATCAGCGGGCCGATATGACCTGCGATCCCAGCAAGGGCGCGCCACGTACGGCAGCGGTGTGGTTCTTACCCAACTGCTTCGCAGTGCCTGCCAACCCGTATATTCCGGGAAATGCGCCAACCTATCTTGATCACCTCCGCACCATGGGAGCCAAGAATCTGGATCTCACACTCTCCAAAACTATCAAACTGGGCGAAAAGCGGGATCTCCGCTTTGATATATCCTCTTATAACGTCGCCAACAGGGCGCAGTTTTCCGCGCCGAATGTGCCCACATCAAGTGCCGGGTGGACGACTGGCTCGAGTGGTAACGAGTTCGGCCAGATCATAACAACCTCCAACACACCGCGTCAATTCCAGTTCGGGTCGAGATTTACATTCTGATCCGCTCACGGGTGCCCCACTCATCGCGTTTTTTGCGATGAGTGGGATTTGCCGCGAGTATTCAACCAATCGTCAATCCGCTACGCCCGCGCGCACGTGTTCCCGGCTCAGCACCGCCAGCCCCTTCTCCAGATCGGCGATCAAGTCCTCGACATGCTCAAGGCCCACTGACAGGCGAATCATCTGCTCGGTCACGCCCATCTTTTTCCGCAGCTCGGGCGCGATCATGGCGTGCGAGGTGAGCACCGGGATGGTCACCAGCGAATCCACTCCGCCGAGACTAGGCGCCAGCGTAAACAGATTCAGCGCCTCGGCCACGCGGCACGCGTCGGCGCCGCTGCCTTCCACCTCAATGCTCAGGACGCCGCCCCCGCCCGCCATTTGCTTCTTCGCAATCGCGTAGTCCGGATGCTCCTTCAGAAGTGGATAGTGCACCCGCGTCACCCCCGGATGCCCGCTCAGGAATTCGGCAATCCGCAGCGCGCTTTCGTTCTGGCGCTCGACTCGCACGGCCAGCGTCTTGATCCCGCGCAGCAGCAGGAACGCCGCGTGCGGATCCATACAGCCGCCGAGCGTCGTGCGCGTGTGATGGATTTGCTCGATCAAATCCTGTCGCCCGGTCGCGATGCCGCAAATGATGTCGGAATGTCCGCCAAAATATTTCGTCCCCGAATGCAGCACCAGATCGATGCCCCACTCTGCCGGACGGCAATTGATCGGCGTGGCAAAGGTCGAATCAATGGTCGAAATCACGCCGCGCCCGCGCGCCAGCGCCGCGATCTTTTCCAGATCGACGACCCGCACGTTTGGATTGGTCGGCGACTCGATGTGCAGGATCTTTGTGTTCGGCCGAATGGCGCGCTCGTGCTGCTCGATGTCGTTGGTGTCAACGAACGTCGTTTCGATCCCCAGCTTCGGCAGCCACTGCGAAAGGAATTTGGCCACGCCGCCATAGATATCGCGCTGCGCCACGATATGGTCGCCCGCCTTCACCAGCGAAAGAATCGAAGTCGTGATCGCGGCCATGCCCGACGAGAACAGCAGCGCCGCATCCGTCCCCTCCAGTTCGGCGATGGCATTCTCGGCGACCGTATGCGTGGGATTGCCGTAGCGCGTGTAGAAGCTGTCGGTAGGCGTGACGCGCACCTGCTCCTGCATGTCGGTGACTTCGAAGGTCGAAGTCTGATAGATGGGCGTGGCGAGCGGACCGTTCTTTTTCGTGAGGTCGGTGCCGCCGCGTACTGCCTCGGTTTCCTGACGAAACTTGTGCTTCTTCATACTCATTCTCCCAAGCGGGTTTGACTGAGAACTGAGAACTGAGAACTGAGAACGAATCCCTAGCTTCGCACCGCCGCCGCATTCCGCGCCGGCACAGGCGCTAACCACTCTGCCGACCTCGCGTGCCGGCCGCTCACCACTTGGTCGAACTCCTGCTGCAAGGCGCGCGTTACGGGACCAGCCTTGCCGTCGCCGATGACGCGGAAATCAATTTCGCGCAGCGCAATGACCTCCGCCGCCGTCCCGCACACAAAAACTTCGTCGGCAATATAAAGCTGGTCGCGTGCGATGGGCTCCTCGACCACGGAGTAACCCAAATCCCGAGCCAGCGTGATCAGCGTGTCGCGAGTAATGCCTTCCAGAATCCCCGCCCGCGGCGTGGTGTAAATGATCTTGTCGCGCACCAGAAAAAGATTCTCGCCGGTACACTCCGCCACGTATCCATCGGGCCCCAGCATGATCGCTTCATCGAATCCGGCGCGCTGCGACTCCGTCTTCGCCAGGATCGAGCTCACATAATTTCCCGAAACCTTGGCCTTGGTCATCATAATGTTCGGATGCAGCCGCGTGAACGACGCAATATTGGCGCGGATGCCGCGTTCCTTCGCCTCCGCCCCCAGAAAAGTCTTCCACTCCCACACCGCGACCACGAAGCGCGGTTCGCCGGCCTCCACCGTCAGGCTCATCGCCCCGTCCAGGTAAATCATGGGACGGATGTAACACGCTGAAAATTCGTTCGCCGCAATCGTTTGATTGATGGCGGTCTTCACCTGCTCAGCATTGACCGGCAGCTCGCGAAAGCCCACGATGTGGGCTGAATCCAGCAGACGTTCGACGTGTTCGTTCATCCGGAACACGGCCGGCCCCTTATCGGTCGAGTAGCAGCGGATCCCTTCAAACACGCTGAAGCCGTACTGCATGCCAGCGCTCAGAAACGGGACCACGCCTTCGCTGGCGGGCCTCAAAGAGTCATGAATCCATACGTAACGAGCGGCTCCCATGTTCTTAAGCAAGCTCTCCTGGATAAAACTGGAATCCCTTAAGATTACCTGCCCTGGCCAGACGCGGCAAGCCGCAAGACTAGGCCGGCATGAGATGTCCTGCGAGACACGGACGCTGGCAAACTTTATAATGGCGCGCTTATGGAAACCGGACTCAAGAATCGCGTCGCCATCGTGGCCGCATCCAGCCAGGGCATCGGGCGAGCCACGGCCGAAGCCTTCGCCGCTGAAGGTTGTCGCCTGGCCATCTGCGCGCGCAACCGGGAAGCGCTCAACGCCGTCGCCGAAAAAATTCGCAGCCAGCATCAGACGGAAGTGCTCGTCGAGCCGTTCGATGTCGCCGACGCGGCCGCTGTCCGCGATTTCGTCAATGCCGTGGTCAAGCAATTCGGCGGCGTCGATATCTGCGTGACCAACGCCGGAGGCCCTCCCGCCAAGGGTTTTCTCGCTACCACCATCGAGGAGTGGAAGCGCGCCGTCGAACTGAACTTCATGAGCGCCGTCTACTTCGCGCATCAGGTCATCCCGCACATGCAGAAGAAAAAATGGGGACGCATCATCACCATCACGTCCATCACCACCAAGCAGCCGGTGGCCGACCTCGTCTACTCGAATGCCGTGCGCGCCGCGGTTGTCGGACTGGTCAAGAGTCTCGCCAATGAGTTCGGCAAAGATGGCATCCTCGTCAACAATGTCGGTCCGGGCTTCACCGCGACCGATCGCCTGAAGGAACTCGCCCAGTCGCGCTCCGCGGGCCTCGGCAAAACCGAGAAAGAAATATTCGAAGGTTGGGCTGCGGATACCGCCCTGAGGCGACTGGGCGAACCCCGTGAACTTGCCGACGCCATTGTCTGGCTGGCCAGCGAGCGCGCTTCCTATATCACCGGCCAGACCATTCTTGTCGACGGCGGCCTGTACAAAGGCTTGTAAAATCTCGGTTGGGACACTTCTTCGTTAGGATACTTCTATGAAAAACACGAAAAGGAAATCGAAAGCGACGGCAAGAAAAACATCCGCGACGAAAAACACAAAAGCGGCGCGCCCAGCCAGTAAAGTCGCGCTCCAAGCTACTGTCGCAAGAGGCAAGCCGCCGAAGGCCGAACTGCGCCACATCCCCTGGAGTTCGGTCGAAGTCGAAGCCCTGAACCCCTTGCTGGGCCGCCACTTCGTTGTCGGGCAGAATGTCATGGTCGCGCGCGTCCTGCTCAAAAAGGGGTGCATCGTGCCCGAACACAGCCACCACAACGAGCAGATCACCTACATTCTGGAAGGCGCGCTGAAATTCTGGATCGACGGCAAAGAGATTGTGGTGAATGCGGGCGAGATCCTCACCATTCCTCCCAACATGCCGCACCGGGCCGAGGCGCTCGCGGATACCGTCGATCTCGACATCTTTAACCCGCCCCGCGCCGACTGGATCAACAAAACCGATGCTTACCTGCGTTGAGAAAAAATCTAACCGCAGAGTACGCCGAGGACGCGGAGGAATTCGAAAAGAAAAAAACAGGAAAAACTCCGCGCCCTCTGCGATCTCCGCGGTTAGACCGTATGATGTACTTGTCTCCCTGCGCTGGTCTGGATAAGGCGAAGTGTCGATCGCTCAAAATACGGAAACCGCTGCAAAACTCCGCTGCATCGCCTGCGGCGCCACTCCTGACTCCACCGGCCAGGACTTCCGTTGCACCGCCTGCGGCGATCTGCTGGAATTCTTTTTTCCCGGATGGAACTTCGATTCGCCTCTTTCCGACTCCGCGTCACTGAAGTCTCTCTGGCTTAATCGTCGTACCTCAAGCCACGCGCTCGACCAGAGCGGAGTCTGGCGCTTCCGCGAACTTCTTCCCCACATTCCCGCGGAGCATGTCATCACGTTGCGCGAAGGCAACACGCCACTCTACCGCGTGCCACGATGCGCGCGCGCCACCGGTGTCGAGAATCTTTACGCCAAGCACCAGGGCATGAACCCGACCGCATCGTTCAAAGACACGGGCATGACGTTCGCTGCCTCGGCCGCGCATCAGAGCGGATTTCGCTGGGTCGCCTGCGCTTCCACCGGCAACACTTCTGCCTCCATGGCCGCCTATGCCGCGCGCGGCAACATGCACAGCCTGGTGCTCATCCCGGAAGGAAAAATTTCCTGGGGCAAGCTCTCCCAGTCGCTCGACTACGGAGCCCTCACCTGCCAACTCCGCACCGATTTCGACGGATGCGTCCAGATCCTCAACGACCTCGTCCGCCAGAAGCCGGTCTACCTGCTGAATTCGGTGAACCCGTATCGCATCGAAGGCCAGAAAACTGCCGCCATCGAACTCATGGAGCAACTAGCATGGGAGCCGCCCGACCACATCATCGTCCCCGGAGGCAATCTCGGAAACAGTTCCGCGATCGGCAAGGCGCTCGTCGAAATGCGTGAACTCAAACTGATTTCGCGCCTGCCCAAGCTTTCCATCATCCAGGCGCACGGCGCGAATCCGTTCTACCGCTGCGTGCGCGAGTTGGGCGGGAAGAAGCTCGAACCCAAGAAGTTCGAACCAATGACTGCCGACACGCTAGCGACCGCCATCCGCATCGGCAACCCGGCATCATGGAAGAAAGCGCTGCGAGTATTACGGGCGACCGGAGGTGAAGTCGAAGAGGTAACCGAAATCGAGATCGCCGCCGCCAAAGCCGAAATCGGCGCCGATGGCATCGGTTGCGAACCAGCCTCCGCCGTCACCCTGGCTGGACTCAAGAAGCTGCGCCGAAGTGGATTCGTCAAGCCCGCCGAGACCGTCGTCCTCATCCTGACCGGCCATGCTCTCAAAGATCCCGATTTCACTATCAAGTTCCATCGCGGCGATTTGTTTGCCGGAACGCCCGACGCGACCGAGGCCGCTCAGGCAAAATATCTCCAGCGTGCCCCGGTTGTGCTCGATGCCAATCTAGGGGCCGTTATTGCCGCCCTCGACGCGGCCGAGAGAAATTCGTAGCAGTTCGCCCCAAACTCGTGTATAAAACACAGTTCAGCGTCAGTGCCGATTGCAAGGCATTCTGCTTAGGCCGGCCCGGGCTAAAGCCTTCCATTTCTATTGTTTCAGCAGGTTTAGGCCGCCGAGGAGTCTGTTCGCTAACTTATGCCGTCACGTCCAGCATCTTTAGACCGCTCGTTGCGCCTGGCGCTCCCGGCGACCTCCGCTAATCTGGGCCCTGCGTTTGACGCCGCCGCCCTTGCCCTGGATTTCCATCTGCGCTTGCGCGCCGAGCGTGCGCCCGACTTCTTCGTTACCGCCGAAGGCCGCGACGCGGCGATCTGTGCCCGCATGGAAAACCACCTCATCGTCACCACCTATTGCGAGGTCCTCGAATCGGAGAACCGCAAAATCGCGCCCTTGCGCATCCACCTCGAAAACGAGATTCCCATTGGCCGAGGTTGCGGATCGTCCGCCGCCGCCCGCCTGGCCGGCATCGCGCTGGCCGTGCATTTCGGACATCTGCGCTGGAAAAATGACCGCATCGTCGGCGAAGCTTCCATGCGCGAACACCATCCCGACAACGCCTCCGCCTGCTGGATGGGCGCGCTCACCGTGGCTCGCATGGCCAATCAGGTGCAGGCGCAGGTGGTCGAAGTCAAGCCGAAAGGGAAGTGGCCGCTGCTCCTGGCTGTCCCCGATGCCCCGCTCCTGACCGAGCAAGCCCGCCGCGTGCTGCCCTTCCAGTATTCGCGCGCCGACGCCGTCACCAACATTCAGAACTCGATGCTGCTACTAGCCGCCTTCACCCAGGATCGCCCTGACCTGCTCTCCTCGGCGCTCGAAGACCGCATCCACCAGCCTTATCGCGCACCCCTCTGTCCGCTGCTTCCCGCGCTCAAAGAACTCACCGGAGAATCCGGCATTCTCGGCGCCGCCCTCAGCGGAGCTGGCCCGTCCGTGCTGGTATTTCTCGATCCAAAAGTTTCACCGAAAACGGCGAAGCAGAGAATCGCCGCCCACCTCACCAAGCGCCGGCTCACCGCCGAACTCATTCTGACCGAGATCGCGCTCCACGGTGGACGCGATGGAGCCGACTGGCGCAAGCATCATCCCCCCGCAAAAAAATAAGCTTGTGTGGGGACGGGGCAGAGCAAGGTGCCCCAGGTTCGCGCCCGTTCTTTGGGCGCTAACCTGGGCGAAGGCCAACCGGGGTGGAGTAGCTCGGCAGCAGCGCTTGCCGCGCCCAAGACGCACAGCAGATATTTCGGAAACCCCATTATCGGGAGCCTTCGTCGAATGCGCGACTTGCAAAAAAGCGAACGCCACCGCCGAACGGTAGTGGCGTTCATGGTCACTTCTGTTTGTCCTTTTCGCTTGGCGGTTGCTTCTTGGGCGGAGGTGCCGGAGTCTTCGGCTTAGCCTCCGGCGCCGCCGGACGCGGTGCCTGCCTTTGAGTTTGCGGCGTAGCCGGCTTGGCTTCCGCCTTCGGGGCCGGTTGCTGCGGAGCGGGCCTGGTTTGCTGTTGCTGTGGAGCGGACCTGGTTTGCTGTTGCTGTGGAGCAGGCTTGGTTTGCTGTTGCCGGGGAGCGGGCTTGGTTTGCTGTTGCTGTGGCGCGGGTCTGGTTTGCTGTTGCTGTGGAGCGGGTCTGGTTTGCTGTTGCAGTGGAGCGGGCTTGGGTTGCTGTTGCTGTGGAGCAGGCCTGGTTTGCTGTTGCTGTGGCGCGGGCTTGGTCTGCTGTTGCTGCGGAGCAGGCCTGGTCTGCTGTTGCTGTGGAGCAGGCCTAGCTTGCTGTTGCTGTGGAGCGGGCTTGGTCTGCTGTTGCTGTGACGCGGGCCTGGTTTGCTGTTGCTGTGGTTTAGGCTGTGTCACAGGCGTCTGCGGTTGGGAACGATTCGGCTGCGCCGGACGCGCGGCTGGAGCGGGGCGAGCAGGAATCACCGGAGCGATTGGTTTGCCTTCGGGGATAGGCTTCGTCGCTGCAAGAACAGCGGGCCGCCCTTGATTGACAGTGGCAAACTGCTGACGGTTCTGTGCGGCTGACTGCCGCTGCTGTAACTGCGTGGTCATCGGAGGAATGCGCTGCTCACGTGTTGCGGCGACTTCCGTCGGCAGAGGCCGGCGAGTGATGCCTCCCGGCCCGTTGTAGCTGGAACGGTTATTCGTAATGTTGACGGTGGCGTTGTTGACGATGACTGTATTCGTTACCGTGCGGTTATACACTTGAACGTTGGTGATGGTCACATTGTTGACGGAACGATTGTAGTTGAAACGATTTCCGTTCCAGTACCCGCCCTGATAGCCGACTCCGACGTAGCCGAATCCATAGTTAATGCCGCCGTAGTAGCCAATATGTCGTCCCCAATAACCGTAGTTGTAACGGTATCTGCCGCCGACAAACCCCCAATATCCCGGCGTCCAGAGAAAGCCCACTTGAGGCGGCTGCGTCCAAGCGCCGGGCACCCAATAGTAACCCTGAGGGGCATAGCTCCAATATCCGGGTGTCCACAGATAGCCATCGCCCGGGCAATCCGGTTGCGAATATTCCGGCAGCGGTGGCGGGGGGTCATTGGCATAAAGCACCGGTTGGCCGTAGCTCGTATCCTCGTCGCTGGTGTCGTAATCGTTAGCGGAATAGTTCTGGTCCGGAGCAGACGGCTGATAGTTCTGCTGCGGCGCCGGGTTTGCCGGCTGTTGCTGATCGTTGGTACCGCTCGCCTGCGTCGTGTCGGCCGCGGGGGCCAGGTTGGCCGCCGCGGCCGGATCCTGCGACTGATCGGTCTGCGCCGGTTGATTCTGGCTGCTCGTCTCCTGGGTGCCGTTTTTCTGGCATCCTACAACTCCAAACGTCAGTGCCATGGACACGATTGCCAGAACCACAAAAAAAGGTGTTTTGTTCATCTCTCTCATAAAGGTTGTTCTCCGCGAGATCAGGATACAGGATTTTCAGGACGACTACCTTCCCATGGAGACGCTGCTCGCCGACTTCCCAGCAAGGTGCAAGGTGCAAGGTGCCCCAGGTTCGCGCCCGTTCTTTGGGCGCTAACCTGGGCGAAGGCTAACCCAGGTGGAGTAACTCGGCAGCAGCGCCGTCTGCGACTCAATCTTTATCTATGAGAGCCAAGACCTGACCTTGCACACCATGCTGTCGAATGGGGTCGCTATTGTCAGACAGACCTTGGCCGGGGGTTTTGAGCGCTATCGCCTGTGGCTGTTGAAAAACTCTTTTCAGGGAATTTCACCAACGAAATTCTTTCGCAAGTTATTGAATCTTCGTTCACCGTAGACGCTGAAATTCAACGAAATTACTGCTTTGGTTCCTTTTTCAACACCCACGCCTGATTACGTCATTTGAATCGTGGGATAATGCGCGAATGAACAAATGGTTTTCAACGCTAGTCGTAGCAGCTTTCTTGACAATCGCTGTCTGTGAGCCGGCAAACTGCCAAGAACCGCAGCAGGCGTCAAAGTACAGCGTAAAGAAACTTGCATTCGAAGTAAGTGGCGGCGGCTTCCCGATGCCCAGAAGCGATATTTTCGTTCTGGAGGCCACGGGCGCGAAACCGAGGCGACTTGTAGAAGGATCAAACCCAGCATGGTCGCCAGATGGAGGGCGAATCGCGTACTGCGTACGCAGTGGAAATGGATACGGCGAGATACAGATCATCAATCAAGATGGCTCTGGGCACGCACAAGTAACAAAAACCAGATATGGTGGATGTCTTCCTGATTGGTCCCCCGACGGTGAGAAGATAGCGTTTACAGCGCACGGTGGCAAAACACCGAAAGTTGTTGTCATTGGGAAAAATGGCGAGAATCCTACCGAAATAACCAATGGCTATGGGGCGCGTTGGTCGCCCAACGGTGAGCAACTCCTATTTTGTCGGCATCCAGAGAGCCACAGGGAGAGCGCTTCCATATGGATTATTAACGCAGACGGGACCGGGGAAAGGAAGGTCATTGAGGACAATTCTACTGTCTTGGAGCCATCGTGGTCACCCGGTGGAGCTAGCATCGTTTTCGCTTCTGAACGTGAAAAAAAATCAACGATTTTTCGTGTCAACTTGGACGGGACCGGACTTGAGAGGCTGGCATCCGACAAAGAGTTTGCTTTCTTTTTCCCACTCCTTTCACCGGATGGCCAGCAAATCATAGTGGACGGCTACGCGACTAGCTCCAAAAGCACGGGTACGGTCCTGTTGCTGGAACTCGCTGGCCACAGTGGGAAGGTTCTCGCTCAGGGCATACACCCAAGTGTGCTCTGGCAAAAAGAGTGATGGTTGGCGCAAAATCCCGTTTACAGTGCGCCGGGATAAACCGGCATGAAGCAGAGAATGCAAAATTCTCACGAGTAAGGATTAGCGATCCGCTCGGCCCCGAGTTTTGCGCTGGGGTACCGTGAGGTGCACAGCGAAGCGTAAAC
>Ga0224555_1000867_pt1 | contig 45788 bp, 42 predicted proteins | sample 714S23034metaG_FD_180687 | JGI IMG/M metagenome (GOLD analysis project Ga0224555, IMG submission 180687) | Peat soil microbial communities from Stordalen Mire, Sweden - 717 S2 30-34 | ecosystem: Environmental > Terrestrial > Soil > Wetlands > Peat | place: Sweden: Norrbotten County, Stordalen...
GGTTTACTGGCATTGCCCGTCAGCGCCGCATTGTGCGTTGCCCGAAGTTACATCAGCCTTTACTTCGGGATACAATTCCTCCCATATTTTTTCAAGGGCTTCGGCAAAAACTTCCTGTGGTTGTGCGCCTGAGATAGAATACTTTTGATTTATGAGGAAGAAGGGGACACCTTTTATTCTTAAATTTTGGGCTTCGTATTCGTCCTTTCTTACTGCATCTGCGTAAGAATTGCTATTCAGCATTTTTGTTACGTCTGCTTCATCCAAACCGGCTTCAACACCAATTTGAATAAGGGTTTCATGATGGCCTATATGTTTGCCTTCAGTTAAATAAGCCGCCGATAAACGTTCTATAACTGTCTCCTGCAAACCGTGTTCTGCTGCCAGGTGTATAAGCCTGTGTGCATCAAAAGAGTTTGTGGCTTTGGCTATATCCATGTTATAGGTAAGGCCTGTTGCCTTTGCACGTTCTATCAATGCGCCGGTCATTTGCCGGGCCCTTTCAATACTTACATTGTATTTGGATGAAAGCAACGAGTATAGGTCTCCATCATAATCTTTTTGGGCAGAGGGATCCAGTTCGAAGCTTTTCCAGGTTACCTCAACTTTATCTTTGTGCTTAAACCGGTTGAGGGCATTTTCAAATTCACGCTTGCCGATATAGCACCAGGGGCACAAAATATCAGACCATATTTCAACCTTCATTTTTAATTCCTTTTTACTTTATGAGCTGTTTAAAATTAAATCCAAATGCAATTTAACACAAAGAACACAAAGGAAAATGCCAATACAAAGGCCACAAAGAGTATATTTTTAGTGTTCTTTGTATTGAACTTTGTGTTGACATGAATTTCTTTAAGCAGCTTCTAAGCTTAAAACCTTCCGTATGCAATAAAAATAACACCTGCAAAGAGGACAAAGTTGACGCCAATACCGGGATATTCTTTATGGTTGAAGTGATAGATGGCGGCCAATACCATTACCAGGCCAAGGCATACTGCAGCAACAGGAGTAAGTATAGGAACAATAACAAGATACCAGGGTAATATAAGCCCGATGCCACCTAATAGTTCTGAAACGCCAATTAATTTTACCTGTGTGGCAGAGTAATCATTTACCCAGGGCATGTTTTTGGCCAGCTTTTCTTTTGGCTGGGTTGATTTCATAATGCCGGCCAGTATAAACATGGCGCCGAATAATCCCTGGGCAATCCAAAGTGCTGTATTCATTTTTTTAGGTTTTTGTTTGTATTGCAAAGGTACGTATATTTGCTATACTTTGGTAACTACTATACTTTAGTATACCGGTATACTAAAGAGAATTGACTATTGTATTATGGCAAAAAATAAGAAAAGTGAGGGTGCTGCCCCTTCGCACACCGGGTGCTCGCAATTTACCATCCCTATCAGGGATACGCTGGATATTTTAAGCGGGAAATGGAAACTGCCCATTATAGGTGCATTAATTACAGGCAAGAAACGCTTTAAGGAAATGGAACGGGGGATTCCGAAAATTACGGCGCGTATGCTCTCGAAAGAGTTGAAGGAGCTTGAAATAAACCAGTTGGTTAAACGCACCGTTTACGATACAACACCAGTTACGGTTGAATATGAGCTTACCACCTACGGCCATTCGTTGCAGGATGTTTTGATAGCGTTGCGCGACTGGGGTATTAAACATCGCAGCAGGATTTTGGGACCGAAGAAATGAGGTTAGATCTCCCCCAAATACTTTTATCGCACGAAGGAGAATACAGAGTAAACAGCCGGGGAATACAAAATGAACAGCGGAGGCGTCAGATTTATTGTAGAGGATAGCCATTAGTGTTTGAAACACGTGGTCTTTCATAATTCAGGAATTCGATTCGGCACAAGTCTCTCCTCCCCCTACGCCCCCTCCAGAGGGGGATATTGCCAATTTTCGCCATGCGAAAATTGGATTGCCCATTCAATTCGTATGTTTCGAACAGTAGTGGGGAGATAGCTTACTAAGGTGCTATTATAACGCGCTGAACTGCGAAATCATATTTTCCTTCCAACTGTATCAAATAAAGGCCTGGCGCAAATTCTGCTTTAACAGCCAGTTGATTGTATCCTGCTACGCTTTGCACCTGTTGCTGCTGTACCAACTGGCCGGAGATATCAAATATTGTTAGTGAGAGCTGTTCCGCCTGGGATGATGTAAAGCTTATATTGGTTTCGGAAGAGAAGGGGTTTGGAAAAACATTTAAGCTGAGGGTGGGGGCAATTGTTTGAACGGAGGTGCCCAGTGAATCGCCGGCGTTGTTGCCTATTCTGCCTGCAAACCAACTGGTGTTGCTATCGGTTGGGGTGTTGGTGGCAAAAAAGAGGTCGCCGAAATTATTTACCTGCACCATTAACCCGAAGTTGTCAGATGAGTTATCAAAACTTCTGTTCCATTGTACCTGGCCACTATCGGAGGTTAACCGGGTGAATGAAAAGGTGGAGTAGTTTGGCGAAATGGTGGAAGGCGTTTTAGTGTCACCGAGGTATACATTATCGAATTGGTCTACCACTGTAACGGCTGAGTTTACTAAAAATTCGCTGTCAGCAAACGACCAGAGGATGCCGCCGGTAGGATTAAATACTTTATAAAGGCCTGCGTATTGCAGGGTGTCGGTGTTGTCAGTGTAGGGGCCGGAAATGAGGATGTCGCCGTTATGGTCCATTACAAAGCTGTTAAGCATGTTTGTGTGGCCTTTACCGGAGGTGCAAAGTGTGGACCAGAGTATATTGCCGCTGGTGTCAAACTTGTTTACCGCCAATTGCGTTCTGCCCAAAGAATCGGTACCGGTGGAGGCCATAAAGACGTTGCTACCCGGGTCCACCTGCATTTGGATAAAGTTGCCGTTAACGGGCAGGCTGCTTATGTGCGAATTAAAGCCCGGTAGTTCAAGGCCGGTATTGCTATTGTACCGGTGAATAATTACCTGGGGTAAAATGCTATCGTACACCGCGGCCACGATATTTCCGAAAGGGTCAAAACTGATATTGCCTGCCTGGCTATTGTAATTGTCATTAACCGGTGCAGACCACAGTATGTGCCCGGAGTAATCGCATTTAAAAACGCTGGAAACATTATTGAGCTGGCCGAGCATATAATAAGATACCCCATCGGTTATTACAGTTAAAGGAATTGTTTTATTACCGGCTGCAGTATCGCCCACAGCGAGGTCGGATTGCAAAGTGCCGCTGCCATCGTAATATAAAAAGTGTGTTAATACCGCATTGGTGTTGATAGCGGCAATTACCCTAACCCCGGCCTGGTCATCGGGGAATAGCGCTACCGCTTTATCAACGGTGCCAGCCGGTGGGTTATTACTATAAAGGCGGTTCCACATTAAAACGCCTACGCCGTCGTACCGGTTAATAATGAGGCTGCCGGAATTGCTGAAATAAACGGCGCCTGCTAAAAACATATTGTCGTAGTTATCTATGGCGCTTACAAATACCTGCTGGCTATCCTGAGGTGAGCCATAAACCTGGTGCCATACCAGTTGGGGTGAGGCTGAAAAAAGCAGCGCGGTGTTTAGCGCAAAAGCCAGCAGAAGGATAAATTTTTTATTCATGAATCAGGAGATTTTGAGGGTATACAATTACGACTTAAAGTTAATGTACATTTTGGAAAGTTATTTCGCACAGCACGGATAAACAGCCGGGCCTCTCCCGACCGGCACTTCGTGCGGTCACCCTCTCCATCGCAAGCGATAGAGAGGGTAATGAATTGGATAATATGGCACTTGTTTTAAGGTCTCGGACGCGGTCGTGATGCAAGTTAGATTGCTTAAAATTAAGCTTGATATACGCGTTCAGGTTTGGTAGTTTCTTCTTTCCTTAAATTTTTGGCTTGCTCCTTTACCTGTTCGAAGGTTTCAGTGTATTTGGGGTGGTTGGTGCCCATAATACGGTCCCAGAAATTGAAGTAGAGGCCGTAATTGCTGGTGGCGTATTTATGATGCATGTTGTGGTGTGTGGATGAGTTGTGCCACTTGGTGATGGTGCCTGAAGTAAAGCCGGATGGGAAGAGTTCGAAACCGGAATGGCCCATTACATTTAGCCCGGCCTGGTACAAACCCCATATAAGGATTGCCAGAGGATGAACCGGTAAAATAAATACCATAATAGGGAAGATGGCGGCCTGGATAACAGCCTCGAACGGATGAAAAGCATAAGCAGCCCAGGGGGTTGGGTCATGGCTGAGGTGGTGTATTTTATGCACGTAAGGGTATATTTTTTTCCAGTGCATAAAACGATGAGTCCAGTAAAAATAAAAATCGTGGGCTACAATGAATACCAATACCGAGAATGCGAAGTAAGCCCAGCTGTGTGCATGGATGTTCAGGTATAGTTTAGTATAACCATGGCGGTAGCAGGTAAACACAAAAACGCCATTGAGGGCAAAAATGACTAATGACAGTAATGAGTATCTTAACTCGCGCCATATATGTTTTGTGGCAGGGAATTTTTGCTGGATTTTAAAACGGGCAAAGATTTTTTTGCCTAAAACATAGAACGCCAGAAAAGTAATTCCGGCAAAAAGAAAATAGCGGGTGGTTTCGGCAGTAAAGTCCTGCAGAAAGTCGTGAAGGAATTTTTGCCAGACGGGTGTTTCCAGTAACATGCGCTTGTTTTATTTGTGCAATTTACCCAGCTATAACGAAATGAGGTAGGTTTTATTGGAAAATAATGCATCCTCACCCTCTGTCCTTCGGACACCTCCCTCTGGTTTATCGCAAGAAGCCTTATAAGCTGTAAAAAATTAAATCCAAATTCATGTTAACACAAAGCACACAAAGTTCAATACAATGCACACCAAAAATATATTCTTTGTGGCCTTTGTATTGGCATTTTCCTTTGTGCGCTTTGTGTTAACATGAATTTGGATTTAATTTAAAACAGCTTATATGAGCGAGCCTTACCGGCCAGTTCTACTTGATTGGCCCCAGCCGAACTGAATCCGGCCATTGCTTTAATTGTTGAATGATGGTTTTGGTGGTGGCGGTGTCGTTTTTGATATACCAGTCAATGGGTTGCTGGGTGGTGGTTTTATCTTCGGAGAAGTGGAAGAATACTACTGATTTAACCATTGGGTAATTTGCAGGTATGGAGGCCAGTGCATCGCCGAACCACTTGCTGCGGCTGCCACCTACATCAAGGCAGCCAAACTCGGTTATCATAATAGGTTTTTTGAAGCCGGTCATCTCTTTGTAATGGTTGCCGAATATTTCCTGGAAACTCCACCATTTTGACCAGCTGGCTACGGTGCCGTAATTTAAAGTTCCGATGCCCACATAGTCAACATATTCGCTACCCGGATAAAATGCATCGAAAAAGCCATAGGCAGGGTGGGGGCTCCAAACCCATATTACATTGGTGGCACCAGCCTGCACAAACACTTTATGAATGTGCCTCCAGGCGGCGATAAAATCTTTGGCGGAGTTGTTTTGCGGACCCCAGGGATAGCGATAAGGGTCGTTCATTTCGTGTCCTACCCGCAGGAATATGGGGGTGCCGGACTCTTTTGCAGCAGTGGCCCATTCTTTAATATAGGGATCGTATAAGCCTTTGGCTACGTCTGCCAGGCCGCCTTTATCGCGTTCATTGGCTTTGCGGAGGGCGGGATATTTTTCGGCGTCAAAATCACTTAACCAGGGCTCCCAGGTGATAACGGGAACGGAGCCTAAAGCGATGATGGCGTCAACCTGCTGTTGAGGAAATTGCTCTTCGGCTTTTGTTCCCCAGGCGGTATAAATATGGATTAAAGGAAAACGGGTGTGCAATGAATCTTCCAGTTCAATGACACTTTTAAAGGACTCGCTGATCTGGTTATCGTATGCGCCCAATAAAATAGAGGAAGGCTTTTTAATCAGTGCCGGATTTGCAATAAACGGGCTGAACCAGGTAAGGTCATCGGCACGTTTGTGCTGGCGCTGTTTGATGATAACGTTATTTTCTACCTGCTGCACAGCGTTGCCTGCACCGGTAAAGAAATTCTCCAACGGGCCGCGCGATTTATTACCTGCGAAGGACAGGGCCAACACGATAATTACACCCGTTAGTACCGCAGCCAGTGTAGAGAACACTCTAAATGTTTTTGCCTTCATCTTTACTGATTTTAATTTTTTCTAAATCAACGCTATCCCAGGGGTCTTCTGCTTTTAAATAGTTTGCTTCCAATGCGGCTAATACACCGCCCACGCTCATAATAAATGCAATAAATGCAAAGCCTGCCATGGCCCAGGTTTTTTCGGCAGATAGTACCAGGTCGGCTTCGTCGGCATAGAACCGGCGGTAAGTAAATACGGAGGCCACAGCTATTATGAATAATATTATTTGTGCCACCAGTGGCCTTGCAAAAGGCGTAAAATAACCACGCACCGCTTTTTTGGCTGTGGGTATGTAAGGTATATCTGTATTTACCACCGCCAGTAAAAAACCGAGGAAGAACACCGGCCAGCATGCGTATTTTAAAACCATACCCCGCCAATGCACACCCCGTTCGGTTTCAGGGTGGCACATCCATTTTTGCATGTAGAGGTAAATTAATATGCCCATCAAAGCCACGAAAGAGCCACGAATTAAAAAGTCGACAAACGACATTTTAGCTGGCAGCACACCGGTGAAGAAAAACAGGAACGGAATAAGTGTAAAGAAAAAAGAAGTGGCGCCCACCAGGTAATAAGTACCAATAGAGAGATATGAAAGCCTTTGCCAGCCGGTGAGTTTCCAGAACAGCTTTGGAATTTCTTCGAAGGTTACTTCAAAAACGCCGCGGCTCCATTTTAATTGCTGTTTACAGAACGAACCAAAATCTTCAGGCACCAGGCCTCGGCTAACTACAACCGGATTGTAAACTGATTTCCAACCAGCAGCATGTATGCGTATAGAAGTTACAAGGTCTTCGGCTAAACCGATTCCGTGGCCGCCGATGCTTTCAAGTGCTTTTCGACGGAAGGTGCAGTTAGCACCGATGGCTACGCTACACCCGTAACCGCTTAAACTCATTTGTGTTGGGCCGTAGAATGTGTAAGTCTGTTCGGCAGCACCATGGGCTGTGAATGAACGGTATTGATTATAATAAGCCTGCGATACCTGCACAAACCCCATTTTTTCATCGCGAAAAAACCCTAAAGTGTTATCCAGAAAATTAGGGAAGGGGATATGGTCGGGGTCGAGCACCAGGATAAAGTCTTCGTGGGTAAGCTTTAATGCACCGTTTATTTTTCCGGCTTTTGCACCGGGCAGGCCAACCAGTTCGAGCCAAACTGCGCCATTACGCTCTGCACACTCCCTAAAGGCGGGGATACGGGTATCATCTAATAAATAAGTGGTATGCGGATAGGTGATTTCTTTACAGGCGGCCAGTGTTTTTTCAAACATTTCAAGTGGCTCGCCAGGTGAACTAGTAGTGAAAATGGCAACACTTAATCCTTTCTCCGCCTCAACCGGTTCGGGCTTGCTGATGCCGAGGTAATTTATCCAGATTAAAATAAGGCGGCCGATGCCGTACCAGAATATCAGGCTTAGCAAAATGAAGAACCAGATATTGGCAATGTGGTCCTGCCTGAACCACCAGTCAGCAAATTGTAAAACGCTGATGATGCCTGCTGCAACCAATACCAACAGGAAAAACCTATCGAGGTTTTTTACACCGGCTGCCTGTCGAAACTCCCAAAGATTTTTACTGCCCTTTTTTGTCATTCCAGAAATTTATTGTTAAGCCCAGGCCTACACTGGTGCTGGTGTAGAAGTAAGTTTTGCGATAAGTGTAATCTGCTTTTAAATTTATTTTTTTAGTGATGTGCCACAAGCCATAGACGCTGAACTCCATAGGATAAAACTTCTCTGTTGCGTAGCCTTCATTGATAAAGGTTTCACCACCCTGGTTTTTATCCAGGAAGAAATATGGCGTTAGTGCAGTAGCATAAAAACCGACGTTGGCGTTAAAACCGATGTCCAATACTTTAACAGGGTGTATCAGAACAGAAGCTAATGCGGAGTGTATATTCATGTTATCCGGTGTAAAATATGGGTCATAAATGCCGGTTATACCCGCTGTAGGGTCATAGTTGGTTAAAATCTGTGTAAGCGTTTTTTCGGGTGTAAACTTATTGTCTTTAGAAGTACTGAAACTATAAGCGTAGCCTATGCGAAATTCAAAAACGGATACTTTAAGCGGGGGCGTAAAAACCCAGCCACCACCACCTAAAATATAATTCTTACCGGCAAAGCCATTATACTCAAAAAAGAGGCGTCCGTTCACAGTACTGAGGTCGTTCCATCCGGCGTAGGCTGAAACGCGGGTTACCATAATGATGGTGTCTAAACTGCTGAGGGTGTAGTAGTAAGGTTTGCGCCCGGCTTGTGCCTGTAGCTCCAGGTGTTTAAGCAGGATTTTTTTCAATTCGAGATTAGCGGTCCATGATATTTTATTTTCAAAAGGCTGCTTTACAATACCGGCATCAAAAGATAACTGAAACCCGGCTTTTTTGAATGATGATACGTCGCCAACCTGCAGCCATTGGGCGTTTTGCAGTGAACCATTACCAATAAACAAAGGCGTTTGCAGGTTGAGTTTAAGGGTGGCTTCGGGATGGAGGTAAATACCGGCTTCAACTGCAGGGGTGATGGTTTGCAAAGGCTGCGAATCAATATTGTAATTGCCTTTAATTTTTACGTAGGAAGCAGGTGCCTGTTGTAGCTGCTCTGAAAGGGCCTTTGCATCGGCGTTTGTGGCATCCTGCTTAAACACCGCTTCGATTTCTTTTTGGGCCAAGGGGTAATTGCCTTGTGCCAGGTAAATTCTGGCAAGGTTTAAATGCAGTTTTATATTGGTTGAATCATAGCTGTGATAAGTATTCAACAAAGGCAACGCTTCATTATAATCTGCGATGTTAACCAGGGTGTTGGCGTAATCGAGTTTGAGGTAGTAGTTGCCGGCTTGTTCAGCGATGGCTTTTTTGTAGAGCTTTTTGGATTTTTTAAAGTGCTTATTGAGATAAGCAACCTGTGCATAAAGCCAGGTGGTATTAAAATCGGCACTGTGGTTTTTGTAATAGCGTTTAAGCAGGCGATAGGCCTTGGGGGCTTTATTATCCTTCAGTTGTTTCACTTTATTTAATGTATCGGCGGCTGTGGGGAGATAGTTGCGATATATTATATCGCCTGGTTTGCGGTGCTTATCCTGCCAGAACATGGGAGCGATGGCCGATTTGAAACCGGAACTGGTAGAGTCGAATGCGTAATAGCCGGTTAAAACCGGTTTGGCTTTTTGAGCCTTGCCGGTGGCTATCAAAAAATTGGCAAAATCTAACTTCAGATAATAGTTTGTGGGGTGGTCTTTGATTGCCCGCTTATAGAGGCCTTTAGCTTTATTAAATTTTTTAAGCCAGTATTCAGTTTGGGCGTAAACCCAGGTGGAGTTAAGTTCGGTTGGATGGGCCTTGTGATAGGTTTTGAGCAGTGAGGCGGCAGCTTTTAACTTACCCTCACCTTTTAATTTTTTTGCGAAGTTCAGAGTGTCTGATGGTGATTGTGCGGAGGTATTGAGGGTGAAGAGCAAAGCAGCGGCCAGAAAAAACGCTACCAGCAAGGATTGCTTTGCTCCATACAAAAGGGTTAAAAGGTAAGTGTGTGCCTTTAAAATGGCACCGGTTAAAAATCGCATAGGTTCAGCCTGTTATATGGTAACGAACTCAGTATTTTTAATAGAATTTATGCGGGGGAGGGCAAACAAATAACTTAGGTGCATAGGTAAACGAATTTGAAAGATGTTTTTTAAAGCATGGTCAAGGGTAAATAAGATTCAATAATGCTTTAGGGGTTTTCGTTTACAAATATTGGCTGCTTGTAATTGTTTTGATGTCAGTGGGTTGAAAAACTTGCGGGGTGGGGAGATTTTTTTTATTGCGCCGGTTCAATTTTTTTTGAAGTATCCCTGTGTGGGGTGAAATAAGACATGGTTGGGGTGAGTAGTCAGTGTGGACAGCATTCCAATTAGCCTCAGCTTGCCTCAACTTCTTCAGGTTACATATGTTAGAACCGGTTGGTGTCAAAGATCGATTTAATCAATCTTTTCAATTCTCCTTTATCAATTGTAGATTCTTCTGATTTGTCGTAAATTGTAATAAGATAAATATCAGTTCCTTCTGCGGCAGGTTTTACCAAATAAGTTATGATCCTAAAGCCACCACTCTTTCCAGCGCCTTTACTTTTACTGGCTAATCTTATTTTAAAAATCCCGGCACCGATATCTTTTCCTGTCTGAGGGTGAGCCAATAAAGTTTCCTCCAATTCAGTCAGTTCATTTGCAAGTGAAGGGAACTTCTTTAAGAACTTTTTAAGACGCGATTCAAAATAAGGAGTGGGAATAATCTTATTTGCCATTTAAAATATCGCGGAGCGTTTTGGGCTTAATTTTTCCTGATTGAATAAGAGCAACGTCATTCAATCCTGCTTCAATTTGAGAAATCAGATTTTTATCAGTCTTTTTTTTGCTCTTTTTCGTTAACAGCCCTTTTTTCTTTAACCTGATAAGCTTCATTGCTTCCAAATTATAAAGAATGTTGGCAGCTTTTGCTTTTAATATTTCTACTTCGAAACTCTCCATAATCATTGTTATTTCAGGTTAAAGATACGAAAACTATTATTAGGCTGATGTTAGGCCCTGACCATGATTTTTTGAACCACCGATAATTGTTTATCTTCGATGCCGGAACTTTAGGGGTGCCTTAATGAATGGCTGAGATTATACCCTTGGTAACCTGAACAGGATAATGCCTGCGAAGGGAAAAGTAGCAAGAGGCCCGTGCCCTCGTTTTTCACCTACCTGAAGTTTTTCCGCTTAACATTGAATGGATAAGTTATGGATATAGTTGTAAATAATAAACCCGAAAAACTGACTGATGGGGATAAGCTTTATGAGCTGCTTGTGCAACTTAACATGGCAGAAAAGAGAGGCATTGCAGTGGCCGTTAATAGCAATGTTATTAGCAGATCTGAGTGGGAAAAATGCGCACTAAATCAAAATGACAAAATCACAATTATCAGGCCAACACAAGGCGGATAAGAAGTATTTAGTATAGAGTATTAAGTATTGAGACTTGAGAGGTTGGCGACAATTTAAGATTGACTTTAAAATTTATAAATAAAGAATATGAAACAGAAAGATGAGGCGCCTAATGAAACTGTTATAAGTTCAGCGCCGTTAACGGGTTCAAGGAAGGTGTATGTGCCGGGTAAGCTGCACAATATTAAGGTGGCTATGCGTGAAATTACTTTGACCGATACCGTGCATAAATTTAATGGCGACAGCAAGGTTGAAAAGAACCCGTCCATTACGGTTTATGATACCAGCGGGCCATATACAGATGCCAATTATAAGATTGATTTGAAACAGGGCCTGCCGCGTTTACGCGGGGAATGGATTTTAAGCAGGGGCGATGTGCAGCAGGAAACTGATTTTTCGTCGGAATATTGCCGGAAGAGGTTGGCGGATAAATCTCTGGACCATTTACGGTTTGAGCATTTAAAAATTCCATTAAAGGCAAAGCCCGGTAAAAATGTATCGCAAATGCATTATGCCAAACAGGGTATGATAACCCCAGAGATGGAATATATAGCCATACGCGAAAACCAGCGCATGGATGAATTAAAAGCCAGCCAAACCGGGCCCAATGTTTTATTAAGCCAGCATGCGGGTGAAAGTTTTGGGGCTAATATTCCAAAAACACACATTACAGCTGAGTTTGTGAGAGAAGAGGTAGCGATGGGAAGGGCAATTATTCCTTCAAATATCAATCACCCCGAAAGTGAGCCCATGATTATTGGCCGTAACTTTTTGGTGAAGATAAATACCAATATCGGCAACTCGGCGGTAAGCTCGAGTATAGAAGAGGAAGTTGAAAAGGCAGTATGGAGCTGCCGCTGGGGTGGTGATACTTTGATGGATTTATCTACCGGTAAGAATATTCATGAAACAAGAGAGTGGATTATACGCAACTGCCCGGTGCCGGTGGGTACGGTGCCTATTTACCAGGCATTGGAAAAGGTAAATGGCAAAGCTGAGGATTTGACCTGGGAGATATTCCGCGATACATTAATTGAGCAGGCAGAGCAGGGGGTAGATTATTTTACCATCCATGCCGGTGTGTTGCTGCGGTATATTCCGCTTACGGCTAAGCGTGTTACGGGTATTGTTTCGCGCGGGGGAAGTATTATGGCAAAGTGGTGTTTGGCGCATCATAAAGAGAGTTTTTTGTATACTCATTTTGAGGAGATATGCGAAATAATGAAGGCTTATGATGTGGCGTTCTCGTTGGGCGACGGGCTTCGTCCCGGATGTATTGCAGATGCCAATGATGCTGCGCAATTTGCTGAATTGGAAACCTTGGGCGAGCTAACCAAAATTGCCTGGAAACATGATGTGCAGGTAATGATTGAAGGGCCTGGCCATGTACCGATGCACATGATTAAGGAGAATATGGATAAGCAATTGAAGGAATGTCATGAAGCTCCGTTTTATACCCTGGGGCCATTGACTACGGATATTGCACCGGGATATGACCATATTACCTCAGCCATTGGTGCGGCTATGATTGGTTGGTTTGGAACGGCCATGCTTTGCTATGTTACACCAAAAGAACACCTGGGCTTACCTAATAAAAAAGATGTAAAAGATGGAGTAATTACCTACAAGATTGCTGCACATGCGGCGGATCTTGCCAAGGGACATCCAGGGGCGCAGTATCGTGATAATGTATTGAGTAAGGCGCGTTTTGAATTCAGATGGGAAGACCAGTTTAATTTATCGCTGGACCCCGATACGGCGCGTGAGTTTCATGATGAGACTTTGCCGGCGGATGGTGCTAAAACGGCGCATTTCTGCTCGATGTGCGGGCCGCATTTCTGTTCTATGAAAATAACGCAGGATGTGCGTGACTATAGTGATAAGCTGGAAGCTGATGCGGAGTTGATTAAGAAAGGGATGGAAGAAAAATCGAAGGAGTTTAAGGAGAGTGGGGCCGAGGTGTATCTATAAATGCAGCCTCATCCTAAATCCTTCTCCAAAGGAGAAGGACTTTAAGTTTTCCCGAGCCGTGAGGTCGGAGGATATTATAATGTTTGAAGAAGATAAATTTTATGAGCGTTTTGCCGGATATACCTCTTGTTTTAACCATTGCGGGTTTTGACCCGAGTGGTTGTGCGGGGATATTGGCGGATATTAAAACTTTTGAGACGAATGGTGTTTATGGAATGGCGGTTTGCACTGCTAATACCGAACAGAATGTTACCGGGTTTAAGAAACCCAATTGGATTAAGAAGGAGGAAATAATAGCACAATTAAACCTGTTGCAGAAAGAAGTGAATTTTGAATTTGTGAAGATTGGTTTGGTTGAAAGTTTTGAAGTGCTGCAAATTTTAGTGAATGAATTGATAAAAGCAAACCCGGATGTGAAAATTGTATGGGATCCTATATGTAAAGCCAGCGCCGGTTTTGAGTTTCATACAGATGTTGAAAATGGATTGCTGGAAAGTATTTGCTCAAGGCTGTTTATGGTAACGCCGAACCTTGATGAGCTGAATATGTTTTCATCCATCGGAGAGATAGAGGAAGCAGGAAGGCATTTGGCGCAGTATTGTAATTTTTTAATCAAGGGGGGGCACAGCACAACAGAGTATTCAACGGATATTTTGTTTACAAAACCCGGCACTTATTATTTCGAAGCCGCAAAGCTGGAAGGGTTTTCAAAACGGGGTACGGGTTGTGTTTTGTCGGCAGCTATTGTGGCTAACCTGGCAAAGGGCGAAAGCCTGGTGCAAACCGTTGCCAATGCCAAAAGGTATATTAATAGTTATTTAACCAGTAACCGCTCGATGGTAGGAACACACAGTTATGAAAATCAGTAAACTTCATTATATCACAGCTAACCCCTTGCACGCTGAAGAAGCCTGTAAAGGGGGCGTGGATTGGATTCAACTGCGCGTAAAGCATAGCAACGATGACGACTGGAAAATGATTGCGGAAGAGACTAAAGCCATCTGCAAAAAATACGGCGCCAAACTGATAATTAACGACAGCGTTAAACTGGCTAAACTGGTGGGTGCTGACGGGGTTCATTTAGGTAAGGAAGATATGCCACCGGACGAGGCAAGAAAATTACTTGGCCCTGATTTTATCATCGGCGGAACGGCGAACACTTTTGAAGATATAGCAAGGCTTGCTGCATTGAAAGTTGATTATATTGGGTTAGGGCCTTTCAGGTATACGCAAACAAAAACAAACCTGAGTGCGCTGCTGGGATTGGAAGGCTACCTGGAGTTGATGAAGACCTGCGTTATTGAACATATCAAAGTGCCGGTTATAGCTATCGGGGGCATTAAAATAAATGATGTGGAAGAGATACTGGCCACCGGTGTTTATGGAATAGCGGTTTCATCAGCTATCAGTAACTCGGGTGATGTAACGGCTACTGCGCAGGCGTTTATTCGTAAAATCAAAAAATGATTTTGTATGGAAATTAAAGGATTGAAAATAGGAGATAAAGTTTTTGCCTCGCGATTGTTTACCGGTACGGGTAAATTCAGCTCCTCAGCTTTGATGAAGCGGGCTTTACTGGCTTCGGGCTCTGAACTGGTTACGGTGGCTTTAAAGCGGGTAGATGCACAGAATGAAGAAGATGATATATTAAAGCACCTGGGCCACCAGCAGTTTAATTTATTGCCGAATACATCAGGAGTAAGAACTGCAAAAGAAGCTGTGTTTGCTGCACAGATGGCCCGCGAAGCATTGGAAACAAACTGGTTGAAACTAGAGATTCACCCGGACCCCAAATATTTATTACCGGACCCGATTGAAACTTTGAAGGCGGCTGAGGAATTGGTGAAGCTTGGGTTTATTGTACTGCCCTACGTTCATGCAGACCCGGTTTTATGTAAGCGGTTGGAAGAAGTGGGGGTTGCTGCCGTAATGCCGTTAGGCTCGCCGATAGGAAGCAATAAGGGATTAAGGGCCAAAGATTTTTTAGAAATCATTATTGCGCAAAGCAAAGTACCGGTGGTGGTTGATGCAGGCATAGGTGCGCCTTCGCATGCTGCTGAGGCGATGGAAATGGGAGCCGATGCAGTGCTTGTAAATACGGCCATTGCTATAGCGGGTGATCCGGTGCGGATGGCTATTGCTTTTAAACTGGCTGTTGAGGCAGGGCGTATGGCATTTGAAGCGCGGTTGGCAAAACCTTCGGGGTTGGCGGTAGCAAGTAGTCCGCTGACGGCGTTTTTGGAAGATTGAAATGCAATTATCGCACGGAGAGAATACAGAGAAAGCAACCGGGAAATACAAATGAATGATACTATGTTTAAGGAACTATTTGATACTTATGATTGGGATGAGGTAAAAGCTTCTATTTACGCTAAAACGGAGCGCGATGTAATTGAGGCGTTGAATAAAACACACAGGGATTTGGAGGATTTTAAAGCGCTTATTTCGCCGGCGGCGTTGCCGTTTTTGGAAGAGATGTCGCAATTGAGCCATGCACTTACGTTGAAACGTTTTGGACGAACAATGCAAATGTACGTGCCGCTTTATCTCTCCAATGAGTGCCAGAATATTTGTAATTACTGTGGGTTTAGTTTTGATAATCATATTAAGCGCAAAACGCTTACAGATGATGAGATTTTAAAAGAAGTTGCTGTTATAAAAGAATGGGGCTATGAGCACGTTTTGCTGGTAACCGGCGAGGCAAGTCAAACGGTGGGGGTTCCTTATCTGAAGCATGCCATCCAACTTATACGGGAGCAATTTGCCAATATTTCAATCGAGGTACAACCGCTGGAAAAAACCGAATATCATGAGTTGGCTGAAGAAGGATTGAATGCTGTGCTGGTTTACCAGGAAACTTATCATAAGGATAATTACAAAACACATCACCCGAAAGGGAAGAAATCAAATTTTTACTACCGGTTGGAAACGCCGGATAGATTAGGTAAGTCCGGAGTGCATAAAATAGGGTTAGGTGTTTTGCTCGGGCTTGAAGACTGGCGGGTGGATAGCTTTTTTACAGCGCTACACCTGGATTACCTGGAGAAAACTTACTGGCAAACAAAGTATGCAGTTTCATTTCCGCGGTTAAGGCCGGCAGAGGGAGTTTTGTTGCCTAAGATGGAATTGCGTGATAAAGATTTGGCCCAACTAATTTGTGCCTACCGTTTGTTTAATGGCGAAGTGGAGTTGTCTATCTCAACACGCGAGAATGAAAAATTCAGGAACAATATTATTAAGCTGGGAATAACGTCCATCAGTGCCGGTTCGAAAACAAATCCGGGAGGATATTCGGTTGAGCCGGAGTCGTTGGAGCAGTTTGCGATTTCCGATGAACGGACCCCTGCAGAAGTTGCCGGCATGCTAAAGCAAAACGGCTATGAGCCTGTTTGGAAAGATTGGGACTTAGCATTAATGACCACCAGCCATGACCACTGAAGAATTAAAAAGGTATAACCGCCATATTATTCTACCCGAAATAGGTTTGGAAGGCCAGCTAAAATTAAAGCAGGCTAAAGTATTGGTTATTGGCGCCGGTGGCCTGGGGTGCCCGGTATTACAATATCTTACTGCAGCCGGTGTGGGAACGATGGGCATTGTGGATGATGATAAAGTAGATGAGAGCAATCTGCAAAGGCAGATTCTTTACACCACAAATGATATTGGAAAATCAAAAGCGGAAACTGCTGATGAAAGGTTGAAGGCGCAAAATCCTTTTTGTGCGTTTAATATTTACAAGCAAAGACTTACTGTTGTTAATGCGATTGAAATTCTTTCGAAATACGATATAGTGGTTGATGGTTCTGATAATTTCCCGACACGTTATTTAGTTAGTGATGCCTGCGTGATGCTGGGCAAGCCATTAGTGTTTGGTTCGGTGTTTAAGTTTGAGGGCCAGGTGGCGGTTTTTAATTTTAATGGCAGCGCAACTTACAGGTGTTTGTACCCTGTTCCTCCTGCTGCAGATGAGGTGCCTAACTGTTCGGATATTGGTGTGTTGGGTGTTTTGCCCGGCATAGTGGGGCTTTTGCAGGCCAATGAGGTAATCAAGATGATTACTGGTGTTGGAGAGGTATTAAGTAATAAGTTGTTACGCTTTGATGCGCTGAGCATGAGCTTTGAAACTTTCTCATTTCCTTTAAATCCGGAAAATAAACAGGTTAGTTCGTTTGCAGATTACGACCAGTTTTGCGGCGTGGGGGTAAAAGAAATATCCGCAAATGAACTGAAAGAAAAAATCAGGCTAAAAGAAAATATACAAATTATTGATGTGCGCGAAACTGCAGAGTATGAGGTGAAGAATATTGGTGCACTATCTATTCCATTGAGGCAACTGGTAGAAAACCTGGATAAAATACAGAAAGATATTCCGGTTGTGGTGCATTGCCAGGGAGGGAGCCGGAGTAAGAAAGCTGTAGCCCTGTTGATAGAAAAAGGCTTTGATAACGTGGTTTCGCTGAAGGGCGGCATTGCGGAGTTTATCTAGTCGTTAACCAGCGATTGAATGTGTTGAAATGTTTCAACAGGATTTTCGCTTTGCCAGATAGTGCCAAGCAATGCTGCGCCTGCAAAACCGGCTTCCCTGGCCTTTAAAATATTCTCAGCGGTAATTCCTCCGAGGGCGATTATATCCGGCAGTTGAGTTTTTTTATTTTTTAAATCCTTCAATTCTTCAGCCAAAATATTTAAGTCAAATTTTGAATGGTAGCCGGGTTTGCTGATGCTTTCGAATATGGGGCTTAGGAAAATGTATTGGTATGGGAAAGTGTTTTCTCTGATATCCTGAACGCTGTGAAAGGAGGCCGTAATGATATTGTTTGTTTTTAGTTCCGGTATCATTTTTTTATTGGTTTCACTTAGGTGAATTCCTTTTATCCCGAATTTACCAGCAAGGTGAAAGTGGGAATGGAGAACTATTTTGTTGTGAAACTCTTTGGGGATTGCTTCTAAAAAATGTTGTGTTTGTTCAATACTCCAATGAGGTTTTCTGAGATGAAAAATCCGGAGGCCGAGGTTAAAAAGCTGAATGGCTGTGTTTGCCTCGCCCGTTTTATCTTCCTCCGGAGATAAAAGTATAAGTTTAAAGGGTGTTTCCATTTCAATGGGAAAATAGCACATATCTGCGGAAACAAAGACCTTCCTCGCAGAGTCTCACCTTTCCGGCTTTGCGGAATGGGGGACTCTGCGTATTGGCAGCCTGCCCTAACGCAGAGTCCCCAACCTTCGGAAGGGAGACTCTGCGAGGAAGAGGACAAATTGGTGGCTTCCCGCATTGACGTAAGACAGGGGAGCACTATTATTTCATTATCTTTAGTTTTTGAAAGACTTGTGAAGAAACCTGGCGTAATTATTTTTTTTGTATTTGTGTTTCATGGGGTATCGGCGCAGTATTGCGTGCCCCGTGATTCGTTTATTTGTGTAGCGGCGGCGGTGCCTGACTCGGCGGGCCTTTATCCGCCGGTTGATTCTTTTCCTTCATTTTATAATAACTTTTTGACCTCGGCTACTTTGCAGTTCAGGAACTTTGATACCATTTTGTTTGGTACGGAGGTTTTACCTGTTTATTCGCTGACCTGGGATACGATTGAAAACCTGCCACCCGGCCTTTGCTGGACGACAAGTGAAGCGAATAACACATTTGCACAGGGAGCGGCAGGATGTATACATTTTAGCGGGCTGGCCTGTGGGCCTACGGGGCAGTATAAACTATCTACATTAGTTACGCTCGATATTGGGGTGCTGGTTGAAACCGATGGCGATCCCGGTGGCCTGGGTTATATGGTAAGGCTACAGAATTACGATTCTACTAATATACCGGTGGATACCACGCAGACAGATTCGATGCCGTTTATACCTTACGGGGGCATTTGCCAAACGCTTACCCCACCGGTGGTTAGCCTGGGAGGCGATCAAACAGTTTGCGCAGGAAGTATTGTTACTTTTAACCCGGTGGTTACCGGTGGGCAACCTCCTTATAGTTACTTGTGGCAATCTGCCGGTAGTATTATTATCTGTTCCACCTGTGCTAACCCTTCGGTGGCTATGGACCTGGACTCGAAGTACCTGCTGAAAGTTACAGACGCCAGTGGAGGATTTGCGTATGATTCGGTCCTTTACACTATTGCAGGTACTGCTTATAATTTTCAGGTAACTGCCACTGAACCGGATATTTTTTGCGGGGGTGGAACGGCGGCTATTTCGGCCAATCCAAATGATTCAGTGAGTTTTCAGTGGTTTGGAAACGGCAATAGCCTTGCGGGTGAAACGAACCGCATGTTAACGGTTACGGACTCATCGGGCGCCTATTACCTTGTTTACACCGAAGCAGGAATTTGCCAGGCTACCAGTAATATTATTAATCTTTTATTTTATGATACTACGGCGGTTTCAATCCTTTCGGGTGCCTCAGATACAATATGTATAGGTGCAGCGGTTACACTTTCGGCTAACGCAGTGGGTAATGGGTTAAGTTACGGGTGGCTGGTTAACGGCAGTAATTTGAATTACCCTGCTATTTCGTTATCGGCTAACAGCGGTGGTAGTTACCAGGTTATGGTAACTAATGCGGTTGGATGTACGGACACCAGTGTGGCGGTACTGGTTGTGGCAAGCCCCAACTTACCACCGGCTTTAACGTATGACCAGTTTATTGATGATACCTTGTGCAATAACGCTGTAGCAATAACGCTTTCCGGAGCGCAACCTGCGGGGGGGTATTATTCGGGTACAGGGGTTTCAAATGGCATTTTTAATCCATTTGCAGCTAATGCAGGGCCAAATTTTGTTTATTATAATTATACGGATAGTACGGGGTGTGGCAACTCGGTTTTTGATACTATAGTTGTTTTGCTGTGCACCGGTATACAGGAAGTTGACGTGCAGGATGATATTACGTTATATCCTAACCCGGGGGTTGAACAGCTGACCGTTGAATCGGATATTTTGAAGCGGGCAGATGCCAGGTTTTTTGTTTTTGATATAACGGGCAAGAGGCTTGCTGTAAGTTACAGGCGTATTGGGAACAATAAGATTACTTTGGATATCAGTACATTGTCACCGGGGTGTTATTTGGTTCAGTTGTCGGTTGACGGTGAGGAGTTAAGCCGGCGGTTTGTGAAGATGGAATAGAGGAAGTGGTTTGAAATCCATTGGTCTTTATTTAACGGGTTCTCAGCCTCTACTATCTCTTACCCAAAATTTTTGAGAATCATAAATTATGGCCACCTCAAAACTATGAGAAAAAATCAAACGGGGAAGGTTTGTATTTAAATATAAGCAGATGTCATTGCGAAGCTTTTTTCAATAAAAAAATAGAAGAGAAAAGGCTGCGGCAATCTTCCGCTGTGTCTTTCATGAGTAATTTGCCAGCTAAAGACACAGCGGAAGATTGCCGCGGTTAATATTTTTTTATTTTTTACGGGAATTAACCTCGCAATGACATCTTTTTTATTTTAATACATCCGTTAATATTTGGGCAAGGCATGGCCGTTCCCTAAAAGGGGTGCCAAAGCCAAATACACCGCAATATTATTTTCAGAATAATCAAAGAGGGTTTTAAATGCAAATGCAAATATTGTTTGGAAAAATGAATTTCTTCTTTACATTTGTATTTAGATAGTTGTCTAAATATACAAATAGCTAAGTGATACGGAACGGAATATGAATGCACTTTTTAAAGCTTTGAATGATCCTACCAGGCGGGATATACTGGCACTTTTGAAAAAGAGGGATATGACGGCAGGTGAAATAGCTGATGAGTTCAGTTTTTCAAAACCAACGATATCGCATCATCTTGATTTATTGAGGCAGGCAGGATTGGTGGAGAGTGTGAAGGAGGGGCAGTTTATTTACTATTCGCTGAACACCACGGTAATGGATGAGATAATTACGTGGTTTGTTCAGTTTACAGGCAATAAAAAGTCAAACAATAAAAAACAATAAACATGGAAAAGATCAATTACAAAAAGGAAATGATTTTATGGGTGTTCCTTTTATTACCATTAGTTTACCTGGCTTACGTATGGAATGAGCTGCCTACCACGGTGCCCATTCACTTTAACGGTGAGGGAGAGGCGAATGGTTGGGCGGGTAAAGCGTCTGAATTTATCATGACAGGAACGAATTTGTTCGTTTATTTCTTTATGCTGTATTTGCGAAAAATAGACCCTAAGAAACTAAACGACGGTTTTTTTACCACCAACTATTTTAAGCTGCGGGTGGCGTTGATTGTTTTTCTTTCGGTTCTAAGCATCATGATGATTTACATTGCTCTGCCGGGTAATGAGCATATGGGTGTGCATTGGATGCCCGCCTGTGTGTTTTTGTTCCTGTCAGTTTTGGGCAATTTTATGATAAACTTAAAACCCAATTGGTTTATCGGCATACGGACACCGTGGACATTAAGCAGCGATGCCGTTTGGAAGAAAACACACCAGGTTGGCGGAAGAATATTCTTTTACGGTGGTATGATTTGTATAGTTGCCAGCTTTTTACTGAAAGGTGCCTGGATGAATGGTTTTATGCTGACTTTTATCCTGGGCTCGGTTGCATTTCTGTTTGGTTACTCGTTCTGGCTTTTTAAGCAGGAGCAAGGACAAGTGAAAGAGTAAGGCTTGTGCCAATCCGAAAAAATCTTCCCTCGTATATTTTAGTGTAAGGGATTGTCCTGTTGGCCGTCAAAACTTAAACAATGATGGATTGTTTAATTATTTAACGGCTAAAAGAAATACCATGAACTATCTTAAAATTTTGATTCCTGTTGCTATGTCGCTGGTTTTTATAACCTATCTGATGGCGCAGGGTAGTGTTACTTACGACTATAGCAAGAATCCTTATTATTCGCACACGGACGCCAAACCGGTTAAGGTGAGTGATGCTGAATGGAAGAAAATATTACCGCCAGGGATGTACCAGATTGCGCGGGAGCAAGGTACTGAAAGGGCGTATACCGGGAAGTATTGGGATAACCATACTAAAGGAACTTACTATTGCGCGGTATGTGGAAACCCGTTGTACAGTTCAGATGCTAAATTTGAAAGCCATACGGGTTGGCCAAGCTTTTTTCAGCCATTGAATAAAAACAGCCTTACGCTTAAAACGGACTCCGATGGCGACCGGACTGAGGTAACCTGCAAAAGATGTGGTTCGCATTTGGGGCATGTGTTTGATGATGGGCCTGCGCCTACAGGGCAGCGGTATTGTATGGATGGGAATGTGCTGGATTTTGAGGCGGGGAAGTAGGTTTTCGGAAAATGTTGCCCTATATCATTTGAATATTCGTTAAGGTAGGTGTCCCACCTCCCCCTACGCCCCCTCCAGAGGGGACATTGCAATTTTCGCAATGCGAAAATTGCAATAAATGCCAGATTTGTTAGAATTATTTAATGCCCCGGCGCGAAGACCGGAGCATTTTTTTAAGCAAGAGCAAATTTGAATGATATAAATGGATTGATGCTATTGTTGACGGGCGTTTCTAAATGCTATTCGTAAAAAAGAGGGTAGCACGATGAGCAATAGCGGTAAGGCGATAATAAAGCCACCTATTACTGCTATGGCCAGTGGTTGATGTAGCTGTGCACCGGTGCCTATGCCTAATGCCAATGGCGTTAAGGCGATAATGGCTCCAAGAGCTGTCATTAGTTTGGGGCGCAGGCGGGTGGCAATGGCAAAGCTGAGCGCATCGTCTATGCCTTTGGTAAGTAATGAATCGGAAAACTGGAGGTAGGTGAAAATTGCGTTTTCGCCTATGATGCCTACTATCATAATCAGGCCGGTATAGCTGCCTACGTTCAGGGGTGTATGGGTTAAGTAAAGTGCCATGTAACTTCCTGAAACGCCGAGGGCTGCGATAAATAAAATAATGAGCGCCACTTTTATTTTCCTGAATAAGAAAAGAATAACGGAGAATACAAGGAGACAGGCCGCTATTAGTATAAACAGCAGTTCTTTAAATGAAGCCTGCTGCTCGGCGTACATGCCGCCGTAAATGATGTGGAAGCCCTGGGGTAGTTTAACTTTGCGGCTTACTTCGGTTTTAATATCGTTCATAACACTGCCCAGGTCGCGGCCATTTAACCGGGCATGCACCGGAAACATAGATTCGAGGTTTTCGCGCACAATTTCTGACTCACCTTCATTTAAACTAACAGTTGATAGTTGATTAAGCGGCAGCAGTTTTCCGTTGGGTAAAAATACGGGCAATTGTTTTACCTGTTCTACCGATATGTTATTTGAACCGGGATATAACATACGGATGGCGGTTTGCTGTTCTTTTTCAAAAACATTACCAATGACATTCCCTTCTAACTGGGTTTGGGCCTGCGTTTGAAAGTTAGCAGGCGTAATACCAAACTGTGCCAGCTTTGTATAATCGGGCTGAACTGAAAGTGAAGGGCCGGCGATGGTGATGCCGTTAAATACGTCGGCGGTGCCGGGTACCTTTTCAATTACTTCGGCAACATCTTTTGCGAGCACTTTTAATTGCGCCTGGTTAGGGCCATATACTTTTACTTCGATAGGTTGGACGGAGGTCATTAAATCGCCCAGCATATCGCCTACTACCTGGCCGAAATCAATGGTAAGTGCGGGTTGGTTTTCTGATACACGTTTACGGATATCGTCAATAACTTCATCGGTTGTGCGGGTTCTGTTTTTCTTTAGTTGTATGGTATAATCGCCGCGGTTTGGTTCGGTAATAAAGAAACCCAGCTCAGTACCGGTTCGTCGGGAATATGCTTCTACTTCCGGTACCTGCATGATTATTTTTTCAGCTTCGCGGAGCATACGGTCGGTTTCTTCTAACGAGGTGCCGGGTGGAGAAAAATAATCCATTACGATGGAGCCTTCGTCCATTTCAGGAAGGAAACCGGTTTCGAGTTGAGGATAAATGAATACTATGGCCGCGATTAAACCAGCTACAAACAAAAGGCTGATGTAAGGTTTTTTGATGAAGAACAATATCCAGCCAGTGCGATGTTGGATTTCCTGTTCCGGTTGTTGTTTCTGTTTACCGAAACTAAGTAACAGGTATAAGGCAGGTAGTATTAACCAGGTAACAAAAAACGAGCACACCAGGGTAATAATCATGGTATTGGTGAGTATGTGAAACCAGGCACCAGCCACACCGCTCATAAGCATAAACGGAATAAAAATTACGATGGTGCTAAGTGAGGAACCCACCATGGCGGGAAACAGGTAGCTGATTGACTGGCCCAATAAATCGGTTGTTGGGACATTGGGGTGCTCCTCGTGTGTGCGGTGGATTTGTTCTACCACTACAATGGCATCGTCAATAATTAAGCCAATAGAAGCGGCGATAGCGCCGAGGGTCATAATATTGAAGTTGTAGCCAATAGCGTAAATTACCAGTAGTGTAAGTGCAACAGTTATCGGAATGGTAATAAGAATAACCGCACTGGCTTTTAATGAGCGCAGAAAAATGATGGCTACGATGATGGCGAGTAAAAGGCCAATCAGCAGGCTATCAGTTACGCTGCGGATTGAATTGCTGACAAAATCGGCCTGCACATAGTAGGGTTTCATTACAACGCCTTTGGGCAATAGTTTATTCAGTTCTTTTACTTTGGCTTGTATGTCGTCGCTTACTTCAATCAGGTTGGCATTGGGTTGTTTAAGGACGGAAACCAGCAGCGAGCTTTCGCCATTGGCGTTGATGCGGATGTACTCTTTCTTTTCGCGGATGTTTATTGAGGCAATGTCTTTAAGCAGTGTGATGCGCTTGCCATCATTTTTGATAACGATATTTTCGATGTCGGTTTTGTTGGTAATGCCTGCATTGGTAACGGTTAAGTAAAGACGCTTATAATTACTTAGGTATCCGTTTGCCAAAACGAAATTGCTTTGACTTAACACCGTCATAATTGCATCAGGCGTAATGCCCACGGCGCTCATTTTTTGTGCATTTAGTTCAACCCAAAACTCTTTGGTTTTGCCGCCAACACTTCGCACCTCCGATACTCCGGCAACCTGTGACAGAAAGGGCTTTACGGTATAGTTGGCAATAAAGTTCAGTTCAATATCGCTATGGCCTTTGCCTTGTAATGTATAGCCCATTACCGGTAATAGTGAGGGGTTCATTTTCTCGACCGTCATGCTGAAACCAGTAGGTAGATCACTGCGGATTTCGTTGATGCGGGCTTCGATTTGTTGTTGAGCCAGGTCTACATTGCTGTTCCAATCAAGGTAAGCTGATATTTCGCAGGAGCCGCGGCTGGTGTTGCTGCGCACGGAAGTAATGTGCGGTACTTTTTTGATGGCCGTTTCCATGGGTTTGGTAACGGTTATCATCATTTTGTTTACCGGCTCAAGGCCGTTTTCGGCAATGATTTTAATCTTTGGAAAGGTGACTTCCGGAAACAAAGAAGTTTGCAAATGGGTAAAAGCCATAAAGCCACCCATCAGTATCATTACCGCTAATACCGCCACCGGGTTTTTGTAGGTTACAAAGAACTTATTCATGGCCATCGGTTTTAATTATTTCAACCAATGCAGTGTCGGGCAACGCATAATTACCGGTTAAAATGATCCGGTCGCTTGCAGCGAAGTGTGGGGTTAGTATCTCCACTTTTCCAGAGGTTTCAAGTCCCCGTGTTACGGGCACTTTGATAGCTGTTGAATCATTAATCAGCTTCATTACCCAAAAATTTTCTTCAGTTTCATCCGTCAGCACTGCTTCTTTAGGCAAGGCCTGTGCATTGCTTTTAATTGTTTTAAGCAGGCGGATGCGCGCAATCAGGTTTTCGGGCAGGTTTTTATCTGTTGTGGCTTTCACCACAAAGCTTTCGGTTTGCGAAACAGGGTCCATGGCAGAAAGCTTAGCATCTATTACGCCGCTTAGCACTGATTTATCGGGTAGTTCTATATTGCAGGCTTCGCCGATGTGAACTTCCTGGTTAAACTCGTAAGGAACGTTGAGCAAAAATACCTGGCTGCTTTTTTGGGCTATGATGCATAGTTGTTCTCCATCAGCTACATAATCGTCATCATGTTTATCGAGTTCGGTTATGATACCAGAGCCGGTGGCTTTGATATCAAATTTGCCGTTGAATTTGAGGATGGAGTCAAGGGCCGGAGAGGTATAGGCCGAAGCCTCTTTTGTTTTTACAGTAAAAAGCACCTGGCCCTGCTCAACATAATCGCCCACTTTTACATCGGATTTTTGAATGTAACCCGTGGCAGAAGATTTGACGGTGTTCTTTTTGAGAAATGAGGTGACTCCGTTTAAAGCGATGCTATCGCTTATTAAACCTTTGCTAACGGATGTTAGGGTAACAGGGGTTCTTGCGTCTACCGTTTTTTCGCCTTCGTCTTCTTTAGCTTCTTTGGGTTTGCAACCGGGGATTGCCAGAAGGAGAACTAAAAGCGTTAAGCTGGCACTTGTCGCAAGTAGCTGTGGGATTGCTTCGCAGAGCCTCGCAATGACGCGCATTTTGGGGATTGCTTTGTCGCAGGGCCTACTTGCAATGACGCGCATTTTATTTTGATTATTTAATATCATTTGAAGTAATTGAGTTGGTTAATAATTTGAAGCCTGCTGATGGTTGTTTGAGTGAGGCTTGATTTAAAATTGATGTAGTTGTTGATGGCTAAAACGAGGTCGGTGATTTTTACAAGGCCTCTATCCAGCTGGGCTTTGTAGGCATCTATCAGTTGGTTTGCCAGTTCGAGTTGTTTGTTTGTTTCGGTAATCAGCTCATCGGTGGAGCGAAGCGTTTCGTGTAATTGCTGCACCTGCTGTTGGTATTGCCGCCGGTAAAACAATTCGTAGTTATGTGATATCTGAGATGAGAGGGCAATTTTCTGGTATTCCATTTTGCGTTGCTTGCCATCGTATAAGGGCATAGAGAAGTTCAGCCCGATGCCTGCACCAAAATTTTTATAGGCAGTTGGTAAATTGGAGGTCCAGAGACCTGCATCGCCGAATGCAGATAATTTGGGTTGGTAGTTGAGATCGATGAGGCTTTTTCGGTTGGCAAATTTCAGGCTGTCTATTCTGTATTGTCTCAACAGAACGGAATTGGCCGGGTCGAACATGGCGGGCAAGGGGATATCGGGTTTACTAAGTTCAACCAGGGCGGTGTCGTCTAAACCGCAAAGAATATTGAGCGTGTAAAGATCTGTGCGGTATTGCATTTTTGACTGACGATAGCTGAGTAGCTGAGTTTCTTTTACCATGCGCACGTTCAAAAAATCTGTTTCGGCGTAAATGCCTTTTTGCACCAATGGTTTTAATGCTTCCTCCTCATTATTTAAAAGCGTCAAAACGTCTTGCACGGATTGCAGCAGGCTGTAATCTTTATAGGTAGCAATATATTGGTCGGTAATTGCTTTTTTAAGGTCGAGCGTTGAAATTTCGGATTGATTGCCGAGGTAACGGTTTTCAATATCTATGGATTCAAACCGGGCCTTTTTTGATTTTTTCATAATCAACTGCTGCGAAACACCCACCTGCGCCTGGTAATTACCGCCATTAGTAACGACGGCATCATATCCATAGCCATTAATATTTGGCGTGTAATAAATCTGCCCGTTCAGGTCCACCTGGGGTTTAAAAGTTGCTTTTACTTTCTGGCTGTCAATGGCATTACTCATCATTTGCGTTTGGTAATCTTTAAGCAAAGGGCTGTTTTTGATGCCTTGTTCCAGGTAAAAATCAAGTGTGCGTGTTTGGGCCGGAAGCAGGAGCCGCCAACACATGAGCGCAATAAATATTTTATATTTTGTCATAATATTATTAGTTTGTAACGCCGTGAAGGCGTTTGTTTTTTTCGTTGAAAAGCACGCAGGTCCATTTGCCTCATCCCTTTGTCTATCGACATTTCCCCTCTCCATAGTTCGGCTCTGCTCACTACAAAGTTTTCAAAGCAAAATAGAGAGGGGAAAACCACCTGGTGCAGGCAGTAATCCTTGTTTTATTCGCCTTACGCTTTAAACCACATTAAAAATAGCTCTACGGTTTTAGCGCTGAATGGCCAGACAAACAGGATGTGCCGGGAGTGCAGTAAATAGTAAACAGGCGGCCACGCTTTGTAAAAATGCCTTACCGATTCCTTTTAGGGGAACCGGCAAGGTTTTAACCGCTAACAATAACGATTGAAAGCGGCCATTAAAAATATCTCATGGTAATACCCCTGTCAGGGATAAAACACGGGGGTGAGATATAATTAAAAAGTTTACAACTGCCCGAAGGTTACTAATCTTCCGCTTTTGCAGCTTCTTTTTTTACAAGCCCGCCTTTGGCAGAAAATTGAACCTCGTAGCCCTCGCTGCCCTTGTTGATGGTTAGTTCGTAAAGGGTGCCGTTACCGGCTGTTTCAACTTCGGTAGTTTCCTGGATAGTAAAACCTCCGAACTGTTTGTTGAATACGGCTGATACTGCGTGCGGTAACTGAGAGAACTTTATTTCCGTTTCGGTTTCGAGCCAGGTGCCATCTTCTTTGTATGTGGCTGACTGTTTTTTGTTGCCGTTAAAGAATACCACTTCGTAGGTAGTTTTACCTGCCATTGACCAGCTTTGCTGGTTGGATGCCGGGAATTTGCTTATAAAAGCCCTGGATACCAATACCGGTACTTTATCGGTGGTTATTTTCTGCGCAAACGAAAGCGAGTAAAACACACTTCCGAGTAACAATGCTAACATCGTTTTATTCATGATAATATTTTGTATTTTATAATTTTCAAAAAACATTCAAGACCAGCAGTTGCGGCAAGGTAATTTTAACCGGTGCTGTTTGAAAGCATGGCGCCAATTACCCTGATTATCGCTTTAACAAAAATGCTTTCAGCCCATTGGAGGACGGAAAACAGAGGCGGTATAACCTGAAAGAAATACTTCATCAACCAGCGCGGTTAGTTCATTTTCAATAATAGCCGGTTGAATCAATTCGATGTTAAATTGCCGGGCTGCGGTAATTATTGGCACCAGCTGGTGATGAAACTGAATTGGCTGGTGCGGTTTATCGCCGGGCTCTGGTATATCGTGACCGAATAAGCCATCTATTTGCAACAAATGTTCGGTAATAAAGTCCGGAAGGTCCATATCCGGGTCTTCTACAGCTTTGCAATGAGCGTACATTTTAGGCATATCGGGCAGGGTAGAAAAATCTCCCTCCGGCAAAAACATAGTGCCTGCCACAAAATAAAAAAGTAAGAGGATGGTTAAGGTTTTTAACAAGCTCATCTGTTTTCCAAAGATATTGATTTTATTCGCTTCGGCGAAATTGCCCCTGCATTGTTTTGCTTGTAAAATACGCGTTAAGGCTTTTAATATAAAATTCACCACTCAAAATTAAAAATATGAAAAGATTCAGCCTTCCATTAGCCCTGCTGCTATTAACTTCTTTTACAACGTTTGCGCAGCAATATAAAATAGCCAAAAAATTTCCGGTGGCCGGTGAAGGTGGCTGGGATTACCTGATATCTGACCCGCACCAGGGCCGGTTATTTATAAGCCATGGCACCGTGGTAAATGTAGTATCGGAAAAAACGGGTGCACTGTTGGGCACTATACCTGACACTAAAGGGGTGCATGGTATTGCGCTGGCTTTCGACCTGAATAAAGGGTTTATAAGCAACGGGCGCGATTCGTCAGTGACTGTTTTTGATTTGAAGACTTTGGCTACTATTACCAAAGTACAGGTTACGGGAATTAATCCTGACTGTATTTTATATGACCCGTTTTCGCACAAGGTTTTTGCGTTTAATGGCCGCACAAAGAATGCGACAGTAATTGATGGTAAGGACAATAAAGTTATTGGCACTATTGCATTGGATGGAAAGCCAGAGTTTGCGGCTACCAATGAAAAGGGCAAAGTATTTGTAAATATTGAAGACAAAAACAAGATAACGGTTATTAATACCACCACTTTAAAAGTAGAAGCCAACTGGCCTATTACACCGGGCGAATCGGCCAGCGGACTTGCTATTGATGTTAAAAATAACCGGTTGTTTGCCGTGTGTGACAACAAAATGATGGTGGTTGTGGATGCTGAAACCGGTAAGGTTGTGGCTACCCCTGCTATTGGCGAAGGCCCGGATGCTGCGGGATTTGACCCGGAATTAAAACGTGCTTACAGCAGTAATGGCGAAGGAACTATTTCTGTAATACAGGAAGTAAGCCCCAATGAATTTAAGGTGCTTGAAACAGTGGCTACACAAAAAGGAGCCAGGACGATGGCACTTGATACCGAGACGCATCATATTTATCTTTCAGCGGCGGAGTATGGTGATAAGCCAGAGGCTACTACGGACAACCCACATCCAAGGCCTGCTATTAAGTCCGGGTCGTTTATAATTATTGATGTGGCAGTGAATTAGGAGGTTCGCCTCACCCCATTGTCTTCGACATTTCCCCTCTCCGTTTTCAAAGCAAAACAGAGAGGGGAAAACTATTTTTGAAAGAGTTGTTGTTTGGCTCGGATTTGTGCCCATTGGAGTGATAATAGTGTAACCAACCTTGTATTATTTCAAAATTATTTCAGCATCAGTTTAAAGGTGGCATGCCAGTAGAATGTGTCGTTTTTTTCCGGCGCACTTGCAACGCTTTTAGCTGGGGGTAAGGCTATCAGCCGTTTTAGCAAGCAATGGGTTGGTATCGTCTGGCGTTTCATTCTTTTGGCCATGCATCTTGTTTCTTTTTGCTCTGGATTATTCCGTATAGCAATTCCAACCGTGGCATTAGTTGCGTAAAGTCATTAAATACCTTATTCCAGGTCATCGGATCAAACTTGCCGCGCCGGTATGTTTGCATCGGAATTTTTAACCAACAAAAAAACAGTTGTTATGAGAAATAAAATATTGATATCATCTGCTACGGGGCTTAGCCTTATGATTATTGCGGTTGCGCTTGTTATATATGGCAGTTCATGCAATAAATCAAGTAGCAATAATAACGCAGATTTTACCGGAACTTATATCGGCACCCTGGTTACCCCATTGCTGACGGAAGGCGATACCGTAATAATTACTGCAGGAAGTACATCTTCGGCCGTGGTTATGTACTCAAAAACAGCCCGTGGTTCAACTTACACGATTAACGGAACTGTTAGCGGAACAACGTTAAACATTCCATCGCAACAGGTATACGTAGCTTCCCTGAACGCTACTTATACTACTACGGGTGGGGGCTCTTTGAATGGATCAACAATTACCATCAATTATTCATTTTCAGGCAACAGCCTTACTTTTACGGGAACAAAGTAATAAGTCTGAAGGCAAATTACCGTATCAGAGTTAACAATTAACTGGGTGCTGATAATACTACCGCAATTATTCACGGTGATGAGGCGGGTAATAGAAGTAATGCATAATAACGTGCACAACCATTTTACTAAATGATGTAATTATTTTTTTCCTAGCTTTAAGTTTGTAATTCAATTTAAATTATGGGGCAAGATATATTACATCGATTTATAGTCGCCATTAACGATCATAACCTTGAAGAGCTGGGGGCGTTAATGACAGACGACCATGCTTTTATTGATGCACATAATAACCGTGTGGAAGGCCGGGAAAAAATGCTGGCGGGGTGGAAGTCTTATTTTGAATGGTTTCCGGATTATAAAATTGAGGCAGAAAAAGTTTTTTGTGATGGAAATGAGTTTGCTGTGTTTGGTTTTGCGGAGGGGACTTATCATAATCTGAATGAAGATAAAAAGGCGCACTGGCGATTACCGGCATCGTGGAAAGTAGTTGTGGATGGCGGCCAGGTGGCGCTTTGGCAGGTATACGCCGACGCGATGATTCCGTTTGAAATTATTAACCGGTATGCTGCGCCCACCGGCGATGCGGATAAGGTGACCGGTATTGGCGGCGTATTTTTTAAGAGTGCCGACCCAAAAGGGCTATGCAAATGGTATGATGAACACCTGGGCACCGGGTTTAGCGGCAATGAATATATGGCCTTTACCTGGCGACAGCACGAAAACAAGGAGCATGTTGGCAGCACTGTTTTTTCTGCATTTAAAACTACGACTGATTATTTTGCACCTTCGGCGAAGGAGTTTATGTTCAATTTTCGGGTGAATAATTTAGATGCTATACTGGAAAGATTGAAGAAGGAAGGCGTTAATGTTTTTGAGAAAGTGGACAGTTATGATTTCGGCAAGTTTGGCTGGATAATGGATCTGGAAGGGAATAAGATTGAATTATGGGAGCCGATGAATGAATAGCTTTTGGGTGAGGGCAGTGGGAACCGGGACCTGGAACATTTAAGCCAGATATTTTTTTATTGAGTAAGGTTATTTGCTTGTTTATATTTGATTACTGATATATATGTTAGCTGAAAACAACAGATTAAGTAAAATTATTGCCGGCATTTTTTTTATCGTACTTCTGTGTATAATAACATATAAGGCAGTTAATGTGCCAATTACTTTTGACGAGTATTCGGCAGCGCTAAATTACCCGAATTTTACTGTATGGCAAATAATGATGTACCCCAACCCGTGGCCGAGTAATCATATTTTAAATACTTTATGCATTAAACTGGAGGAGTATTTATGGGGTGTTAGCCCTTTGGGGGTAAGGGTACATAGTATATTGGCCTTTGTGCTTATGTATTGGGGAGTATACCTGATGGCAATTCATTTTTTTTCAAAAAAGCGGGTGCTGTTTTGCCTTCCGTTTTTCATTCTTTTTTGTAATCCGTTTTTGCTTGATTTTTTCGGATTGGCCCGGGGTTATGGCCTGTCCAACGCGCTAATGTTGTTTTCTGTTTATTGTTTACTCCGCTTTTCAACGTCGTATAAACCGCGCTGGTACTATTTGACCATTTTATTTTCTATGTTGGCGTCTTATGCCAATTTTACGTTGCTTATATATTGGGTGGCGGTACATTTGGTACTGGTAAGCCTGCAAATAATTTACACCCATAAAACAGGTGAGGAGGTCAGAAAAAAAATTCCGCAGGTCTTGATTACTGCCGCAATAGCCGCCGCTTTTTTGGCCCTTTGTTTTAATCCGCTGTACAAAATGCAAAGTACAAACCAGTTTATTTATTGGTCGAAGGTTGGTTTTTTTAAGGACACAGTGGTTGACCAGGCTACACAGTTTTTATACGGACCGGAGGAGCCTTGGGCCATATTTTCAGCGGTGCACCTGGGTATATATGCGGTTACTATTTTTATTATAGGTTGCCTTTGGTCGGTTTACAGGCTGGGAATAAATATCAGGAGTGCTGTTTCGGAACCATTGGTGGTACTTTCGCTGCTGCTTTTGGCAACATGGCTTGTTAACGTTGGCCAAACTGTTTTATTGGGTTCGCCCTTTCTTACCACCCGTACGGCACTAAGTTATTACGTACTGTTTGCCCTGGTGTTTGTTTTTTTGTTACGGGATATAAGCCTGCGGATAGATTTATTTGCAAAAACGGTGGTGCCATTAATTATGGTCCTTTTCACAGTTCATTTATTCAGTACAGCGAATTTAAAATCGGTGCGTGAGTGGTGGTTTGATGCGCATACTTATGAAGTGCAAAATTACTTAAATGACTACCGCCTGCAGCATACGGAATTGAAACTTATATATTTAAACACTACCTGGATCTTTTATCCATCGTTTTGTTTTTACTGTGATACGAAGAAAACGCGCTGGCTTTATGTAATTGACCCTCATCACTACGTAGATACTACATCGCAAACTTTATTTTATTACGCTACGGAGGATGATGCCAGATATTTAAAAAATTATAAGCCTGTTTTGTATTTTAAGGATGCAGGAAATGTATTGTTGATGAAGAAATGATGCAGTGCTTAATTCACTGACGATGTATGAGCTCATGCAGGTTGTTTATTGGTTAGGCAAGATAAATGAGAGCGAGGTTACAGGACAGCTCATAATTACCGGATTCCGGCAGTTTCATTACAAAAATTAAAGTATTATATTTAAACATGCAAAGATTATTTTTTGTTGTTGTGTCTGCATTTTTTCTGTTGTTAACCTTGCCCGGTTGCGTAAAATGGTATTGTTGTGGAGTTCCTTACTATGATTACGTGTGTGTTAAAGGAACAGATACGGTTAATCTGTTCATAAAGACCCCCGCCTCTGAAATCCAAACCGCGGTAACTGATTCGTTAAATTTGTACCGGGGTATGGGTTATATGTGTGATACGAATGTTTTTGGAGAGCCCTGGCAGGTTACCGAAACCTGTACATCAGGCGGGGAAAATCTGAGACGCGCTTTAGCTGGTGGGCAGGCTTGTGATGTAGAAACCTACTCCGGATGTGCTAATGGCGGGTCTATAGATATGTGTGGCCAGTGAATATGTGTATGATTTATATTTATATTTCGCAATGCCATTTTTGATGTAGTGCAGTCTAGCCTATCCATTCCTCCAAGGTCTTTACATCCGCCTGACGTGGAAAAATTTTGGTAGTCAGTACACGGTGCACTTCCTCATCGGCATCGGCGCAGCAATCGGATAGTATGGTTAGGCGGTAGTCTTTATCGGCGGCTTCGCGGGTGGTGGAAAGGACTACGCCACTTGTGGCAATACCGGTGAGTATGAGGTGCTGGATGCCGAGGGACCTGAGTATAACTTCAAGGTCGCTACCGGTAAATGAACTTACACGGCGTTTGGTAACGGTTATCTCGCCTTCGGTAGGTGCCACCGCCGGGTGTACGGTCATGAACTCCTCCATATTCATACCCGCATATTTTGCTCTGCCTGCTCCAAAGCTTTTATTATTCATATTTACTTCAGGTGCTCCCTGCCTGAAGCCTACTACCACGTATATTACGGGTATTTTCTTTTCGCGGGCAGAAGCAATAGCTTTGGCTACTTTGGGTAACAGTGCTTCAGCGGCAGGTAACATAGGTATTATGCCGGCCTGCATGTCCATTACAAGAAGGGCTGTGTTTTGTGTGTTTGGTTCCATTTTAATAATGATTAGTGGTGATGAATAATTGATTTTTTATGCGACAATACCTTCTTCTTCCGGCATCTGCGCTATCTCCTGCTGGTTTAATTTATTTTTTGCAAGGAATTTATAGAACACTGCGGCAATAACAAAAGCCATAATACCCTGGCAAAGCAGGGCATTGGGCGCGCCAATCTGCTGCGACACAGCACCTACAAGCAAACTGCCCAAAGGCAACATGCCAAACATGGCCATAGCTACAAAGCCCATTACGCGGCCCCTCATTTTAGCATCGCACTCCACCTGCGCAATGGTAAGAAAAACGGTGTTCTGGGCCATGCGCCCAAACCCGGCTAAGGTGGCAAATACCATAGCCAGCGGAAAATAACTGAGGTGCGAAAAAAGGCACAGGCCCACACCCAAAATAATGGTGCTGGTTAATAATACCACTTTAAGGTTGGTACCGGGCTTTAACGATGCCAGGAAAATGGTACCGGCTATAGCCCCCAGCCCTATAAAGCTGAATATATAACCAAAGGTAGCGGCATCGCCTTTAAATACCACTTTTGCAAATACGGGCAAAAGCGTATCGAAGGGCAGCACCAGTAAGCTAACGAGTGTAAGCATTAATAGTATTATACTGATTGTGGGTGTGTTTTTTAAGTAGGCAAAACCTTCGGTGAGTTCCTGCATCATTTTATTTTTTATCGCTGGCCGGATGTATGCAGGCAGTTTCATGAATAACAATGAGGTTATTACGGCCATAAAACTTGCGGCATTTAAAGCAAAACAGATGCCGGCCCCGAATTTTCCGAGTACCATACCTGATAGCGCAGGCCCTATAAAGCGGGCCAGGTTTACCATAGACGAGTTAAGTGCGATAGCGTTGGGCAGGTCTTCCTTGTTATTTACCAGTTCGTGCACCAGGGGTTGACGTGCGGGTACATCGAAGGCGTTGATTATGCCGAGCACAACGCTGAGACTTAATATTTCCCAAACTGTGTAGTGATTGGTAAGCACTAATGCAGCCAGTAACACGGCTTGTATCATAGATAGCACCTGGGTGACAAGCAGTAACTTATACCGGTTATACCTATCGGCCGTAATACCACCTATTAAGGAAAAAAGGAAGGAGGGAAACTGCGCAGCAAATATGCTAACGCCCAGCATAAAGGCTGAATGCGTAATGCTATAAACCACCCAGCTAACGGCCGTTTTTTGCATCCAGGTGCCTATAAGCGACATGGATTGCCCTGCAAAATACAAGCGGTAGTTGCGGTTTTTGAATGCCCTGAAGGTGTTTAATATTTTATCTGTTTTCATGTTTTACAAACAACATCACTCCTTATGTTTGTTTTGAAACCTGTGCTAAAGCGGCCTGAAGGTTTGTTTTGCCCAGTGATGCAAATATAGGCGTGTAAATATCTTTATTTTAGAGGAGCATAGCCGGGATGTAAGGCAAATTGCCCTGGGAATGCATTGCTGATACCAAATCGCCGCATAAAGTGGGATTTAGCGCTTCTCCGAAGGAAAAGGATTTTGGACTCGCTCCTGCGTATTCGCCAGCAGCAGACCATTAGTGTTCGAAACATATACAATTGCCAACAGCCGGGCCTCTCCCGGTCATCGCTTCGCTTGACCACCCTCTCCATCGCAAGCTATAGAGAGGGAACCAGATAGGGCGATTTGTCTTTTATTTCAAGATTTCGAACAGTAGTGGTCAGGAGACTGGCGTTATATTATTTTCAGGTTCGCCCGCCTATGGCGGAAGACCCGGAAGAACGTTGCGGTGCGATTGTTTAAGTGAATTTTACTTAGTTAATTTGTAACCTATTGTTTCACTTTATTGAAAAATAAGATTTATGAGAAAAATATTTTCACTGATTGTATTTGTAATAATATGCGAAAGTGCGTTTAGCCAGTTAAGTTGCGACCCGGCCCTATGGCCACATGTTTACAAACCGGAGCGTTTGCAGGGCGATAAGAAATGTACTACCGTTAAGGGAACGGTTAGAAGTGTAAAATCAGATCCGGATGGTAGCTACACGCTGCAGATTAAGTTAGACCCCGGGCAACCGCTTGCGTTATTGAATGATAAAAATTTATCGCTGCAAAACAGTTGCCTGGTGGCTGTAATTATTTGCGGACACAGGCCTATTGCGCAGCCTGACGCGTTGAAGTCGTGCGGGGTTTATGAGAATAGGGTGAAGGTGCCTGCCATTGGCGACCATGTTCAGGTTACCGGTTCTTATGTTACTGACACCGACCCTGACCATGGGTGGAATGTAATATACCCTGTTAGTGATTTGATGGAGTTGCAGAAGCATTGAGATGCCTCTTTTATTCTATGCAAGGGACGGGGCGATAAGACTCAGGATAGCGCAATATTGTCCTGGGACGTAATATCCAGCCATTTACCTGCAAGCCTCTACCTCCAAATTATCAATTAACACCGAAGCATTGCCCACATTCATACCAAACACATTCAATCTGTCATCGGGTTTAACATCCGGTGGTACCCTGGTGTAATAGGTAATGTGGCCGGCGATGTTACATTCATCGCGCCATAAGCGCAAGGGACTTGATGACTGCATTTTATTTTGTATGCGAAGGGAGTTTGAGTGCAAATATTTGCTCCCCCTTTTCCACATTACCATCATAGAAGTATAATTATAAAATCCACCACCCTGGGCAAGCTTGCAGGCATCGAATGATATCCTGAGCCATTGCCGGGGTTTTAAACCACAGGCGGAAACCGTTGAATCTAAGGTTGGCGAGTACTGACTGTTACTATTTAATAAAAACGAATAGTTACCCGACATTCCGCGGCCATTCCGTACATAATACTTATTTAAGGAATCTTCAAAATCCTGGCGCCATACCACGTGGTCACATATCAGGCTATCAGGTTGATTCTCGTCAATATCAAATTCGACAAGATTCTTCATGCTCAACGAAGTTTTAAACAGGGTATTCAAATAAAATGTCCGCGATGAACCCTCACTGTAAAGCAGGCTGTGTGCAGTTTGCCAGGTCATCATCATTTGTTGCGCGCAAAAGAAAATGAGCAATAAGATACCCGCTAAACGCGCTATCGGGTTTTTAAGAAGCGCAGCATAAAGAAGACCCAGAGGCAATGCCAGCAAAGGATAAGCTTCAATCATAGGGCGGCTGCCCAGTCCATTCATATAAAACCAGCACCACCAGCTATATATAATATAAATGTGTACAGGTAAAAATGCGATAAGAGGTAGCAACCATATTTTTAAACGGGTTAGCAATAATGGTATGCCCAAAATTGCTAACACCATAACCGGCGTGTAGGGTAACCAGCCATTAGCGAAGCCAAAGAGACCCTGCCATATATGCGGGTGCCCGAAATCAAAACTTTCACCGGTGTAACTGTAATAGAGCCATTGGCCGGTCATAGTTTTCCAGTAAACAAATTGGGGAACAGCGCAAAGAATAAAGAAAAAAACAGCCAGGTAAAACTCCTTTTGCCGCAATAATGAGTTGAACTTTTGTTTTAATTCACGGAGGGATGAAACACCATAGCCCAGGGGAATGAAAAGGCAGATGATTTCATCGGGCCTTATAAGCGTGATAAGCCCGGCAGATATGCCTAACAGTATTGCGCTGGTAATATCTTTGTGGCTAAAAAAGCGAATGGTTGCCAGCATCAGCACTACATAGAGTGTAAACAGGTAGCCATGCGACATACCGGTTTTATAAACCGTAAAATGAAATAGGTTGGTACCTACTGCAATGGATAAAAGGACCATACCCGATATAAAATCAGAAAAATATTTAAGCAGCAGGATGCGCAGTAAAAACAAGCCCGCTAAAACAAAAAGAATGTTCCCCCAGTGAACGAAAAACATATAATAAAACGAATACCCATCGGCGGGCATGTTCAGGAGTTTGGTTACTGCATGGCCCATAAAAAAGAATGGCGCTTCCAGTATTGCAATACCGCAGGTATATTTAATTACCTGTTTGTTTTTATACAAATGTGCCTCTTGAATCACAACAGGCCTGGTAGAGTCCCTGGAGAGACTACATTCCTTTTGACTGTAATAGTATGTGTACCTTAAATGAGGTAAGTCGTGATGAATGAATGTAGCAGGTAAATAGCAATAGTAGCCAAAGCTATCGCCGTTGCTTTTCATATATCCGAAATTCCACGGAGCGTAAAAAACAAACCAGGTTAAATCTACTACTGTCAGAAGAATAAAGCAAAATAAAGAGAACCGGTTTTTCAGGGCGCATACCAAATTGTCGTTCCACATACAAGTGGTTGGCGGGGACGCCAACCACGATGGCTCCGATTTGGCGTCCCCGCCAACCGGAATCCCTGAAGGATAGTTACAATTTGGTGTGCACCGGTTTTTCATGCCTATTATTAAATGCAGACTTTTAATATAGTTTCCGCGCCCATGCGTTTCAATGCAGCGGCAGGTGATTTCCGGTTATCTTAAAGCTACAATTAATACAACACCGGAATTTATATCCAGGCCGGTAGAAAGGTTACAAAACGGATTAGTCAAAAATTTATTGTGCTGGCCGGGGTTTACTTATGCAAAGGCTGTTTGGGTTCAAACAAGAAAAATATAATAGGAATTTTATTTAAGGTTTTGTACAATATTCTAAAATACGGCTCGTTTTCTTCGAAATTTAAAAATATGAAAATAGAATACATTAGTCATGCGTGCCTGTATGTAGAAACGCAGGATACCAGGATTGTTATTGACCCCTGGTTTAACGGGCCTGCTTACCAGCAGCAATGGAACGTTTTTCCGAAACCCGTTGACACTGGTTTTATTACAGATGTAGATTACATTGTTATTACGCACGGCCATGAAGACCACCTGCATGCCGAGACGCTGAAACTATTTTCAAGGGATACGAAAATTTTATATCCGTACCAGTGGAAGGATTCTTCCATAGCATTCCTCAGGGACCTGGGGTTTCATCATATTACAGAGTGCCCCAGTTTCAGGGATATGCAGGTTACGCCTTTAACCAAAATTACTTTTGTTGCCAATTCATTAGATGCCATAGTAGTGGTGGAAGATGGTACGGAGGTAATGGTTGATTTGAATGACGCCCTGAATGCGCACCAGAAATCTATCGTAAAATGGCTGACGGCAGACTTGAAAAAACACTGGAGCCATATTGATTACCTGATTTGCGGATTAGGCGGAGCAGGTTATTTTCCGAATACCGTGCATTACGAAGGAAAGGACGATTTGGAAACCGGGATGCTGAGAGAAAGGTTTTTGGCGCATAAGTTTTGCGAACTGGTTTTGGAGCTTCAGCCGCGCAACGTGGTTTCATTTGTGCCCGGGTTTGCTTTGCTGGATGAAAAAAAGCAATGGATAAACGAAACCCGTTTTGAACGCGAAAAACTGGCCGCTTATTATACTGAACATTTTGATGAAAAAACAATCACCGGTTTTATGCATCCTTACCCGGGCGATAAAATTGAAAACGGGGCCATGCAGGTTACATCGCCGTACCATGCGCTGTTTGCAACCAAAACGGTAACGGAGGTAGTGAGGGAGCAGTATGGCGCTGAAATGGAATTGTATAATGAAACGGATGAAGTAAGTGAAGCCCGGGCGGATAAAGTTTTTGCGGCCCTGCAAACTTACTTACCGGTGGCAGCCAGTGCATTTTCGGCTGAGGTGTTGCACCTGGTAAATTTTGATTTGCTGTTAAACGACATGCAGGCTAACCCATTTTTTCATGTATATTTTGAAAACGGTAAATTACAGGCGACCCGTAACGCTAAGCCCCATGAGGCCTGCAACCTGCGCATTGAAACCAAAACCAAACACCTGGAGTTTTCGATGGAGAATGAATGGGGCGGCGATGTTTTTATGATTGGATATGCGGCTGATATTTTTGTGCTGGATGAACTGGCGCTTAAAAATAACCTGGATATAGTTAGTTTGAGGTTGTTGTGCCGTTTTCCGTATGCCTCTCAGGAACTGATTAAGAACCCATACCGCGGCCTGAAGTTTATAGCAAGTAACCCGGCCTTATCGGCTTTGCTGATTAATAATAAAATACTGAGTAACGGAAACCCCAACAAGCTACCCCATAACGAGCGCAGCCACTGGATAAACCGCAGCAAGTGCGAAATTTGCCTGGCCTGCGACTTACCACTACTTTCTAATGCGCTGGGCGAATCATTGGAGACGGAACTGGAAGTGCGCCAGGATTAAAGAACAGATACCACCGGTAATTACCTTTTTTACTTTGCTGACACGCCACCCCTGCAGAAATTTTTCGGTATGGGGTGGTTGTGCTTACCGTTTCGCCAGTAGGGAGACTGGCGTTATTTTAACTTCCAGGTCGGCCGCCGTTGGCGGAAGACCTGGAAGAACAGGGGCAGAAATTCAACCAATAATGTGAGCTCAACATATTTGAAGATTACCCGGGATGCGGATTGAAGGATTTAATTTGTTTGACGTTGGCGGGTTGAAAAAAGTGGGCTGAAATAAAAATACTCAGACATTTTACTTCCTGGGCATGGAACCCGGGGGACCTACCTATCTTAACATCCCGAATACCGGGTTACAAGGTAACTAAACTTTACAAAAGGTTTAATGAATAAAAAACCCCTACACGGTTTAATGTGTAGGGGTTGGGCACCTGCCATCCCCCCGGTAAGCAGGCACCTTAATTTTAAAGCTCTCCCAATTTTAAAAAGTTCATTTAAAATTCTCTTAGAAACTGTTACTAAAATTAAAAAAAAGAAATACAGGTTAACACAAAGCACACAAAGTTCAATACAAAGAACACCAAAAATATACTCTTTGTGGCCTTTGTATTGGCATTTTCCTTTGTGCTCCCTGCCTACCGGCAGGCAGGTTTGTGTTAAATTGCATTTGGATTTAATTTTAAACAGCTTCGTAGGCACTTTCCATCCTATAATCCCTTATTTGCTTTTATCCCGCGTTTCTCACCAGCACTCCCGATTGAAATTACCAGATATAAAACAGCGAAACAGATAATTGCCATTAATAAAATAAAATATGAAATAGTCATATTCTTATATTGCGATAAACGAAATATCGTTTAAGTCCTCTTTAGTAATGCCTGCTGCTGCTGATAAATTTCTGAATTAAAAGTAAAACTACCTCATTGAATAAAAAGTAGTTATAACCATGAAAAAAATGTAGTAGAAACAATGACAGTCGTCCTGCTAAAGGCCAGGGGAGCAAGGGAGATACGGCGGTTTAAAGTTGTTTGATGTGCAACTGTTGAGCTAATCACCCGGCAGAATTATCCCAAAATGATTTTTTACAAGTCATTATGCGCGTTAATATCCCACTATCTGTTTCGCGCGCTTTTATTTTTTGGAAGTCATATTGCGCCCAATACGCGCGCGCGGGACTATTTCAGTAATCTGCAGTGATTGGCAGTAAACGGAGTAATTGCGACTTATTGAAACTAAAGGCTAACCAGGTGCTAACTCTTATTACCGGTTACAACTTTCGGAAGTTTCGAAAAGTGGCAACAAATGTCAACCGGAGCAAGAAACGAAAACGGGAAACACTGGAAAAGGGATGAGAATAAGGATTCGTTTCCCCAAATAAAAAAACCATCTGTAAAAATTGATTTACAAATGGTTTCTCTTCAAAAATGCGGATCGGACGGGGTGTTTATTAAAACTCTGATTCGCTACGGTCAATAGCCCATCCATTTGGTTAGGTTTCTCCGTTACACCTGAATACGAAGCGATTTGCTTCACTATTGTTGATTTCAATATTCTATCTCAAAACTATGCCTTAACATCTTTTCATCACGCGAACTGCTTCCTATCATTACTTCATAATTTCCCTTTTCAACAACCCAGGTTTTATTCTCTGTATTAAACCAGGCAAGGTCGCTGGCAGGTACAACAAAACTAATTTCTTTTTCTTCGTTGGGCAGCAGGTAAACCTTATTAAATCCCCGGAGCAATTTTACCGGGCGGTCAATTTTAGAATCAGGAAAAGCAATATAAAGCTGAACGGTTTCCGCGCCTGCCTTTATTCCGGTATTTTTTACTGTTACTGAAACGCGGACCGAGTCCGTGGCAGAAATGGTCAGGCCGGTATTTGAATTTTCTCCTGCCAGTTTCAATCCTGCCATTTCAAATGAAGTATAACTTAATCCAAAACCAAAGGGATAGCGGGCAGTTTTTTTTGCCTTATCAAAAAGAGTATAACCGTGATAATAACCATAGTCGGCATTACTGGAATATGAGTCAAATGCAGGCAAATCCGTTTCGAGCTTTGGGACAGTAAACGGCAATTTGCCGGAAGGGTTTACATCACCAAACAGAATACGGGCAAGCGCATTGCCACCTTCCATGCCGTTGTAAAAGGTTTCCAGAATTGCAGGCACTTCGGTATGCCACTCTTCAACCGTTATAGCACTTCCCGCAACCAAAATGACGGCTATATTTTTGTTAACAGCACTTGCTGCGTGTATAATACCAATATCTTTTTGGTGCAGATGTAAATATTCACGGTCACCGCCTACGCCCAATAAACCGGTGCGGGTTATAAAGTTTTTCTTATCAGGGTTTTTCCTGTTGCGAATAGTTCCATTGCCAATGTATTCACCTTCATCTAAATAAGTAGTGCCCGCCACTACGATTACCGCATCAGCATTTTTGCAAATTGCATTAATAACTGCTAAATCATCTGCCGGTGCAGTTAATATTTCAACGTTGGCGCCGGCAAAGTAGTTTTTAATACCCTCTAATGGCGAAACTATATAACGCGGAAAAACGCGGCTACTACCATGATCGCCGGTTTGTTTTACATTGGCCAGCGAGCCTATAACAGCAATGCGTTTTACCTTGCTCTTATCAAGCGGTAAAAAATTGTTTTCGTTCTTTAGTAATACAGCACTTTTTTCTGCAACTTCTCTTGCCAGATCTATATGTGCCTGGCAGCCTACTAAACTTTTAGGGTAAGTTTGTTCATCCCGGCGCGAAGAGAAGAGAATTTTTGTGCGCAATACCGGTAATATCAGGTCATCAATCTGTTGCTCTTTAAGTTCTCCTTTTTGCAATAACCTTTTTACATTTTTAAGGGAGTAGAAATCCGATGCAGGCATTTCGATATTCATACCGGCTTCAATTCCTTTTTTAGTATCCAATAATCCATTCTGCCAATCGCTGGTTACATAGCCTTTAAAGCCCCAGTCATTTCGCAAAATATCGGTTAGTAATAATTTGCTGTGGCCACAGTATTCGCCATTTAGCCTGTTATAGGCACTCATTACCGATGCAGCCTTTCCCTGCTGAATTACTTTTTTAAAGTGCGGCAGGTAAACTTCGCGCAAAGTACGCTCATTCATATTCATGCTACCTCCAAAACGATTATTCTCCATACTGTTAGCTGCAAAGTGCTTAACGCAGGCCTGCACATTATGCCTTTGTATGCCGCGCACTAAAGCGGTAGCCATCTCACCTACATGATGTGGGTCTTCGCCATAGGTTTCCTGCGCCCGGCCCCAGGCGGGATGGCGCAATAAATTCATGCATACAGCACCGGAATAGTTGGCTTTAAGCGCGCGTATCTCTTCCGCCATTGCTTCGCCAACCCGCTCTTCCAAATCGATATCCCAGCTCGCCCCACGTGCCATGGTTACCGGAAAGGCTGTTGCGCCTTTATAAAACGATACACCCCGGGGACCATCAAGAAAGATAGTAGGGGGAACATTAAAATGTTTGTTACCACCTGCCTCAACAGGTTTAATATTTTTTGAGAACATAATAGACAACCCGAAACGCACAACGCCGTGCCCGTGCATTTCGAAAACTTTTTCCTTTAAACTCATTTTTTTAATAATTTCTCGTGCGGTTGTGTCAGCTTCTGCTTCGGTCATAGATTGTGAATAGATAAGTTTTGTGATTGCCAGAAAAGTTAAACACATAATGACAGCAATTAACCGCACCGGGTATTTGTTTTCAGGCATTGGAAGTAGGGCAAGTTTCAATTGTATGTAAGTTGATTCATGCAATCTACAATTATACATTATGTGAGCCGGAGAAAATTTAATCTATCTTAAAAAATCATTTTCTCCGTAAATTGAAGTTGTGGTCTGATAAGCCTTTTTGTATTCATTCATAACTTTTCTGTCTACTTTGAGATGAACATGTGTTTTATCTCGTCACTATTAGACTTGAGTGCTGGAAAGCCAATGTCATTAAACCTATAGGATCCTGCCCTCAGAGAGGTCAAAGCTTTGTAGCATTAGCTGGTAAAAGTATCTACGGCCCCAAAGCGGGTCGCACCTTGGCTAGCCCTGATACCTGGGGGGGGTAGGTAGCAGAAAAAAATAGCTACTTTCCTGATTATAAATCACTTACATCAAAAATTAACAAAAAACTGCTACCTACCCCCCACTCAAGGGATTTCGTTTCAAATTATATTTAATGCAAATATTTATTCGTACTGTTACCTATGCTTCGAAAGACGGATTCAAACTACCAAAACAAAAGTGCCCCGAATTTCTTCAGGGCACTTTGCGGACCGGACGGGAATAACATTTATTCGTAATGTTTCCTGTCGAACCACGAAACACCGTGAAACAGGGCCTCTAAAGCGCTCGTAACCAGCGCTCCCGAGCAAAGAACGTATCAATTAATATGCGGGAGCCCAATGCAAGCACAGGAAATTCCGTGAAATCAAGTGCATGTTAGGGTGCATGTGAACGTCATAATGGCACATGGCCTGGCTTCAACATCACACACAAAATTTAATTGTTCACCGGCAGGGTAAAGTAAAATGTAGCCCCTTCATCGACTTTTGCCTCTGCCCCAACAGTCCCACCGTGTTTTCCGA
>Ga0224555_1000868_pt1 | contig 45731 bp, 36 predicted proteins | sample 714S23034metaG_FD_180687 | JGI IMG/M metagenome (GOLD analysis project Ga0224555, IMG submission 180687) | Peat soil microbial communities from Stordalen Mire, Sweden - 717 S2 30-34 | ecosystem: Environmental > Terrestrial > Soil > Wetlands > Peat | place: Sweden: Norrbotten County, Stordalen...
CTTCAGCCCCAATGAGGATAATATTGTCCGGGTCCAAATCCGGCACCTTCGCAAGAAGCTGGAAGATTACTTCGGTATGGAAGGGGCGGCCGAACCCTTCATCCTGACCATTCCCAAGGGCAGCTACGTCCCGCACTTCGAGCCGCGTCCCGAGCACCTGGCGGAAGACGCGATGGCTGTCTCCGCGGAAACTCCGGCTCCCCTTGCGCTGCCTGGCGTGGGACTGCCCCTTCCAAAAACCAGGCGCTCATGGCGCACCGCTGCGTTGGTTGTCCTGCTGCTGGCCGGCGCGGCCTTCGCCACACTGAACTGGTGGAAACGCCCCGCCGTGTCGCGGCCGCCTTTTGCGGCGGAGGAAACACAGGCGGCGCATGAAGATCCACTCTGGTCCAAAATCTTCGCGCCTCACCGCCAAACCAGCATCGTGGTGGCCGATACCAACCTGGTCATGGTCCAGGATATCCTGGATTCAGATGTCCCGCTCAGCGAGTATTTCAATGGCGGGTATCCGGAGAAACTCATCGGGAGCGTGCCCAATCGCGAGTTGCAGGCGGCTCTGCGGTTGATCTCCGCCCGCCAGTACACCAGCTTGGGCGACGCCATTCTAGCCGCTAAGTTCATGGAACTCGGCCGCCGTTATGGCACGCAAACCAATCTGCGCTACTCCCGTTATATCAGCGCCAGGGAGTTCAAGACAGGGAACTTCGTGCTAATCGGCAGCCGTAGGGGGATTCCCTGGGAACAACTGTTCGAGTCCCAGTTGAACTTCGACCTCGAAGAGGATCGTGCCACTCGCCTGTATCACCTGCGGAACAAATCGCCTTTGCCTGGCGAGCGCCTCGTTTATGGAGTCTCGAGCGGAGGCAGGGCCGATGAGGTCACTTATGCGGACATCGCCCTGCTGCCCAACCTCACCGGCACTGGGTACGTTTTGATCCTCTCCGGTATCGATATGGCAGGCACGGAGGCCGCTGGTGAACTGGCGACAGGCCCCGACTTTGGCGCAACCCTGACCAAATTGCTCAACTCGCGCGCCGGGCAGCCGCCGGCGCCCTATATCGAAATTCTGTTGGAGGCGAAGGCCACCGCGGGTACCAGCGGAGGCGCCAAGATCGTCGGCCATCGCCTGATCGAAGGTCCCCGGCCGGCGCCGTAACTCCGAAGCTCACCAGTGTTAATCTGGGATTGGAGATTTGATTCCAGCGCTCCACGAAGCCCGCCCCGCCAAATGAGATAATGACGTCGTGAATCGGCTCCTCATCCTACCGTTCCTCGCCTCCGCCCTGTGCGCCGCTGAGATCAGCACCGGTTTCATGCTGGGCCCGCGTTACGATCCGCGCGCCTTCTACGTCCGCGAAGGATCGTCCTTTGGCCCGGGCGGGAACTGGCAGAAGACCTACAGCGCCCCCGTCTACCGGCACGAAGCCCAGGGCAAGCTCATGAACGTCCGCTTGGCCAACGCCCTGTTTCTCGACGAGTGGATGCACGAGCGCACCTTCGATCCCGAATTCAACACCGATGCCGTGATCCAGGCGCTCGATTTCTACAAGAATCACGGCGTGCTCATGATCAACGTCAGCCTGCAAGGCGCGCAAGCCGGCTACGACAAGTCCGTCAATGGCATCGATCGCGAGAACGCCTATCGCCTCGGTCCCGGCCGCGGAGCCTACGTGAGCGCTTTCCAGCCGGATGGCTCGCTCAAGCCGGATTGGCTCGCGCGCCTGGAACGCCTGCTGCGCGCCGCCGACCAGCGCGGCATGTTCGTCAACCTGATGTATTTCTATCACGGCCAGGCCGGCCAGTTCCGCTCCACCGAAGCCATTCACAACGCCGCCGTGAACATCACCGACTGGCTCATCGCGCACGACTTCCGCAACGTGATCGTGGACGTGGCCAACGAGTACGACCTGCCCGGCCCGCAGTGGGACTTCAAAGGCTACATTCCGCAAAATATCATTTCGCTCATCGACGACGTGCGCGAGCGTTTCAAACATAGCAACTTCGTCTTGCCCATCGGCGTTTCGAGCGATGGCCGCATGCGCTATCCGCAGTCGCTGCAAGGCCAGGTGGATGTGCTGCTGGTCCACGGCGATGGCCGCGATCCGCGCGAGAAAACCCGCCGCGTGGCCGAACTGAAAGATGCCGATCGCCCTGTCCTGATGACGGAGGACGATAACGGCCGCGCCACCACCCTGGAACACCTGGCAGCCGACCTGGCAAGTTGCGATATCTTCTTCCACCGGGCCGATGGTTGGGGATACCTGCCCTGGATCCAGGCGCAGCGATTCCCCTTCCGCTACCTGCCGGGCGCGTCCGCCGAGGTGCGCGACGACATGCCCGAAAAGGAGCGCGACATGGCCTATTTCCACGCGGTGCTCGACCACATCGCCTCGCTGACCCTGCGCCGCCCGCCCAAGGACGAAGGCCGATGAACGTGCGCGTCGCCGAGTTGTGCGGATTGCGCCAGTTCCGGTTTCTGGACGCGCCGCTGGCCGATCCCGGCCCGGGCGAGGTGCAGGTGCGCATCGACGCCGTCGGCATCTGCGGTTCCGACCTGCATTCTTACGCCGAAGGCGCAGTGGGCGATACGCCGTGCCAGTATCCTATGGTGTTGGGCCACGAGCCGGCGGGCGCAATCGTGCGCGTGGGCGCCGGCGTGACCGGCTGGAATGCCGGCGACCGCGCGGCGTTCGAGCCGGCCATCTACTGCTACCACTGCGAATTCTGCCGCACCGGCCACCACAATGTCTGTGCCAACCTGCGCTTCATGAGCATGCCGGGCGATCCCGGGTTCTTTCGCGACTACGCCAACATTCCCGCGCAAAACCTGATCGCGATTCCGCCGGGCATGAGCGCGCGCGACGCCACCGTCATCGAGCCGCTCGCCGTGGTGTTGCACTCCATGCAGTTTGTGGCGCTGCGGCCCGCGGAAACCGCCGCCGTCTTCGGCGCGGGGCCCATCGGACTGATGACGGTCGTCTGTCTGAAGCTGGCCGGCGCGGGCCGGGTCTGGGCCATCGAGCCAGTCGCCGCGCGCCGCGAACTGGCGCTGCAGGCCGGCGCCGACGTAGCGCTGGACCCCTCCGCCATCGACCCCTCCCGTGAAATCCTGCGCGACACTGGCGGCCGCGGCGTGGACGTCGCCATCGATTGCGCCGCCACCGGCGGCTCCACCAACCACTGCCTGCGCGCCACCCGCCACGCCGGACGCGTGGTGGTCACCGGAATACCCGTGGAAGTCCAAGTGCCGCTGGAGTTCTCGCCGATGCGCCGCAAGGAACTGGCGATTTACACCGTGCGCCGCTCCAATCACGAGACCGAGGCCGCGCGCGAGATGCTGGCCGCCAATCTCCCGCGGTTCGCCGCCATGATCACGCACACGCGCCCGCTGGAGCGCATCGCGGAAGCCTTCCATCAAGTCGAGCATCGCGCGGATGGAGTCGGCAAGCTGGTGATCGCCCAATAAGGAGACCACGTATGCCCTCTCTGTGCCGTGCATCGGCGTTATGTCCGGCGGTAAAACTAGGGCCGCCGATGGCTTGTAGATAGCGGACCGTAAGCCTTCGGGTTCCCGGTCACCCATCAAGCCACGACGCGCAGCCCGGATGGACTGCCCTGGATGTCGCGCTGCCGAACGGACGGACCCGATCGAGACCAGTTCTCCAAGAACACTACCACTGTGCGAGATCCCGGTGCAACAGGCCTCAGCTTCCGTTCCAACAGGGCGCCGAAGCGTGGATCATGCGTCGAAATAAAGAGCTGTCTGTGCTGCTTTGTGCGGCGCAGCAGATCAACCAAGCCGAGCAAATTGACATCGTCAAGGCTCTGCAATGGATCATCGAGTATTGCCGATTCGAGCGGGAGCTTCGCGATGCCGAGATTCAACGCAAGGAAAAGTGAGACGGCCAATGCGTTCATCTGTGAGCTGGAAAGAACCGCAGAGGGACGCTGAGACGAGACATTCACAGCAGGATCCACGATCTCGGGGATCAATCGCCCATGACCACGCGTGAAGCGGCTCAGCAGCTTCACGGTTCGAAAGGACGGATGGGGATCCACTGCTGCATAGATCCGCTGCAACAGCGGCTCGATCGTCTTCAACCTATACTCCACAATCTCCGAAGCAGCCTCCCGCAAGCCGTCGAGAATTTGCGTTGCGACAGAACCCGTCCGCCTTCGCTCGGCGAGCCACTTCTGGAGCTCTTGGAGTTGCTCCCGCCCAGCCGAAAGTTCCTGCTCAACCTCGGACCTCCTGGCAGCTTCCGCCGATCGTGCAAGATCCAATGAGAGCGTTTCCGCATCGCGCTCATGAACTGCCAGTTTACCGGCCATATTCGAAAGCTGACCTTCGGCGGAGCGCAGGGCACCCAAGAGTTCGCCACCCCCTAGCTTCTGGATATCCGGTTCGGCAATGAGCCGTCGAGATGTTTCGGCCCACTCCATTTCCAAGCGCCCTGTCTCCTCGGCATCCCGGAGGTTTTGGCGTGCCTCATTGAAAACAAGCTCGCATTCTGTAACTCTCGTTGCAAGCCCTGAAACCCGCAAAGACTGCGCCGGCGAAGCGGCCGAGACTTGCGAGCCGATGATCGCCTGGAGCCGTTGCTGAGTATGTTGGTGATCGTACGTTTGATCACAAACCGGACACCGATCCGCGAGGTGCCTAAAAGCGAGTTGGGCGAGCGTCCGCATCTCTTCCGCCGTCTCGCGCTGCCGGATCTGGGACTCGCGTTCCTGCGCCGCCTCGGCTTGAGCTCTCGTCAGTAGGTCACGTGCTGCCTTGAGCTGCTGCTCCGCAGCCCGAAACGACTGGCGTGCCTCTTCAAGGGAACTGCCGGCATGCTGCTTGGCGCCTTCTGCAATCAGCCCAGACATAACATCCCGCCGCCGCTCGCAGGTCCGGCGCAGAGCTTGCAGATCCTTTATGGCCCGATCCAGAGCCAGTGCGCTGTCGGCAGAGCCGAACTTTGGAGGCTCACTGCGAGTTGCTCCTAGGTTCTGCGCCACTAGCCACCAGCCCCTCCACCGCTCTTCAAGCACTTGTGCAAACGCGGGTCCCCGCTGATCAGAAGCGGCTAATCTTGCTTCAAGCAATTCGATCCGTGCGCGCAGAGTCTCGCCTTCCCTCTCGCGATCATTTGTGGCCCTTGTCCAGGCCGTGCGCGCACGCTCAAGCTGGAGTTGTATCTCGGTTGCACGACCAGCCCCGACGAGTTCGCTGATTGCAGCGAATCGTTCCTCTGCGTCGTCGCCCTCAATGAACTGCCTCACCAGATCCTGCTGAAGGTATACGCTGCGCTCAATGGCCGCTGTCAGTGCCTGCGTTCCGTCGGGTGTGCGCAGGGCAGCGGGCCACAACGCGCTAAGCAGTTTGGATTGTGCGGAAGCCTTCTCTTTGAGAATCTCGCCATTATGCTCAATCCGAAGCTGTTGATCGTCACCCAAAGCACGACGTGTGATTTTCAGCGGCGCACCATCCTTGCTCACTAGCGTCAAAGAGACGCGAGCTTCGCCGGTCCCCGAATAGAGCGAAATCAGCTCATGAGTGTCTGACCTAAGCCGCGGAACGGCGCCGGTCAGTCCCCATAAGATTGCGTCAAAAAGCGAGGTCTTGCCGGTGCCGTTCGGAGCAACGACTATTACCGCATCCGCGTCGAAGTCAAACGACTTCGAGGCGCCGAAGGCGCGGAAGCCTTGAACTTCCAATGTCGCGACCCTCATGGTTGCACCCGCACCGAATGGAGACCATCCATAAGGGATTCCTGATTTGAGAATGCCCGAATAAGCGCCCTCGCGGCCTCGACAGAGATACCCTTCTGGGCCAGGATTCCAGGCAGGACGTGAAGCACAGAAGTCTCGCTCTCACGTGCGACCTCAGATTGGATTGGCAGGACCGGCAGAAGCACACGTTCAATGTCACCCAGATGCGAAAGATCATCGCCGCTCGCAACGAGCTTTCGAACCCGTGATGTGTCATACCGAATCGCTTGAGCCTCCGGTTCTGATCCGGCCTCCATCACACTTGGTGTGAGGAGGACTAGGTATCCTTCCCAAGCCTTAGGTTCGCTTCGGCCGACCCGCGCAGAAATGAGGTCCACCAGAGCCGCCTGCGCATCGATCCAGTGGGACAACAAATCCTGCCAAGTCTCGTGCACGACAACGGCTACGATGCCATAGGCATCCTCAAACACGCGAGCGTTCGATTCCGTCCAGTCCCTAAGGTGCTCAGGCTTGGCAGGCTGATACCCATGTGCCTGCAGGACCTCGGAGGCCGCAGCTAAGAGAGTACTAGAGGTGAACGCACTGGTCTGATCCATCACGCTATCCTTTTCCTTACTTCGTCCGGCTTCTGCCGAAGCTCATCAGCGCTGAACATTCCAAACCAACTTGGACCGGTGACAATGTCCTCAGGCTTGTCTTCCAATATGATATTCTCGGGTGGTGTGATCGCCCGTCCGCCAAGAACTCCCGAAATAATGGCGCACCGCGGCGGCAGATCGCGTCTCTGCAGCCGGGGCAGCTTGTGCCGCAATTCCCCGTCCAGCTTGGCCCAACGGTACACACCGCGACCAGATGCAAGCACGATGACACCGGCGATGTGGGTTCCATCCCGAAATTCAACAATACCTTCGCTCTCAAATTTAGCACGGGCATGAAGCAGGCGTTCCAGGCACGCGGCCGCGAGTAGCAGGTCTGCGATGAGGTCGGCAGAAACCGCATAGCTGGGGAGGTAGGCACCCTCGCTCAACGTCCATCGTGCTCTCAAACGTCCAAGTCCCTCAAGGCCCAAAGCGCGGAGCGTGGCCCATACCGGTGCGAGGTCCTCGGCAGGCAATCCGTGTGTATTGACAAGCGAGTTGCAGGCTGTATCGAGGACCTGCAGGTGACTATCGAGAACCCGATCCGCAAGCTCCTGCATAAAAGCAGACCACCCAGCTTGGATGTATGAGGGGCTCGGCAGCCCCAGCGCTTCGAAGAATTTGGAGTGCTCCGGTAGACCCGGGTCAACCAGGTACACGCGAGCGGCTCGAGCCGGTACAGCAGCCAGCAGTCGACTGACACTGTAAAGCAGGACTCCGGCTGGGCTGCCTAGCCCAACGAAAACCGTCACCGGGCCGCTTATGAATCGCCTCCCAATTACCTCTGCCCACTGCCCTCTCCAGGCATTGTCGAGGGCGTCCGTCGTCAATATCCACGCGTCTGGACTGGAATTAGCATTCCTGTGGAGGTAAACCAGATTGATCGCGCCGAGCTGACCATGGTCCTCCGGCCCTTGTATGATCTCTACATCGCTGCCTCCGACCATCTGGAGTGCAGCGGACAAGGCCAAATCAAAATTGAGGGTGACAACGCAACTGACGGCACGCTCGATGAGGAGGATCGCCGCGAGGGTATGCCCTTGGTTGGGTTGCGCGGTCTTGAACCGGCCTGGGTGCATGCTCCCGACTAAGGCATCCTGATTGCCGGTTTTCCGGACAACGGTGTCCGCGAGGGCCGATATATCAGATGGGTCCGGACAATCTCCGATAACCAAAATCCCATTGGCTAAGAGTTCGGCGTGGGCCTGTTCGGCGCACTGTCTCGAGAGCGGCAGGCCCGTTGGTGGCTCGAAAGAGCATCCTGCCCCGATCACGAGAACGACACGACCGCCGGCTGGCTCGGCGATAGCCTGTAGGAGGTTAGCAGGTAACACTCAGCGACTCCGGCACGACCGCGGCTCCGTGATGATGCCTTGAACCATATATTTTGTCCACTACAACATGATAGCAACCACCCAATAAAGCCGCCCGAAGCCTTACCCCACCGAACGATTTAGATCCCACACCGGGCCGCCCGTCCGGGAAACGTTGCGATGCCGTCCTACCCGACAGCATTACAGCTAACAGAAGAATATGCCTGAATCCCCCCCGAACGCGATGGGTTCCAGCACAGATCGGCTTCAGCACCTGTTCCCTGCATGCGGCAAGCCTCTATCAAGTGGAGCATCGCGCGGACGGCGTGGGCAAGTTGGTGATCTGCCAATAAAGGGGAGGCAGGTCCTCGTTCGCGCCGTGTCTCCCTATTTCGCTGGCGGCGTGATCTCATCGCCTTCGCGCGGCGGACTCCCGCCACGCCGCCGCATGATCTTATCGAAGGCTTCGAAATCCGCGCGCGCCTTCCGGTCCGCGAAGTACCGCGCTGTCTGGAGCGCGGAAACCTTCTCCGCCACCGCCGTAGCTACAAACTGATTGATACTGGTCCGGTCTTCCCGGCTCAGGCGCTCCACAGCCTCCTTGAGCGATCGCGGGAGCCGCAAAGGATACGTTTGACTTTCTTTCATCGCCTGATCCTCCAGATGGCCTCGCGCGGCAGCAGAAGGTCCACGCCAAAACGGCTGGGCACGTTCCCGTATCCCCGCACATTGAACGTAATGAGGGCGCCTGCCCGGCCGTTGACCGCCGCCTCCAGCACCATCTCGTCGTTGGCATCCCGAAGTTGCGGCCGCCACAGAAAGTGCGTTTCGACCGGCTCGGCCATCGCAATCGCCGCAGTCACGAAAATGTCGACCTGCCGCTCGCTAAGTCCGGCAGCGAGGCGATGCTCGGCCTTCTGGCAAACGGATTCGTACTCCAGGGCCAAGGGAACACTCAGCAACAGCGTAGCCTGCCCTTGGCGGAGGGAGCGGAGAATCGCAGCCGAAGCGCCTGCCGGACTTCGCATTGCGGCAACACCTACGTCCGTGTCCAAAACCAACCTCACATCGAATACGATATCATATCACGGACGATACCAAATTATCTCCGCATCAATTACCTGTAAACTGATAGAGTATGCCTGAATCAACCCCCGAACGCCAGATGGGTTTCAGCACCCGCTCCCTGCATGCCGGACAAAAGCCCGATCCGGCCACCGGCGCGCGCGCCGTGCCCATCTACCAGACCACGTCATTCGTTTTCGAAGACAGCGCCCATGCCGCCGAACTCTTCGCGCTCCAGCGCTTCGGCAACATCTACACGCGCATCATGAACCCCACCACCGCCGTATTCGAAGAGCGCGTGGCGGCGCTGGAGGGCGGCGTTGGCGCACTGGCCACCGCCAGCGGACAGTCGGCCCAGTTCCTGGCCATCAGCAGCCTGATGCAGCCGGGCGACGACATCGTATCCGCCAGCACCCTCTATGGCGGCACCTACACCCAGTTCGATGTCAGCTTCCGCCGGCTGGGCTTCAACGCCATCTTCGTCGAGCCGGACGATCCCGAAAACTTTCGCCGCGCCATCACCCCGCGCACCCGCGCGCTCTACGGCGAAACCATCGCCAATCCGCGCATGAACATTCTGGATATCGAAAAGGTCGCGGCCATCGCGCACGAGCACCACATTCCGCTGATCATCGATAACACTATGGCCTCGCCCTATCTCTGCCGGCCCATCGAGTACGGCGCGGATATCGTGTTGCATTCCGCCACCAAGTTCCTCGGCGGACACGGCAACTCCATCGGCGGCGTCATCGTGGACAGCGGCCGCTTCCCGTGGACCTCCGGCCATTTCCCGCAACTGACCGAACCCAGCCCCGGGTATCACGGCATGCGCTTCACCGAAACCTTCGGCGCGATCGCCTTCATCATCAAGGCGCGCGTGGAAGGCCTCCGCGACTTCGGCCCCTGCATGAGCCCGTTCAACGCGTTCCTGTTTCTCACCGGCATCGAAACGCTCAAGCTGCGCATGGACGCGCACAGCCGCAACGCGCTGGCCGTCGCGCGGCATCTGGAGAAAAGCCCGCATGTTTCCTGGGTGAAATATCCGGGCCTGGAAACCAGCCCCTATCACGAGTTGTCGAAGAAGTATCTGCCGCTCGGCTGCGGCTCCATCCTGACCTTCGGCGTCAAGGGCGGCCTGGAAGCCGGACGCCGCTTCATCGATTCCGTGCAGCTCTTGTCGCACCTGGCCAACATCGGCGACGCCAAGAGCCTGGTGATTCATCCGGCCTCCACCACGCACCAGCAGTTGAACGACGAGCAGCAGCTTGCCGCCGGCATTACCAAAGATCTGGTGCGACTGTCCGCGGGCATCGAAGACGTGGAAGATATCCTCTGGGACCTCGACCAGGCCCTCGAAGCCTCGCAGAAAGCATGAGCGGCGAGGTCGGCAGCACGTCGCCGGTGCTCGGCACGCGCTTCGCCACCACGGCCCAGCAGCACCTGCGCATTCTGAAGCAGTACAAGCGCATCGCCATGGTGGGTCTCTCGGCGAATCCTTACCGCCCCAGCCATTTTGTCGCGCTATACATGAGGGCGGCGAGCTACCAGATCTTTCCGGTCAACCCGCGCGAAAAGGAGATTCTGGGCCGCCGCTGTTATGCAACGCTCGCCGAAGTGCCGCCGCCGCTCGAGATCGTGGATATCTTCCGCGAGCCCTCGGCCGTGCCCGCGATTGTGGATGAAGCCATCGTCGCCGGGGCCAAGGTCATTTGGATGCAGCTTGGCGTGATCCACGAGCAGGCCGCCGCGCGCGCGCTGGACGCAGGCCTGGAAGTGGTGATGGACCGCTGCGTCAAGATCGAGCATGCCCGTTTCTTCGGAGGCCTGAGCACGCTGGGCCTGAACGCAGGCGTGCTCTCGGCTCGGAAGAATCCGTAGCTGGAGGGCGGGCAATCATGCCCGCAGCCGCCTTTCAGGCGGCCACGGCCCGCAGGGCCGGCTCGATGTAGAATGGGAAAAGTGTCCTACGATCTCATCGTTATCGGCAGCGGCCCCGGTGGATATTCGGCCGCCATTCGCGCCGGCCAATACGGCCTCAAGACCGCGCTCATCGAAAAGCAGCCTAAACTAGGCGGCACCTGCCTGCTGGTCGGCTGCGTTCCAACCAAAGCCTTGCTGCATACGGCCGACGTCTGGGACCACTTCCTGAATCCCGAAGCCGACGGCATCCACTGCCAGAACCCGGTGCTGGATTACCCGAAGGTCATCGACAAGAAGAACCGCATCGTCAACAAGCACTCCAAGGGCGTCGAAGGCCTGCTGCGCAAGAACAAGGTCGAATGGATCAAAGGCTACGCCCGTCTGAAGGGCGGCGGGCGCGTCGAAGTCGAAACCGTCGAAGGCCCGCAAACCCTGGAAGCGCGCAACATCATCATCGCGACCGGCTCGGAAGCGCGCATGCTCCCCGGCCTGCAGCCGGACCCGGATTTGATCCTCACCAACATCGAGATTCTGAACCTGACTACGGTGCCCAAGTCGCTGGCCATCATCGGCGCTGGCGCAGTGGGCGTGGAGTTCGCTTCTATTTTCCACCGCTTCGGGACCGACGTCGCGGTCTTCGAAATGCTGCCGCGCGTCGTGCCGGTCGAGGATGAGGAGATCTCCAAGGAGTTGGACCGGTCGTTCCGCAAGGCCGGCATTCGGGTGGAGACCGGCGCCAAAGTGGAGAACGTGCGCCGGGGCGGCAAGGGCGTGCAGATGACGGTCACCCTGGCCAACGGCAAAACGGAAGAGGTCGAAGCCGAGAAACTGCTGGTGGCCGTCGGCCGCAAGCCGAACACCGAAAACATCGGCCTGGAAAATACGCGCGTGGAACTGGACCGCGGCTTTATCAAAGTGGACCCATATCAGCAGACGGGCGAGCCCGGCGTGTACGCCATCGGCGATGTAGTGGCGGGGACGCCGCAACTGGCGCATGTGGCGACCATGGAAGGCATGATCGCGGTGGCGCATGCCGCGGGCAAACCGGCCACGCCGATCAATCGCAACCGCATCCCCGGCTGCACCTACACCGAGCCGGGCATCGGCAGCGTGGGACTGACGGAAGCGCAGGCCCGCGCGCAAGGCTACCAGGTGAAGATCGGCAAATTCCCGTTCGCGGGCAATAGCCGCGCCAGCATCCTCGACAGCCACGGCGGATTCATCAAGGTGGTGGCCGACGAGAAGCTGGGCGAAATCCTGGGCGTGCATATCATCGGCCCGGAAGCCTTCGAGCTGATCGCCGAAGCGGTAGCGGCCATGGAATCGGAAGCCACGGTGGAAACCATCATGCACACCATCCATCCACACCCCACCCTTTCCGAAATGATGGGCGAAGGTTTCAACGCCGTCTACGGTCTGGCCCTCAATGCTTAAGTGCGAATGGCGCGAACCGGGCCGCATCGAGTACGGTGCCGCGTTCGATTGGCAGCAGCGGCTGGTGGCCCAGCGCCAGGCCGGCGCCATCCCCGACCAACTCCTCCTGCTGGAGCACCCCCACACCATCACGATGGGGCGCAACGGTCACATGGAAAACCTGCTGGCCGGCGAAGAGATCCTGACCCGCGCCGGTATCGCTTTCCATCCCACCGACCGCGGCGGCGACGTCACCTATCACGGACCGGGGCAGATCGTCGGCTATCCCATCATGGACCTGCGCGAATGGAAGCGCGACGTGGGTGCGTACGTACGGGCCATCGAACAGACGCTCATCGATACACTCGCGGATTTCGGCATCCAGGCGGGCCGCATTCCGAAATGTACGGGCGTCTGGGTGGGCGGCGCCAAGATCGGCGCGATCGGCGTGCACATCAGCCGATGGGTCACCTCGCACGGGTTCGCGCTCAACGTCTCCACCGACCTGCGCTATTTTGAATACATTGTTCCTTGCGGCCTCACCAAGCCGGTGACTTCCATGGCGCAGTTGGGCTGTGGCGCTTCGTGGGCCGAGGTGGCCGAGAGCCTGGTCGCGCACTTTGGCCGCGTATTTGAACGTGACATAGAGAGGATTCGAAATGACAGACGTAGTGATGCCCCAGATGGGCGAGAGCATCGTGGAAGGGACGCTGACCAAGTGGCTGAAGAAGCCCGGCGACCATGTGGAGCGGGACGAGCCGCTGTTTGAGATTTCGACCGACAAGGTAGACACGGAGATCCCGTCTCCCGCCGCCGGAACTCTGTCCGAAGTCCTGGTCGAAGAGGGAAAGACAGTGGGAATCGCCACCGTGGTGGCGCGCATCGACGAAGGCGGCGGGGCTGCTCCGGCTGCTGCCCAACCCGCGCCGGCCGCCGCCGCGCCGGAACCCGAGCCGCAACCCGAGCCGCAACCCGAAGTCGTCGCACCCCCACCGCCGCCTGTTGAAGAACCCGCCGAACCTGCTGGTCCCCTCTCACCGCTGGTGCGCCGCATGGCGCGCGAATATTCCATAGACCTCAGCAAGGTGAAGGGCACCGGAGCGGGCGGCCGCATCACGAAGCAGGACATGGAAGGGCACATCGCCCGCCAGCAAGCGCAGCAAACGCCCGCGCCTCCTCCACCGCCGCCACCGGTCGAAGCGGCGCCACCGCCACCTCCGCCTCCCATCGAAGCGCCGCCTCCGCTGCCCGCCGCCACACAAGCTAAAACGCGCATCGAGCCGATGAGCACCATGCGCATCCGCATCGCCGAACACATGGTCGCCAGCCGCCGCACCTCGGCGCACGTCACCACCATACATAAGGTGGACATGACCAAAGTGGCCCGCATGCGCGATCGCCACAAGGCCGATTTCCAGTCGAACTACGGCATGTCGCTCACCTACCTGCCATTCGTGGTACGCGCCACCGTAGTCGGTCTGCGCACTTATCCGCTGCTGAACGCCGCCATCGAGGGCAACAACATCATCCATCACAACGAGATCAACATTGGCATCGCGGTGGCGCTCGAAAACGGCCTGATCGTGCCGGTGATCCGCCAGGCGGATGAGAAGAACGTGCTGGGCCTGCAGCGTTCCATCGTGGATCTCGCCACCCGCGCCCGTTCGCGGCAGCTCAAGCCCGACGAAGTCCAGGGCGGGACATTCTCCATCACCAACTTCGGCGGCTTCGGCAGCGTCATCGCGACCCCCATCATCAACCAGCCACAGGTAGCCATCCTGGGCGTGGGCGCGGTGGAGAAGACGCCGGTGGTGATCGACGATGCCATCGCCATCCGCTCGATCATGTACCTGTCGCTGAGCTTCGATCACCGCCTGATCGATGGCGCGCTGGCCGACCAGTTCACCGCGAAAGTGAAGCAGGTCCTGGAAAATTGGTCCGAAGAAGTCCTGTAGTACCTTTACCACCGGCTGTTCGTCTGCACGAAGCCGAAATCCCGAAATTGTGCCGCCGTTATCGAATAAAGGAATTGTCTCTTTTCGGATCGGCGGCGCGGGGGGAGATGGGGCCGGACAGCGACATCGACCTCTTGGTCGAGTTTCTGCCTGGAACGAATGTCAGCCTGTTGCGCCATTTCGCAGCGGAGCGCGAGCTGAGCGAGCTTCTGCGCCGCAAGGTGGATCTGGTTTCCAAACGCGCCTTGCGAGAGCCGCTCAGGAGAGAAATCATTCCGCAAGCGCGGCTGCTTTATGAGGCGTGACGGGCTTCTCCTTGAAGACATTGTGGCCGCGGCGGATTCCGTTGCGGAGTTAGGGTAAGTTGCTTCTCGCAATAAGGGCACCTGTAGGCATCCCGCTCGTACACTTTGATCCGAGCTTCTCGAACACCCGAATCGCATCGCGCGGCCGGAGCAGCGGCACCGCAGGCATCAGATTGCAACTTCGATTTCGCGCGTCGCTACAGTCGGTGGCAAACCCATCTCAGCCCGAACGGCAAGACACTCTCGAATCGCATCCATGATGTTGGCCTCGGCATCAGCCTCCGAGGCCCCTTGACTCACACAGCCGGGTATCGATGGACACTCCGCAATGAACGTCCCGTCCTCGTCCTGATAGATCGAGATGATCAGCTTCATAGCCAGCCGCCTTCCATCTTACGCGCCCGCTCACTCCAAATGGAACACCTCTTCCAGCGCCAGCATCCCCTCGTCCGGCCGCCGTCCATCCAGCGCCTCAAAGAACGGCGCCATCTCCCGCTGCCATCGCTCGTTGATCTCCCTCCCCGCCATGCCGCGCAGCGCCGCCGCAAAATCGGGCGTTTCCAGATACCCCACCAGCAACCCGTCGTCGCGCAGAAACAGCGAATAGTTCCGCCACCCGGTTTCGCGCAGCGCCGTCAGCATCTCCGGCCACACCGCCTTGTGGCGCTCCTTATATTCAGCGAGCCGCTCCGGCCGCACCTTCAACAAAAAGCAAACTCGTTCGATCACTTCACCTCCACCAGCGGGATCTTCAACAGCGACGCCAGCTTGCCGATCCGCGCCAGGTTATGCCCCACTCCCAGCGCGCAATGGTGCGTCGGACCCTCCATCGACCAGCGGTTGATGAACTCCGCCGGCCCCAGCCCAAACCGCAGGCGCGAATTGGTATTGCCGATGCGCAAAATCGGCCCAGGCAGCGATTCGCCCTCCGCGCCGACCAGTTTCAACCGGCCATCGGCGGTTTGCGTCAGGCTCAGGATCGTCACCGGCCCGGTCTTCACTTTGAACTCCACCGAGACACCCGCGCCGCGCTTGCCATGATACAAGCCCAGCCCGCGCAGCACCGGACGCGCGTCGCTGATGGCGATGTGCCCCGGACCGTCATGCCCCATCAGCACGAAACCGTCCCGAAAGTCCATCGCATAGAACTCGGTGTACGAGCCGCCGGCCCCGAATCGATCCATCATCAGCATCGCCAGGCACGTCTTCAAGTCGCCTTCGCCGCTGGCCGGAATGCCGCGCGCCGTGAGCAGTGTATTGCCCAGGATCAGCCCCGCGCCCAGCCGCTCGAATTCGTTGCCATCGAGGCCCCGGTAGTAATAGGTCAGGCCGTCGAGCGCGAAGTCCGCCACCAGCCGGTCGAGTCCCACCGCCACCCGCGCCGCCCAATCGAGATCGCTCGCCGGCACGTCCGCATCGATGGCGAACACCTCGCGCGCGGTAGCCAGTTTCGCGCCGATCTCGTCCGCGCCCGCGGCCGCCACGCGCTTCGCCAGGTCGTCCATCTCCAGCACTTCGATATGCGCGCCAAGCTGAGCGTGCATCGTGGTGAAGTCCGAATACATGTCCAGCATGCCCGGATAGGTATGTCCGAGGAAGCCAATGCGCGACTGGCGCACGGCGCGCGCTACGACCGCGGCACGGCACCAGTCCTCGATTTCGCCCCACGCGGCCGCATCCTCGTGAAGCTGCCCCGAGACCACCTGAAAGTCGATGCGAGCGTGCGCAAAGGCGTTCGCAATCTCCGGAACGCAGCAGACCGAACAGTTCGCCAGCCATTCCGCCGTGTCGGCGGTCTCATAATCGAGTGCCGCGGAAGGCTGCAAATTCAGCACCAGCACCGGAGCCTGCGACTTCTGCACCACCGGCAGCACCTGCGACGACGTGGCATAGGTAGCCACGTAGCACAGAATCAGGTCCACGTCCTCGCGCATGAAAAGTTGTCCGGCCGCGCGCGCCCCCTCGGGCGTGTCCACCAGCCCGGCGGAAACCACTTCGCCGCCAAACCCGCGGACGCGATCCTCCACCACGCGCTGATATCCTTCCAGCCGCTCCTTCATGCCGGGAAACTGCGGCCAGTAAGCCGCCAGTCCGATGCCGAATACTCCGATGCGTGCGCTCATTGACACGCACATCGTATCGCGATGCGGCAGTTGCCGCTTTTGTCGCCCCCCGCCCCCGCCCGGCCGGCACGCCGCACCCAGAACCCACCCCACCCCCCGCTACAATAATCGTATGTCCTGGTCAACCGTCCGGGTACCCGCATCCAGCGCCAACCTCGGGCCGGGCTTCGATGCCCTCGGCCTGGCGCTCTGCGTCTATCTGGACTGCCGCTTCCGCGCCAGCGACCGCCTCTCCATCGCCGTCACCGGCCGCGATGCCGCCGCCATCTCCACCGGCCCGGACAACCTCATCTGGCAAACCGCCCTCTCGGTCGCGGCCGACGTGTGCATGCAGTTGCCGCCCATCGAACTGCTAATCGACAATCAGATCCCCCTCGGCAAAGGTCTGGGATCGAGCGCCGCCGCCCTCACCGCCGGCGTAGTCATCGCCGACCACTTGCTCGGCCTGGGCTGGCGCCCGCCGCGCATCCTGGATGAGGCTGCGCGCCTGGAAGGCCACCCCGATAACGTGGCCGCCTGCGTCCTGGGATCCATCGTAGCCAGCGCCATCGATTCCGGAGGCGCCGTGCGCGCCGTGCGCCTGGAATTGCCGGAGCGTTTCGGAATGGCGCTGGTGGTGCCGGATTTCGTGCTGCCCACCGCCCAAGCGCGCGCCGTCCTGCCTTCCTGCTACAGCAAGGAGGACGCGGTGTTCAACGTCCAGCGCGCCGCGCTCCTCATCGCGGCGCTGGCGGCCGGAGCCACGTCGGCCTTCCCGGCAGCGCTCGAAGACCGCTTCCACCAACCCTATCGCGAGCCCCTGGTGCCCGGCCTGGCGGATATTCTGAAGCTGCGCGCGCCCGGCCTGTTGGGCTGCGCCCTAAGCGGCGCGGGACCCTCCATTCTGGTTTTCTACGAGCGCGGCTACGACGCGGTCTGCGACCTGGTCCGGCAAATCTTCCAGCTTCATGGACACGCGGCGGAAATCCTGCACACCCAAATCGCCGACCGTGGCTTTGAACTCACTTAACCCTGTGGGGCAGACGATCGCTTTGTGTCGTCTGCTTTATGCGCGAGAGTGACAGACCACAAGAGGCGATGGTCTGTCCCACTAACCACACTCCGCCTCCTCGAACATCCCCGTCTTCCGATTCTTCCGCACGCGGTTCCAAGCGAAACAGCGGCCATTCATCGCCACATACACCCCCGGCGGCAGCGTCTGCGCAAACGCCAGCGCGCTGCCCAAGTTGAACAGTCCGTCCGAGCTGCCAAACTTGTAGGGAATCATGGCGCCGGTCAGGACGATAGTCTTATCCGCCACGCCGCGCGCCAGCACGCCGGCGGTCTCCACCATCGTGTCGGTCCCGTGCGTGATCACAATGTGGCTCTCCGGCGCGCTCCGGCATTGCTGCAGGATGCTCTGCCGGTCGTCGCCGGTCATGTGCAGGCTGTCGATCATCATTAAGGTCCGCACCTGCACGTCCAGATTGCACCTGCCCAGTTTCAACATCTCCGGCAAGTGCGAGTCCTTGAAGAACAGCTTGCCCGTAAGCTCGTTATAAGCTTTGTCGAACGTGCCGCCGGTGATGAAGATTCGAATCGGTTCCATATTATGCGCGGCTCCGTTTATAGCCGGTCTCCAGATTCGGCAGAAACGCGGTCAGCAGGCCGATGACCGGCAGGAACGAGCACACCCGGTAAACGAAGGCGATGCTCGTGGCATCGGCCAGCCACCCAAGAAACGCCGCCCCGATGCCGGCCATGCCAAACGCCAGGCCGAAGAACAGCCCCGAGATCATGCCAATCTTGCCGGGCACCAGGTCGTGCGCATACACAATGATGGCGGAAAATGCCGACGCCAAAACCAGCCCGATCACCACGCTGAGCGCCGTGGTCCAGAACAGATTCGCGTAAGGCAGCGCCAGGGTGAACGGCAGGATGCCGAGAATCGAGCACCAGATCACATATTTACGGCCGATCCGGTCGCCCACCGGCCCGCCGATGAAAGTCCCCGCGGCCACCGCGCCCAGAAACACAAACAGGTGGATCTGCGCCGATCGCACCGGCACGTGGAACCGGCTCATCAGGAAGAAAGTGTAGTAGCTGGTCAGGCTCGCCAGATAGAAGTACTTCGAAAAGACCAGCGCCATCAGCACCGCCAGCGCCACGCCGGTTTTCCGCGGCGATAGTGGCGCACGGCGGTCGAGCAGGGCTGCCGCCGCTTTCGCCCTGACCGCGCCGTGGCTCTTGTACCAGGCCCCGATGCGCGTCAATACGATAATCGCGAGCAGCGCCGCCGCGGAGAACCAGGCGATGCTCCGTTGCCCTGCCGGAACCACGACCATCGCGGCCAGCAACGGGCCCAGCGCCGACCCCGCATTGCCCCCCACCTGAAACACCGATTGCGCGAGGCCATGCTGTCCCCCGGATGCCATGCGCGCCACCCGCGACGACTCCGGATGGAACACCGACGACCCCACCCCGACCAGCGCCACCGCCACCAGTATCATCCCGAACCGCGGTGCGTACGCCAACAGCAGCAGACCCGAGAGCGTGAATCCCATCCCCACCGGCAGCGAGTAAGGCGTTGGCCGATGGTCGGTGTACATGCCCACAAACGGTTGCAGCAGAGACGCGGTGAGCTGCACGCTTAGGGTGATCAGGCCGATCTGCCGGAAATCCAGGCGATACGCATCCTTCAGGATCGGATACACCGCCGGTATCACCGATTGCAGCAGGTCGTTCAAGAAGTGGCAAAAACTGATCGCCGCCAAAACCCTGAATGCCGTGGCACTCGATCTGCTAATGGAAGAAACCCGGGTAGCCGTCTGGCTCGACACTGTTGGTAGTTTAGCAGGGTCGTCGGTTGGAGGGCGGGCAATCCTGCCCGCAGCCGGCTTTCAGCCGGCTTCTGGCCGCCCGCCGTAGCGCTCAACGGCGTGCCTGATTCCAGCGAGGTTGTCGTTAATCCTCGACAGAATCTGGCAGAACTTCCGGACGAAAAGAGGACGATGCTGTAGTAAGCAAGGCCGACGACGGTGAGAAACGCTGGAACTCCCGCACTTACTGATATCGCAGCGCCACCACCGGATCCACCCGTAACGCACGCCGCGCCGGCAAATAGCTCGCCAGAAACGCCACCCCGGTAAACACCACCGTCACCGTGACAAATACCACCGGATCGGTCGGCTTCACACTATATAGCAAGCTCGCCAAAAAACGCGTCAGCCCATAAGCCGCGGCCAGCCCCACCACGATCCCCACACCGGCCAGCGCCATGGCCTGCCGCACGATCATGTTCCGCAGCGCCGGAAAATCGGCGCCCAGCGCCAGACGGATTCCGAATTCCAGCGTGCGCTGCTCCACCGCATAAGCCATCAGCCCATAGAGGCCAATCGACGCCAGCAGGATGGCCACCGCCGCGAAAATGCCCAGCACCCACGTGTTGAACTGGTCGCGCGCGGTGGACCCCATCACGATCTGCTCCATGCTGCGGATGTGCGCCGCCGGCAAATCCGCGGCATCCTGAAACGCCCGCTGGATCGGCGCCGATACCGAAAAAGGCGCAACCTTGGTGCGCACCACCCAACTCAGCGGCATGAAGCGGTTGTTCAGCGCCATGTACGCGTCGCCCACCTGCGCCAGCGGAACAAACGTCTCCGGCTCAGGGTCGTTGTTCAGGCCGCCATCCCGCGCGTCCCCCGCGATGCCGATGATCTCCCGCGGCGGCTGCGTGAAACCAGGGCCCATGCCGGAGCCGATGATCAGCCGGTGGCCAATCGGGTTTTCATCTTTCTTCCAAAACTTTCTGGCCAGGGCCTGGTTGATCACCACCACCGGCGGCCCGGCGGCGTTGTCCCGCTCGGTGAAAGCGCGCCCGCGCACGATGGGAAGCTTAAAGACGTCGAAAAAGCGCGCCGTGACGTAGTTCCACGCGGCCCCGCCGTGGTCCGTTCCGTTGGTCAGCGGGCGCCCTTCGATGATGAACCCCAGCCCCAGCCCGCCCTGGAGCGGCAGATAAGAAGTGGCAGCCGCGGCCTCCACGCCCGGGATGGCGTGAATGCGGTCGAGCGCCTGGCGGGTCATCAGGTCTATGGCCGCGGTGCGATCGAAATGGCTCCCGGTGAGCGCGGTATCCATCGTCAGGACGTTGTGTGCATCGAAGCCCGGGGCCACGCTGTGCAGCGCCGAGAAGGTGCGGATGAGTAGCCCGGCCCCGATCAGCAGGACCATCGCGAGCGCCATCTCCACCATCACCAGCACCCCGCGCATTTTGTTCTGGCGCATGCCGGAGCCGCCCCGCGCGCCCGTTTCCTTCAGGGTGATGTTGAGGTCCGCTCGCGAAGCCTGCAGCGCGGGAACCAGCCCGAACAGGATGCCGGTGACCAGCGACAGCAGCAGGGTGAATCCCATCACGGTCCAATCCAGCGCCACCGCGGAGCCGTCCGGACCGATACGCGGAATGTTACCCGGGTTCACGGCCAACAGCGCGCGCACTCCCAGCGCGCCGATCGCCAGCCCCAGCAAGCCCCCGGCCGTCGAGAGCAGCACGCTTTCGGTCAACAGTTGGCGGACGATCCGGCCGCGGCCGGCGCCAATGGCAGAGCGGATGGCGATCTCGCGCGCGCGGCCGGTGGCGCGCGCCAGCAGCAGGCTGGCCACGTTGGCGCAGGCGATCAACAGCACGCAGCCGACCGCGCCCAGCAGCACGAAGAGCGCGGTCCTCACGTTGCGGACCAGAAGTTCCTGCATGAGCTCCGCCGAGAAGCTCATTTTGGGATCCATGCTGCCTGGGTACCGGCGCTTGAACTCCTCACCGGCCAGATTGAGCGCGGCTTTGGCGGAGCTTAGCGAAACGCCCGGCTTCAGGCGCGCGGAGGCTTGAAAATAGTGGCCTTGGTTGGTGCTCTCCGGATCGGCCTGGAACGGGAGATACACGTCCGGTAGCGGATCGAAGGTGAAGCCGGAGGCGAGCACGCCGACCACGGTGTAGGACTCGCCGCCTAGCGTCAAAGCCTTGCCCACGATGCCGGGGTCGGAGCCGAACCGGCGCTGCCAGAGGCCGTTCGAGAGCACTATGACGTTGCCGCCGCGGGGGCGGTCTTCCGCTGCCGTGAACGTGCGCCCGATGGCGGCCTGCGCGCCGAACAGACGGAAGAATTCATACGAAACGTGGATGCCCTTAAGCTGCTCCGGGCGGTCGCCGCCGGCCAGATTGAGGCCCGGCCCGCCGGGATCGTAGGCGCTGACGTCTTCGAGCACCTGGGTTTGCCGCCGCCAGGCGTTGTACTTCGGCAGCGAGGCCCCCGGAAAACCGCCCTGGGGCATTTTGGTCATCAGGGTGACGATGCGGTCCGGTTGGGGGAAGGCTAGAGGCTTGAGCAGAACTGTATTGACCACCGAGAAGATAGCCGTGTTCGCGCCAATACCCAGCGCCAGCGCGGCGATCGCGGTCGCCGTAAAACCGGGACTCTGCCGCAGCAAGCGGAAGGCATGCTTCAGGTCCATCCAGAAGGTTTCCATGAGAAGATTAGACGCCGTAGCCCGCCTTATGTGCCGCCTTTCATCCTGTGCTTTAATGCTCCATATGCGCTCACCAATTCGCCTCGTGGCCGCCTTGGCCGTCGTCGTACTAGCCGCTTCCGCAGGCGCTGCCAAACGTCCCATCACCGAGACCGATCTGTACGCCTTCCGCTGGATCGCCTCGCCCCAGATCTCGCCGGACGGCGCGAAGATCGCCTACGCGCTCGTTACCGTCAATGCCAAGCACGACAACTACGAAATGTCGCTGTGGATCATCCCCGCCCGCGGCGGCGCCGCGCGCCAGCTCACCTCCGGCCCGCGCGACTCCGGTGCGCGCTGGTCGCCGGACGGCCGCACGCTCGCCTTCCTCCGCGCACCCGAGCCAAAGGACAAGGACGGCAAGCCCCAGCCGGCGCAAATCTATCTACTCTCGATGGAAGGCGGCGAGGCGCGCCCGCTCACCGATATTCCGAAGGGCGCGAGCGGCTTGGCATGGGCGCCCGGCGGCCAGGCGATAGCTTTCCTCTCCACCACGCTGCCCAAAGACTTCGACAGGAAGAAGGATGAGAAAGACGATCCCGAGAGCGACGTTCGCGTGATCGTTAAGGCAGCTTACCGCATGAACGGCGAAGGATACTATGAGCCGGACCGCCCCAGTCACATCTGGACCGTACCCGTACCCGCAACACTCGCCGGCGCGCAGAAGGCCACCGCAGTCACCACCGGCGACTTCAGCGAATCCGACATCGCCTGGTCGCACGATGGTTCGAAGATCTACTTCACGTCGAACCGCGTGCGCGAGCCTTATTACGAGCCGCCGCACGACGAGATCTATGCCGTCAACGCGGCGGGCGGGGATATCGCCAAGGTCGCCGGGATCGATGGCCCTATCCACGCCATCTCGCTCAGCCCCGACGGCAGCCACATCGCCTTCGTCGGTTCCCTCAATCGCGGCGATGGCTTGCCGCAGCGCTCCTACAGCCAGCCGGATCTCTTCATCGCCTCCACCCAGCGCGGCGCAACTCCCCGAAATCTGACCGCCGCTTATGACTTCGATATTGGCGGCGGCGTGGGCGGCGACCAGGCTCCGCCGCGCGGCTCGGGTCCGTCGATGCCCTATTGGAGCGCGGACGGCCGCAGCATCTTCGTCGATTCCGCCGCAGAGGGCCGCGCCAATCTTCAGCGCCTCGACGCCGAAACCGGCAAAGTGGAACCGCTCACCAAGGGCGATCAGAACGTCGTCTCCTATAGCGCCACGCCGGATGGATCGAAGGCCGCGGTGCTGGTTTCGACGCCCACCAATATCGGCGACCTGTACCTGCTCGACGGCGTGTCCGGCCGCCTCGATCGCCTCACCCACATCAACGACGAATTGTTCGCCAAGCTCAACCTGACCGAGCCGGAAACGATCTGGTACAAAAGCTTCGATGGCCGTCGCATCCAGGCCTGGGTGCAGCGTCCGCCCGACTTCGCGCCCGGCAAGAAGTACCCTCTGATTCTCGATATCCACGGCGGCCCGCACTCCGCCTATGGCTACACCTTCGACCACGAATTCCAGTGGATGGCCGCCAAGGGCTACATCGTGCTCTATCCCAATCCGCGCGGCAGCACCAGCTACGGCCAGGAGTTCGGCAATCTCATCCAGTACGCTTATCCGGGCGACGACTTCAAAGACCTGATGGCGGGCGTCGACGAACTCGTCGCGCGCGGTTGGGTGGACCCCGAGAAGCTGGGTGTCACAGGCGGCAGCGGCGGCGGCGTCTTAACCAACTGGACCATCGGCCACACCACCCGCTTCAAGGCCGCCGTGTCCCAGCGATCCATCGCCGACTGGCGCGACTTCTGGTACACGGCCGACTTCACCCTGTTCACCCCGTTCTGGTTCCGCGGCGCGCCCTGGGAGCAGGAGGCGGATTTCAAGGCACGGTCGCCCATCACCTACGTGGACAAGATCGTCACGCCGCTGATGCTGATCGAAGGCGAGTCCGATTTCCGCACTCCGCCAGGCGCGGGCGGCGAGCAGATGTTTCGCGCGTTGAAATACCTGAAGAAGCCGGTGGTGATGGTGCGTTTCCCCGGCGAGACGCACGAGCTGTCGCGTTCCGGCAAGCCCGTCCATCGCATCGAGCGCTTGCAGCACATCGTCGCCTGGTTCGACAAATACCTGGAGGGCCAGGAAATCCACACCTACGACATAAATTAGCCGCTTGACCTAACCAGATCGCATTTGGCATAGTCTAACTATGTCAGAGATGTGGCGACGATTGCGGTACCTCATTAACCGGAAACAGTACGAGCAGGATTTGGCCGAGGAGATGCGCCTCCATCGGGACCTGGTAGGACAGGCCTCCGGCCGGTCCTTCGGCAACGTGACCCAACTCCAGGAAGCCAGCCGCGCGGTCTGGATCTGGCCGTTCCTCGAAACCCTCGCTCAGGACGCGCGCTACGCCCTGCGCACGCTGCGCTCCAATCCCGGCTTCGCCGCGACCGCGGTTCTCTCCCTGGCGCTGGGCATTGGCGCAAACACCGCCATATTCAGCATCCTCAACGCGGTGATGCTGCGTTCGCTGCCGGTGGAAGATCCGCAGCGGCTCGTGCAGTTGGACTGTCCGCAAGCTGGCGACTATTTCACCAACCCGATCTGGGAGCAGGTGCGCGATCATCAACAGTCCTTCTCGGGAGCCTTGGCCTTCAACACGGACCGCTTCGACCTGGCCGCGGGCGGCGAGAGCCATTTCGCGGAAGGGGTGTGGGTCAGCGGCGATTTCTTCCGCGTCCTCGGCGTGCCCGCCATGCGCGGCCGCGTGTTTACCGCCGATGACGATCTCCACGGCGGTGGGCATGCCGGTCCCGTGGCGGTGATCAGCCACGGCTTCTGGAAGCGGCATTTCGCAAGCGATCCCGACATCGTCGGCAAGACTATCCGGCTGAACCGGCACCCGTTCACGATTATCGGCGTGACGCCGCCATGGTTCACAGGCCTCGATGTGGATACGCGCTTCGACGTCGCCATCCCGATTGGGTGCGAGCCGATCCTGCATACCGACCACAGCGCGTTGGCCGCGCGAAGCTGGTGGTGGCTGCGCATTCTGGGGCGCCTCACGCCGGGCGAGACACCGCAGCAGGCGGAAGCCAGGATGAAGGCGTTGGCGCCGGAACTCAATCGCGCCACGCTTCCCACGAATTGGGACGCGGACGGCCAGCGCCAATACCTGCAGCGATCGTTCGCTCTGCGTCGCGCCGCCACTGGGTTCTCCGACACAGGCCACCAGTACCGCACGGCGCTCTTCACCCTGATGGCGGTTGTCGGCCTGGTGCTCCTCATCGCCTGCGCCAACATCGCCAACCTGCTGCTGGCCCGCGCGGCTGCTCGCCAGCGGGAGATCTCCATCCGCATGGCCATCGGCGCGGCGCGCCGCCGCGTCATGCGCCAACTCATGTCGGAAAGCCTGCTGCTCTCCGTCTTAGGCGCGGTGGGAGGCTTGCTCTTTGCGGTCTGGGGAAGCCGCCTGCTGGTCCGTTTTCTGTCGAAGACCGGAAGTGAGCTCCAACTCGACACCGCGCCGGATCTGCGCGTGCTCGCCTTTACCATGGGCGCGGCCGTTCTGACGGGACTGCTCTTTGGATTGGCGCCGGCCCTGCGCGCCACCAGCGTATCGCCCAACAACATCCTGAAGGAGCATGCTCGCGGCATGGTTGCGGGCCGCTTCGGTCTGGGCCGGGCGCTGGTCACCGGCCAGGTCGCGCTGTCGCTGATGCTGCTGGTAGGCGCCGGCCTGTTCCTGGGCACGTTCCGCAATCTGTTGAGTACGGACCTGGGCTTCAGCCGCCACAATGTTCTTCTGGTCCGGGCGGCCATGATGCAGACCAACGTTCCCATAGTGCAGCGCCCGCGCGTGTACCGCGAGATTGTGGAGAGTTTGCGCGCCATCCCCGGCGTGGCATCGGCTTCCAGTTCCATGTTGACGCCCATTAGCGGCGATGTCTGGAATAACGCGGTTTCGCCAGAGGGCTATTCGCCGAAGGGGAAAGACGACACCCTGGTGTACTTCAACCGTGTTTCGCCCGGATACTTCGCGACCATGCGCACGCCCTTGTTGATCGGCCGCGATTTCTCCGAACACGACGATGCCGGCGCGCCCAAGGTGATGGTGATCGGCGAGTCGGCGGCCCGCCGGTTCTTCGGGAAGGCCAATCCCATCGGCAAGACCATACGGGCGGAATCACCCGGTCAACCCGGCAAGCAGGACGTCTACCAAGTGATTGGCGTGGTCAAAGATATCAAATACGAGGCCGTCAACGAAGATCCGCTCCTGTCGGCGTTTGTCCCCTGCGCGCAGGACCCGGAGCCGTGGGCCGAAGTCACCTTCGAGGTTCGTTCCGAGCGCCCGGTCGAATCGTTCATTCCGGCGGTTCGCGCCGCCATCGGCGAAGTGGATCGAGGCATTTCGCTCGAGTTTCGCAACTTCGAAACGCAGGTGAACGACTCGCTGCTGCAACCACGGATGGTGGCTCTGCTCTCGGCGTTCTTCGGCGGCCTGGCCCTGCTGTTGGCCATGATCGGGCTGTACGGGGTGACCGCATACGGAGTGGCGCGGCGTCAGGCCGAGATCGGTATCCGCATGGCGCTCGGCGCGCAGCCGGGATCGGTTGTCTGGCTGGTGCTGCGCGAAGTAGCCGCGATGCTGGCCATCGGCACAGTGCTGGGCTTGGGCGCGTCGCTGGCCGCCGGACGGCTGGTCGCTAGCCTGCTTTATGGCGTGAAGCCGTACGATGCGGCGCCGCTGGCCATCGCGGCGGTGGTGTTGGGAATCGCGACCGGAATCGCTGCTTATCTGCCGGCGCATCGCGCCGCGCGCCTCGATCCCATGGCAGCGCTGCGCGAGGAGTGATCGCTTTTGTGGGGTAGACCATCGCCTTTCGTGGTCTGCCGCGTTCTTGGAGGGACGGCAGACGACATAAACCGATCGTCTGCCCCACCATTATATCGCACGCCTCCGCCTTCTCTCGGTCAGCATCAGCAGTGCATACAGCGCCGCGAACAGCGCCACCGCGCCGCCCACCAGATGCCCGGTGTGCGCGCGCAAGTATGGCCCCGATCCCTCGCCGAGCACCACCCCCAGGTACGCTTCGCCGCCATAGCGGATCGCCCGGCCGAGCAGGATCACCAGCACAAATGTGCGCAGCGGCGTGCCGATCGCCGCGGCCGAGATGACGAACACCTTCAACGGAAGCGGAACGGGCAGCATGCACGGGATGAAGATGGTCAGCAAGCCATAGCGCTCGAACCATTTGCGGAAGCGCTGCTTGTCTCCCGGCTGCGCATCCTTTACGAAGCGCCGCGCGCCGGTCCGTGCGGCCACGAAAAGCACCACGTTTCCGATCAGCGATCCGAGCACCCCCATGGATGCCGCGAGCAGCGCGCGCGATGGCGCTTTGGCGGCCACCAGGATCACCAGCGCGTCCATGCCCGAAGCCACCGGAATGCCGGCCGAATCGATGAATGCCAACACCAGGATGCCCAGGGGTCCATACGCGATGAGAGCGGCGGTCAGCTTGGCCAGCATGGGTCGGCGGGTCAGTTGTGTCAGCGGTCCAGGAGGACCGTATAACCCTCCCGCCGAAAGTGATGGTCGAAGGTAAGGACCTTGGCAATGTCCATTGCCCGCATCGTGCGCATGGAGATACAGTCGGTGAGGTTGTATCCTTTGTCGAGCCGCTCTTCAAGCAGAGCCAGACCGGACAGGAACGATTCGTGGGATTGCGGAACGACTGCGACCGTCTCCGACTCCAGGATCTTTCCGACCATGGCTGCGGCGGCGCCACGTACTGCCGTCGAAAACTTCGCAACTGCGGCCAGGACTTCCACCAGAACGTCCGCGGTGGTCACCAGCTCGGCATCGCCGAGTCTGGCCAGGGCCTCCAGCGCGGCATGCCTGGATGAATCCGAGGGACACGCCATCGCGAGCCATAGCGGCGAGTCGACGAATATTCTCACTTCTTTGGGCCTGGATAAAGGTAGTCGTCCAAATTCACCGCGAGATCCGCCGGCAACTCGTTCCAGTCTTCATTCGGAACCGCAGCCGCGATCCGCTTCAGCTCCCGAAAAATCGGAAACTTCGAAAAGACGAGTTCTTCGATCCCCCCGTCCGAGCCGTGCTGGGCACCGTGGTCCATCTCAGTTCTCCGCCTGGAATTGAGTATAACAGGGCCGGGTACAAAGGAAAGCGGACACCGGCGCGTCAGATGATATCGGCGAACGACCGGCGCAGCTTGTAGAACCAGGCGTGTCCCAGGATGAAGACGGCCGCTGCGGCGATCCACAGCTTCCACAGCGAGGCCCACACGGGCGCCTGGCCTTCCAGAAAGATGGCGCGATAGCCGCGCACCAGCACGAACATGGGGTTCTTCGCCAGCAGCGGCAGCGCGGCCGCGGGCAACGACGCCTCCGGATAGCAGATGGGGGTCAGGAAAAACCAGAGCGTCAGCAGGAAGCCGATGACCTGTCCCAGGTCGCGCACGAATACACCGAGCGCCCCCAGGAACCAGCAGACGCCCGCGGTGAAGAGCACCTGCGGCACGATCAACGCGGGCAGCCAAACGACCGAAGCCGGCACTTTCCCGTGCGCCAGAAACACGCCGATGGTGAAGAGCAGCAGCGCGAAAGTCTCGGTGACCAGACCCGATACCACCAGGTTGATAGGCAGCGTTTCCACCGCGAAGACCAGCTTCTTGATGAAGTTGCGGTGTTCCAGCATGACGGTGGGGGCGCGTCCGGCCGCCTCGCTGAAGGCCAGCCATGGCAGCATTCCCGCGAGGAAATAGAGAGCAAAGCTGGTTCGGCTGGGGTCCGGACCGATGCGCGTCCGCAGCACCACGCCGAAGACGAAGAAGTAGGTCAGCATCAGCAGCAGCGGGTTCAGAATGGTCCAGAACACGCCGCCAAAGGAACCGCGGTAGCGGCCCAGAATATCGCGGCGCACCATGGTGCGGATCAGGCTGCGGTTGCGCGCGATGGTCGAGACCGGCAGGGTGAAAGCCCGGCCCACGGCGCGCACCAGGTTTTCGCGGCGAATGGTGCCGAGCGTCACGACACGCACGCGCTCCAGCCGCGCATGCCCGTCTTCCACAATCGCTTCCACGCGCAAAAACGGCCAGCCCAGAGTGTAGAACCAGCAGACGTCTTCGCGCATAGGCGAGATGAAAACGTCGTAGCGGCCGGGTTCGGGCGGCAACGCGAAGCGCAGCTCCACCGGCACGGAACTGCCTGGCGCGACATCCCCTGGCAGAGCCTGGCGTTCGCCATCCACGACCAATGTTCCGGTTTCGGAGTCGTAGATATGGAAGCCGGCGGCGAATCCTTCGTCCGGACGCCAGGAATCGCGGGACGTGTTCCGCAGGTTGAAGCGCGCTTCCACTTGCAAGTCGCCGGAGAGTCGAACGTCGGTATCGTCGTAAGCGGCGTTCATGCGTACGGCGTTCATGCGTACAACCAGTCCGGATAGCGCTCGCGGACCGCGCCGGTCTTGCGGCCCACCGCGTAGATATCGTCGCCGCGCAAGTCCTTCGGCAGGTCGAAGCGTTCGAGCAGATTCAGCACCCAGCCTTCCTCCGGGCGCGGAGTCTGGCGGAACGGTCCGGTCTCCAGCAGTGTGACCGTGAAACCGGAGTTCAGCAAGAGCCGCTCAATCTCTTTCGGAGCGTACTCGCGGTTGTGCCGCGCTTCCACTTCGCCATCGGCGCGCGGCCGGATGTAGGCCGTAAAGACGCCTGGATGATAGCCTTCCAGAATGGCGGCTATGCCGCGCAGGCTCCCGATGTTCGGCGTGGTCAGCACCAGGTGTCCGCCGGGCTTCACGATGCGATTGATCTCGCTCATCAGGTGCATCGGATCTTCCGTCAGATGCTCGATCAACTCACAGCAGAGCACGGTCGCAAAGTGCCCGTCCGGGTAGGGAAACGGATCTTTCTCGGCGTTGAACAGATCGATCTCGCAGTCGAACGATTCGCCTTCGGTCGATGTCGCGCTACGCCGGTCGATCTTGCCCGCGGGTCCATAGTAGCAGCCGCGCACGCAACCGTAGCCGAGCTTGGAGCGCAGCGCCGGGGTGATCTGCAGGTACGCACCCATTTCCAGGATGCGGTCTTCGGCGCCGCCCGGAGGCGTGATTTCCAGCGTCTTGACCAGCCGCGTCAGATGCGTGTCCACATACCCGAGGGCTTCCGTGTTGGCTGCCCAACTCGCGACGTACGCGGGGGCGATGGGGGCTGGGGGCTGATCGCCCGTGGCTGGGGGCTGATCGCCCGTGGCTGGGGGCTGATCGCCCGTGGCTGGGGGCTGATCGCCCGTGGCTAGTGGTTGGTGGCTGGTGGCTGGTGGTTGTGTTTTGCACTGGCTTCCTTCGACGACCGACCTTAAGAACGAAGCATACAGGCCCGCCACCCGATCCCAGTTGCATTCTTCTTTCACGTAACGCGCGGCGCGGTCGCCCAGCGCGCGGGCTACGTCCGGGCGCGAAGCCAGCAGGTTGAGATACTCGAAGATGAGGTCTTCTTCGCCCGCGCCCACAGGCACTTTGAGGCATACGTCATCGGGAAGTTCCTGAAATGCGCCGACCCCGGAAACCAGCACGGCCTTGCCCAATCCGAACGCGCGGAGCAGGCTGCCGGAACTTTCGCCTACGGTCGGATAGCGCAGATTCAGCACGATATCGCAGGCGGCCATGTAGCCGGTGAAGTCTTGGATGGGTGTGAATCCCATCACGCGCACCGCCGCCGAGAGCCCCAAGGTGTGAATCAGCGACTGCAGCGGAAACTCCGGGTGCGGCTCGCCCACCAGGATCATTTTGGCGGCGGGCACTACACGAAGCAGCCGCCGAAACGCGCGCAACGATTCGGCGATGCGTTTATAGGGCTTCAGAAAGCCGAAGACGCCGATAAGGGGCGTGGTTTCGTCCAGCCCCAAACGATAGCGCCACGCGTTGCGATCGGCCTGGGGAATCCAAGCGCCATGCGGAATACGCGCGATGGGTCCGCCGAAACCGGCCGCGTGCATTTCGTCCACCATGAACTGGCTGTGAACGACCACGGCGCGGGCCGATTCGAGCACGCGGCGAAGCATGCGCACGCCTTCGTAATCGGGTCCCACCTCGAGCGCTCGCACGCGGCGAGCATGGGCCAGCGCTGGCGGGCCGCCCTCGTATTCGCACGCGCGGAGGTAAGCATCCCAATCGTTGCGCCGGATGGTGAGCTCCGCAATCAGGTGATGCAGGTTGGATTCATGCATCACCACCACGCCGGGATGGCGCAGCGCGGCTTCGTAAACGAAACTGTGGTGCGGGTTGTTCCCCAGGTGATAAAGCGCGATATCGAAGCGGGACGGATCGAAGGGCCGGTCCGCATCCGCGAAGACCTCCAGATCCACCAGGGGCTTCAGATGTTCGACCAGGGTTTCGGAATAGTCGGCGATGCCGCTGCGGCAGGGCGGCAGCGGGGAAAAGAACGCCACGCGCATTCAGCGCACAAGCTCCATCGACAACGTGCCGACTGGGAGCGGCGCCTTGATGATTAAGGGCGTACGGGCCGGGTCGCGTTCGAAAAAGATCTCGAGCTTGGAGTCGGAGGCGGGACCCTTCAGGTAGAGTATGACGTGGTCGGCCTGCCGGCGCTTGCCTGACACGGTCACATCCTGCACGCCGGCGAATTCCATGCGCACGGAGTAAGATGCGCCGAACAACACATCCTCCCGCTGAGGAACGCCATGGCCCAGCCCCAGTTCGCGGCGCGCATAGAAGACGTAGTCCAGGCCGTCGTGCGCGCAGTTATTGATCTCGATGTCGGTATGGCCGCCGCCCTCCACCAAGGTGGTGCGTGTGGCGCTGCCTTCCTTATAATCGAAAACGGTCTTCTCGTGGGTATGGCGCTGGCCGTGCGTGGTTTCCTTTTCCAATTGCAGCGAGCAAAAGTCGGCGTTGGCTCGGGAACGGTAGTGGTCCGAGATGGCAAATCCGGGCACGGAGGCGTCGAGGGAGAAATCGAACGTCCAGCCGTTGTCGCTTTTGCCGGCCCGCAGATGGGCCTCGCCGAGACTCGCGCCGCCCGGCCATGTCAACGAGTAATTGAGGGATTCGCCGGTGTTCGGAAAGCCGGTTGCTTTGGCCGGTGCGGAGTCCTTTGGGGGAGTGGTTTCCTTGGCTTTTTCAGCAGCCCCGGCGGTCTGCGCGGACTTAGCGTCCGTCGGCGGATCCGCCGGTTTCTGCCAGGGCCTCGCCGATGCCGCCAGCAGCAGCAATCCCAGCGACACCCGCGTAGCGGCAATCCGCAAACGGGCGGCGGAAGAGGCGGCCTGAGAGGCCGCCGCAGGCCGAGGGCCTGCCCCACGAAAAATCGGCGCCAGACTGCGAAGATTCTGAGCAACTGTAATACAATTCTTGCTCATCGGTGTACGAGTTCCTTGGTCCGCGCGCGCTGGCGTTCGGCAACGTCGCGGTACACTTCCAGCGTCCGTTGCGCGGCAGTGCGCCAACTGAAACGCGATGCCCTCTGCAACCCCAGACGTTCCATGCGCGCCCGCAGTTCCCCATCGCGCAGCAGGTCCGCCATGGCGCGCACCATCTCGCTCGAAGAATAAGGATCGAACATGATGGCCGCGCTGTCGGCCACTTCGGGGATGGAGGAGGTGCCGGAGCAGGCCACCGCGCGGCCACAGGCCATGGCTTCCAGAACGGGTAAGCCGAAGCCTTCGTAGAAGGACGGAAAGACAAACAGGTCGCAGGCGTTATACAGATGCAACAAATCTTCGTCGGAAACGTAGCCCGCGAACTGGATGCGATCCGCCACGCCCGATTGGCGGGCAGCCTCCCGAACTTTCGGGCTGAACCAGGTGTCTTTGCCGGCCAAAATCAAGTGATGCGTCAACTGGGGATAAGCGCGGACTAGTTCAGCGAATGCGGCGATCAGTCCGATGTGGTTCTTACGCGGCTGCAGGTCGCCGACCGAAAGGATGAAAGGTCTCGCGATTTGGAAACTGGTCGCCACGGCGGCCGTGGCGCTCTCCCGCGAAATGGGGCGCAAGCCGCTTGCCGCGGCATTGGGCACCACCACTATTTTGCGCGCGCAGGACTCGCCATAAGCTGCGACGATGGAATCCCTGGAGAAGTCGCTCACCGTCAGAATGCGCGTGGCGGAGCGAATGGTGCGCGCCACGCTCCAGCGCAGTTGTAACGCGCGGAGCTTGGGGAAATATTCGGGATGCACCAGGAAGCTGACGTCGTGTACGCTGACCACTACCGGCACGGAGCAGCCCAGCGGGGCGGTGTATTGCACGTGCAATAAGTCGGGACGATCCTGGCGGAGCTTCATAGCCAGTTCGATCCCCAGCCGAACGAACGGGTTCGGGGAGACTTGCCGGGCTTGAAACCGCTCGGCTGTCCACTGGCGGGCATCGGCGGCGGAAAAGTACGTGATGAAGTCCGATTCGTGATCCAGCGCCGCGAAGCTCCTCAGCAGGCTGCGGACATACACTTCGTTTCCGGTAAGATGGCGGCCGATGGCGTGAGCATCAATCGCGAAGCGCATCAGATCCTTCCATGGTAGCAGGATATAGGAATTGCAAGCACTTCCAGGCGGCTTCCCAGGTGAATTCACACTCAAACAGGTACCGTCCCGCACGTCCGATACGGTCCCGCAGCGCCGGATCGGCGAGCAAGCTGGACACCGCGTCGCGGAAGGCAGGTGCGTCGTCCGCCAGCAATAAGTGCTCGCCCGCCCGCGCTGGAAGGCCTTCCGCGCCCAACGGCGTGGAGACGACCGGCACTCCCGCGGCCCACGCCTCGACGATTTTGACGCGGGTACCACTGCCGGCCAGGACCGGTACTATAGCGACCTTGGCGCGCGCCAGTTCCAAAACCGCGTCCGCGACCGGGCCGGAGAGTTCAATGCGGGGATCGCCGCTGGCGATTTTTGCAACAGCGTGCGGGTTCTTGCCGATCAGCCGCCACACCAATCCCGGCCAGCGCTCTCGCAGTTGCGGCCAAATCTCATTCCGGAAGTAGCGCACCGCCGAGATATTCGGATGGTACTCGAGATTGCCGGAGAAAACGATCACATTTTCCTCGTTCTCCTTGCGACGGGGCGGCGCCGGCGCCAACGGTATCGAATTCGGGTAAACCAGGACATGCGAGCTGGGCGAAATGGTGCGCAATAGTACTCGATCCGGCTCGGAAGCCGCCAACAAATAGGTGAATCGAGGCAGCCATTCCTCTTCCAAATTACGGGAAATTCTTTGAAACGCCCGGTGCGCCAAGGCTGGCGCGCCTCTTTCGGCCTGCGCGCAGCGGGCATGCCACACCGATTCGATGTTGTGCAGATCGAGTATAGTGGCGTCGCTTACGGCCGCGGCTTGCTCCCAATAGGGCGCACACCAGAAGTGCTCGATGACCGCGATTTCGTAGCGTTGGCCGCGCGTGGCCGCGGCGATTTGTGCGCCAAAGCCGGCGAACCGGTCCATGAGTGGAGGCACGCGCCGCGCCAGGCGGGCGGCATTACGCGCGGCGCGGGCGAGCGTATGGCGCGCGTGTGGCGGCAGTTCCACAACGTGCAGGCGGCGCACCAGGCCGGGGGGCAGATGCGGGCGGGGGTCCGCGGCGCGCGGATCGCGGAATACGATCATATCCACCGCAAAACGGCGGGCCAGGAAGTTGAGCAGCGAGGCGCTGCGCATCGCGCCTCCGCCCGCCAGCGGGTAAGGGGCTTCGGCGGAGATGAATAAGGCGCTATGCATGTGGCCGTCACGTTTAGCTTACTTCAGCTTCTTGGTCAGTTCGCAAAACGTTGGCTGGCGCGGGCCTTGGCGGTCCGCCGCAGAGAGCGGCAAGCCGCAACCAAAGAGGCGGCCTGAGAGGCCGCCGCAGGCCGGGGGCCTGCCCCACGAAAAATCGGCGCCAGACTGCGTTTCGAGAACACATTGGGCATCATGACCACGTAGCCCTCGGCGGCCAGCCTGTGTCGGTCAAGTGCAGGACGCCCGGCCATTGGCGCTCTCCTTCCGGCCGGTAAACGAATGCATCGGCGGTCCCGCCGGGCATCGGAATCTCGATTTCTTCGTGGATCATTTTCTTCTCGCGAGGGCTGGCGGGACTGAAGTCCCGCGCGGACTAAAGTCCGCCCTCCATTACTTGACCATGAGGGGCTTGACGCCTTGCTGTTCGACGGCGCGTTCGAGCGCGGGCAGATCGCTCTGCTGAATGTCCGACCAGCGCTTCATATACTGTTCCACTTCGGCCTTCACCTTCGCGAACTGCTGCAAGGCCGCCTCAGTGGGCGTGGAATCGGACTCGCTATCTACAATCAGAGCCAACGACGCCAGGCTGCCATCCACACCCAAACCGTAATTGAGGGAGTCCTCGTTGGCCTTGATCTTGAGATTCAGCAGCCGGTCCTGCAATGCGCCGAGCTTCTCGTCGAGCGCCTGCACTTCGGCCAGCTTCACCCTCTTGCGCAGATCCTGAAGCTGGGCGCGCAGATCGACAATCTGGTTGGCTGCCGTGTACACGCGTGTGAGCTCGCCGCGGATCTCGATCAGCGTCGCGAATTGTTTCTCCAGGTCCGCCTGCGAGGCTTTCACGCGCGGATCGAGCTTCAATTCCAGCGGCGCGGTGAGCGCCTTGTCGTCCACCGTGAGTTTCACCTGGTATTTCCCTGGCAGCGCGATGGGACCCTTGGAGCCGCCCTCGTACTCGAACAGGTAATAGTCCTTCACGCGCGGCGCGGCTTGGTAACGCAAATCCCAGACGAAGCGGTTCATGCCTGGCTTGATTTCGAGCTGGTTCTTGGGCTTCTCGTCGTCCGGATCGAGTGGCTCCTCCAGTGGCTCCGGCTCGGTCGACGAATACCGGCGCACGAGCTTGCCGGCGGCGTCGAGAATCTCCAGGCTGGCGGATTTGGGCTTCTCCTTCACATCGAAATAAATGACCGCTCCGGGCGGCGGGTTCTGGCCGGAGGTAGGCGCTTCCTTTGGCGCGGGCGCCGCGTGGACGCGCCAGGCCGGCGCCGGATCGTACAACCACACGGCGGCTTTGCGCGACGCGTCGCTCGATTGCCGGAGCGGCGAAATATCGTCCAGAATCCAGAACGAGCGCCCGTGCGTGGCTAGCACCAAGTCGTTGTCGTGGACTAGCAGGTCGTGCACCGGCGTCGTGGGCAGATTCAGTTGCAGCGATTCCCAGTTTGCGCCAGCGTTGTACGAAACAAAAACACCGGTTTCCGTTCCGGCGAACAGCAGGCCCTTGCGCTTGGGATCTTCGCGCACGGCGCGCACGAACGAGCCTTCGGGGATGCCCTGCACCAACAGTTTCCAAGTCTTGCCGTAATCCGTGGTGGCGTAGATGTAAGGCCGTACATCGTCGTTGGCGTGCCGGTCCACCGCGACCCACGCCGTGGCGGGGTCGTGCGGCGAAGCATCGATCTGGCTGATCTTGCTCCACTCCGGCATCTCCTTGGGCGTGACATCCGCCCAATTCTTGCCGCCATCGCGGGTGACGTGCACGAGGCCATCGTCGGCGCCCGCCCAGATCAGGCCGTTGGCGAGCGGCGACTCGGCCACGGCGAAGATGGTGTCGTAATACTCCGTGCCGGTGTCGTCGATGGTGATGGGGCCGCCGGAGGGTTGCTGCTTGCTCTTGTCGTTGCGCGTGAGGTCGCCCGAGATGGCTTCCCAATGGAGACCTCGGTCGGTGGTGCGGAAGAGCCGCTCGCCGCCGTGGTAAAGGACGTTAGGATCGTGCGGGGAAATCAGCAGCGGCGCGGTCCACTGGAAGCGGTGCTCAAGTCCCGCGGCGCCCTTGCCATCGCTCAGGACGGCGGACGCGCCGATGACTTTCGCCTGGCCGGTGCGTTTGTCGAACATGGTCAACAGGCCCTGGTAATCGCCCGCGAAGACGATGTCCGGATCGGGCAAGTAAGGCGCAATGTATCCAGCCTCGCCGCCGCCCACCGGGTACCAGTCCTCACGCTCGATGGCGCCGCCCTGGGAGCCGCGAGTGGCAATGGCCACGCTGGAATTATCCTGCTGCGAACCGTATAGGTAATAGGGAAAACGATTGTCGGCGACGACGTGATAGAACTGCGCGGTGGGTTGATTGTCCTGCCTGGTCCAGTGCGCGCCGCCATCGACTGTGACGGTTGCGCCGCCATCGTCGGTCTGGATCATGCGCCGGGTGTTCTGGGGATCGATCCACAGCCCGTGATTATCGCCGTGCGGAACCTTGATCTTGTTGAAGGTGCGGCCGCCGTCGATGGAGCGGTGAAAATCGACGTTGAGGACGTAGACCGTGTTGGGGTCTTTGGGATCGGCCACCACGTGCATGTAATACCAGGCGCGCTGGGTGAGGCGGTGATCGGGATTGACCAATTCCCACTTGTCGCCGCCATCGTCGGAACGGTACAGCCCGCCGTTGCGCGCTTCGATGAGCGCCCAGACGCGCTCGGAATTGGCGGCCACGGCCACGCCGATTTTGCCATAGGGGCCCTCGGGCAGGCCTTCGCCATCGAGTTTTTTCCACGTGGCGCCGGCATCGCCGGAGCGATACAGGCCGCTGCCCGGTCCACCGCTCGACAGGGTCCAGGGCTGGCGACGCACCTGCCACATGGCGGCGAACAGGATGTGCGAATTGTGCGGATCGAAGGCGACGTCGATACCGCCGGTGTTCTCGTCCACGAAGAGCACCTTCGCCCAGGTCTTGCCGCCGTCGATGGTGCGGAAGATGCCGCGTTCCTGGTTCGGCCCGTAGGGGTGCCCGAGCGCGGCCACGAAGACGGTGTCGGGATCGCGCGGATCGACAATCAGCTTGCCGATGGCGCGCGAATCGCGCAGGCCCACGTTCTTCCAGGTTTTGCCTGCGTCGACCGATTTGTAGACGCCGTCGCCGGTGGCGGCGTTGCCGCGGATGCAGCCTTCGCCGGTGCCCGCGTAGATGACGTTCGGATCGGACGGCGCCACGGCCAGGCTGCCGATAGAGGACGATTTTTCGTGGTCGAAGACCGGCTTCCAGGTAGTCGCACCGTCGGTGGATTTCCAGATGCCGCCGCCGGTCGCGCCGAAGTAGTAAGTGGTGGGGTCGCCCGCGATGCCGGAGGCGGTCAACGAGCGTCCGCCGCGAAATGGGCCGATCGCGCGGTACTGAATGCCCTGCTCTTCCTTCTTCTTGTCTTTATCTTTGTCGTCCGCTCCGGTTTGCGCCAGTAAGACCGCAGCGGCGGCAAGGCAGTGCAGAGCGAGATATCGCATACCAGTCATCAGGACAATGTTACACTGCCGATGGCCGTCGCCGCCGGGCGGCCTGAGAGGCCGCCCCACCCTGCGCGTCACTCACCCCTTCGCTATAATCAACTGTGGCCCAACCCCAACCCACTATGTCACGGGATATTGTCATTCAGTGCCCGGACGGGCAGATCAAGACTGTCCCGCTGCAGGGCGACCGATTTATAGTTGGACGCTCCAGCACCGCCGAATTGTGCTTTCCCGACGATGCCGGCTTGTCGCGGCAGCACATGGTCCTGGAACGCGATGGCGACGACTGGACTGCCCAGGATCTCGGGAGCAAGAACGGCACTCTGGTGAACAACATCCCCTTGCGCGCCAAACTGAAGCTGAAGCCCGGCGACCGCATCACGGCCGGGCATCTGGCGATTGTCTTCGACGATAAGGGCGGCGCCGCGCGGCCCGCGGAGGGCGTGGTAATCTTCGAATCCGGCGAATCCGATCCGCCCAGCACTTCCACGATCTTCACCAGCCTGGAGGGCGCGCTCTCCAGCCAGACGATTGTGGACCGGCCCGGACAGCACGGCGCGAAACAGGTTGAGGCGCTGATTCGCGCGGGACAGGAACTTGCCGGCCGCGGCACTTTGGCCGACCTCTTCCCGCGCATCCTGGATCTGGCCATCGAAGGCGTCGGGGCGCAGCGCGGCGTGGTCATGATTCTGGAAGGCGAGCGCCTGGAGGTGAAGGCCAACAAGGGCGAAGGCTTCCGCATCAGCTCGGCGGTGCGCGACCGGGTTATCAAGGAGAAGGCTTCGGTGCTGGTGCGCGACGCCCAGTTGGACGAGGCCTTTCGCGAACGCATGAGCATCGTCGAGCAGAAAGTCCGCACGATGATGGCCGTGCCACTGCAAACCGAGCAGCGCATCATCGGCCTGATCTATGTGGATTCGCCGAACATGTTTCGCGCTTTCACCAAGGACGACCTGAGCCTGCTCACGGTGATGGCCAACGTGGCGGCCATTCGCATCGAGCATGCGCGCCTGTCGGAAGTGGAAGCGATCGAGCGGCGCATGGCGCGCGACCTGGAGCAGGCCGCCGAGATCCAAAGCAGCTTTCTGCCTAGCAGCGCGCCAGTTGTGGCGGGCGCGGACCTGGCCGGATACAACGCTGCTTGCCGCACGGTGGGCGGCGATTACTACGACTTCTTCACTTATCCGAACGGGCGCGTGGCCATGGTGCTGGGGGACGTTTCCGGCAAGGGGATGCCGGCGTCGCTGATGATGGCGGGCCTGCAGGAGCGCGTGCAGGTGCTGGCGGACGAGCCGCAGAACCTGGCCGCGGTGATGAATCGCCTGAACAAGATCACCTGCAAGAAGTGCCCGAGCAATCGCTTCATTACGTTCTTCTTTTGCGTGCTGGACCCGGGGACGGGCGAACTGGCCTACTGCAATGCGGGGCACAATCCGCCGGTGATCGTGCGCGCGAATGGCGCCGTGGAGTACGTGGATGGAGGCGGTACGGTGCTGGGCATCCTGTCGATTGCGAACTACTCCGAATACCGCGCCAAGCTGGAACCGGGCGACGCGCTGGCCATCTACAGCGACGGCGTGACGGAGGCCACCAACGCCAAAGACGAGGAGTTTGGCGACGAGCGGTTTGCGGAGGTGCTGGCGGCCAACCGGCAGAAGAGCGCGGCCGAGATCGTGGCGGCGGTGACGCAGGCTTTGACGGAGTTTGCGGCGGGGTCGCCGCAGGCCGACGATATCACGCTGGTGGTCGCGCGGCGGGTGTAAGGGGGCGCGCTTTGCGCGCTTTGCGCGCTTTGCTCACTTGGCGCGCTTTGCGCGCTAAGAGCGGGACTGAGAGTCCCGCGCAGGCCGGGGGCCTGCCCCACCAAGAAATGTGCAAGGGCGGAAAACTGTATTTGGCGGTGCTGGCCGCCGCGGGCGTTATTCTCACCTACCAACTGTTCATCCCGCCGGTGGCCGGGATCGCGGATCAGGGCGACTTCGTACGGACGATCGGGCGGTTCGGCTACGGGCCGCAGCATCACGGCAGCCTCGAGTACGTCTACGTGGAGCCGAAGTTCATCCCCGACCCGCACTATCGTTCGCCTTACTGGGAGCAGGCCAACAGCGAGTACCTGTTTGTGGGCGCGGCGCTGGCGCTGAACAAGCTGGTTTCCAAAGATGGCGCTCTGGATATCACCGTCGCGGGATTGGTTCACGCGCTGGCGTTCCTGGCGGCTTTCGCGCGGCTGTTGTGGGTGACGCGGCGCGACCGGGCGCACGCGTTCCTTTGGATCGGCGCGTTGCTGGCGTTGACGGATGCGGGCTACGCCGTCTATTGGAATTCGTTCTACGCCGAGCCGGCTTCCTGCATCTTCTTCCTGCTGTTGCTGGCGGAGGCTGTGGAGATCGCGATAGCCGGCGAAATCAGCCTGGCGGGTATCCTGCGGTGGTCGCTATGGTCGGCGCTGTGGGTATTGGCGAAGCCTCAGAACGCGCCGATCGGGCTGCTGCTGGGATTCTTCACTTTGCGGCTGGGGATGTGGGCGCCGTCGAAGCGCGCCCGGTTGGCGGCGGTGGCGGGCGGGTGCTGCTTGTTCGCGTGCGCGGCGTACAACGTGACCGCGATGCCGGGTTACGGGCGGCAGGCGAATACTTACGGCATGGTTTTTAACGGGATCCTGGCGGATTCGAAGAACCCCGAGGCGGACCTGCGGGCGCTGGGGCTCGATCCACAACTCGCCAAATACGCGGGGACCGGGGCGTGGAGTGCCGGGACCTACTTTCCGCAGATCGCCGCTTCGGGAGTGCTGACGCGCGTGAACACGTTTACCGTTCTGCGTTTCTACGTGCTGCGACCGGCGCGGATGTGGCGGCGCCTGCACGGACTGCTGCCCAAGATCACGTTCCTGCGGTGGTACGGGTATGGAAATTTCGAGCCATCCGCGGGGCTGCCTCCGGCGGCACAGAGCCGTGCGTTCAACCTGTGGGGCGGTTTTCACGAACACGTTTTGCCGTATGTGAACAAGTGGCTGGTGTTCGCACTGGCCGGGTGGCCGCTGCTGGCCGCGTGGAGATGGATTCGCGCCCGGGACATCGCGCAGCGCCGGCGCTTGGAACTGGTCGCGCTTCTGCCGGTGTGCTGCCTGGCGGCATTGTTCACCGCCGTTTATGGCGACGCTTTCGACGTGATCAAGCACATGTACCTTTTCAACCTTCTGCTGGATACTTGCATGATTTATGTGGCGGCGGCGGGGTGGAATCTTGTACAGCCATAGTGCGCCAACCTTCTCCGTAGGCGGCATGCGCTCCCACCACGGCTTGAACGATAGCCCTAGCGTGTTGGCGATGGTCGGGCTCAGCACGCTCCAGCCCTCGCCAGGGGAGGACGCGTCGGCGACTGGCTTGATGCGCGGCAGGGCGTAGAACCGCCTGACCGCCTCCTCGGTGCGGAGGGGCAGCGTGAGCGGCTCGATCAGCATGACGGAGACCTCCTGCACGCCCAGTTGCCGCAAGCGCTGGCCCAACCGCTTTGTATCCTGCCCCCAATCGAGATTCGAGTCCACCAGGATTCCGGCCGGATCGCGCCCAGCGAATTCGTTGAAGTACGACAGGTAGTCGGGATGGCAAATGGCTCCCGCGACGGCGATCCATAACAGCAGCACGATAGCTGCTGCGGGGCCAAGGAATCCGCTCCCTGACGGTCGCGGCTCGGTAGGCGTCAGCAGGCGGTCCAGCCCCACCGCGGCGAGGACCGAAAGGCCGATGTAGACCGGCAGGATGTGCCGAACCCCGATGTCCACGTTGCCAGCCATGGCCGGAAGCAAGATCCCAAGGGAGAATGCCAGAGGCAGGCCGCGCGCGGCTTGCGAGAACTTCCGGCAGCAGGTGTATGTTCCGAGAGCCGTGAGTACCAGAAACGCAATCGGTGTCTTGACGGCCAGAGCCACCGGGAAGTAATACCACCAGCCCTTGAGACTGTAATGGCCTAGCAGGTAGCTGGGGTGGCCTCTCCTGTTGTGGGACAGCGCGACCAGCAGGCCGTCGAAGAACTCAGGGGCGGGCAGGCTAACGTTCCATGCGGGAACCTTGCCGAATGAGAACAGATATCCGGCCCAGACGACCAGCGCGCCCACGAGCACCGCGAGCGCGAAGGACGCTATGCGCGCCCTCAGCATAGGCGCCAGTTTTCGCAGCCCGGGCCGCTCCGCCGCCGAATAGAGCAACAGCGCGAGCGTGGCCGCCGCCGGGAGATAGAGCAAGGCGGTGAACTTGGAGAGGACCGCGAGCGCCGCGGCGGCGCCCAGCAGAGCGCCGAACTTCCAATTGGGCGACTCCGCCCACAGGACCAGCGACAGGAACGCCGCGCCCAGGCAAGCGGCTAAGGCCATGTCCGTACATGCCAGACCCGCGTGGGCCAGGACGGGCGGCAGGAGCGAAAACAGCGCCACGGCGAACGGCGCCACAGTCGGCGGGAAGTGACGCCGACACCAGACATAGACTACCCCGCATGCCAGCCAGAAGAAGGGCAGGATTCCGAGGCGCATTAGGGCCAAGGTGCGATTCGGGCAGGGCGACTGGAGAATCACGTTCCTGCCCTCCGTGTTGTACTCCTCCCCCCCGAGCGGCCGGGCTCCGGCCAGGTAGGGCGGCAGGGCGATGGCGGCCCGCGCCAGCGGCGGCTGCTCGGTCAGGTATCGATAGACGTGCTTGCTTAGGTATTCAAGGCCGCACGCAAAGTGGCCGGGTTCATCGATGGTGAAGCTGAAGACCTGATACGTGGCGGCGATGCGGCCCGACCCGACGGCGATAAAGATGGACGCGACCAGGAGGGGGTGCGCCTCCAACAGCCGCCGGAGCCCGTGGCCTGCGGAGCCGCGGTTCAATCTCATGGAAAGCGCGGGTCCCAATCCAGGCCGCTGCATCGATCTCCATTATCGCAGGTCCCAGACCGAGCAGACGACGACCCGGGGGGCGAGGTTCGACCAGTCCCCGTGGATCCGAGCCGAGTTCAGGTCAGGAGAGCCGACCTTGTCGCCCTGACCCGTTCGAGCGACACCACGCCCGCCACCCGGCAGGCCGACCTCGGAGCGCCCTGGGACGCGCCCCGCACAAGGGGGGGCGGGGGCGATCCGCGCCGATCGGCGATTTTGCAGCCCTATGGACTCGACATGGTGGCCTGGCCCCCCGTGGCCGACGGCGCGCGGGCCGCCCTGGCAACCGGCCGCGCCCGGCTCTCTCCGGAACGCGACCGCAAGACTGCCTCCAGTCTGTCGCGAAGCGTTTCGCTCGCCGAGGCCTAATTGCCGGTATAAACGAAGGTTGATGTCATCGCGACCGTCCCGCTCGATGTGTTCCAGGGGTCCGTGTCTCCATTGGACGAGATGCCGACGACGATGCCGCCAGACGCACTTAGTAACTGTCCCGTGTTAAAGGGAGTATAACTGGAGGGGCAGTTGTAGTTGTCTTGGTAAGTCAAACTGCCCGCTGGAGACACCGACGACCACGTCGTCGTTTTATTCGCCGGGTCGGCTATAATCTGCCAGGCCATGGCCCCGGTGTACGCGTCCGTTACCTGCGCCGCAATCTGGTAGTGGGGACTGCCTGAAGTCCCGGCGTTGTAGGCCCACGCGGTGAAATTGTACCAGTAGTTCCCATGGCTTGGGTTCGGCGGCAGGAGGAAGCCGACCTGGGCGCCGCATCCCGCGACGCTGTTGTGGCCGACCCCGGTGGCTGGGCTTTGCTCGAGGGTGCCCAGAGCGCACCAATCGGCGCCGGTGATAAGCTGGCCGGTCGGGCAATTCGTATATTGCGAGAAATAGAAGGAAACGACCTCGTAATTCCCGCTCATGCCGCCGACAGGCGGACCTACGTCGGGGCTGTAGCTAAAGCCGTATTCCTGGTCACCGCCGAAGCATTTGTTCTGGCTGTAGTATATAGCAGCGGACTCCCCGAACGGGCTGGAGAGGAAGTCACCCGGGACAAACGAAGCGATAACCTTGATTCCCCTAAAAGTTTGCGAAGGCTGATACCAGGAGCCCACTGCTGCGGGCGCCCCGTTTCCCCCGCGCATGACCGGGCCCGATAGGGGGCTCCACGTATACTCCTGCAGGAGTGGGTTCCACCCCACAAACTGATACCAATAAGGCGGCGGGGTCAAATCTGACGTGTTCCAGGTGCATCCGAGCTGGTCGTCCACCTGCGGCGGGTTCGATCCGACAAAGTTGTAGTTGTACGGAGGCTGCGTCCCGTTTAGGTTTGCCTGGCCGTTCCCCGGCCCGTAGTCAAAATATTGTGTCTGCGGTACGACGGTCCAGCTTGGCGGGGCCGGAAATTGCCCGAGCGCTGCCTGCCCGACGAGCAGCAAGCCTGGAATTATCGCCCATGTGATAGATCGTGCTGAGGTGTTTCGTTCACCGATGCGTGACACTGTGGTACCTTTCCGCGTCGCGGGCTGATGTTACCCTATGCGATGCTCTTAGTTGGTTAGTTAGTCAGTTAGTCAGGATTGGCCGAGACAAGGCGAATCGGGAGGTGAGCGACGGAGACGAACGTCGCCCTACATGAGTGATGTTACAAAAAGGCTATTCGGATGTCAAACTCTTATATCGACGCCATGTGATAAACCGCACGTGGAGTTGCGGGCGCACGGCCCGGACAAGTGCGCGTCGAGGATGGACCAAGCGCAACGCCCGGGTCCACTGCTCGTTTCGTCGTCCGGCGGCAAAAAGGCGTGATGTAGTCCTTGAACGCCACGAGGCGCCGCTGACAGAGGTTCGTGGTTTCCGATGGGGAGGCATTCAAGCCCCCGCAAAATGGCCCGCTTAATCGATCATGAGGCTGAGGGCCCGATAGGCTGCGGCGACTGCGGACGGCGGCAATCGCCGTCAGGCTGGGCGCCAGTGCGGGAGAGCGCCATCCAAGAACCTGCCGGCGCCACGGGCAAGATCACTGGGAGTTTGCGGGGCACGTAGTGTCGAGACACCGGTTTCCGGCGATGCGATTGGCCTTGAGCGAGACTCCCGGCGCGGCGGTCACGCAGGTTTGCGCGATGGCGAATCCGGAGATTTCGTTGCCCTGGATGCGGTTGCTCACGGTATCGGCCGGGCGGGCCGCGCCGCTCCCCAGGTAGATGCCGCTGTGCAACAGCGCCGGCTGATCGGGAGCGTAGTTGCAGCGCGGCTGGCGCATGTCGCCGGTGCAGCGATTGCGGTTCAAACCGAGCAGCCGGTTCCCCGACACCATGTGGCGCGATCCGATCAGAAAGATGCCGCCATAGCCCGCGCCGTCGATCAGATTGTTGGCAATGGTGACGTTGACGGGTTGCATGTCGGGATTGGAGTTGCCGAACACGATGCCGTATTGCGCATTGGGATATTCGCCGTACGAGCCGCGGCTGATGCAGGAGTTCTCGCGCACCTCGCCATCGTGGAAGCCATCGAGATCGATGCACTGACCGTCGAGGTCTTCGAAGCGGTTGCCCACATAGGAGGAGCGGTCCACGTTGCCGGCG
>Ga0224555_1000869_pt1 | contig 45712 bp, 37 predicted proteins | sample 714S23034metaG_FD_180687 | JGI IMG/M metagenome (GOLD analysis project Ga0224555, IMG submission 180687) | Peat soil microbial communities from Stordalen Mire, Sweden - 717 S2 30-34 | ecosystem: Environmental > Terrestrial > Soil > Wetlands > Peat | place: Sweden: Norrbotten County, Stordalen...
TTTTATTGGTCGGGGAGAGAGGATTTGAACCTCCGACCCCCTGGTCCCGAACCAGGTGCTCTACCAGGCTGAGCCACTCCCCGAACATGGGTTGAGAGCGTATCGATCGGGCGCGGCCTGGCGCGTTCAATCCCTCGATTACGCTCCTGCAAGTGTAGCAGAATCCGGCCTGTCGCGGCACCCGCTCCAGCCCGCGCAATCGAAACCCATCCATCAACCTCAGCAACACCCGTCCCGGCATCCCAGTTTCAGCCGCCATGAGTTGCGTTCGCTTCCACCTCGGGCTCATCCATCCCGTTCAGCTTGCGAAAGCTGCGATACTTCGCGATCCCTATGCAGATACTGCACGCCATCACTCCCGCGAACACCCAAAGCAGCGGCGTCGACCATTTCGCCAGAGTTCCAGACCATAGCCGGACCACGCGCCGCCCGTAGACTGCGGCCAGCCAGACGATAAGCGAATAGCGCACGCAGCGAGCCGCGCAAAAAACGGCGAGGAAGCGATTGCGGGACACTCCCAGCGCGCCCGACGCGAGAACGAACGGAGACAGCGGAATCGGCGGAGGAAGCACGGCCGGCAAAAAAACAGTCAGGATCGGATGACGCTCGACCCACACCACGATACGGCCAAGCAGGTAAGCCGGCACGAAGCGCTGCAATGCTGTTTCGCCGCCTTTTTTCCCTGCCCGCCATGCCGTGTAACCACCCACGACGCTTCCCGTCACGGCGATCGCCGCCATCGTCACCGGGTCTCCGCCGTGCGCCACCAGCAAAAGCAGCAGAAGATCGGTACTTCCTGGTATCGGTAAAGGAATGGGCGAGGAATCAACCACAGCAACCAGGAAAAGTCCCGGCATTCCCAGTTGCATGAGCCAGTGCGGCATCAGCGAGTGGTGCGCGCGCGGCGCAGGCGGTCGAGCCGCTCCCTGGAGTATTAAGCTCATTCAAATCTAGCCCTGTAGTTGTATCTGAATCATACAACTTCGGGATGCGGTTCTGAGCATGTTCCGCTCCTCGCATTCCCGTTGCATTGCGATCTAAACAAAAATGCGCCGCGGTCTCTTTCAAGACCGCGGCGCTCCCACCATTGCATTACTGCAAGCTTCCCGTCGTTGTATTGCCCGGGTTGCCGATTGCATCGCCCGATACAACCAGTTCCACTCTCCGGTTTTCCTGGCGGCCCGCGGAAGTATCGTTGGAGGTCACCGGCGATGAGTTGCCAAATCCCACTGCGGTCACTCCATTGCTTGATACGCCCTCTTCCACCAGGTAATCGCGAACGGCTCCTGCGCGGTTCTCTGAGAGTTTCTGGTTCATATCGTCGCCACCCACATTGTCGGTGTATCCGCCCACTGCGATGTTGAGCCCTGGGTATGCCATCAGTATTCCCGCAACCTTCGCCAGCTTCTCCCTCGCGCCTGGCTTCAGTGAATATTGACCCGTGTCGAACAGCACATCGGACATGCTCACGATCAGGCCCCGTGCGCTGTCGCGCGTCTCGAGAATCTTGTTCAGTTGTTCTGACAATTGTGCCCGCATGGCCGCTTTATCGCTATCGGCCTGGTGTTCGCTCTGCTGCGCTTGCTGAGCAATCAAACGAGCTTGACCGGCATCGGCCTGGGCCGCCGACACTGCTGCCGCGGATGCCGCCTGGTTGCTGGCCATGTCTGCCTGGGACTTGGCCGCGGCGGCTTGCGCGTTTGCCGCGTCTCGCTCCGCGCGTTCCTTTTCGAGCTTCGCCTCATCGGCTTGTGCCCGCGATTGCGCCTGGGCATCCGCTGCACTCTGGAGTTCCCCTGCCCTGCGCTCCTCGTCTATCTTCTTCACTGCGATCTCTCGCGCATCTTCCGCCGTCTGCACCGTCTCGCGCGACGTGGCTATCAATTCCTTCCTGCTCGAATGCCTGTCCGTGGCGTAGCCGTCGGCGTTTGCCATCAGCCGCGCCGCGTGCTCGTAGCTCTCCGCCGCATACCTGTCGGCGCCCTCTGATTGCGCGATTCGAATCGCATTCCGCGCCTCAAGAAACTCCAACGGCAAATTCGCATCCAGTACCACCGGGTCGAATTTGTATCCCGTTGGAATGTAGCCGCCCCGTTCCATCAGTTCGTACTTTGCGTGCACGGCTTCGCTCGTGCCTCTGGTATCGGCGCCAACAACATTCTCAAGTACCACCACATTGCTCGGCTGCCGGACTGCAAAATACGGCTCCGCGGTGACGATCAGCGCGAACGCTTGAAGATTGGTCGTGGCCGTTAGCTTGCTGCGATCGTTGCCCCCAACCAGCACCTCTCCAAGATTTACGGCGCTCCCGTCGGGAGAAATCGCCCACAGCACGTAGGTGAGATATTCGGTGCCGAAGGTGGTCGGGCTCTGCAGATTTCCAAAGTCCGCTTCCACCTCCATGGTCCCGCGCTTGCTTCGCACCTTCGTTTTTCCCTCCGCTGACGGCATCAAAGTCGTGCCGGCCAGATCTACATCCGTGGCTCCGCCGCGATGCTCATAGTTGATCGCCTCCACCGTGCGGCTGGTCTCGTCTACGGCAAAGACGGCGATCGGGTTGGTTGGAACGACGACAGCCATCTCTTGCGGGCCGGTCTGGGCAATCGCGCTCAAACTGAGGGCACTTCCGATCACGAATAAAAACGAATACTTCATCAAATCTCCTGCCGGCACAAAGATGCCGCATTCCCTTGTTGTCTTACGTTGGCGGGCAGATCCGCGACAGTCTCCGCGGCGCACGGTGTCACTTCCCGACGTGGATCGTCCGAAGGTGGTCGAACAGCCCAAACAGGTTCGCCAGCCACAACACCAGAACAATGACCACCAGGCCATTCAGAATCGATTTGATCTGGCTCTGCATCGGAATAAACCTGTTGATGAGCCACAGCACAAGCCCCACGGCGACAACTGTGATGATGATGGTAGTGAGCGGCATATCCTGTTCTCCAATCCCTTTCTCGGAACCAATACCCGCTCAGGGCATCGTCGAGAAGTTGCGTGCGTTCGCGTTGATGTGCTCTTTCGATTCCTGCATGTTTCCCATGGGCAGTTTGCGCCGTTTTGCAAGAGATCAGCGGCCGTTGCGTCTCGTTCCTGCGTAAAACAGGCAGCTCGGAGATATTGACAATTCGATTGACTCGCTTGGCGCAGGGAGCCGCACGGAAGATGATCATACCGACTCCGCTTCATTCTCATTCTTCCAAGACAATGGTGAATTGGCTGAGCAACAGTGCTCACCCCGGAAAATGCAGATCGCTATATCGAAGCAGTCCCATCCGGCCCGTTCGGTGGGAGGCCCGAAGGGTCATGCGCCCGCATGGAAAAATGAATTGTGACGAAAACAATTGCACGGGAAAACAACACTAGCTCTCTGACCGGCAAGAGATGTGTCTCCGGCAAATAGTAACGCCGGTCTCCAGACCGGAGCCCCCGGAAAGCCCGCTTTTGGCTTGCTGGGGTGGGAGACCGGCTGTCCTGGCGGCGTCCCCGCCGCCAGTAGGCATTCAATCCCAAAGTACATTTCCTCCCGGTCACAGACCTAGCATCCCGATGGCGTCGTAGCCCTCGGATTATGCCAGCCCCCGTCCGCGGCAATCAGCGCGTCCGCCGCTTTCGGTCCCCAGGTGCCGCGCTTGTAAGGACGGACAGCAGGATGGTGCTTGAGCACTCCATCCACTACCTCCCACGCCGCCTCAACCGCATCCTCGCGCGTAAACAAAGCGCCGTCGCCCTTCATCGCGTCGCCCAGGAGCCGCTCGTAAGGCGTTTCTTCTCCCGGCTGCTCGTCTGACAGGAAAAGCTCTCGCTGTTCTCCGATGAATTCCTGACCCGCCAGCTTGACGCGCGCCGCCAGGGCCACCGCTGAATTGGGAGAGAGCCTGAAGCGCAGGTAATTTGACCGCGTATTCGGCTGCACCGCGTCGGCAAACAGCTTCTGCGGCGGCCGCTTCAGCTCCACCAGGATCTCAGTTACCGTATCCGGCAAATATTTTCCGGAACGCAGATACCACGGCACGCCGTCCCAGCGCCATGAATCGATAAACAGCCGCAGCGCGCAATAAGTGTCCACGTCGGAACGCCGCGCCACGTCCGGTTCCTTCCTGTAGCCCGCATACTGCCCACGCACCATGTCGTAAGGAGTCAACGGGCGCATCGCCTTGAAGACCTTGGCCTTCTCATTTTGCACTGCTCCAAAATCCCGCCCCGCCGGCGGCTCCATCGCCAGTAGCGCCACAATCTGGAAAAGATGATTCTGAATCACGTCGCGAAGGCAGCCCGCCGTCTCGTAAAATGCGCCGCGCCCGCCCACCCCGAAATCCTCTGAAAGCGTGATCTGCACGCTGGCCACGTAGTTGCGGTTCCAGATCGGCTCCAGAAACGAATTGGCGAACCGGAAATAAAGAATATTCATGATCGCTTCCTTCCCCAGGAAGTGATCGATCCGGAAAATCGAGTCTTCAGGAAACGCCGCGTGCGCAACCTCGTTCAGCTCCCGCGCCGATGCCAGATCGCGCCCAAACGGCTTTTCGACAATCACTCGCGCATGCTCGGCCAGCTTCGCCGCGCCTAGCCCCTCAATCACTGTCTCGAACAGCGCGGGCGGTATCGCCAGGTAGTGCGCCGGGCGACGCGCCTTCCCCAGCGCCGTCTTGATCGCCGTAAATGTGGTGCTGTCCGCATAATCCCCGCTCACATACTTGAGCAGCGACAATAGATGCTTCATCGCGCGCTGGTCGTCGATTCCGCCCGCATGCCTGATGCTATCCGTAGCCCGCCTGTGCAAACGCTCCAGGCTCCACTTCGGAAAGGCCACTCCGATCACTGGAACGTTGAGCTCGCCCCGCTTCACCATCGCGTACAGCGCCGGGAAGATCATTTTGTGGGCCAGGTCGCCCGTCACACCAAAAACCACCAGCGCATCTGACTTTGAAATAGCCATCAAGCGTCTTCCCTCCGCGTAAGAGCCCACCATAAAACGAGCCCATCGCACCGAAACCAGAATACCGAAACCAGACACCTTACTCAATTCCCCTGCCCCGCTTTGCGTGTGGCTCCTATTGCTCAGACACCCGCCTTCCCTGCGCCTACTTTCGAATATGTAAGGGTAGATCAATGATGGCCTCGGCTTTGGGCCGGGAATTCACGAACGTACTCAACCCCCTTATGCAGGCTGCAGTTGCCGGGTCGTTCTTAACGGCATCAGAGCTTCCCCTGCACACCAGGGAACCGCAGACACCTTAAGGGGGGTCACACATGCGCGGAATTAAAACGCTATTCGGTACCTCAGTATTGCTTGCCGGCTTGGCTCTTGCCCCGGCGGCCCAGGCGCAGGTTGTGATCGACTTCGGCGTCCAACCCGTCTGTTCGTACGGCTATTACGGTTATGCGCCTTACGCCTGCGCGCCCATGGGCTATTACGGGCCGGGCTACTTCTACAATGGCATCTTCCTCGGCATGGGTCCCTGGGGCGGTTGGGGATACAGCCACGGATGGGGTGGCCATCGCTTTGTTGCCGACGGCGGAGGCAGCTTCCACGGCGGACCTGGCCGCGCTTCCTATAACACCAACGGCGGAGCTCGTGCGTCCGGCGGCGGAGCTCGTGCGTCCGGCGGCGGAGTTCGTGCTTCCGGCGGCTCAGCCCGCGGCGGCGCTGCGGTTTCTCGTGGCGGCGGGGCACGTCCCACTGCCGGTCATGCGACCGTTGCGCGTACCAGCGCATCGCATGCGACAGCTTCTCACGCCAGCGCCTCGCACGCAGCTTCTCGCGGCGGCGGCGGTGGTGGATCACGCGGCGGTGGCGGCGGATCACGCGGTGGCGGCGGAAAACGCTAAATGTCTACTGCTGAATAACGCGGCAGATTGTAAACCCGGCGGCGGAGCATACCAGCTCCGCCGCTTGTCTTTTGTTGAGCCATCCCGCGCTCTTCGTGCTTCCATCAGCGCTGCGAGGCCGGCTGCTTGGCCGCCATCACCCCGGAATCCACTGCATTGGCTAGCCGCCCGGTCATCACCTGAAAGTGATACCCCATCACTGCCAGCGTCATCGCCGCGCCCACGCAATGCCGGTACCGCGTCGCCACTGTCGCCAGGAACTTCCAGTAACTCCAGCGATGTCTCCCCAAAATTCCCTGCCGGATGATGGAGTTCACAAACGCCCGCGCATTCTCTCTCGTCATCCACCTCTGCACGCTCTTCCGCTTCTCGGCCTTCGGCTGCGTGCGGCTCAGGTACAGCTTCACGCGCTCATAATAAGCCTCGCAGGAATAGATCCTCTTCAGCACTGACCGGTACCCTTCAACCAGCTTCGCCGCGTCCATGTGCGGAAGAAAATTGAGCTTGTCGTCCGTATTGTCGCCGTGGCCTGGGTCCACAATCCGCCCCTCCCGCCTCAGGCGCCGGAAAAGTTGCGTACCCGGCATGGCTTGCAGCAGCCCCACCATCGCAATCGGAATTCCGCTACTCTGGATAAACTCCACCATCCGGTCGAAAATGTCTTCCCCATCCGTGTCGAAACCCAGAATGAACCCGCCCATCACCTGCATCCCGTAACTCTGGATCGTGGCCACGCTCTCCAGCAGGCTGCGCCGCGTGTTCTGCAGCTTGTTGCTGGCAATCAGCCCCGACTCATCCGGAGTTTCAATGCCCAGGAACACCGAGAGGAAACCCGCGTCCTTCATCAGCTGCATCAGCTCCGGATCGTCGGCCAGATTTAGTGAAGCTTCTGTGATGAAGTCGAAGCTGGTCTTGTACTGCCGCCGCCACTCGGCCAGCGCTGCGCATAATTCCTTGGCCCGCGCCTTGTTGCCGATGAAGTTGTCGTCGACAATAAACACCGCCTCGCGCCAGCCCGCCGCCCGCAACTGGTCCAGTTCCGCCAGCACCTGGGCCACTGCCTTGGTCCGCGGCCGCCGTCCGTAAATCTCAATGATGTCGCAGAACTCGCAGTTGAACGGGCAGCCGCGTGAGTACTGCACCGCCATCGTCGAGTACCGGCGCATTTTAATCAGGCTCAGGTCGGGCAGCGGGCTCGTGACCATCTCCGGACGTTCCGTGGCTTGATAGACAGGCTTGGCCGTTCCCTCTTCCAGATCCCGCGCCAGACCGCCAATCAGGCTCTCGGCCTCGCCGATCACCACGTGGTCCGCCTTCAGATCCGCCGCCGTTACGCTGCTCGCGATCGGCCCGCCTACAACCGTTCTCAATCCCCGGGCCCGGCAGCGCTCCACGATCGCCACCAGCGCATCCTGCTGGATGTGCATCCCGCCCAGCATCACCACATCGGCCCATTCCAGATCGCGGTCCCGAAGCCGTTCCACATTCGTGTCGACAAGCCGCTTCTTCCATTCCGCCGGCAGCAGCGCCGCCACCGTCATCAGCCCCAGCGGAGGCTGTGCAGCGCGCTTGCCCAGAAACTTGAGCGCATGTTTGAAACTCCAATAAGTGTCGGGGAATTTGGGATAGATCAACAGCGCGTTCATAAGCCGATTCTCCGTAAAGAAGGACAGGCGCCAGCGCCAATCCACAGGCCGGGTTCAGCCACTGGTTCCAGCCTCACCCGGCACGGCACACTTCTTCGGGGAAAGTTTTCCGCACCTGCCCGTCGCAAAACTGTATAAAAAGGAACACCTCGCCGAAAAAGCGCGCGCTGAGTTTGAGGCCGTATTTTGGTCAGTCGAATTGAACTCGGAATCGTTGGGTCGGGGCCTGACAGGCTGAGGTAAAATTCGCGGTTCTTGAAAGGGCACGACTTCACAGCATGCCGAAAAACTCGCCCGGGCGGTAGGCCAGGGATTTATCCCTGGCACAACATTAGCAACATCGACGTGGGCTTTAGCCCCTGAGGTAAGCTTTTTGCCGACCTCGCACGGGAACCTGCCTTTTTCCGCACCCTCTTCAGCCCCGGGGAATGAAAAATGGAGACACAGGCAAATTCAATCCCCGTAACAGCAGCCGGAGTTACGGGAACGTGGAAAGCACCCTTCAGCGTTCCACGTTCCCATAACCCCCTTTATTGCCACGGGCAGCTCAATGTAAACGACGTCTTGAGAGACGACACCTACAGAGCGGCACGCCGTCCCGAAATCAGGTTGAACACCAAAATGATCAATGCCACGATCAGCAGCAGGTGAATAAAACCGCCGGCGATGTGGAAGCTGAATCCCAGAAGCCACAAGATCAGTACGACGACAAAAATGGTCCAAAGCATAACTGCGCCCTCTCCGCATTGCGGACGCCTGGGCCAAGAAGCCTGGCTCAGGCGCGCAACGCATTTACAAACGGTTGTTAGTTAGAGGCAATCGACTGTGCCTTCGCATCCCTTACCGCATTGAGAAACGCCGCTGCTGCGGCCGGCACGGCCACTTCGCCGCGCAGAATCCTGCGTGTAGATACGTCGACGCCGTAGATCGCGTCCGTTGAATCGTCGTCGCGGCGAATCGAGGCGCCATTCAGTGTCACGCCGGCAAATGCTCCCCGGGCGCGTGAGTAGGTCAGGATTTCCGTATCCAGCTTCCAGTTGGTATCCGCTGAGGCATGACGCCCCACCGGCCCGGCCGCCGCTGATGCATCCGCGCCAAGCTCAAAACCGCTTCCGATCAAGCGCTGCATTCCCCTGTCATTCTGGATGATCATGACCAGGTCGATGCCTTCAACGCCGATCTGCAAGCCCCAGCTTCCGCCGGTAATCGCAAAGAACGCCGGAGCGCTCCATCCAGCGGCCGTACGGCACGTTGCCACTCCGCGGCCATTCTCCGCGCCAAACACAAAGCCGCCCTTCAACAGGTGGGGCACAACGGCTACGCACTTGGCATGTTCCAGAACTTCCTGAGGAATGCCGTTGTCCGGCGCGGCCATGATATCGTGCAGCACCCGGGCCGCATGATCCAGCCGGTCGGCGGTTGCTTCGCGATCGGAACCCGCCCACGCAGCTGTTGACGCGCTCAGGCCCAGAATTACCAGAATCATCATGATTTTCTTCATACATTTCACCTTTTTCTACCTATGCGCAGCGTCAATTGCTGTATGCGCATTGTGGCGCACAAGGTAACTCCAACGTTAAGGCGATTGCGTCCCAGCGTCTGAGCAATAGTGCTCTAGCCCGTCCGCGGAAAATGTGGCTCTCTGTCAGCTCAAAAACAAAGCTGTCATCCCGAGCGAAGCCGAGGGGTCTGCGGTTGCTTGTCGGTTCCCGGGTTGCTTGTCGGTTCCTGCACGAGCGGCCAACCCGGAGGGAGCAGGGGCCTCGGACGAGCGGTCAACCCGGAGGGGAGCAGGGGCCTCGGACGAGCGGTCAACCCGGAGGGAGCAGGGCCTCACACATGCGGTCAACCCGGGGGGAGCAGGGGCCTTCAGGCCCCTGAACGCATCGGGCACGATCGAGGGGCCTTCAGGCCCGGGTCACAGCCTTCCCCAAAAAAGTGTGCAATTTTGTACAAATCCCCCCTCGGTTTGGCGCGATGATAATGATACGCGGAGTTGTAGCTGCCTCCGGATTGTGCGGTCGATTGGACGCTTTCCGCACCACCGGGCATCGATATCGGCGGCTCATATCGCTTATTCGCCCGCTTTATGCTTCTTCCCCCAAAAACAGCTGGCACACTTCCCCTTTGCTGCGCTCGTTTCCCGGAATTGCGTCCGGAAAGAAGCCAAAATCATGGTTCAGCTCGAAAAACCCGCATTTGATACCGAGTCGTTTCTGGCCAGCGCCGGGTTGGGGCGAAGAATCGTCAAGCTGGCCGCCAGGGAAAACTTTTTTCCTCAGGGAGACCCCGCCGATTCTGTCTTCTATCTGCAGAAGGGCCGCGCCAAAATCACGGTCGTCTCGCGAGCCGGAAAGGAAGCCACCATCGCCCTGCTCGACGCCGGCGAGTTCGTGGGAGAGGATTCGCTCGTCGCCGTCCCCGCTCCGCGCCTCGCCACCGCCACCGCCATCGTCGCCTGCACCGCCCTCAAGATCACCCGCGAAGAGATGGTCCGCGCCCTGTACGCGGAGCATGCCTTCTCTGACCTGTTCCTCAAGTTCCTGCTCGCCCGAAGCATCCGCATCCAGGCTGACCTTGTCGACCAGTTGTTCAACTCCAGCGAAAGACGCTTGGCGCGCATTCTCCTGCTGATGGCGGAATTTGGACAGCCGGGCGAGCCGGAACCCCTGATTCCTAAAATCTCCCAGGAGACCCTGGCTGAAATGATCGGCACCACGCGCTCCCGTGTCAGCTTCTTTATGAATCGCTTTCGCAAGCTCGGTTTTATCAGCTACGACGGCCGCATCCGCGTCCACAAGTCGCTGCTCAACGTAGTCCTCCACGATCGGCCGCCCGGCGATAACGACGAAATGTCGGACCTCCCCGCCATGACCGGAGACTAGCCCCAGCCATCCAATCCTTCCCCGCAAATTGGCTTTGCTGTTTTTCAACAGCATGCAGGTCGGCGAATGGTCTCATTCATCGAGGCTCCTCGGTTGCGTCGACCGACGATTGTCAAGAATCCCAACAGACCAGCCTGTCAATGACTGCATTGGTTCCCTCGCTACACAGTTAGCGCAGGGTAGTCTGTATAGCCGTGCCGGCCCGATGTAAAGAATGTGCTTGGGTCCGGCACATTGAGCGATGCATCGCCCGCAAACCGTGCCGGCAAATCGGGGTTGGCGATAAACAGGCGGCCGAAGGCTACCGCGTCCGCTTCACCTTCCTGAATGACCCGATTCGCTTCAGCCAGGGTGTATTTCTCATTCGCGATGTATACGCCGCCAAATTGCTTCTTGAGTTGCGGTCCCAATCGATCGGGTCCGAAAAACTCGCGCGCAAACAGGAAGCCGAGACCGCGCCTGCCAAGCTCACGCGCCACGTAGCCGAAGGTTGCCGGCGGGTTTGAATCATGCATGTCGTGCGAATCGCCGCGCGGCGCCAAATGCATTCCTACGCGCTTGGCGCCCCAAACCGAGACCACCGCGTCGGCCACTTCAAGCATGAGCCTGGCGCGGTTTTCAATCGATCCGCCATATTCATCTGTACGGTGATTGGATCCGTCCTGCAAGAACTGATCGAGCAGGTAGCCATTGGCTCCATGTATCTCCACGCCGTCAAAGCCGGCATGTTTGGCGTTCTCTGCTCCCTTGCCGAAGGCCTCGACGATGCCAGGAATTTCCGACGTTTCAAGTGCGCGCGGCGTCACATATTCAGTAACGGGTCGCACCAGGCTCACATGGCCGGCAGGCTGGATGGCGCTGGGAGCAACTGGAAGTTTGCCTTCCAGAAAGCTGGGATCTGAGATGCGGCCCACATGCCAGAGTTGTGCAAAAATGCGGCCCGCTGCCCGGTGCACTGCCTTCGTCACCAGCTCCCAGAACCCGATTTGTTGCGGCGACCAGATCCCCGGCACATTGGCGTAGCCAACGCCCTGCGGGACAACGGGGATCCCCTCGGAGATGATCAGGCCGGCGCCGGCGCGCTGTGAATAGTATTCGGCCATCAGTTGCGTCGGAACGTGCTCAGGCGTACCGCGCAAGCGAGTAAGCGGAGCCATGATAATCCGATTCGGCAGTTGGAGCTCGCCGATCTGGATGGGGTCTAACAGAGAAATCATAATGTGAGTCTTTCTGACAATTGGTTTGTCTGCCGCGTTCAATGCTTGAGGTGATCTCAGGGTGTGAGCAAAACCTTCCCGATTCCCCCATTCTCTGCCAGTTGCTGCGCCTCCCGGATCTGCGCCAGCTTGAACCTCTTGCTGATCGGAATGGAAAACAATCCTCGTGCCACTTCCGTTCCAAGCTCTTCCAGTCTCACAGAATCAGGCTGAGCCCAGATGGGCACAACGCGCAGTTCGCGCCCCTCCGCGGATGGCGGCGCGCCGACCACTGTTGCCAGTACACCGTTTTTCCTGATGTGCGGCAAAATCCGGTCGATGCTCTCGTGCCCTACCATATCTGCGACGGCATCGAGTTCCGGCAAGCTGCCAACCTCATTCACATCCCCCAACGCAATGACCCTGTCCGCACCTAGGCGTTCAGCGTCTGCCCGCTGACGGGCGCGAACCCCCGCAATCACATGGGCGCCATGCTGTTTCGCAACATAAACAGCAGTTCGACCGACACCACCGATTGCGCCTGTAATGAGAATGATCTCACCCGGCCTTGGCCGAATTCCGGATTCAATCACCTGGGCCCCGGTCAACAAGACAAGGGGCAACGCCGCCGCTTCAATGTCGTCAAGCGCTTCTGGAGTCCGCGCGAGATCTTCGGGCTTGCAGACCACATATTCCGCATAAGTGCGGTTTACCAGGCCAAACACGCGCTCGCCCACCTCTAGGGCGGTTACTCCCTCTCCAAGCGCAACCACCTCACCCGAAAGGTCGCGGCCAAGAATCGCCGGAAGGTCGAGCGGCATCATCTCCCTGAGGTCACCGCGACGTAGTTTCCAGTCGATTGGATTGATGCTCACGGCGATCGTTTTCACGAGCACTTCGCCGGCTCCGGGGATAGGCATAGGTGCATCTTCGTAAGAGAGCTGATCGACGCCGCCGTACCCGCGCAGCAGAACAGCCTTCATGAGTCGTTTTGTCACGTGCTCCCTCTTCCTGGTGCGTTTATGTAGAAATGGCCATCACTCTCCGGCGCTTTCCATCGCCCCTCCGTACTTTAGGAAAGAGCGATGGGAAGATGACGGCAAATATCCAGATTCTAGCCGTTGTCTTCCCGGCGATCGCGACGAGGATCCAGGTTAAACACCAATTTCATGCAGCGCTAGAAACACTCCAGCGGCTAGAGAAGCGATGCCGCCGCCCACAAGATATGTTGCCGCGTTATCATCAGGTCGTTCCACAGGGTCACGCCACACTTTCTCTTTGCCCGGTTAATCTTGCCGCGCTTGCACTAAGGCACTCTGGACGCGACTGCTCCCAGCGCCCAATGCGATTCTCAATCTGTAATGCGGAAATGAATGTATCCAATTGAACAGATGGCCAGGCGCCCCGGATCGGACAATCATGTGGAGCGCGCGGGAAAGGCTTCGCCAGCCGATGCTGACCAGTTGACCTTTTTTTGCGCAACGGGTTGCGCGGACACTCTGGCTCGGAACCCATTCTGCCGATTTAGAGAACTGATCGATCTCCTGCACGCATTTCCGCCAGCCTGATCCCCTTTGAGCAACTCCGGATCGGAATAGGACGAAATCAACATGTATCCAGGATTCAACGCACAAAGCTCTCAGCCCTTGGCTGCGCGCAAACAGTTGAACAGCCGGCACATGATTCCGAATCCGGGTCTCGCCGCCGACGGATTCAACATCTGGTGGCAGAAGACCATTGCGCAGCACACAGCTATGGCCGTGGAAGCGTCTGCACTCATGCGCGCGCATCATCGAGTTAACTCGGCCCCGCAGGCGCGCGTCGGGCAAGCCGATTGATCACGTTCGTGATGGAGCGGCGCTCAATATACAAACCAACTGCCACGGCGACAGAAATGCATAAACAAGGCAGCGATACCTCTCAGAAGCAGCCCCCACGCGATGGAGGTGGGGCGGCCTGCAAAGCCTGCTAAGGCGCGCCGGTTCATTGATGCTGATATGCCGCGCTCAGATGATCAAAAGAGCACAGCCTTTGCTCTCGCAACAAAAGAGACTTGAGCCTAAGTCGCTCTAATGAATCATTGAGGGCCATCATGCCGGAAGCTCATCCTTTCCCTTTCATACCGACTAGCATCCTCTTGCCCATCGACTTTAGCCCGTCCTCTCAAGCGGCTTTGGACGCAGCCAGCGATCTCGCTGAACATTTTCAGGCTGGCCTGGTCCTGGTCAACGTCGTTCCCTGCCTTTCATTCTTTGCTCTTACGTATGCCGTCCCCGACGATGCTCTCCGGCGGAAAATAGGGGCACACTCTGAGCGTCTTCTAGCCAGGTGTCAGTTAACTCTTACAGCGAGAGGCGTCAAGTCAAGCTATAGCGTCGAATTCGGAAATGACGTGGCCGGAACCATTCTCGAAGTCGTCGAGCGCGAACATGTCGACATGGTCGTGATCTCAACCCACGGTATCTCTGGTTGGAATCCCCTCGTTTTTGGCTCAATCGCCGAAAAGGTCGTGAAGCTTGCGCAATGCCCACTTTTGCTTCTTCACTCAGCCAATCCGGAGAGCCGTTCGAAGAGCCCTTCAAAACGCTCAATGGAATGGTGGTAGCGAGATCGGCAAAACAGGGGTCTAATGATGAGTCCGACCAGTAATGACGCTCCGGCATCAGACAGGCAGACGGCAAGTCCGGCCCACGAAACAGCCCCAACAGGTCTCACCGGCGAAGAAGCGCGCGCCCGTCTTGAAAAAGATGGCCCCAATGCAATGCCGGACACATCTGCTCATCCACTGCGCAATGCATTGACCAAATTCTGGGCGCCTGTACCGTGGCTGCTTGAAGCGTCCATCGTGCTTGAGACCGTCCTGCATAAGTATTACGAAGCCTGTGTGATAGCAGCTTTGCTCTTGTTCAACGCGGCTCTCGCTTTCTTCCAGGAAAGCCGCGCTCAGGCCACCCTTGCTGCTCTGAAATCCCGTCTGGCACTTAATGCCTCAGTCCAGCGAGACGGAACATGGAAGACTGTGCCCGCAGCGGAATTGGTATGCGGCGACCTGGTAAAGCTCTCGCTTGGCGGCGTGGTCGCTGCGGATGTGCACCTGACCGGTGGATCGGTCGAACTCGATCAGTCGATGCTTACAGGCGAGTCCCTTCCCATCGAGGCAGGTCCTGGCGTAGACACTTACGCAGGAGCTCTGGTCAGGCGCGGCGAGGCAACTGCCGTCGTAACGGCCACCGGCACCCGTACTAAATTCGGCCGCACAGCAGAGCTTGTTCGAACCGCACACGTAGTGAGCACGCAGCAAACGGCCGTCCTCAAAATTATCCGCAACCTGGCGGTCTTCAATTGCCTCATCATCGCTGCGATGGGAGCCTACGCCTATTACCATGTGATGCCCTCGAGCGAGATGATTCCGTTGTTGCTGACCTCGGTCCTTGCCATCATCCCAGTCGCATTACCGGCAACATTCACCCTCGCTGCCGCGATTGGAGCTCGCGCTCTCGCAAAGCAGGGCGTGTTGCCGACACGGCTTTCTGCCGTGGACGAAGCCGCGTCGATCGATGTGTTGTGCTCAGACAAGACCGGAACTCTGACCCGCAATGAACTGACAGTCACAAGCGTTCGCCCATTGCCCGGATTCGATGAAGCGCACGTCCTCGGGATGGCGGCGCTGGCGAGTTCTGAAGGGGGACAGGATCCTGTCGATGCGGCCATTCGACTTGCCGCGTCGCAGAAGACAGCCACCGATTTGCCAAAGCTGACCGCTTTTGTTCCGTTCGATCCGGTTAAGAAAACCTCGGAAGCCACCGCGACAGATCCAAAGGGTGGTTCCGAGCGAATCATCAAGGGCGCGTTCACTGCGGTTGTCGCCCTCACTGCGCCCGCACCCGCCGCGGCACCTATCGTGGACGACCTCGAGAAGCAAGGCTTTCGAGTTTTGGCAGTTGCCGCGGGATCGGCGGCATCACCTCAGATTATCGGATTGATTGCCCTCAGCGATCCGCCGCGGACGGATTCGATCTCTCTCATCTCGGAGTTGAATGGTCTCGGCGTGCGCACAATCATGATCACGGGAGATGCTCCCGCCACAGCCGAAATCGTCGCTCGCGCGGTTGGATTGCAAGGAGCAGTCTGCCCGCCCGGCAAACTGCCCGACGGCATTAAGCCGGAAGACTTTTCTGTCTTTGCGGGTGTTCTTCCGGAAGGCAAGTTTGACCTTGTTAAAGCGTTCCAGAAAAGCGGACATACAGTTGGGATGTGTGGCGACGGCGCCAATGACGCGCCTGCGCTGCGCCAGGCTCAGATAGGAATTGCGGTCTCGACCGCAACTGATGTCGCCAAATCCGCCGCCGGCGTTGTTCTCACCGAAGCCGGACTGGGCGGTATTGTGGCGGCAGTGAAAGAAGGCAGAGTCACATTTCAGAGGATTCTCACTTACACATTAAACTCGGTGATGAAAAAGATTCTGCAGATCCTTCTTTTGGCCGTCGGCCTGGTCATGACGGGACACGCGGTCCTGACTCCAATGCTGATGGTCATTGTGATGATCACCGGCGACTTCCTTGCCATGTCGCTGACCACTGACCGGGTGCGGCCATCAAAGATGCCAAACTCCTGGCAGATCGGCCGTATATCGAGTGCGGGAGCAATGCTCGGACTATGCTTCCTTGCGTTCTCCACGGCAATCCTGGCTGTGGGCAAATTTCAGTTGCATCTCGGCATCCAGGCACTTCAAACGCTGACCGTGGTCAGTATTGTGTTTGGCAGCCAGGCCACCACCTATGTCATTCGCGGACGCCAGCATCTCTGGGGTCTGCGCCCCAGCATTTGGCTCGTACTCTCTTCAGTTGCTGATGTCTTTATTATTTCAACTCTCGCAACCTTTGGAATCGCAATGGCGCCATTGCCCATTGCGGTTATAGCCACCGACTTTGGCGCCGCGGTTGCCTTCGGTGCGATCCTGGACGTAATCAAGATTCCAGTCTTTGCCCGCCTCAACATTTCCTGAGCAACCAAGGTACATCAAGCACCTGCCATCGGACGGCAACTCGTAATTCGTTTCCGTTTTTTTGGCGTGAAGCTGGTGGGGGCAGATGAACACCCGGAGAATACGCCTGCCGATGTCGCTGCCTATTCAGCTGATCCACTGAATACCGCAGTCTCTCATGCGGATTTCATAGTCATCTGCGTTCGAGCCGGTAAGGAAAACGAAAACCCGATCGATGCGGCTGTGCTTGCTGCGATTCATGCTTGACGGAACGATGAACCGGGTAAGTCACGTAATTGAGAAATTCGCAGCGGGCAAGAAGCCCAGGTCGATCCTGCCCCCCGGCACGCCTCGTCGCCTGCTGCAGGAATGAATGAGCGCGCACTGGGGACAACCCAGCCGTCCATCAAGCTGGAATGAGCGCGGCGCCCCGAATATGCTTTTTCGCGATCTCCTCGATCTCCGGCTCGGTCAGCGCGGAGAGATCCGCCGTCTCGGTGGCGATGATTCGCTGAAACATCTCGGGATGATGGGTCTTCAGATACTCACTCAAGAAATTAACCGCGCTGCTCTTGCCCGTTGCATGGCCGATGAGGATGATCGCTTCGGCGTGGACAAGATCCGTGGCTATCTCCTCGTAATAGGAATCCTCCTCGGGAACATGTTCACCTTTGTAATGGGCCTCTTTGCGGTGGATCAAATGATGTTGGAATCCAAATGGATCATACGGCTTGACAGTAACTTCATCTTTAGGTCGGCTGCCGCCGAGATCGTGGTAAATATGGGCACCATGATGGTCGATAACCACAACCATTCGTCCGATTTGGTGTGCTTTTGCGCGTTTCCCAAGCACGCCGGCTTCTTTTAGAAACCTGCGCAGCCTGGATATCTCTTCGACTTCTAGATTATGGGTACTGGGACGCTTGAAAAAACCCCTCTGGGAGCCTACCGCAAATGCAAACTCGTCGTTTCCGTGCGGCTGCACCTCGCCAATCTGTCCAATGAGATCGACTACAGCGCTCCAACTTAGGTTGCGCGGCAGCTTGCCGCCAACGAGACTCTCAAGAAGCTCTTCATCGTCGTTACGAATATGATCGTTCATCCTGAGAGCATTTCACCCGTCAAGGAAAAATGCTGTTCCAGTTTGCTCATCGCAATCGGAAGTTGAGCAGGAAATGCTCCAGCCTCCACATACCGCGCCGCGACAAAGCAGGTTCCGCAATTCTCCTTTGGAGCCCACCACAATCGCAGCGCAGTCAGGCCGATTCTTACACAAGTACAGCTTGGCCATAAACCGCGTAATGGCTCTGTTCTGTGCCTGCGATAATGTCCTTGGCCTTATCTACCTCTTCAGGTGTTCCGTGGACGACAAGCACGTACTTGTCTGTTTTCAAGGCGACATCGTACTTCAGTACGCTCTCCTTGGGAATGCCGATACTAACCAGGCCCGCCCCAATTGCGGTTACGCCTCCAACAACAATCGCGCCTTCGAGGCCGGCTACAATCCACGCTACGATTGGACCGGCTGCAAGAATCGGTCCAATTCCTGGTATGAAAAACAGACCCGATCCGAACAGCAATCCCCAGAATCCGCCCCAGAACGCTCCTACTTTGCCCCAATACATCATGCGATCGCCGGCAGTGTAGTACCCAACGACGTGTTCATCCGTATGCGTACCTCGCCCTACAATCGACAGGCTCTTCATATCGACGCCTGCCTCCTGAAGTTCCTTGACGGCATGCTCGGCCTGCTTGTGAGTTTCATAGATTGCCGCTACAGAGTTTTTTGAGTTCATTTCGATCTCCTTTTCCATGGTTGACTTAGGTTTGTACGGTTGCCCTCCGGTCGGATAGTTTCGGAGGCGCTCGCGCGTCCACGAAAACCCTGATTGAGGCAGACTGCAAGGTTTCTCAGCTGCGTGCATGACGATCCGCAGCCACGCCGTGGATCTGTTACCCGGTAATTGCTTTCGTTGTCATGGCCGCAACCCAAAAGAATTGCGTACAAGATTTGACAGCGCGGGCAGTCCGGAACTCAGCTGACTACTGCCTTAAGCGCTTCGCTTTTCGATGCGATGCAACTCAGAAGATCGTTCCACGATTTGGCAAACGAATCGACGCCTTCCCCTAACAACTGGGCAGCAAGAGCGTCCGTATCAATACCAGCCTTGGCAAATTTCGCGAGGATCTTGCCGGTATTCTCGGGCCGAGCCTCGCCGAATTCCACATGTGCCGCCAGGGCTTTCAGCGTAGCCTCGGGCATTGTGTTGATGGTGAAGGGCAACGCGAGCGCCTCGACGTACAGGATGTCGGAGGCCTGAGGAGCTTTGGTTCCAGTGCTGGCCCAGAGAAGCCGCTGCGCTCGGGCTCCAGCTTTCAGGATGCGCTGCCACCGCGGCGAATCAAGCAGCGTGCGGTATCTCCCATAAGCATCCCTGGCGATGGCGATGCCAAGCTGGTTGCGCAATGAATTCGGCGCCTTCTCGGCGACTGCCACGTCCCAACGGCTAACAAATAGCGAGGCCACGGAACCGACATCCGGCTTCAGCCCGGCAGCAATTCGCCTTTCAATACCGCGCATGTAAGCTTCGGCCGCTGCGACATACTGCTCGCCCGAGAACAGTAGGGTTACATTCACGGGAATGCCGGCGAAGATTGCCTCCTCAATGGCTGGAAAACCCTCGCTGGTACCGGGAATCTTGATGAAGAGATTGGGCCGCGCCGCGCGGTTATGAAGAGCCTTGGCAGCAGCGAGGGTACCGGCCGTGTTATGCGCCAGCAGGGGCGATACCTCCAGGGAGACCCAGCCATCCACACCTCCGGTTTGGTCGTATATAGGCCGGAAAAGATCGGCCGCCTGCCTCAGATCCTCGAGGGCCAACTCGAAGAACAGCGCCTCCCCAGACTTGCCTTCATCTGTTTTCTTGCGAATGACATCGTCGTAATCGTTGCTGCTCTTGATGGCGTGATCGAAGATGGTCGGGTTCGAAGTGAGACCCGTGACCGAGAGCTCTCGAATATAGCTCAGCAGCGTACCGCTGGCGAGCAGACGATGTGTGATGTTATCCAGCCAGATGCTCTGACAGGTTTCATGCAGTTTCTCGGTCGTTCGATTCATTTCAGTCCTCTTGGAAAACGCGTCACTCCACTACCGGTTGGATTTCAAGTGCACTCACTTTGTCGACTCTGCGCTGGTGGCGAATCGCGCCGCTGAAGCGAGCTTTCAGAAACGTCTGAATTAATTCCCAGGCCAGCGCTGGCCCGATCACCTGGCCGCCGAGCGAAAAGACATTCATGTCGTCGTCCTCAACGCCCTGGTGAGCGGAGAAAACGTCGTGAATGAGCCCAGCGCGCACACCGGCAACCTTGTTGGCGCAGATGGATGCCCCCACTCCGCTGCCGCAGAGCGCTATCCCGCGATCAATTGTGCCTGCGGCAACGGCTCTGGCCAGCGGGATCACGTAATCCGGGTAATCGTCTCCGGGGCTCGGTCGAACTGCACCGAAATCAATCACCTCATGAGCAGCGCCGCGCAGCAAATCCACAATCTGTTCTTTCAGAACGAACCCTCCATGGTCTGAGGCGATTCCAACGCGCATGGTGCTTCCTCCTTGTTCTTGTCAAGTACACGATGAGCCTGCCTGCAAACGTTCTCTGCGGTGAAGCCGTAGTGCTCCATTACCTCTGCTCCGGGCGCGGAGGAACCGAATGTGTCAATCCCAATAACGGCGATCCGGGGGCCGACAAAGGACCGCCATCCGACCGGGGAACCAGCTTCAATGATCAGGATTGGCACATCCGCGGGCAGAATCTTTTCGCGGTAATCGTCCGATTGTGCCGCAAACAGGTTTGTGCTTGGCATGCTCACCACTCTCGCGTGAACGCCTTCTGCCGCGAGCCGTTCGCGGCCTTCCAGCGCCAGGTGGACTTCTGATCCTGTAGCGATGAGAACGATGTCTGGTCGCCCACTTGTCACAGAATCCGCCAGGATATAGCCGCCTGACTGAACTCCAGCCGGAATAGCGGGATAAAGATTCAGGTCAAGCACGGGAAGACCCTGTCGTGTCAGCACCAATGCAACAGGCCCTTGCTTCCTGCCAATCGCAACTCGCCATGCGGCAACTGTTTCGTTGGCATCCGCTGGCCGCAGGACAACCATGCCCGGAATTGATCGCAATCCGATGAGTTGTTCCACAGGTTGGTGAGTCGGGCCGTCCTCGCCCATGCCAATGCTGTCGTGAGTGAAGATATAGATCACCGGCAGCGCATTCATCGCCGCAAGGCGCATGGGAGGCCGCATGTAATCAGAGAAGACAAAAAACGTGCCGCCGTATGGGATCAGGCCGCGGTGCAAGGCCATTCCATTCAAAATAGCGCCCATCGCATTTTCGCGAATGCCAAAGTGCATGTTGCGCCCCGCCCAATCTCCAGGCTCAAAGTCTCCGGCCCCGTCAATATTCGTATGGGTGCTTGGACCAAGATCTGCCGAGCCTCCCATCATCTCCGGCAGGCGAGTGCCGAGGATCTCGATCACTTTTCCTGAAGCCACGCGGGTGGCCATCGGTCCATCAGTCGGCGCAAATGTCGGCAATCCGGCGCCCCAATCATTAGGTAGCTGGCTGTCGATGACTCTCTGGAACTCAGCGGCAAGATCCGGGTATTCACGCGCAAAGGCTTGGAATCGCGACTCCCACTCCACTTGCGTAACGCTTCCGCGAGCGACAGCTCTTCGGAAATGCTCCAGCGCCTCCTCGGGGATATGGAAGGAAGGCGAAACAGGCCATTCCATTGCCTCCTTGGTAAGTCGCACCTCCTCGACACCGAGCGGTTCTCCGTGGGCCGCGGCGGTGTCCTGCTTGTGCGGGCTGCCAAAGCCGATGTGCGTGCGGACGGCGATCAACGATGGGCGGTTCGCTTCCTTTCGCGCGTTCTCCAGCGCCAGCGCCACTGCTTCCACGTCGTTGCTCTGTTCTACTCGTTGCACGTGCCAGCCGAACGCAGCGAACCGAGCCATGCGATCCTCGGTGAATGTCAGCTCCGTGCTTCCCTCGATCGTGATGTGGTTGTCCGCGTAAAGAACGATGAGTTTTCCAAGATGCTGGTGGCCTGCGATCGATCCCGACTCCGATGAGATTCCTTCCTCAAGATCGCCATCGCTGACAAGGACGTAGGTGGAGTGGTCCACGATTGCGTGGCCGGGTCGATTGAAACGCGCCGCCAGCGTTGCTTCGGCAATGGCCATGCCCACGCCGTTCGCGAGGCCCTGGCCCAAAGGCCCCGTGGTAGCCTCGACGCCCGGGGTCTTGCCATACTCCGGATGACCCGGCGTGCGACTGCCCCACTGGCGAAACCTCTTCAGCTCTTCAAGAGACAGCTCGAACCCGGTTACGTGGAGAAGAGCATAGAGCAAAGCACACCCGTGGCCGGCCGACAAGATGAAACGGTCGCGGTCTGGCCAGTGTGGATCACGCGGGTTGTACCTGAGCGATCTGTCCCAGAGCGCATACGCCATGGCCGCCGACCCCATCGGCAGCCCAGGATGGCCCGAGTTGGCCTTCTGCACCATGTCCACCGCCAGAAAGCGGAGCGTGTTGATGCACAATTCATCCAATGCAGGTGGAGCAGCTATTGCTGCGAATCTTGCAGAAGGTGCCATAACGCGATTTGCCTTTCACTTTTGAATTGGGCTGAACTTGGCGCAGGATTTCGGGGCTCAAAGTCGCGTCAGGAGTTGCGCCCGCTACATCTTGAGGCCTGTGTCGCTGCACTCCGGGTGCTTGCATTCGCAGCGTGTCTCCGGACTCTTTTTCTTGTCTGCACATGTCGGACTGCAATGCTTCTTGCCGCTCGCGGATTGACAATTACAGCCAGGTCGTTCGCACTTTTTCGTCGTCGTCATAAACGCTCCTCTTGCCCAAACATGCCCTCGGCCTTTTGAGGGCTCTGTTGTTTAAAACATGCTCCGCATTCTCATCCCGAGCAGCGCGGCCGTATAGGCTCTGCTTGCATACTTAGGGTGGTTTGAAACTCCCAGGTCCGGACCAAAGACAACACTCTTCGTCAATCGAAACCGGTAAAACGTCTCCATGACGCTCTCTTGATGTTTGGCGCCGATACTCGGCTCAGAGTGACTGAATGAAATGTTGAACCTACGCGCATCGACATGCATGGAATGGAGGATTGCATTCCTCGCCGCCATTCGCTCGCAATACTCACGCGGTCTTTTGAAACTTCAAGTCATGTGCGAGACCAGCATTTCATCTGCACACATCCATATCTGCCCCGAATTGCTCATGCATCTTGCGTGCCGGCGTTAAATCGTTCCTTAATTGCCGGCCGGTGCGCGAACGATAGTCACGGAGCATCCGGCTCGACGAGCGACCGACTCCGCAACGCTGCCCAGTAAGAAGTCATGAATGCTCCTTGGTCCATGCGAACCGACCGCTATCAGATCGGCACGCCATTCGGCTGCTATGTCGACAATTGTGTTTGCTGCGTCTCCAATCCGTACGCCGGTTAGTGCCGCGAATCCAGCTCTTCTCAGTTCCGCCGCAATCCGTTCCACGAATGCACGAGCAGGTTGCATCTCCTCTTCCAACTCAGGAGCGTAGCCCTGGGCCATCTCAGGCGGAGGCAAAGTGTCAACCGGTTGCAGCACGTTTAGAACAAAGACGTCAGTATTCTCATGCCGGATCCCGGCCACCACAGCGCGAAGCACACATTCAGCAAACCCCGAATCGTCAACTGCCATTAGGACTCTCATGACTCCTCTTCCTTCACCTGCAATGGGCTGCCGGCCATGCGCTGGCTAACGGCACTTGCAGCACCACATGCGGGATTGACCGTCGACGCGACGACTGCTCAGGCCAGGGCAAATGCTCTCGCATTGCGTGGCAAGTATTGAACAGGCCGGCTCAGGAATGCAGATCACAATTGCTTACAAGAGAGACCCATAATCTCAGCGTGGGAATTCAAAATGCAGTCTAGAGAGAAGCATCCCACGGCTTTGTACCGGAACTGTGCAGGCGAGCACGGTCTTTGTTCGCCCTGAAACAACAAGGATCACTTGGCCGCGGCTACGGTCTCGAAGAAGGGAAGCTGCACCATGCGCCTCCAAAATACACTGCCTTCCGGATGCGTAGACGATACTCCTCTCATGTTTTATCGAAGCTAACGGGCAATGGATGCGATACGCGTATCGCATCCATTGCCCGTTAGCTCGAATCTCTGCATACGCAAATTCAGTATCCCAGGACATCGAGGGCTCGAGCAGATGGCTGAGATGAGCGGATTCCCGATAAGACTCGATAAAGAAACAGGCCGGAGCCACTCGCAACTCCTCGGCACTTCGATGCACCAAACCCGATACAGGATCCTGGCGTATCGCTGCCTGATTGCTCTAATCGGTCTTCTTATCGCGCCATTTGTCTCTGGAGCACAGGATTCCCAGCCATCGCAGATTGGCTCCAGCGGCGAGTATACCCTTAGGCTGAACGCCAACATGGTTGTCCTCAGCGCAACGGTCCTGGACCGCTACAATGCACCTGTTTCCGGCCTCAGCAAAGACGATTTCCAGATTTATGAGGATGGAAAACTTCAACAGATCAAGCAATTCAGCCGCGAAGATATTCCGGTGACAGCCGGTATCGTCGTCGATAACAGCGGGAGCATGGGCGCAAAGCGAGACGATGTCATTGCGGCCGCACTCGCCTTTGCGCGCTCCAGCAATCCCCAGGACCAGATGTTTGTGGTTAACTTCAACGACCGCGTTTCTTTCGGCCTTCCTCCGGGCATCCCGTTCACAGGTCGGCAGCAGGAACTTCAACTGGCGCTCTCAAAAATCAGGGCGATCGGCCAGACCTCACTCTATGATGGGCTACTTGCCGCCTTGGACCATCTCAACCAGGGGACCAGCGATAAGAAGGTCCTCATCCTCATCAGTGACGGCGGCGACAACGTCAGCAAGCATACCCTGTCTCAGGTGCTTGGCAAAGCCAAGCAAAGTACGGCCACCATCTACGCGATCGGCATTTTCGATGAGCAGGACGGCGATCAAAACCCAGGCGTACTCAAGCGGCTGGCCAAAGAGACAGGCGGCGAAGCCTTTTTTCCCGATTCATCAAAAGAAGTCGTCTCCATCTGTGAAGCGATCGCTCGCGATATTCGAAGCCAGTACGCCCTGGCCTATGTCCCTGCGATTGCGACCGAAGATGGGACTTACCGGACCGTCAAGGTACAGGCAAGCGCACATGGCCGCGGACACCTTTCAGTTCGTACTCGGGCCGGATTCTCGGTGCCCCTAACCATGCCGGCAGGCGCGACAAGGGCGATCCCCCATGATTTCCAGAACTGATCAACGACGTTTTGGAGCGCGAAGTCATCTGTTCCTTCGTTGGACGCGGAGTTTCCTGTTTTTGCTGGGCGCACTGGCGGTCTCTTATGTCGGTCTTGTGTTGCTCCACGCAAGACACTATCAGGAAATCGCAAATAATATCCTGGAAAAGCAAATGCATGCGGAGCAACAGAGCAGGGTGAGCCCGTCTGCGTCTGCCGCAAAGAAAGGCGATGTTCTAGGCCGCATTGAGATCCCACGCCTCGGATTGATGGTGGCGATTGTTGAAGGAACCACATCGCGAACACTGGAAGTCGGGGTTGGACACATCGAAGGTACTGCTCTTCCAGGAGAGCCGGGAAACATTGGAATTGCCGGGCACCGGGATACATACTTCCGCGCCTTGAAGGACATTCATATGGGAGATGAGATTCGGATTCAAACCGCAATTGGTTTGTCACGCTATAAGGTCGACAGGGTGCGGATCGTTGCGCCGGATGACATGAGTGTGCTCACCCCCTCGCCCGCATCGGCCATCACGCTTGTCACCTGCTACCCGTTTTACTTCATCGGTGCAGCTCCGCATAGGTTTGTCGTGCACGCATATCAGGAGTAGATACTTTTCCTTAGAGTGTGCCATCCCCGGCTTCTGACAATCTGCTGATCATCACCTGAAAGTGATAACCCATCACAGCCAGCGTCATCGCCGCCCCGACGCAATGGCGATAACGTGTCGCTACAGTCAACAGGAACTTCCAATAGCTCCAGCGTTGCTTGCCAAAAACTCCCTGCCTGATAATTGACGTGACGAAGGCGCGGGCGTTGCCCTTGGTCAGCCACTTCTGCTTGGTTCTTTGCGCCCTCTGGCTTGCTTTACCGGGCCGCGGCTGGGTGCGGCTAAGGTAAAGCTTGACGCGCTCATAGTAGGCCTCGCAAGAGTAGATCCTCTTCAGCACTGAGCGGTATCCATCCACCAGTTGCGCCGCGTCCATCGCGGGAAGAAAGTTGAGTTTGTCATCCGTGTTCTCTCCGTGTCCCACATCCAGAATCCTGCCCTCTTTGTGCAGGCGTCGGAAGAGTTGAGTTCCTGGCATGGCTTGCAAAAGCCCCACCATGGCGACCGGAATGCCGCTTTTTTGAATAAACTCTACCATGCGGTCGAAGATGTCCTCGCGATCGGTGTCGAATCCCAGGATGAATCCTCCCATCACCTGCATGCCATAGCTCTGGATCGTGGCCACGCTGTCAAGCAGGCTGCGCCGGGTGTTCTGCAACTTGTTTGCCGCGATCAAACCGGATTCGTCGGGAGTCTCAATGCCCAGAAAGACCGAGACAAAGCCGGCGTCTCTCATCAACTGCATCAACTCAGGGTCGTCGGCAAGGTTGAGTGAAGCCTCGGTGTTGAAGTCGAAACTGATTTTGTATTGGCTGCGCCATTGCGCCAGCGCCTCGCACAATCCCTTGGCGCGAGCCTTGTTACCGATGAAGTTGTCGTCGACGATGAACACGGTCTCGCGCCAGCCGGCCGCGCGCAATTGATCCAGTTCCGCCAGCACTTGCGTTACAGCCTTGGTGCGCGGGCGCCTGCCGTATATCTCGATGATGTCGCAGAATTCGCAGTTGAATGGGCAACCCCTCGAAAATTGCACGGCCATGGTTGAGTAGCGATGCATTTTGATCAGGCTCAAGTCCGGCAGCGGACTGGACCTCATTTCCGGTCTTTCCAAAGCCTGATAAATAGGCGTGGCTGTTCCTTGCTCCAGGTCTCGTGCAAGACCCGCAATGATGCCCTCTGCCTCGCCGATCACCACATGATCCGCTTTGAGATCTTCCGCTGAAAGGCTGCTAGTGATCGGTCCGCCTACAACAGTTCGCAGTCCGCGCGCGCGGCAGCGTTCAACAATGGTTTTCAGCGAATTGCGCTGGATGTGCATGCCGCTCAAAAGCACCAAATCGGCCCAGGCAAGATCGCGGTCGCGCAAACGCTCGACATTCGTGTCCACAAGCCGCTTCCTCCAGGTTGCGGGCAACAGCGCGGCAACTGTCATCAGGCCCAGGGGAGGCTGTGCAGCTCGCTTGCCCAGGAACTTGAGCGCATGCTTGAAGCTCCAAAACGTGTCGGGGAATTCCGGGTAGATCAGCAGCGCATTCATGGGCCACCTCTTTGGAAAGAAGGGCGCTTGGTGAACATCAAGATCCACACTCGGATGGGTCTCTGGATCTCGGCTCATCGGAAGCCGGCGCGGCTGCCCTCGGAACTGCGCACTGCTTCGATATCAGATTGTTCTAGCTGGCCGGCGAAAAGCTGTGCAAAAGGAATCACTTCTCCAGATACAAGCCTCGGACGACCTGCGACGCCGAAAAGGGAGCAAAACTGACCAGAACTTGATGGAAACACGGTTCATCGTGATGAAAGGAGAGAGCGTCCATTCCGGAACAATTTGAGAATCCCAAAGTGACAAAGCTCGAAAACGAAACAGTCTCGGATGCAGCAGCACAGGAGCGGATAGAGCGTGTTGCCGAAAAGGCTGCGGAGAAGCCCTCGCGCACGGAGCAGGGTTCCCCTGCCGCCAAACCATGGGGTGAATTGTCTGCAGCCAACCGGATTTGCAGGGACAAGTGACCAACATGACGATCGATTCCAAGACCTACCGCGTACCGCCAGGTAAGAACCTGAACCTGAGCCAATGGCCCACGGCCGCGCCGCCACTGACCAAATCGAAGAAGCAATATCAAAAGCTGCTTGAAGAGCACGTGAAGCATCTCAGCGCATTGCAGCAGATTCACTATGCAGCCAACCGTCATGCGCTTCTACTCGTCTTCCAGGGCATAGACGCCGCCGGCAAAGATGGCGCCATAAGGCACGTCATGTCTGGGATCAATCCGCAGGGATGCGAAGTCTTCAGCTTCAAACAGCCCAGCGCCGAAGAACTGGAACATGATTTCCTCTGGCGCACCACGTGCCGTCTGCCCGAACGCGGCCGCATCGGCATCTTCAATCGTTCTTACTACGAAGAAGTACTCGTCGTCCGCGTCCATCCGGAGGAACTTCGCAACGAAGGGCTCTCCAAAGAACTGCGCGACGATAAATCCAAATGGCAAGATAGGTATCAATCGATCGTAGATTTTGAACGGCACCTTGACCGAAACAGCACGCGCGTCGTCAAGGTGTTCCTGCACATCTCGAAGGATGAGCAGCGGAAGCGGTTTCTGGCGCGCATCGACGATCCTGAAAAAAACTGGAAGTTGAGTCTCGCGGATATTCACGAAAGAAAGTTCTGGAAAGACTACGTGAAAGCCTACGAGGAGTGCCTGAGCGCAACCAGCACGCATCACGCTCCCTGGTATATTGTCCCCGCGGACGATAAGGACGACGCCCGCCTGATCGTCTCTCAAATCGTTCTTGACGCGCTTGGGGGACTGAAATCGTCCTATCCCGCAACAACTCAGAAGCATCGGGCCGAATTGAAATCGATCCGCAAGATGCTGGCCAAATAACGTGGGGCCTGGTTGAGATGAGACCGGATCACCCTCGAAGTTAGACAGTCCGGAGTCCGAAAGCTGTCGCCGGCATGTGATCAGTTGCGGACAACAAGAAAGGATGCATTACGATGGCCACTACCAAGATTCCAGTCAAAGTTGAGAAGAACGATACGCCTCAGCCCTTCAGTAAAAACTTCGATCAGTTTGGCAATTCCTCCGGGTTCATCTTTGACGTCAGTCTATCAACCGCGGTTGCTGCCGACGGCAAAAATGAACAAAGAGCCCCAAAGCCCAAGGGACCGCTCTCGCCTGAGATGCTTGACAAGATGAATCGCTACTGGCGCGCGGCAAACTATCTTTGCATCGGCCAGATATACCTCTTTGACAATCCCCTGCTTCGCTCGCCGCTCAAGGCAGAGCAGATCAAGCCCCGGCTGCTCGGTCACTGGGGAACCTCGCCAGGCCAGAACTTTATCTACATTCACTTGAACCGCCTCATCAAAGAGCATGATGCCGACATTATCTATATCTCTGGTCCGGGACACGGCGGCCCCTCGCTGAATGCCTGCTCCTATCTTGAGGGCTCTTACACCGAGGTTCACCCGGAGATCACGCACGATGAAGACGGCCTGCGGCTCATGTTCCGCAAGTTCTCCACTCCGGGCGGCGTGCCCAGCCACTGCGGGCCACACGTGCCAAATTCCATGCACGAAGGTGGAGAACTTGGCTACTCTCTGGTTCACGCATTCGGCGCTGCCTTCGACAATCCGGACCTGATTGTGGCCTGCGTTGTCGGTGATGGGGAGTCCGAGACATGCCCGCTCGAAGGAAGCTGGAAGTCGGTCAACTTTGTCAATCCGGTGCGGGACGGCGCGGTCCTGCCGATCCTTCATCTCAATGGGTACAAAATCTCGGGACCAACCGCACAAGGACGCACCAGCGACGCAGACTTGAAAGCTCTCTACGTAGGCCGTGGTTACAAACCCTACTTTGTCGAGGGCGACGATCCCGAAGTCGTGCATCAACTCCTCGCTCAAACGCTTGAGGATTGTTATGCAGAGATTCGTGGAATTCAGCAGGAGGCTCGCAAGAACGGCTTCAAGAAGCAGCCCATCTGGCCGATGATCATATTCCGCACTCCCAAGGGATGGACCTGCCCGAAGGAAGTGGATGGCACCCCCATCGAAGGCACTTTCCGCGCGCACCAGGTCCCGCTCGCATCGGTTAAAGATAATCCCGAGCATCTCAAGATTCTTGAAGCCTGGATGAAAAGTTACAAAGCGGAGGAACTGTTCGACGAAAACGGCAAGTTCATTGATGAACTCGCGGCTCTCTCGCCCGTAGGCAACCGGCGCATGGGAGGCAACCCACATGTCAATGGCGGACGCGAGTTGATCACCCTCGCGCTGCCCGACTTCACAGGCTATGCGCTCGAAATCCCCGGTCCCGGCCAGGTTCTGGCCGAGGCGCCGCGCAAACTTGGAGATTTCTTCCGCGACATCTTCAGAATGAACCTGACAAATTTCCGCATGTTCTGCCCCGATGAATCGGACTCCAATCGCTTGAACTCGATTTTTGAAGCTACGAATCGCTGCTCGATGGCCGAGATTGTTTCCATTGACGAAAAACTGGGTCCGGACGGCCGCGTCATGGAAGTGCTCAGCGAACACCTCTGTCAGGGATGGCTTGAAGGTTACCTGCTCACTGGCCGTCATGGCATGTGGTCCTCCTATGAGGCCTTCGCGCAGGTGGTCGACTCGATGACAACCCAACATGCCAAGTGGCTCGAGCAATGCCGCGAGTTTCCCTGGCGCAGATCGCTCGCGTCTCTCAATGTTCTGCTCACAAGTCATGCATGGCGTAACGACCACAACGGTTTCAGCCACCAGGCAACCGGATACGTAGTCAATGCATTGGAGCGCAGAAGCGAAGTGATCCGCGTGTATTATCCACCTGATTCCAATTGCCTCCTCAGCGTCTTCGACCATTGCCTGCGCAGCCGCAATTACGTCAATGTCGTCACCTGCGGCAAACAACCTCAACTCCAATGGCTCAATATGGACGAGGCTCTTGATCACTGCTCGAAAGGCGCATCGACGTGGAAATTTGCAACCAACGATGAAGGCGGGGAGCCGGATGTTGTGCTGGCCTGCGCCGGCGATGTGCCAACCATCGAAACCTGCGCGGCCTCGTGGCTGCTGCAGAAACATGTCCCGGGCATCAAGGTGCGCGTTGTCAATGTTGTCGACTTGATGACTCTGATGTTCCCAGACAAGCATTCGCACGGGATGGACGAAATGTCGTTCAACGCGCTCTTTACCGAGACGGCGCCGGTGATCTTCGCCTTCCACAACAATCGCTGGCTCATTCATACCCTTGTTCACGGGCGCGCCAATGAAGGCCGCTTCCATGTGCACGGCTATATGGACCAGGGAACGACCACCACCCCCTTTGATATGGTGGTTCTCAACGAAATGAGCCGCTTCCACCTCGCACTGGATGCACTGAAGCATATCCCTCGCCTCCGTTTGCAGGCCGAGGATGCCATTAACTTCTTCAACCAGGAATTGCAACGCCACTACGTCTATATCCGCGAACACCTGGAGGATATGCCTGAGATCAGGAACTGGCAGTGGACGAAGGATTTCAGCGATGCCGCCGCACCGGCTCCGCTTGCCAAGGGGCATCCGCAGAAGGCCATGTTCACCGACAGTTAGGCTCCATTCACCTGAAAATCAAAGGGGAGGCCGCCATCGCATAAGAATTGCGATAGCGGTCTCCGCTTCTTCGACTCGGTACGCGGGGGGACACATTGAACGATCCGAAGGCGCCATCCGATTGGTTCAAGGTTGATGGAGTCGATACGCTGGTTGAGTTGGCGCTCAATCTCCACTGGTCCTGGAGCCATGCGGCAGATTGGTTGTGGGAAGCGCTCGACAAGAACCTCTGGGCAACCACTCAAAACCCATGGGTCATCCTGCGCACAGTCTCTCGCGAAAAAATCAGGGCCGCATTGGGCGTGCCGGAGTTCCGCCGAAAGCTCGACAGTTTGTTGCGGCAGAATCGGGACTCCTATCGGGCCGACGCATGGTTCCAGCATAAGCATCCAGTCACGGCGCTCACCAGTGTCGCCTATTTCAGCATGGAGTTCATGCTGACCGAAGCGCTGCCCATCTATTCCGGCGGACTTGGTAACGTAGCTGGCGACCAGATGAAGGCTGCCAGCGACCTGGGCGTTCCGGTCGTCGGGGTCGGCTTGCTCTACGGGCAGGGATACTTCCGCCAGGACTTCGATTCGGAAGGTCGCCAGCAGGCTCTCTATCCAGTCAGCGATCCCGGGCAGTTGCCAATCCGCCCGCTGCGCCAGCCAAATGGCGAATGGCTGCGGTTGCAGATTCAACTTCCCGGCTCAAAGATCTGGCTCCGCTGCTGGCAGGTCTCAGTCGGACGAGCAATGCTATACCTTCTCGATACCAACGACTTTGCCAATACCGCGGCTCACCGCGGGATTACCAGCGAGCTTTACGGCGGCGATATGGAGATGCGCCTGAGGCAGGAGATCGTCCTCGGCATTGGCGGGTGGCGTTTGTTGCGAGCATTGGGTCTCACGCCGGAAGTCTGCCACCTGAACGAGGGGCACGCAGCATTCGCCGTGCTTGAACGAGCCCGCTTCTATAGGGAGGATCACAAGAAGCCATTCGATCTCGCCATGAATATCACGCGAGCCGGAAATGTATTCACCACGCATACCGCCGTCAGTGCCGGCTTTGACCGGTTCGATCCCAGGCTCATTCGCACTTATCTGAGCCACTATGCGGTGGATGAACTCGGTGTCTCCGTAGATGATCTGCTCGCCATGGGAAGGCAGAATCCGGAAGATAATTCGGAAGCCTTCAACATGGCTTATCTCGCGGTCCGCGGTAGCGGGCAGATCAACGGCGTGAGCAAGCTGCATGGGAAAGTGAGCAGGCAGATCTTCCAGCCGTTGTTTCCCCGCTGGCCGCAGGAGCAAGTCCCGATAGGGTCCGTAACCAACGGCATTCATGTGCCCACCTGGGATTCAGCCGAAGCCGATGCGCTGTGGACCTCCGCCTGCGGCGTGAAGCGCTGGCGCGGAGATCGTCCCGTCGAGGATGACATCCGCCAAATCCCCAATCGGCAGCTGTGGCAATTGCGGACAGCAGGGCGAAAAGACCTGATCGAGCGGATGCGGAAGAGGTACCAGTGCCAACTCGCCGCGGAAGGCGCAGATCCGTCGTATGCCACAGGCATTTTCGATGAAAATGTGCTGACCCTGGGATTTGCGCGCCGTTTTGCCACCTATAAGCGCCCCAATCTCCTCCTTCACGACACCGAGCGGCTGGTGCGGCTGCTCTCCAATCCACCATGCCCGGTTCAGTTGATCCTCGCCGGAAAAGCTCATCCCCAGGATCTTCCTGGACAAGAGCTCATCAAGCAGTGGAAGGACTTCATCAAGCGGCCTGAGGTGCAGGGACGCGTGGTCTTCCTCAACGACTACGATATGATGCTGGCCCAGGAGCTGGTCCAGGGCATCGACCTTTGGATCAACACGCCTCGCCGTCCATGGGAGGCCTGCGGAACCAGCGGCATGAAAATCCTCGTCAATGGCGGCCTGAATCTCTCCGAGTTGGACGGCTGGTGGGCAGAGGCCTGGTCCCCCGAGGTCGGTTGGGCCATTGGGGACGGCCAGGAACATGGCGATGACCCGGGATGGGATGCCCAGGAGGCAGACACTTTGTATACCCTGTTGGAAGCCGAGGTGATTCCGGAGTTCTACGAGCACGATGACTCGGGCATGCCGGCCAAGTGGCTCGGTCGCATCCGTGAGAGCATGGCGCAGCTCACGCCGGAGTTTTCCGCAACGCGCGCCATTCGCGAGTATACCGAGAGTTATTACCTGCCCGCGGCATCGCACTATCGTGATCGTGCGGCGAACGATGGTGCAATCGGCTCAAGTCTGCTCCAATGGAAGCAGGACCTTGAACGGTATTGGAACTCGGTGCGTTTCGTCGGCATTCGAATCGACACCCACGATGGGCAGCACTTCTTTGAGGCCTGCGTTGCTCCTGGTTCCCTCACCCCGGATCACCTGAGAGTCGAGCTCTGCGCCGATCCCGCTCAAGGGCTGTGCGCAGCTTTCGAAGAGATGGTCACATCCGGTCCCAGCCCGGACGCACCAGGCTCATACACTTATACAGCTCAGGTCTCTGCAGCGCGCCCTGCAAGCGACTACACCGCACGGATCGTCCCTCATCATCTCAATGCTCTCGTGCCGCTCGAAGCAGCCCAGATAATTTGGCAACATTAGCCATTTACACCGTTGCCTCAGGCGGGTCCGCGACAGCCCCCGCCGGCATCTGTTCCGGCAAGTCAAGGCGCGCCACACCAATCCGGTTGTCCGCCATCCCGTAGTAGACGTCGAAGCGATCCGGAATTCCAAGATCGTCGCGCCGGTCGATACCCGTAGGGAATACAACATTGTCAACGGTCCCATCGCGCTCCTGCGGAAGCATCGGCGTCAACACCGGTTCAACCGAGCGGTAGGTAATCACGAGCGGATGCTCCTTGGAAAAAATCATCACCCCTGCCGAATAGCGCAACATGTGCCTGTCGGTTTCAGGCGCATCGATTTCGCTCACTCCGTGATAGACGATCATCCATCCGTACCGTGTCAGGATCGGTGGAGTGCCGCCGCCGATCTTGAGCCGTTCCCAAGGCGATACAGGGGAGGCCAGGCGATGATGAAAGGTAAACTTGCCGGTGCGAAACGGCTTGTGATTCAGTGTCATTTGGCAATAAGAAATCCAGATGCTCTCCCGATCGATATCCACTTCACGGGTTGCAGGGTCGCAGGCTGTTTCCTCAGGACGCGTGCCTGGAAAAAGCGGCCGGTGAAGCAAGGCCAACTCCGGCTGACCGGATGGATCGGGAATCACGGCCGGGAAAAGGCTGGCATCTTTGTCGTCTACGTTGCCGAATTCGATGCCGTCTGCCGAGGCAAAAGTTGCAAGCCCCAGACGTCTCCAGTGGAAGATATCTTCCGATACCGCCAGGGCAATCCGCGGGCCATGAGACGACCATGCCGTGTAAGTCATTAGGTATCGTTGAAGTGGCCCCACAAACGTGACACGCGGATCCTCACAGCCACCGCTGCCATCGGGCCGATGCTCATATTCAGCTTCCGGCTCCAACGCGATACCAAGTCTCTCCACACCAATGGGATCGCCGGCTTCATTGAACCGCACCCGCGCTATCCCTATGCGCGAATAATTCCCCTTCGCGACCAGCCGCGGAAAAAGATACAGTTCACCATCCGGGCCTCGAACGGCTCCCGGATTGAGAACCCCTTCCACTTCATGCGGATTTCCGGGCTCCGGCTCCATAATCATGCCCAGGCGTTGCAATTTGAATCCGCTCATCGAATCCCCTCGCCCGCTCGCTCCATCTGCCGGGCTCACTTGTCGCCCAGGCAAGCGAGAATAGTCCTGATAACCACGTTGGTATCGTCTGGTCCTTTAACAGGAATCGACACAACACCCGCTTGTTCCGCCGGGTAATCGTTCCCGCCCGGAAACAAAGCGTCGCCGATATACACCATCTCTTTCAATGAAACGTGGAGAGTATCCCGCAGCTTTCCTATGCCGTAGGCTTTGTCAATGCCGGGTCTGGTCACATCGATTGACGTTGCGCCCCCCATGCGGATGGAAAACTCCGGGATAAGAGTCTCAAGAATTGCCGTGATTTTCTTCCGCTTGGCAAAATCGGGATCCCATTTTTCCTTTTCTGCCAGGGGAGCTTGCTGGCCTAACGCGGAAAATGTCACCTGGCTTCCCCGATTCTCAATCACCTCTCCCCAAACCTTGCTGGCCTGATAGCCCGCCTCTCGCGCCGCTTGGTCCAGGGAGTCTGTGATCTTCTTGATTTGCTCCGCCGTAAGATCCTCTGAATAAAGCTCCGCCCACTTGCCGTTGTATTGAAAGAATTTCGTTCCACAGGTTGGAAGCAGGGACAGATTCGCGAGGCGATCGTCCTGGGGAAGATCGGCGAGAAGCTGATTTTCAAATTGCAGCCACGCGCCTCCGGAGATCACTGCCACTTTGATGATGCCTAAAAGGTCATGCAGCAGCGCCGCGGTCTGTGGAGCGAGGGACGACTTGCTGGGTGCCAGGGTTCCGTCCAAATCGAACACGATAAGCTTTTTCATTCATCTCCCACTTTGCGATCCTGTTGCACAGATGACCTCATGCACCGTCAGGGATCGCGATCTCCAGCAGGGTCACCTCTCCGCTGGGTTGAAACGCGCACTCTCCAGCCTCTGCCGGCAAGAGCCAGACATCTCCCCTCCCTACCGCGAAGACAGTGCCATTGTGCGTGATTTGGCCTGATCCCTCAATGCCAACCAACACACGCGGCTCTGCCGTCGCTCCAACCGTGAACTGGTTTTGCCCGAGAACTCGCCACAACAGGAAGGCATGGCAATCGAAAAGTCTCTCCCGCTCAACTGGTGTGGTAGTCTCCACGCGGGGCGCGGCCAGGCCACTATCGCTCGCTCCGAACCCGATGCAGGCAAAAGCCTGATCGACCTCGAGCGGCCGCGGCTTCTTGGTCTCCGGGTCGATATGGCCCCAATCGTAAAGTCGAAATGTCACATCGCTGTTTTGCTGAACCTCGAAAACCACAACATCGTTGCCCAGAGTGTGAACCGTTCCCGCAGGAATGAAGACTGCATCTCCCGGCTTCGGGGCAATACACACAAGGTGGTCCGCAATGGTTCCGTCGTTGAGAGATTGCCTCAGAATGCCGGGAGTTGTGCCCGATTTCAGGCCGGCATAAATTTGGCTTCCTCTCTCAGCCTCAATTACGACCCATGCTTCCGTCTTTGCCGTATCGCCCGCTGGAATCAACTCTGGGTGCGCGGCACTGGGATGCACCTGCACTGAAAGCATCTCGTGCGCATCCAGAAACTTGAGCAAAAGTGGGAACCGGCGGAAGCGCGAAGATAGCTTGCCCATCAGTTGCTCTCGGAACTGCTCCATCACCTGTCCAAGCGTCTGGCCCTTGAGCGGCCCATTCGTAACCAGGCTTTGGTGGTCGGTGCGGTCGCTCAGCACCCATGCTTCGCCGATAGGTCCATCGCCCGGAAGCGGCGCGGAGAGCAAGCTGCCCAGGCGCCTGCCGCCCCACAGGCGATATTGATAGATTGGGTCGAACCGAAGAGGATACAACTGTGTTTGACTCATTCCTTGTTTTCCAACTCTCGCGTGCGCAACCCGGCGTTAGGTCTCATCAGGTCAATCCTTCTCCATCGACGCGGAGTATTCACCGCTGCGCGCTGCCTTGTTGCAGAGCGCTCGATGATACAAAGCCTGCTGCGCCGCCAACACATTGGTCTCCTGCCCCTTCCAAATCTCCAGGGCCGGCTGCTGAATGGCGCGGGCAAACGAGAATGCCAACGCCCAGGGCAACCGCGACTTGAATCTCACGTTCATCGCATTCAAACGAGCCGAGGCCAATTCCGCGGGTTGGCCGCCCGACAGGAACGCAATCGCCGGTACAGCAGCGGGCACCGATCGCAGAAAGCAGTTCACGGTGGCGTCGGCTACTTCGTCCAATGTCGGTTGGCTGCTGCACGACATTCCGGGAAGCACCATATTTGGCTTCAGGACCATGCCTTCCAGAACCACCCTCTGCACGAACAACTCGCTGAACACCGCGCGCAGCACCTCGCCGGTGACCTCGCAACACTGCTCCAGCGTATGCTCGCCATCCATGATGACCTCCGGTTCGACTACAGGCACCAGGCCCGCCTCCTGGCACAGCGCCGCATAGCGAGCCAGGGCATGTGCATTGGCTTCGATCGAACCCCAACTCGGGAGCCCTTCGCCGATCGCAATCACAGCGCGCCACTTGGCAAAGCGCGCCCCCATTTGAAAATATTCCTGAAGGCGATCGCGCAATCCGTCCAGGCCTTCTGTGACCTTTTCACCGGGATGGCCGGCCAGTTCCTTGGCGCCTGTGTCCACCTTGATGCCGGGAGTGATACCCGCCTCAATGAGAACTTTCACAAAGGTCGTGCCGTCGCTCTTCTGCTGCCGGATCGTTTCGTCGTAGAGGATTGCGCCGCCTATCGACTCACCCAGCCCTGGAGTGGTCACAATCAATTCGCGGTAAGCTCTTCGAGCTTCGATTGTCTGCGGAATTCCAAGCTTTTCGAAGCGCTTGTTACAGGTCCCGGTGCTTTCATCCATCGCAAGCAGGCCCTTGTGATCGGCAAAAAGCAACTTCGCGGTGTCTTTCAGCAATTGCGAATTCATTGGCTCAGTCAGCGATGGCGTAATCCTCTCAACAGTTGTCGCGTTCATGGTTTCTTCCTCAGTACGCCCGGATTCGGCCGGTTATCGCGGGGCCGACATGAGTACTATCCAGGAAAACGCTACCGGGAGTCCGGTCAATTGTGAGCAGAACGCAGACTGTTCCCTATTCAGAAAGAAGAAGCAGCCTGTCTCTGCTCCAACGGAGCGCCGGGACACGTCAAAAAACAGCCTGGCTGCCGTGTATACGATTGCTCAGCGTCTTCAGTTTCAACGTGGAAAACTGCAGACTCAATGGTCAGAACGTCTCCTGGAAGTTGGTGAACACGATGTCCCTAAGCAAATATGACGCCGCAGCGGATCTGCATATCTACGCAGCCCACGCCCACACTGCCGCCGCAGCCGCGCACCACCGTGGCGATCACGAAGCCGCGGAAGAGCTGAGCTCGAAGGCTCAGGACTACTCAATGGCAGCTTCTGAGAAAACACTTGAGATTGCGAAACACATCCTGGCCCCTCTGAGGGCCTAGGTTGTTTTCGACTCGCAACCTGACGATCGTGGGAGATGTGCGGAATGGCCGCTTCAGATACCTTTTTGAATTCACAATCAAACCGCCTCATCTATCCCGAAGCGCGGCGCAAGATATTCGGAGTCGATTCAGCTTCCTCTCTTCAGTTGGCGCCTCGCCCGCTTCGACCGGTCAGGATAGCGGTGATTGGGAATCATCTTCCGAGGCAGTGTGGAATTGCGACCTTCACCACAGATTTGTGCGACGCGATCTCTGCCGAATACGGGGCCGCCCAGCTATCGGTGGTAGCTGTCAACGACGGGCACTCATCCTACTCGTATCCGCGGCGGGTGCGATTCCAGATCAACGAAGGCGACCTCGCGTCCTACCGGGCGGCCGCCGGCTTCTTGAATGCGAGCAACGTCGATCTGGTGTGCCTGCAGCATGAATACGGCATCTTCGGAGGTAAATCCGGAAACCACATCATGGAGTTGCTGAAGCACCTTGAAATGCCGGTAATCACAACTCTGCATACGGTGCTTCGTGAGCCCAATCTGGACCAACGGGTTGTGATGCACAAGATTGCCGCACGCTCCCAGCGCCTCATCGTCATGAGCCAATACTCCTCTCGCATTTTGCAGGAGGTCTACAGGGTCCCGGCCGGGAAGATCGATTTGATTCCTCATGGCATCCCCGATCTGCCTTTTGAGCAGCCCGATGTTTACAAGGAACTTTTCTCTTGCCAGGGCAAAAGTGTCCTTCTCACGTTTGGGCTGCTTTCTCCTAACAAAGGGTTCGAAAGCGTGATCCAGGCCATGCCGGGCATCCTCACCAGTCACAGCAATGCCGTCTACATGATTGCTGGCGCCACTCACCCGCACGTCTGGGCCCGTGAAGGGGATCGCTACAGGCTCGAGTTACAGGCCCTGGCGAAGAAACTGGAAGTGGAACGGCAGGTCCTGTTCATCAACCGGTTCGTCACTCCTCTCGAGATGGCTTCGCTGGTCGGCTCGGCCGACATTTACATCACGCCCTACTGTCATGAAGCGCAAGCTGTATCGGGAACCCTGGCATATGCCATGGGCGCTGGGAAGGCCATTATCTCCACTCCTTACTGGCACGCCGCGGAGTTGCTCGACCAGGGACGCGGAATGCTGGTGCCATTTGACAACCCAGCCGCCATCGCAACAGCGGCAACTGCGCTCCTGGCCAACCATGAAACACGCCAGGCGATGCGCGAACGTGCCTACCTCTATGCTCGGCCTATGATCTGGAAGCAGGTAGCGCAGTCCTATATGGCCGCTTTCCTGCGGGCTCGCGCCTATAGCGCACCACCGGTTCATGTGAGGTTTGCCGTCCAGGCTGGTGCAAGAGATACCGAACAACGCGTCGCGAATCTCTGAACGCTTCCAAAATGCAAGTTCTCGCGCAATCCTCAAATTGTGAGCGATTCGGAACCGTCACCCGCTTGCCAGTTCAGCATACCTGCAAACAGGCACTGCGGGATGCTCGGGCAAAGAGCATTCTGCCGCTCCCATGACCAGCAGACCCATTCGTGCCGTGGTATTTGCTCAGCCCGAGGCTTTCAACTGGCGCGTTGAGTAGCCTGCATATGAGAAGTGGCGAAGCGCGGAGCAGCCTGAAAACGCTGGGGACATGCCGCGTCCATTGGCTCGTCCACTCCGAAATGAATGATCCTGCGACAGAAGACGCAGCTGGCCTCGAGGATCAGGCTGCTCGCTTCGCTGATCGTCTGCGAAAAAGTTCTGAGACAATCCGGGCAGGCGATCGTCACACACTCCGCCCCCGCGGTATCGTGCCCGTTTCTTTGAATTGAGATAGGCTCGGGCGCTTCGCAATTCTGCCGATCTGCAAAGGGCACACTTTCAATCGCCTTCAAAAGGACAGCCACGCCGTTGCCCTTCTCGTAAAAAGCATCGGCCGTCACTCCGCAAGGGACCTGGTTTCCAGAGAATGCGCCGCTCATCGCTATCACCCGGATCGCTGGAAATCGGCGGCGAACTACCGAGAGCAATTCAAAGCCGGACATGCCCGGCATGTTGAGGTCGGAAAGCAGAATTTCCGGAATCTCCTGGCGCATCTCGATCAGGGCCGCTAAGCCATCCGGCGCGCACCGGACGCGATGTCCGAGTACCCTGAAAATCTCCGCAAGGGAGGTTCGAACGGATTCCTCATCCTCTACGATCAAGATTGAGGCTTTGAGATCTGGCATTTCTCGCTCCGATGAACACAATTGATATTTCCCGCCAGTATGTCAGCCCTTCACTCGCAATTCTGGTCATTTATGATCGGCACTTGCGATCTTGGTATGCTTCGAAGCGCGCCGCCGGCCATCGGGGACGCCAGGCTTCGCTGCATCATCGTCAGGCATTCGATCATGGAGAACTACTTTCAGTAAAGATTTGTGAACGCAAATGCGGCCGTTGTATTCGATCAAGCCCAGCTTGCGGAATCGATTCATGAAAAAGCTCACGCGAGAACGCGTAGTTCCAATCATTTCCGCAAGCGTCTCTTGAGAGATGGGCGGAATCAGCGTCTCCGGCTCGCCCGGCTCACCGAACTCGGCCATCAACAGAAGAATCCTGGCCAAACGCTTCTCACTGGAGTTGAAAAGTTGATCGACAAGGTCGGCTTGGCTCCGCATACTGCGCGCCAATAGGAACTTCAAAAACAAGTCGGAGAACTGATGTTCTCGGTGCATTACCCGGATCATCTCTTCCCGGCCTATCTTGAGTGCCGAGCAGGCGGTGATGGCGCTGGCCGTGGATAGACGCAACCCCGGTTCTGCTGTTAGCGCTTCTTCTCCCACAAATTCGTGCGGCACGAGTAGAGTCACCGTGGCTTCCTTGCCGGCTGTCGAAACGACAGTGATCTTTGCGCGGCCCTTTTGAAGATAAAAAACCGAGTCCGCTGGATCTCCCTGTAAAAAGAAAGCCTGCTTCGGCTTCAGTTCAACGATCCTTCGGCCCAATCCTGCGCCGGCGAGGAATGCTGCCAGATCGAACGAGGTTTGAGCAGAGCGGGTCATTCTTAGGCCACCTTTCGGCACTACGGCATCGAAGGAAGATATCGTGGGCCTCGAACACGGGAATCAGCTACACTCCAGTCGATACCATTTTTTTATGAATGGTTTAGAGCGTCTGTATCCTTCTATACATGTGTGTCGTTTATCGAACACAAGGCCCAACCCGAACTGCTTCGTCCAAGCGCGTACAAAAAGCCATCCCCTGTGTCTTTCAACCCGCGAAAGCTACTCCACATCTCCAGGCACTCTGACACTCACCGTCCTCGAGGTTGATTTGGTTGATTCCCGAGTGAACTGGCCCGCGAAGTGCACCGAGATCACTTTGCACTGGCCTTCGATCGACAGGAGCTGGAGGCGCGCATCGAGCAATTTCGCGACCTTTCAAAGTCGGACGCTGTTATTAGGGAACGTTTCGACCTCTCTGATACTAATGTGTGGCGACTACACCAAGAAAGGAAAATGCTCGCGTCAAATGACGGGTGGCACAGATTCGTTGTTAGGGGCAATCCGCCGTATGTCCGAATCCAAACCCTAAATCGGCATCGTCGTCGAAGAGTGGCCCACGCGTTGAAGCTTTTTCTCCGTTTGACCAGCCACTCGCCCAGACAAAATGTTTCTGGATTGCCGGCCAATCAGGCTTCAGCCTCGGTGAAATAGCCAACAACAGTTATTGGCCTTCCAGTAACAATCCATTGGCCATCTTGCTCACGTACTCAGATGAATCATGGTCAGCGGCGTTTTGGACGAGTGTGCGTGCTTCAGGGAATTGCTGGCGAGCTTGCCAGATATTAGACAGGAGGATGGCGCGCACCTTTTCGTTATCGTCGGCCAGCAGTGCTTTCTTCTGCGCTGCAATGGATTCAGGAGTCATCTTACGGAAGCTGAGGGCGTATGCAGCTTCAAGGCGAGGTGTTCCATCAGCGTCACCAAGACCATTTAGCAGCAACGCATCCACGCCTCGGGACGGCATGGAGCGCAATGCGTCCAGCGCAGCCGCCCGCAGTTGGGGCGCGGGATTCTTTGTGAATGTCGTAAGAGCTGGCATGGCAATTGGCGATTGAGTGTTCCCGAGCCCTTCGATCAAATCGTGCATGCGGCGCTCCGGCTCATCAATGCTGGTTTGCCGCAGCAGATCGTTGATAATCCTGCTTGAACGCACAGGCGATTTCATTTGCAGTCCGTTCGCCATGGTTCCTAACGCCAGCAGCGCAGTTGCGGAAATGTTGTCGTCTGCTGAGTTGGAGGACAATTGGCGGATAACAGCCTCCGCATCCTCTGAGGGATTTGGCGTCTCAGCCAGTGTCGGAATCAAGTTTGAGACAGCTACGAGATCTCCGGGGCGGGCCTTGATGGCAGCAACGAGTGCGGCTTGCGCTTGCGGATTTCCAATCGAACCCAGTGCGCGGACCAGAATCGTGAATGTAGGACCTTGCGCATCCGCGCTCGCCACAAGTGATTCGAGGCGAGCACACGACTCTGGATGCAAGTAAACTAGAGCCTTGAAGTTCAGATACAACTGCGTCTGGTCGCTCTTCGTCCCGGATGTTTCTACCGCGTTGAGCTGCTGGAGGAGGCTGTCGAGCGTCTCATGTCCCAGTTGTGTGCGCTGAATGTTCTGCTGCATCTCCTGCTGAGAAGGCTTGGTATAAAGTGTGAGTCGGCTGCCGGAGTCTACGAGGTATCCGGCTACGTGACGCAGTTCTGTCAACTCCTGCTGTGGCGCAGCCGTTTCGGCGACTCGCGACAGATGCACAGTTGTGACCGCATGAGCGACATTCTTTTCTTCAATGATCGTTTCCTGGGTTCCTGTTCCGGAAAGAGAAATCAAGTCACCCGACGCGGGATCGAAACGCGCCTCCAGCGAGCCGGAAGGAATCACCTGTTTTTGCATCGGCTTTTGTCCCGGCAGGGTGGATTCACTCAGCTCGAGATTATAGTGAAGCCTGGTCTTGCGAATCGCTACCGTTTGTGCTGGAGTTTGACCGCTCCGATCTTCGGGGGATGCAGTGCCGAGGATTTGATAACGCACCGAATACGCGCCTGTCGGATCTTCCTCGCGGCTCTGCCAGACGCTTGTACCGGCGTTGCCCGGCAGCAAAAACTCCATCTCCCCAAAAACGCTTAGCGCAAAACTGATTGAAGTTTTGTCGGCCGCAGGGTTCATGTAGATTGCGGTTATCTTGCCATCGGGCTGCTGCTCCACCACGACGCCGCGCGAAAAATTCGCAAGAATGGCTTCCGCCTGCGCGGCCTGGTTCTGATCGTTCACGATCAGGCGTGCTGTGCCGCCGCGCAGTACGTAGACCGTTCTGACACGATTAGCGTCGGCGTCCACGATCGTCGTCACCCATTGTCCATTCAGTTCAGCGACAATCGTATAGACCAGAGAGGAGGGTTCTGCCGGCGCTTGTGTTTTTTGGTTCTGGAAGAGCACGCGAAAGTCTGCATGGGCGTTGGATTCATAGTGAAGCTTGTAAACAGCGCACTTCCCCGCCACAAACTTGTAGGCAATCCCAGGCAGGCTGCTGGACGAGCTCCCGGCAACGGAAGAAGCCGCCGCTGGAGCTGCTTGCACGGGCTGTAGGAAACCTTCCCGCGCTCCGGCTGTGGCCGCTATTGCGGCCAATGCACAAGCCAGGATTGGAAGACGAAGTAATTCTCTTTGCCGGATACGGCGTGGCGCCCGATTTCGGAAAGCCTCAAAACAATCGCTGGATGGTTCCATGCCCTCAATCTTCACGTCTGAACTTTCTGAAATGCGTGCGCTTTCGTATGCAATCACTGAGAATAGTTCACCTGGTTTTATCCCAGGCAAAAAGTGGCTGGGCAGCGCTGCTGCGCTGCCCAGAAAAAGCATATCAGGGCTTACCAGCCTAGCGGGATGCTGTTTGCGTCATTGAACACTACGCTCTTGTATTGGTAGCCGGTCCAGGTCCACAGATTGACATCGTATTGAGAAGTGCACCAATCCCAAAATTTCGGGACACATGGATAGCCAATTTCAGCGTACGCGTAGACATTGCCATTGAGCATATTCAGGTTGGCGTCCGCATACAGTTGCGAATCAAGACTGTAGCCGCCGGTAGTAGGGGCCCAGCCGATGAATACTGCGTCACTCAGATTTACGGCGCCGTTTACCAGGACCATATTCACGCCGACGCCGGCTGAAACATCGAGGATGCCCACGCCTGCCTGGGCATAAACGCTCGAATTCACAAATGGGCCGACAGCTCCTACCAGGGTTGTTGGATACAGGAAGAGTGAAAAGTCCACTCCAGCGGTGCCCGCCGCGCCAATGGTGAGGTTAATGTCAATCGGCCCCACCGGCACTGCCATGCTGGCGCTGAAATCCACGCTCTTGGAAAGAGGCTGATTGATGACCCAATTCGAGCTTGCCGATTTACTGAGGCTGTAGACACTATGCCCCAGAACAAAAGCCTGGAAGCTCGCGTTTACCGTGTTGCTGGGTGCGTCTCCACTCGCGCTTCCTGTCACGTGCACGATGTCTCCGCCTTGATTAAAGACGTAGCCGCCGGCTTTGGCGTCCGCGGTAATCGCGAAATTGCTTTTGTTGCCTACACTGTACGGCGGGACGGGGCCGGGACATGCCTGTCCGGTCACTGCGATGGTCCCATCAACATAGGCGCTGAACTTGGACTGACTGCCGGTGGTCCAGTTCCAGCTTTGGCTCTTGTTAATCGGCACGCAGGGTGGCGGAACAATTTGACGTGAATTAATGATGATTTTGCCAATCGCCACCAGAGTTGCTGGATCGACCACAAAGCCGTTCAGCACAATGCCGTGAAGGCCGGCGGCATTTATTTTCTGGGCTAAAGGTTCGGATGAGTCAAAATGAATTGGCTGGGGTACCGACAGCGTCTTGAGACTTTGTGCTTCCAGCAGATTTGCCCGCACCGGAAGCGACGTTGGCCGCGGCGATGCACTAACCTGGCGCTGCAAAAGTTCCGTGTCGACAGGAATACTTGCGATTTCAATCTCAGCATGCTCCTGTGGCTGCCGAATCGATGTTCCATGAGCGCTAAACCACTCTTCATACTGGTTCAACTGATCATAGAATGCCTTTGCCTGAACTTGCTTGCCGTCGGGTAGAGTAAGCATTGCGGTGGGGGCAACGGGCTTTCCGGTCTTGAAATCAACCATCTCAAAGGGCACGAACTTGATTGCCGGTTTAGACTCGAGCTTCAGCGCCTCCTGTGGAAATACAACTGGAACGGTTGGCAGCTTCACCATTTCGCCCTTCGTGGCGACCGGACGAGCGCTCACCTCGGCGCTCATGCCCTTAATGGCGACCGGACGAGCGCTCGCCGCGGCAGCCTCCGGGGCTCCAGTTGCCGCCAGAGCCGGCGAGTTACAGGTTATCGCGTAAGGGCTCGTTATTGCGCTCGCCAGGCTGTTCTCGATGACGAGACTGACATTTCCTTCCGACGCATTTACCGAGAGGTAGCT
>Ga0224555_1000870_pt1 | contig 45676 bp, 42 predicted proteins | sample 714S23034metaG_FD_180687 | JGI IMG/M metagenome (GOLD analysis project Ga0224555, IMG submission 180687) | Peat soil microbial communities from Stordalen Mire, Sweden - 717 S2 30-34 | ecosystem: Environmental > Terrestrial > Soil > Wetlands > Peat | place: Sweden: Norrbotten County, Stordalen...
AGGACCAGGCACAATAAGGCGGAATTCCGTAGATGGTCCTGGCGGAGGATCAGCCTCTTTGCATCCGGCTGGAGTTCTGGCAGCCGCGGGTCCGGCGTCGGGGATAAAAGTTCCGCGACCACCGTGAACCCAGGCCATCATGGTTTCGGATCCGAAGTCATCCGAAACGACCACCCCGTTTGTCCATCCAAGGCGGCCATCCGATTCCGAAGAGCGGCACGGCGACGTTTCGGCCTGACGCCGCAGGCTATGGATAACACGGACGCTCATGTGGTGAAAATCCGCGCAACATGGAGCCCGCAAAATGTGTATGTCATTGATGGAAAGTCACTTAACTTGGACGGCTTTGTTAAGCGGCGTTACGTTTAGAAAAGGGACAGGTTTTCGGCGCGAAGAGCCTGGACGGCCTTCTTCAAGGCGTTGAAACGGCTCCGCACCTTGGGCGGCTGAATAACTTGGTTTTGCGGAACATTGAGCGGCAGCAGGAGGTTGTCGGCGTCGATGAGGAACTGGGCTTTCGACGAGGCGGCCTCCGCAATCTGCTGAATCTCCGCCTGGGTCGGTTCGTCTTTGGCCTTGCCTGGGGCCGCCACCGGAGCTGCCACTGGCGCCGTCTCTTGCTTTTCGATGTGGTCGCGCAGCTTGTCGTTGACGACGATGATGGCTTTCGTCCGCTCGGCTTTTTCGATCTCGGTCTCGCGGGCGATGAACTCCGCGTTGTAATCCATGACCACGGGCTTGGCCGCGGCCAGGAGGGTCTGCATCAGCTCCATTTCCCGCATCTTCTGGCTCTCCGCCATTTCAACCAGCTGTTCGTTGGTCCTTTGCGTGACGTTCCCCGAAACCAGCTCCACGTTGGCGTTGTTGCGGCGCAGGGCCATCTGCAGCATGGCTTCATCCACGCTGGTCTTTTCCGGGTGGTGCGTGACCATGTAGATGACGTCCACGCTTTCCCGCTTCTGCTTGGGCCGCGCAATGCGCCCCTCCAGCTGCTGCAGCGGGTAGAATACGTATTCCGCCTCGACCACCACCACCACGGAGGCTTTAACCAGGTTGTTCAGCGACTCGTTGATCAGCGGGGTTCGCGTCAGCAGGATGCGCTTGGGTGATTTGACGAAATGCTCATCGAGCCACTCGCGGCGCTTGTGAGGCTGGGCGGGCCGCTTTTCGTCCAGCTTGACAAAGTCAAGCCCTTCCTGAGTGAAGATTTCGATGAGCCGTTCGAAGGTTCTCTGCTGCTTGCACGTGACGATGATGCTGCGCCCTTGGGCGCTGTAATCCTGGATGACGGGCAGAAGGCGGACCAGCTTGGCGCTCAGGGCCACGGTTTGCAGTTCGTTGATGCGCGTGAACCAATCCGCGCGCTGCTGGATGCTGAAGATGGCCGGCCGGTTGACGTAAGAGGTCTTGAGCTCTTCCAGCTTGTCGTTGTATTCCTCAAGGTACTGGCCTTCCAGCGGTATCTCCAGGAAATGTCGTTTCACTTCGGGAATGTTGAGCCCCATGCTTTTATTGGTCGCGTGGAGCTGGGCCTGATGGAGGAAGCGCCACAGTTTGGGGGCATTGGCGGGCTCCGGCATTTCCTGCTTCTGGTTCTTGCTGGACTTTTTGGTGCCGGAAGCGTCGTAAACCGTTTCTCGGCTGATGCGGTAGGTCACGTGCTGGTCGACGAAATCTCCCTGGTGCTCGCGGGCATACGGAAATTCCGGCGCCCGATAGCCCCAGAGGAGCGTGAACACTTGCCACATCTCGGCCGGGGTCCTGCGCAGCAGCGTTCCCGACAAAAGGTAGGTCCGCTTGGTCTGGATCGAGCTGACCGCTTGGTAGACCATGGAGTCCCCGGTCAAGGTGTGCGCCTCATCGCAAATCTTGGTGTCGAAAAGATGCTTTAAGAGGCGGTACGCTGGGAACTGCAGCGCGCTGCTGAACTGCCGGTCAATTTTTTTGCCGGCATCATGCGACTTCTCCTCCTCGCCGAGGGCGTCGAGCAGCTCCCTGACGTCGTCCGTAACCTCCTCTTCAACTTCCTGGAAGCGGTGGTAGCTGCGGGCCAGGTAGCCGCACACGCGGCAGTGGCCGTGCATGGAAAAAGTCCCGAATTCGCGGAGCCCGACCTCGGCCTTGCCGCGTTTGACATATTCGACGACCTGCTCGCGCATGGCCTTGCGGGTGCCGGGCGTCAGTTCGACCCAGGTTTTCCTTTTGGAGATGTTGAAAAGCCGCTGTACCGTTGCCGTCATGCACTTGGGGCATTCCTGGACGTGCTGATGGAAGTGGAACGGGATGCGCTTGACGTTTCCTGTAATGATGCCGTCTTTCCGGAGCTTGATGATCTGCTCTTTGATTTGCCTTTCGGCGTTCTCCCGGGTGCAAATGAGCGCGTGCGCCCGCTCGCCCGGGGCGCCGCTGTTGCCAGGCGTCCCTAGCGTTTCGAGAATGTCCACCACGTAGGGGTCAAAGGTCTGGTTGGCCAGTCCGCCGATGGTCAGGAACTCCTGGGAGATGACGTAGAACTTCGGCGGCGAATTGAATTTTGGAGCGGGCTTTCCGGCAGCCTTGGCTTCGCGGACAGCTTTCTCGCTTTCGGCGCGCTCCATGCGGATTTCCCCCATGAGATTCCGAATGCATTTGGCGCTGTGGATGTGAACGACTTTGAGGCCCAGCTCATCCTGCATCTCCTTCATCACTTCCCCGAGTATCTTGGACTTGGCGATGAATGCGATGCGCTTGGCTCCCGCCGCGATGGCGGCATAAGCGGCGATGCGCGTTTTGCCGGAGCCAACGTTGTGGGTAAAGACGACGCCCCGCTTGAGGCTGGCCAGGCCAGCATGGAGCATCTGAACGTTGGTGAGTTTCGCCTGCATGCCCCGCAAGAGCGAGATACGGTCCTTGAGCTTGTCGGGATAGGCCTCGGAAAGCGTCTTGACTTCCGGCGGCGGGAAGACCTCCAGCACGCCGGCCAAATTCGGGTCCTTGCTTGTAATGTGCAGGCGTTTTCCGCCCTGAGATTTAAGCCGGTCGCGCAGCTCCTGGGCTTGGTTTGTGTTGCCCAAGGCGTTGGCTTGATTTAGCTTGCGGGCCAGCTCGTATTGCTCCGCCGTGATCACATTGAAGTTTTCCCCGTTTTGGGAGTTGTACTCCTGGACGTCCTTGGCCTTGAGTTCCGAGGTCAGCGACAGCGCCGTGTAGGTGCAATGAAGCGTCATCGTGCGCGAGGTCTCCTCTTTGCTGGAGGCATCAAGAAGCGTGGTTTCGGGCATTTGGATGACTTCGCTGTGCTGGACGGGGTAGACGTAGTATTCCTTTCCGGCGACGAAGACGGGGACGGTGCGCTTGCCCAGGACCACCGAGAAATTCTTGGCGGCTCGATAGTAGCCCGGCTTGTAGTAGGCCAGCAGCTGATCCCCCGTTGGCTTGATCATCGGAACGGTCTGGCGCCGGTAATTTTCAGCGTGGGCGTCGAGGCGGCGCCGGCTTTCGGCATTGTCCGGGAAAGCAAGGCCCAAGCTCTCGTAGAACTTCACAGTCTCCTCATAGCCAATGGAAGCCGGGAAAAGCGGGTTGGTGGCGGCTTCATAAAGCGACGTATCCTTCATCTCAACCGGGTTGTAGATCATCATCTCCGGTGTGAGCTTGAGGGCGAACTTCATCAGGCTTGATACCTGAGGCACGCCGTCCGTCGGGACTTCAACTTTCAGGTGATCCTCGATGTTGAAGCTGGTGTCCAGGTACTGGATGGGGACGAATTCGCAGCGCTGGCCGCATTGCAGGATTTCCTTAATGCCTGCCGCCAGGGTGCTTTGCAGGAAATTTGCCTTGATCTTCTGGATGTGGTCCGGGCTGCTGAAAACGAGGTGCGGGCTGGTCGTGTCATTGGACTGATACTCCGTGATGAACTGCCCGTCGCAGTTGAAGAAGTACTGGTATTCCTTGTTGGTGAAACGCAGCGTCATGGTTCCCTTGTGGCCCGGCACGGGAACCGTGCTGATGATGAGCGGATAATAGGGCCGTTCCAGCAATCGGACAGCCTCGCGCGGATTGTCGGTGATGGCAACGATGGCGTGAGGCCCACAGGCGGATTGGCAAGCCATGCAGTTCTCGAGCAAGGCGCGCAAATTCTTGACGTCGTCGCCAATGGCCTGGATGTTGGATATCCAAAGGCGGCTTTCCTTGTCACAGGCTTGCGCGGCTTTCTTCGAGCAGAAGAGAGGATTCAAGGCCACGGGCGACGTGTAGGCCTTGTGCATGTTCTTGGGGTCCGTAAACTTTCCGAGGCAGGCGATGTTGGTGATCGTCACCATCGGACTCGTCTCGGGTTGGTTGTTGTCCGGTTCGGCAAATTTGCGCAGAAGATTGACGATGAGGGCCACCCACTCCTGGTCGTTGACCATGTAAATCTTCTGGGGCGCCTTGCTCTCCTTGTTCGCGGCGTCTGTTTTGGCCTCCTGAACTTCTAGCTTTAGATTTTCCATTCGCTTTATGTGCGGCGCCGTTTCTTGGGCGGCGCAAGTTGGTGAGCTGGTGCTTTTAGGCAACCTCTGCCTCTTCTTCCCGCGGATACACCTCTTCGGGCATGCGGACGGCCCGTCCCTGCCTCAAAATGGCGTTGAGCTCTTTGGTCTCCGGCTTGGAAAAGACTTCGTACGCATGCACATGCGGGCGAAACAGGTCGGACAGGATGTTGAACCATCCTCCGTAACAGCGTGATGCGCGCTGCCCGTAAGTGCGCTGAATGTATTGGGCAATCTTGACAATCCCCTTGTTGGAAACCATGTCGCCGCTTCCCCTGACGAGCCATCGGGCCAGTGCGGATTCCGCTGCCAATGGAGCCACACCCCAGAACAGAAGCCGGTTGCCGGCTTCTAGCTGATCAATCTCGTGGCGTTGAAGCCTTTTGTCCCCATAAGATACGAAGAGGCGTGGCTTGCCGAATTCCATGCCCACTTCAGTGCCCAGCAGATCATAGCCCTGAATGTTGATTGGCTTATCCCCGGGGTCTCCCGCAAGTATTGCCAGTTTGGGACTGTGGTCGTTTTCTCCAAACCAGAGCCGCCCTTGAAACTTCTGCCCACGGGCTTCGTTCTGGACGACGACAAGTTCCTTCATTTGTGGGTACGCGTGAATCATGTCCTCGGTCCTTACAGGTAAATGACAGTTCCAGGGATGGGCACCGAAGCGACGGTTCCCAGGTTGCAGTCCTTGGTGGTGGTGACCCAAACGAAGTCGCAGGGCACCGCATCCGGGAAGCAGCCGGCCAGGTCCGTGAAGACGAGCGCCAGGTCGCACTTGTAGGGGCGTCCGTTGGGGCCGGGAGCGCCCGCCGACGTGAGTTCGCCGATCTGGGCCGCGATGCAGCGGAAGTCGGTTCCGCCGCCGCCCAGGATGGCCAGCTCCTTGATCTTGTTGATGGGATCCTCGTCCTCTCCCACCTCGATGCGGGTCAGGATGCTCGTGTCGAACGTGCTGATGCCGTAGGTCATCTTCTTCTTTTTCTTCTTGAAGAAGTCCAGGAAGACTTTCATGCAATCGCCGATGTCTCCCGCGGAAATGGAGCCGGAGCAGTCGATATAGAGCTCGATGTGCCCGGTCTTTTCCTTGACTGGTTCGGCCTGGCGCGGGGCGTAGTAATCATTGGCCAGCTTCTTGTTGTTATAAAGGGCCACATCGTCGGAAACCGGGTACTTGGACAGCAGGCAGTCCATGATGGCGTCGGAAGCATCGCGCGGCGGGTTGGCTTTGAAATACATCAGCCGGATGCCGTTCAAGCTTCCTTCGCCAAAGGTGTTGCATTTGGTGAACTCGGCCATCCACTCGTTGAGCATCTCCTGGGCAAAAGACTCGTGGCTCTCCGGCGTGAAGCCTTGCATGCCCCCCTGGGCGCCCTGCAGTTCGCTGAACGCAAGGGCCGGCACTTTGGTCAGGTTCGACACGACAAGCGTGCCGGCCTTGAGCTGGTCGCGGATGTCGTCTTCCAAGGTGGCGCTGGGCTGGATCTGGCAGAGCGGCTGAAATTCGTAGCCGCTCTCGGCCCAATAGGCCGCCGCGGCGGGCTGCGGCACCTGCAACGCGGCCATCTGCTGCAGGACGGCCTGGGTAAAGGCCGCGTGGGCAACGGGCTGTTCCCCCTCCGGGACGCCGGCGAGCTTGTTCTGGTAGCCCAGAATGAAGTAGGTGGCATGGAACAAAATCGCCCAGAAGGCGTCGTCGTTTTTCGCTTCCTCGCTGATTGGCGCAGCTTCAATGGCCTGCAACAGCGAGACGTTCATGCGCATGCGGTCGCCCCAGACGTAGGACTGGCTGTCCAGGTCGAAAGAGAGGTTCCGCTCGAAAGTGTTGCAGAAGCCCTGCAGAAACGGGCGTTTGCGGTTGGCCATGAAGGCCTTCTCCATGCGGGCTTCAAAGGGGGTTAGTACCTTCTGCAGGAGGTTGCTCGCGGCGCGCTGCTGCTGGGCAATCCCCGTGTCGTTGGTGGGGCGGGTTGGTGACGTAACGTTGTTGTTCATGCTATTTCCTGTTCAATTCTTGTTGGGCCGATATTAGTTTTTCTATCTCAGCAGCTATTTGATTATAGCCTGCGGGCGGTGTCCCCTACGCGATTTTAGTATGGTATGGAATTATTTTAGCTTGGTGTGTTGAAATCCAGCTTTCACGACCTAGAATGATTCGTAAGTTGATTCTAGCAAAAAGCCTAGAATAAGCTCCCTCGTAGGGAGGAGATGCACTGGTGTACTGTGCCCGGTGTGGATTCAAGGTGGAAGCTTGAGTTAACTGATTCTAGCATATGAAGAACATAGGTTTCACTCTGATTAACCGCATCATCATGATGAAGAACAAGGCTTTCACCTTGATCGAACTCATCGCCGTGATCGTCGTCATCGTCATTCTGGCTGCTGTCGCTTTGCCTCGCATTGGCAACATGCAACAAGCCGCTGGTCAAGCCGGTGCCTCCGCGACGGCCCAAACCCTGCAGACCGCGGTTCAACGCGCCGTCACTGAAGGCGTCATTACCTCGGGAACTGCGATTAGCTCCTACTCCTCGGTGTTGACGTCGTCCAACAGCCCGATGACGGGCATTCCGTACTGCACGCCGAGCGACGTTGCCAACGCCTCGTTCGCGGTTGGCCAAGCCGGGTTCCCTGACATTGCCATCACGGTCAATGCGGTGAACTTCCAGCAAGCCGGCGGCGGTGGAACGGGCACCTCTGTCACGACTCAATAACGCGAACTGCGCGAATTGACTTCACGGCCCCGGCGTTTGCTGGGGCCCTTTTTTTGCCTTTTTAGATTCCGCAGGTTGCATTTTGGGTGCTGCTGCTTAGAATGAAACATTATGAATACGCGTGGTCTTCCTCAAGAGCGCTTCAAAAAGGGCGGCTTTACCATCATAGAATTGGTTGCTGTAATCATGGTGATAGTGATTTTAGCTGCCTGCGTTGTGCATGAGTACGTATACTACCAATCGGCTGCTATCATAAGCCGTAATACTCAGAACGTGATTACATTGGTGGCTGCGACGGAGCAATTCAACCTGTCGGGCTACACGTTTACCAACCTGAACCCGGACTTTCTCGGTGACGTTGCAGTGGAAACTGTAGTGAGCCAACTGATCGCAGCGGGCTTTTTCTACCCAAATCCGAAGGTGACCAGTACCGAGATTGTGTGCCGTTATTACGCCAATCCCGATACAGATTCTATTGGTTCTGCGGCGGATGCATCGCCGGGTGTGCTTTACTTCCTCCCGACCAAGGATGACTAAGGGGCTGAGGCCCAGCTCTTGGCGCAGGGAAGGCCGTTGATGCGGCACTGGGTCTGATCGGATATTTTGTGGCGCTCAATAAGGCTTTTGCCCTCTTTCGTAATCGCCCATTGCTTCTCCTTTTCCTTGAACACGTAGCCTTTGTGATAAAGCCGCGCGAAGGTTTCACTGGGGACCCGTTCTCCTTGGAGAATCCGTTCAAGAGCGCTGGCCAGCGCGTTTTCTTCGATGGGTGCGTAGGCCGGGCACGAAAATGATTGATCGGGAGCCGCCATCTCGGGCTTTACCTCCATTGGCGGTACTTCTATCGGCTCAACAAATTCCCCTTTCGGCGCGGCCGCCCTGGCCATTTGGAGCTTGGCCAGCTTGGCCAGCTGCAGTCTTTTCTGGAAGTCCGCTGCGGCCACCTGAGGCGATCGCGCCGGTTCCTTCTGAAACAGAGCTTTGAGCTGGTTAATCACTTTTACTTGTTTTGATCTTTGTCGGCGGAGCCTTGTATAAATGGTGCTTGGTCATGTAGGCCAGCACCAAGGGATCAAGGTGCTTGGGTAGAAAACGTGCGCTGCGGTCTGTGTCTTCTCGAATGGCCGTGCGTATTTCAGTGGAGGATATCCTGGGAATGCTGTCGTCTGGCTGCAGGTAGAGGTGGGGCCGGTGCAAGAACCAGGTGGCCTTTGGATTGGGCTTGATCCCCTTGCGCGGCACCACGACAAACGCAATCATGCGCTCCAGTTCCTCAAAGTTGATCCAGGTATCAAATGTGTTTGCATTGTCCTGGCCGATGATGTGGGCGAACTCATATTGGTCGGCCCATGGCTCCGCGAGCAGCCTTTTGACAAGGTTGTAGGTCTCCCCGCGGAACTGGTGCTTGATCTCGTAGTCGAATACCTTTATCCGGCCATCCTTTCTTGAGGCCAGCCGGCACATTTCCAGCCGATGCTCCGGGCTGGTCAGTTTCTTTGTCAAGTGCTGGAAGCAGGGCATGATCCAGACTTCGTCAAAGGATTTGCTGACATTGAGCAGCAGCTGGGCGGTGGCAATGTGTCCCGAAGTGATTGGATCAAAGGCTCCTCCAAACAGAGCCACTTTTGTTTTGCGTCCCAGCGCCTTGTATTGAGGCGCGCGGCGCCGTATTTTGGCCAGCGACTCGCTGATGACCGTTTCCAGGGGCCATCCGTTCTCATTGCAAGCCTGAATGCAGGAAGTTAAAGTGTCCCCCAGTTTTTCCCGAAGATTGAGCAGGTCTGAAAAGCGGCTCAGTTCAATGGCCTGCTTCAAAATGTCTTCCGTCCGCTGCCTCACGGGCGTGCGGCCAAAAACATCCAAAAACGTCCGGTTTACCTCGTTGGCTATTTTTTTCACTTCGTGGAACGCAGTTGTTGCGTGGCTCGATACGCGGCGACGGAGTCGAACTTCCTCGCTTCAGTGATCTCGGCCAACTCCTCCCTGTATCCGGCGTTAAGAATGGGTGTGCGGCACCAGGTGCGCGGATCCAAGTTGCGCGAGTCCAGGTGAAAGCTGGGGGCGTACCTTTCCCGCTTCCATTGATTTCGGGCAAACAGCGTGAAGAACTTGCGCACCCAGGCTTCCATCTGTTCGTCTGTGGTTTGGGGGCTGATGTGTACACTGCGGTGCCCGCTCGAACGCGCCTCCAGGAGCAGCTCATAAATATCGAGAGGCCCACGGCGGTCCTGGATCATGAGATTCTCAATGTAGTTGAGCACCGGATACGGCATCAGATCTCCTTCATCCGTTTGTGCAAACGAAACGGGCTTGAGCTCCGCTTTGGGTTTCTGTTTCGTGATCACGCTCAAGCAGCTTTGCGGTCCACGGCCGTGGGCAATGATGTTGGCGCTGATGCCTGTCGTTTCCATGAACTCCAGAAACTTGATGATCGTCGGTTTGTCGACGCCGGCAATGGGTGCCAGGCAGCCGCTGGTGTCGCCATCCATGGTGGCGTAACCCACCGCGGCCTCGGAGCGATTGCTGGTGGTGATCAATATCTTCCCTTCCAGGTTGGCCAGCATCCAAACATAAGGCGATCGCGCGCGGGCCTGAACGTTCTCCAAGGACATGGACTCGGTTGGATTGTTCCAATCCAGTTTATGGCCAAGAGCCTTTTCGGCGCCGGCGATGTATGACTGAATCGCGGGCTCAACGTCGAAGATGGAGTGCTTGGTGCTAAAGCGTGCCGCAATGGTGGCGGCTGCGTCCTTGGTCTCCTGTCCGCTCTGTGCGGAAGGCTGGTAAGCGGTGGTGAGCAGTTGGTTTAGGAGGGACTGCACCCCGTCAAGCTTCGTGATATGCGGGCAATGCTTTTTCACGAATGCATCCATCCCGAGTTCCGTTACTCCAAGGTAAACTCCGTAGGCCGCAAGAAGCGTGCAGACAGCTGAATCGGCTCCACCGCTGAGTGAGACCACGTAACCCTTCGTATGGCTCTTGCGCGTGTAATCCATCAGCGCCAGGCCTTCGGCGCGCAGGAACTCCTCAAACTTGAGGTTTGGAGAAACCTCCCAGGCCAGGACTTGGACGCCATCCGGAGAAAGGGGCATATCGCTCGAAACGGTGCAACTGACGATCTGGCTGGCCACGGGCGGATAAAAGAACGGCCAATCAATCACGTTTGTGTTCTCGTTGGCGATGTCCGGCTGGAAACTGGCCGTCCGGACTTGCTGCATGCGGTTGTTTTCGATGTCGACCGTAACCGCGGTGACATTGACATCCTTGAAGGAAAGCCGGGGACCTTGCGCCAGAAGCGTTCCTGTGGAAGCAATGAGCACCCCACCATCAAAAATGGCGCGCCCGGCTTCCAGCCCGTTGAGGTTGGCGTACACGTAGACCGTGCCGAAGGCCCGGGATCCTTCGACCACGAAACGTTTGCGGACCGGCAACTTGCCAAAAGCAAAGTGGCTTGCGCTCGGATTGAAGATGATGTCGACCCCGCGTTGGGCAAGCTTGGCCCCGGGCCTCGTGCTGACCCAAGCATCTTCGCAGACCTCAAACGCGCACCGGACTCCACCGGCTTGAATTATGGCGTCTCCGATGGGCACTTCCTTGTTCCATCCGGGAAGCTTAATGGCCTGCAGCACTCCTGGAGGCCACGGCTTAAACTGGCGCTGCTCATAGTGGATGCCGTCACCTGCGAGATGTTGCTTGCAGACTAGAGCCACTAACTCACCCTCAATAAGAACGGCCACGGCGTTGAACAGAGCGTTGCCGTACTGCACCGGCAATCCCACCGCCGCGATCATGCCCCGCCGGTTGGCGTCTTTCGTCACGGTGGCTGCGGCGATTTGTTTGAGCTGTTTGGCCGCGCGAATGGCAACATCCGGACAGAAGAATTCGTCTTCCAGCGAATAGCCGGTGATGGCCAGTTCAGGCAAACAAAGCGCGCTGACCCCAAGCTTTTGGGCTTCAGTAATGGCCTCGAGAATGCGCTCTGTGTTGCCCTCCCAGTCCCGCGGTATCTGGTTGAGGGAAGCTCCTGCAATATTGATGCGAAACATAGCAGTTCTTGATGCTGTTCTATTATTATTTGATGATTTTGGCGCCAGCCTTCCTCATCTCGTCGATGGCGCTGTCGGAATCCGATGGCGATACATTGACTCCCCGGCAGCCCTGGAGCAAAAGGCGCACGCTGAAACCATTCTTCAAGGCGTCGAGAACGAATGCCTTGACGCAGTAATCAGTGGCCAGCCCACAGCAGTCGATTTCTCCGATCTCCCGACTCCTCAAGAAATCGACGAGGCTGTCGTAGGGCAGAACGGCTCCGTTCTGATCCAGGATTTCTCCCTGCCTGGACTCTCCGGGCTTGTTGACGAAAAACGGCGAGTAATTCTCGTAGTCCGGGTTCATTCCCTTATGCACCGTAAAGAATCCTCTGCGCATCCCGCTGACAAATTGCGCGTCGGCGGTCCCGGCCACGCAGTGTGATGGCCATAGCCTCTGTTCCACCCCGTTCAGCTTGACGGTGTCCACGAAAGGCTTTTTGCCCGGATGCGAGCCGGCAAAGCTCTTGTGGTTGCTGGGGTGCCAATCCGCGCTGTCTATCTCGATGTTGTAACGCGGCAGCTGGTTGATGAATGGGATGATTTCGTCGCCGCCGGGAACTGCCAGGTTTCCACCGGGGCAAAATCCGACTTGCGGGTCAACTTTGAAAAGTGCTCTTTGCATGTTGTTTTGGGATGTTAATGTCAGGAGTTGATATTTTCCAATCTTTGTCTGGCCGGTTTGTGTCAAAGGATTCTTGCGCCTGGGTGGGCCCAATCTTAGCGGATATGCACTTTTCCCGGCATCCGGTTGAGTGCTTCAACGCATCTTTGAACTGCGAGGTTGCTTGTACCTGCCATAGACTTGTCTGTTCGGTTGGTTTCTGCCCCAAGCTGCCCTATCTGCGGCGCGATTGGCAGCCTTGTTGTTCTGTCCTTTTTGGACGTTAGTCCATATCCGAGGGAGATTTGCGGCCGATCAGTGGCGGAGCTTGACCTTTTGGACCTGAACTCGATGCTGGTTCTTCATCTTCTTCTTGGCCTTGACCAGTGTCTGCCGGACCTTTTCGCGGCTGATGTTGAGAGTCGTGGAAATGTCGTTGATGGCCTGGCCAATGCCGTTGGAAAGCCCCAGCCACAAATTGAGGACACGGCGCTCGCTGGGACTGAGGCACTGCATGAGGATTTCAAGAGCTTCTCTCCGCTCCTCGCTCTCCCTAAAAGTGATTCCCTCGGCGCTGGGAATGACGTTTTCCAGCGTCTCATCGCCGTCGCCCGTGGTCTGGTTAAGCGAAACAACCGAGAACATGTGCAGGGCGGCATCGACGTTTTCGGGGGATGTGTTCAGTTGCTTGGCCATTTCATGAACGGTCGGTTCCGGTTGCCCGTTCCCCCTGGCCTCCTCCATTAGCTTGTTGGCTTTGCGCAAGAGCTCGTGGACAGATGGCGGATAGCGGATGACGTATCCTTGGGTCATCAGGGCTTTGGCTATGCTTTGGCGTATCCACCATACGACGTAAGTGGAAACATTGAATCCTTTGTGTGCCTGATAGCGCTCGATCCCCTTCATAAGCCCCAAGTTCCCTTCCTGGATCAGGTCGTTCATGTCAAGCCCGCGGTTTTGGTACCGCTTGGCCATGGCCACCACCAACTTGAGGTTGGCTTCAACCAAAGTGCAGAATATCTTCTCGGATTGGGCCGCGTGGGTTTGCAGGCCTTCGCAATAGAATGCGATCTCGTTGATGGGCAGCAACAACAGCTCTTCCAGCCGCTCCACTGCCGCCACCCATCGGATGAGCGACTCCGCTGCTTGATGGCCAATGGGCGTGATTTTATACATCATCGGACGCTGGGGCAGGTTGCGGTATGCTTCCAAAATCTGGCGCGTCCATGTCAACAGCAGCGTAGGGCGTATCCGCCACCGGCTGAGATCGGGGTTTTTAATGGCCTCGGCCTGGGAGAGCGCCTCAAAATATTCGTGCCGGCGTATCTCTTTGTCCGAAACGACGAAATTCTCCAGCCGCTCGCCCCCTTCAATTTCCTCCAGAATTTTGTGCAAGTAAGTCACTTTCCCAGGCATTTTGTTCAAAATGTCCTGGCACAGCCTTACTTCAGCATGATACTCCGCAGCCTTGGTGATCTGCGTCTTTTGATCGACCTTGGGACAGTTGCCCAGCATCGAAAAATAGGCGTCGAGCGCCGTCTCGCTGGTCGTGCATTCAACCAGCTGATCAGCCTCTGTCAGCACCTTTCCAGTGTCCAGCGGATCTATCTCAGTTTCAGTCATTTGGTCTTCTTGGCTTCGTCGGGCGGAAGAATCTTCCGCAGGATTTCGTTTTGAGTCTTGAGCACCAGGATGGCTGTATCGAGGCGGTTGCCATTGGATTGCACAGTTTGCTGAAGGTCCTGGACTTTGGCAAAATCAGCTTGCTCCTGGGAGGAGAGCGCCTTGCTGTCCTCCGTCATCCTGTTTTCAAGCGCGGTTATTTTTTTCAGCTCCGCGGGAAGGTTCTTGGTGAGATAATCGTCATAGCCTTTGAATTTGTTTTCCGCTCGGGTATCGAGCGTTCCGATCTGTTCCTGCAGCGCGCAGGCATTGGTCTGGGCGCTGTTGGCGGTGGCTTGGGCGGTCTTAAGTGAGGAGGACAAGCCCTGAATCGTGAATTCATCCTGCTTGAGTTGCTGCTGGAGTTTGGCCATCACTCCATGCAGGCTGCACGCGTACCCGCCGACGCCCAGGGCCAGCAAAAGGCCGGCCGCGGCAAGGATCAGCGGCAAAATGCTGGCTTTGCTTTTGACTGGTTTGGCGGCAGGCGGCGGCGCCGCGGGCAGGGGCGCTGCTGCGGCAGCAGGTTCAAGTGTCGCTTCCGGAGAAGTTCCGGTCTCGTCGGGTATATTCGTGGGCATCATAAATCAAAGGTCCTTCAGCAACTGGTTGTTGTTGTCCAACTGCTTGTTCCTGTCCTGGGCTGGGTTAGGTGGGTTAGGCGTGGGCGCCACAGCCGGCGCCGCCATATTTGGCGTGGAGCTGCTGGCATTCTTAAGCGCATCCTTGAATTCATCCTCCGCCTTCTGCTTGGCGACGGTCGCCTCTTTCTCCTGCGCCAAAATCTTGGCCAGCTCATCCGAGCACGTCTTGAGCTGAACCTGTATTTGCCCCCGCTCTTCCTTGGCTGCGCTTAAACGCAGGCCGATGTCCTTGCGAATGGCTTCGATGGATCCCTCTGGAAGATCGTGCCTCTTGGAGAGCTGCTTGTGCTCCTTTTCCAAATTCTGGATCTGCTCGTTCTTATCTCCCAGGGAATCGGTGACTTGCTGGACTTGCTCTTCTTGCCTGACGCGCATGGCGATGATGCGGTTGACCTCTTCCGTGCGGACATCGAGCGCCTCCCGTTTCGCATTCAGCAAGGCCCGGTCGACGAGCAGCTCATTCTTGATGAGGTCGCGGCTGTTAGGCTCGGCCGTCAGCCAGGGAGCTTCATCGTTGGGGATGGAATCCTTGGTGCTGAGGTTGCCTTCGGGTATCTTCGGGTTGTTGTCCCCGTCAAGGATGGTGGCGGTAATAAAGATGGTCAAGTAGTTGTTCTGCTTGCTGTCGCTGGAGTTGCGGAAGAGCTTGCCCAGCCCGGGAATATCGCCCAAAAGCGGCACCTTGTTCAGGCTCTTGCTGAAAGTGTGCGTCTTCATGCCGGCGATGACCACGGTGTCGCCGCTGTTGATCGTGAACTCCCCGTTGTAGGCCCGCCCGGACGTTTCAGGCACTTGGCGCGGGCCGGAGCCTGAGGTGCCCGAGGAAATGGTTTCCATGGAGTCCAGCTGGCTGATGCTGATCGCGGTGCCCAGCTTGAGCCGGTTTCCGTCCTGTATGCGCGGCAGTAAATTTATTGTTGACCCTATGTTGATGAAGGCGGTGTTGTCGTACCCGGTGCCCGATGTGCCCCCGTAGCTGCTGCCGGCGACGTCGCTGCCGGAGATGTACGGTATTTGCTGCGTGGCCGCGAAGGCGACTTCGCGTCCGTTGGCCGTGATGGCGGACGGCTCCGTGATGGTCTCGGCCTTGGTGTCGTTGACGAAAAAGTTCAGCGTGGCGTTGAGGTTGTTCTGCATGACGACCGTGCTCATGGGGTTGCCAAAGGACTTGACTATGGAGCTCAGGTTGTTGTAGGACGGATACATGCTGGCGTTGGTGCCGGGTGAGCTCTGGCTGAGGGCGCTGCCAATGGTGGTGCCGGGAGGCTGGATGCCGAACGTGATCCCCGGCTGCATCAGGCTGGACCAATCCACGCCCAGCGCGCTCTGGGGGTTGTTCCCAGTCGCGTAGACCCGGACATCGATCCGGATGTTCGGGTTCTTCATGTTGATGATTTCGAGGTAGCTGGCGACTCTCTCAGAGGCGGACTCGGTGCCGTAGAGGAGGATGTACTGCTTGTCGGGAAAGTAGTAGGCCTTGCAGCCCTTGTCGTCCCCCACGTTGGCCACCTTTTCCATCAACCCTTCGATATCCCCGTATTTCCCGCCGTTTTCAATGGTGAACGTGGTGTTGGCCGAAACGGCATTTCCGCCGCCGCCGCCGCCGCCCATGCCGCCGTAGCCGCCCATGGAGGAAGTCATGCTGGCGCCGCCGCCAGAGGATTGCGCGCTGCCTTTGAAACGATCAATGAAGTTGTCGGTCAGCTTAAAACGATAGTAGCTGAGCTGGTTGGTGTGGGCGCGAATGGTGTAGATGCCAGTGTGCCCATCATAGAGCTCCAGGTTTTTATGCTTGAGCAGCCATTTCATGAGGTCCTGGGGCTTGGGCTGCTTCATTTCCAGGGTAATGTTCTCGTCGATGCTGGCCATGTCCGTATCAGGCTCCAGGTAATTCAAGCCGGAGCGCAACGCCAGCAGGTGGAAGATGGCGCGCAGAGGTACGTTTTCCACCGTCAGGTAAGTGTCGTCCTGCGGCTTTGAGGCATCTTTGCTGATGATATCGCTGTTGGTTTGAGGAGCAAAAAGGCTGAGCACGCGCACTTGCGTGTCCGTGGTGAATGGCACTCCGGTTTCGGCATCTCGCTTATTGAGGCCGGGAGCCGGCACCTCGGTGGCTTGCTTGAAGGCATCGTTCAGGCTGAACCCCGTCGGTTGCTGGGCCACAGCCGCCTGCAGTCCCAACGCCATCACAGCTAAGATCAGTTTTTTCATGATAATTTAATACTTCCTATTCTATAGCGTTCTTGCCTGGTCGCACTCAGTCTCCAAAATCCAGTAGAAGTCGCTGTGCGTCCTTCAGATCGGCCTGCCCTTCGTTGACCAGGTCGACGGCTTGAGTCAACAACGGAGCGTACTTGAAGTTCTCCGCCGCGTGCCTGGCGATTTCCGCCGCAGGAATCACCTGCTGGGAGTGAAGAAGCATCTCGCGTATGGCCGCGTCCACCGGGATCACTTCCGTGAGCACGCGCCTGCCGACGTACCCCTTGTAGCAGTTGCGACATCCTGCCATGTTGGCGTGGTAGATATGGTCCTTGAGCCTGATCCCCGAAAGCTTTTCGATCCGGACTTTCTCCGCGTCTGTCGCCCGGCGGCTCTTGCGGCAGACCGGGCAAAGCTTGGGGATGAGGCGTTGGGCCATCACCAGGCGGACGGCGTCGGCGATATGATGCGTTTCAGTGCCAAGGGCCTGCAGCCGGGAGAACGTGCCCAAGGCGGAGTTGGTGTGCAGAGTAGTCAATACTAGATGGCCGGTGTTGGCCGCCTGCACCGCGATTAAACTTACTTCCTTATCCCTCACCTCGCCCACCAAAATCACGTTGGGGGCCTGCCGGAGGATAGCGCGCAGCCCATATGCGAAATCTAAGCCTATCTGCTCATTGATCTGGGTCTGGGTGATGCCGGTGATGTAGCTTTCAATAGGATCCTCCAGGGACATCACATTAAGGCGTTCGCGGTCCAGCTCCTGGATGGCGGCGTACAGCGTGGTGGTTTTGCCCGAACCGGTGGGCCCTGTGACAATGATGATGCCGTTGTCCATGGTGAGGGCCTTGCGGATGAGCTGGAGGTGCTCTGGCCGCATGCCGATCTTGTCCAGATTGGGGAAAGTGACGGTCGCGCTCAGCAGTCGAAGGGTGATCTTCTCTTCCTGAACCAGCGTGCTGTCCCGGACGGGCATGGTGGCCGCGCGCATTTCGACTGGCTTGCCTTTGATTTGAAGCGTAATCTTGCCGTCCTGTGGCAGGCGCCGTTCCGTGATGTTCATCGAAGCTCTTACCTTGAGGTGGGCAACGATGCTGCTGCCGTAGTTTTTGGGTATGGCTGCGTGGAACACCGTGTTGATGCCGTCGATGGTGAAGCGTACTCGGTAGTCATTGGCCTGCGGCTCTATTAGGATGTCGGATGCCCCTCGTTTGTAAGCGCTGAAGATGATCAGTTCTGCCATCGTCTTGATCCGGGAATCGTCCTTATCCAGAGGCTGCTCCTCGGTAAACTGGTTCGGGTCGATTTCGTCCACCGCGATTTCGTCAGCGATGTCGTCTTTCGAGATATAGGCGCTGAGGTTGATCTGCCGGTTGATTTGGTCTTCCAGATATTTGGCATAATCCTGGGCAACCAGGGTCATGACCTGCACGATTTTGCCTTCACGACCGCATTGCTCCACGACGGCCTCCACACTGTTGTAGTTGCTCCAGTTGAGGACGTGGCCTAGCTGCATCAGCCGGGAGCTTTCGAAAAGGATGGCGGCTTCAATGGACTTCAGCGTGAGCGGCGAGACCAGCTTGGAATCCGGTTGCGGCTCCAGGATGCTGAGGGAAACGCAGTTTTGCTTTTTGAGCTTGTTCTGGTACCAATATTCCCATTCCAGGGGCGCTTTCTCAAAGCTGTCGGTTTGCCTGATTTCCTCCAATATCCCTCTCCCCTGGTCGTCCATGGGGTTGTATTGAATCTGCCAGGCGGCCCAATCCGAGGGCGACTGGGGCAGTGGCTCCTGCGGGATCGTGAACGGTTCCCGGTCGGGGGCGGTGTAACGCTCGTTGAAGGCGTCCCTGATGCGCCGGTAGGTGCTTAGGGTGCCAATTACGACCTGGACGGTCTGGGTGTGGAAGCAGGCGGGAATGGGTACGTAGGGATCGTAATGAACCAGGATCATTCCAGGACCCATGTCCAAGATGGGCACGTGCTCCCAGACCACGGTCGGGATGCCCAGGGCGGCTGCCTTGTCGAGGCTGGCCTTGTTCGGCTGCAGGTTGCGATTGGTGCAGATGGGCAGCTCGGTCGCCTCGGCGATGTAAGCCGTCAGATCCTCCTCCAGCAAAACCTGCTCATCCCAGACCTTTACCGCGTTCTGGGAAACAAAGTCAAAAAGGTTCGGGACCTTCTCGTTGAAGTTGAGGTCCATCTCCCTGGTGAACTTGTCCAGCAAGGCCAACAGCTCATGGGAAAAGGGGGTTCGCTTGTCCATTTCGTGCATAAACGCCAATCCATTATAGGGCGTTGAAATGCTACTTCAATATAACCGGCTTGGTTTTTTTGTGGGCAGTTCGTCTATCGGCTTGCTATAATGGTATCAGTGGAAACTATGACATTAGACTTCAACCCCAAGGCAGGCTTTACGGACCTGCCCAGGGGTGTCCGAGCGCACCGCGAGTACCGGATTTACAACCACGAGAAGCAGGCGTGGTTGAACTACCGTGAGTTTACCTATACCACTTCCATCGGAGTGGCTTACATCTGCCTCGGCCCGGAGGGGAAGCTGCGTGCGGGGATGGAGGCCGCCATCAAACTGTTTCAGGACGATCGAAGCCCTGCCTTCTACGTGCCCAACAGCTACGGCGTGTGCAACTCGCTCAAGAACTTCGAGGATTTGCAGGCCAGCGCCCCTTTGTCGCTGGTTTCGGCCAGATCCGGCGCCTATACCGAGCGGTCCGTGGGCAAGATCCTGGACACTTTCACCGGACATGGGGCCATCCAGCCATCCCGGCTGCACCGGTTGATGGCGGACCGCCCGGCCCTGACGTTTCCTTATCAGCCTTTTTCCGTGAAAAGCTACCGCCGGATCAAGCCGGCCTGCGTCCCTCCGGAAATCAAAATGAAGTACGTCACTCCTTTTGGAACAGAGCAGAACGAGCTTCTACTGGCCGGAAAGATCGTCAACCTTTGGTCGGATGAATTTTACGCCAGGGTGCGGAAGGAGGTTGATTACACGCTTTGGATCACGGAAGGGGAGAAGAAGGCCATGTGCCTTTCCATGCTGCCGCTTCTCCTGGGAACCCCTATGGATGTCGTGGGCATACCAGGGGTCTGGATGTGGGGCAAAAAACAGCCGGACGGGGCTTGGAAACTGGCGCCGGAGTTGAGCGCGTACACGTTTGCCAAGGACGGCCGCCGGCGTTTGGTGGGGGTTGTCTTTGATAAGGATAGCTGGCGTAATCCGAAGGTGACGGACGCGCTGCTGAAGCTTTGCGAGTGCCTGCGAGGCGCGGGAGCCATGGTTTTTGTGGCCATCATCCCTCCCGGTAAAGATCAAAAGGGGGTTGACGACTTCTTTGGAAAGTACTGCGTCACCGACACGGGTTTTAACTTCGAGCCGCTGGTCAACATGCTGGGAGAGGCCCTTTATATGGATCGCAACTACGGCGTGAACTATCCCGCGCCGGATGTGTCCTGCCGGATGAAGACTCTGGCCGACAAGGCTGAAGCGTTCGAGGCGGTGCGCGAGATCTATGCTGACCGGCGATTTTCAACTCTGGAGCAAGAGGCCGTGGATGAAATCGTGCGGGAGATTGGCAGCTTTACTGATCCAGACAGCTCGGAACTCAATGGGGGCCATTACCTGTCGCGTTTCCGCGCTTCATCGGAAGATGCTCAAACCAGCCAGTGGATCGATTGGATGAGCAAGAATCCATTCCAATTCCAGCTGGACCTGCTTCTGGACCGCTATATTCCGGGAGTCTTTCGCGGGCGGCATCAGGAGCGCCCTTCCACTTTCAATAAGATGGCGGAAACGGTTCTGTTTAGGTGGGCGCCCTTTGCTGGCGATTAGACCAGGCCCGGCAGTTCCCCATTCCCGTTAATGCTCCCGTTCCCGTTGATTTGGATAATGCCAACGGATGAATTTCTCCAGGCGGGATGGTGGTCGATGATAATGCACTGGGAAATGCCATAGGTGTGCAGGTTCTCCTTGAGCTTTTCGAAGAAGGCAATCAACAACTCTATATTGCTTTCATCAATGTGGGTACTAGGTTCGTCGAGTACGATGGTATTGACCCGTGGCAAGACTGCCTTCTGCAGGGCGATGCGGAAAGCGATCCCAATGAGGTTGGCGTAACCGCCACCCAGCGCCAGCGATGAACTGATGCGCTTTTGGGAATCTTGCACCATGATCTCCAGGGCTTCCCCCATCTGGAGCGTGACCGGCAGGCCCATCTCGCTGATGAGCAGATTCGTTTGCTGGATTGTGCCGCGGAAAAACTCCTGCAGGAACTTTTGCGGCCCGTTATCGTAGGACAAAAACGCGCTGACGGCCTGCAGATCAGCCAGCTTCTTCGTCTGGAGATCGCAGGCAGCCTTTTGCTTGGCGAGCCCGCCCAGTTGTTTTTCGAGTTCCTTCACCTGACCCTGAATATAGGTAAGCTCGGCTCCCAGTTGCTGGTGCATGAGCATCCGGCCGGATGCGGTGGCCAGTTGATCTTCTTTGGCCTGGCTCCACGGTTCCGTGTTCAGAATACGCTCGAGGCCGGCAATCTCCTGGCGGAGCGACTCAATGGCCCTCCCTTGTTCAGATCGGCCCGCCCACTCGCTGCTGGCCTGGCTGAATCCTTGCCGCAGCTCTTCCACCTTCTGCAGGTCTTCCGCAACAATGGTGGTGTAATCTTTTTTGAAATCCAGCTCGGCTGGCGGCGGGACCGTGATGCTTTTTCTCAAATCGTCAAGGCTGGTGCGCTGGTGTTCCACCTTTTCCTGCAGAGCCGCGCGGCGATTGTTTATTTCCTGGGCTTTTGTTTGCTTGCCCAGCACCTCACGCATGCGCTTGTTGGCCGTTTCGATGCGGGACTGAATCGGCGCTTTCTCGCCTTCCCTGTTTTGTACAGCGATTCCGAGCCTCTCCGCTTCCTGGCTCAGTGCCGCGGCTTCCGCGGTTGGCGGATTTAGCGCTTCGTGAACCTTGGTGTATTCGGCGGTGATGGTTGGCAGCATTTCCAGCTCCGCGGCTGGCACGGCCCACGCCTTGATTTGCTGGTCCACTTTGAGCTGGGCCTCGGTCAGCAGCCGGGTGGCGCGCAAGACCTCTTCGGAGGCCGGAGCCATTTCCTTCTGGGCCTGCAGCCATGCATTGTAGGTTTTTTGGGCTGTTCTTGACTGGCTGACCTGTTTGGCGCTTTCCTGAACTTCAGCTTCCAGCTCTTTGACCCGATTTGCTATCTCGGCGGCGTTCCAGGTTTTTTGGCAAAGCGGGCAGGCATCATGGGCGCCTTGAGCATGCTTCTGGAGCTGTTGCAGTTCCTGCAGTTTTTCTTCGGTGGCTTGGCAAGCTTTAAGCACTTCGGCCGTGGGCTGTGGCACGGCTTGCAAAGCCTTCAGCCTGGCTTCAGCCCCGTTCTTAGCGTCCGCAGCCGCGTTCCGTTTGGCCAAGAGCACAAGTCCCGGTTGAAGCTCCGAAATGGCGTGCTGGTGCCAGGTTTGGCTGTACTTGAGAGCCTTGAGCAGTCCTTGCATTTGGCCAATGAGATCGTTCAGCGCCTGGAGAGCTTTCTTTTTTGCTTTAAGATCGTTCTCTGCTTTTTCGATGTCGTTTTTCGCCACCAGATCCTTCTGCAAGGATTCGCTGATGCCCTGAATCTGGAAGGCGTAATCGGTTGGATCCGCTTGCAGTCCATTAAACTGCTCCAAAACTGCGTTATAGGTGCCTTGGGCCTGCTGGAGATTCTGATATTGCAGGCAAATTCGATGGACCCTGGAGGATTCTTCCTGAGCTTGGATACCCTTTTCCAGCTGGCGCAGGTCCGGCAAGGGCTTGGATGCAACATCTTCCTTTCCTTTCAGTTCCTCCCTTTTGGAAGCCACGTCTTTTTGCTGTTGAGCGCGCAGAGTTTTTTCTGCTTGGAGAGCTTCGGCCGCGGCGCGAACTTCTCCCAACGGCGGCAGTGCGGTGACTGCGGCCTGCTTTTCCACGGCCTGGGCTTGGGCCCCGGTCAGCCTGGCTTGAACATCGGCCATGACCAATCCCGGGTCCTGAATAACAGGATAAACCTTAATGAACTTGTTCAGGTTCTGCTGCATCTGAAGGAAGCTCTTAAAGCCGCAAATTTCAATGAAATCAACCAGGCGCTGTTTGCCGCCCGTTTTCAGGAGGCTGGATATTTTTCCCTGGGAGGCGATGAACAGCGACAGCAACGTATCCTGGCGGCCAAACCACTCTGTCAGCTTGGCTTCAACTTCATCGGACGACGTCAATGGTATCTCTGATCCGCCGAGGGCGAGGCTGACCTTGGATTGCTTCTCGCGAATGACCCGTTCGATGGCAAATGGGTGGCCTTCGCTGGTCTCCGCTTCAAGGCGGATTTCCGCCTGCTTCGAGCCGTACTGAATGTCCCCGGCGTCTCCATAGTCGCTGCGTCCCTGGGCCAAAACGCGTCCGACGGCTTTGATCAGGTTGCTTTTGCCCACGTTGTTTGGGCCGCTGATTCGCACTAAGGCAGTATCAGGAAACTCAATCCGCAAGTGCGTGTGCTGGCACCAATGGTCCAAAGTTAGGGTTTTGAGCTTCATGTGGTCGGCTGGGTGGGGGAGAGCATCCGCTTCAGTTCCTCGTCAAAGTGCGGGTTGGTCAGCACCACTTTGAGTATTTCGATCTGATCCGGGTTGAGTTCCTTTTCGGCGATCGTCAGGATGTCTATTTCCTTCATTTCCTGGAGGGGCTTGGCCATGCTGGCGGAAAGAGGGACATCCGAAAGCGACAGCAGGCTGGCCTTCCATGATGAGAGGTAGGGCTGCAGAACGTCGCGGAGTGAATATGGATAGTGGACCGAAAGCATCCCCTTCGGATGATCGTGAACCCATCGATCCAGCGTGGCGATGACATGGGTGATGTCTTCCGCAGTGAAGATCACTCGCTTGAGAAACGGGCGGTTGGGCAGATCAATGGTCTCCCAGTTTTCTCCGTGCGGGCGCCCAGGGAAAAACCGAATGTACTTTTTGACGGTATCATAGTGGTCCCCAAACCTTTGGCTGACGATGTTTCCCTCGCTGATTTCGCTCATTTCCGTGGATCCGGCGTAAATGAACCAGTTGTCTCCCACCGGATCATAGAAGTCGCTGTAGGTATGAATATCACCCATGAGAACGGTGCCGTGACGGAGGCCGGATTCGCGGATATCCTGGGCGCCAAAATCGTAATCGGGCTCTTTTTGGGACTTGGCCCATGTGAGCATGTCCAGCAGCTTTCCGTGCAGCACCAGCACCTGCACCTCGCTGGATACTTGCTTGATCCGTTCGTAAAGGCTGGCACGGTCTTGGAAGGAAAAGAACGCTGCCTTGAGGTTGCCCAGCTGAAGAACCCGGTTGTTGGCATTGATTCCTGGCGCGATGGTGTCCAGCCAGCTGGCGTCGCTTCCATCATGGTTGCCGTCAATGGCCCAGAGCTGTTTGCCGGCCGCTTGCAGCCTCGTGTATATCTCCTTGAAGAGAATCTGGTGCTTTGGCAGGAGCGACTTCTTGTTGAAGTTGTCTCCCGTCAGAATGAGGCCGCCACAAGCAGGATCTGAGCACGTCGCCTGGACAATGGCTTCAATGCACCGCTGGTTGTCTTCGTAACGTTCAGGAATGCCGTACTGCACTCGTTCAAAGTGCATGTCCCCGGATATGTTGAAGTATATCTCTTCCACTTTGTTTGTTGTTCGGCCGTAATTTGCCCAACTTGCCTAAGGCCCTTGAAGCGTCTTCCTGACGTCGTTGGCCACGTTTCCTGTTCTGGGCGTCATGCCGGGCGTGGCCCCGCCGCCAGCGGGCGCTGTGCCCGGGGGTTTGCCATGCATAGGTGATGGACCCATTTTGCCTGGAGCGGCCATGTTCCTTTTAGCCTCATGCAGAGCCTTGGCTTTCTTTAGGCGGGCAAGATAATTAGCGTCTTTTTCGCCCCCGATTTTCTCGCCTCGCTGAGTCTCCTTGATGGTCAGGTACTTAAGAATGGGATCGGTCAGTTCATAGAGCTGCAGGCTTTCTTCATGGACTGGGTAGGTGCTGGCAGGCCAAAAAACAGCGTTCATCTTGTTGCTGATCTCGACCGCGCCAACGAACCACAGCTGTGAATTCAGCAAAGTGATGGAGGAATCTTCCGCCTGGTCTTCCATTGGCGTCGTGCTTTCATTTAAAATTTCAGGAAATGCCTGCAAAACGTGAACTTCCTCAGAAGGAGCAGCCGACGCCGGGCCGCTCGGCGGATTCTCCGGATTATCGGGACGGACGTAAACCGTTTTGGTGACGAAAGCGTACGTGCGTGTAATGCCCTTTTCATTCGGCATCCTGGACAGGCCCACAATCTCCAGTTGCTCGGTGCGTTCGGGAGCTCCCGACGCGCTTTCGGTCTCCTCAATTTGGAATGGGTTTTTTACGGCGCGCCACTCGGTCTTCAAGTAGACGCCATCCAGGATCGGGTTAACCTGGTTGGTGGCTGGCGCCGCCGCGCCGAGAGGATGCTTCGGGACCGGCACCTGGGCCTGCGCGACCGCCGCTCCGGCCACCGCCATGCAGATCATGGTTTTGAAGATGAGTTTCATGGGTCAAGGTAATGCTACCGATGCCGATACCATGATCTCCTCCTCGGAGCGGTTAGGGTTCGGCTTCATAATCATGGAGTTAAGCGCCAGGAACTGGTAGTTGTTCCAAACATCGGTGAACAGACGGCCTAGATCATTGAAGGAGGCTGTGAAGCTGATTTTGCCGCTTTTGCTGTCCTGGGCCAGGGAAGTCTTGAAATTGGAGACCATGTACTTCGGGTTGCTGCCAACGTAACTCTGGATGTTGTCCAGTGAAGTGGATTCTCGGTTGTGCTGGAAGGACTGATTGGCCTCCTTTTTCTCCGGAATGTTCTGGTAGGCCATGGCGGCCTTATCCAAGGCCAGCATGGTTGCCACCAGCTCGTCTTTGTGCTTGATGATGGCATGCCACTTCACCTCCTGGGGTTTTAGCCAGTGCGACTCCACCATCCAGGGCGCCACGGTGATCGAGGCCAGAAGCAGGATCCCTGAGATCGCCGCAATTTGTGCTCGGATATTCGTATTCATTGCTTCTTAAGTTGCAGGACCAGGGCGGTGAACTCGTTGTTGGGGTTGGCTTTCTGCCCCTGGGGCAGTTCGCTGTATTGCGGGGTTTCTTCAATGGATGAAACCAAGGTAAATCCTGGAGGCGCGTTGGTGATGCGGCCGGTGTTTTCCGCAATGGGCTTTTCCAAGGCTATTCTGACTTCCGTGACATCGCCTTTTTGCTCAACGGTGATCGTGTGGGCGCGCTCCAGTTTCGTGATCAAGGAGGGTATCCAATTGAGGATCACTCCGGGACGGGTATTCCGTTTCTGCCGGAGCTTATAGTTGTCATAGTCCTTTTGGATGGCTTGATCTTCGGTCAGCCGGGCCTGGAGCGCGTTGATCTGGCGGGTCGTGTCCGCAATGATATGCTCGGCCTGCACGCGGTCCTGGTAAAGCTTGAATTCATCAATGCTCTCGCGCAGGAGAAGCGCCATCCCTGACAGAGTCACGATGTAGAGGAGGATGAAGAGGTACTTCATCCAGGGCGGCAGCCGCAGCACCACATCCTGCGGCTCTGGCTGCAGATCGGTGATGACCGGAAGCTTTTTCGCGAATGTCTTCATGCTTATGCCAATGCTTCGTTAATGATTGCCAGGTCCGGCTCGGGATACGGGTTGATGGGGCTCTCGAAAACATCCTGCGGCCAGACGATTTGCTGGCTGTCCTTGTACAGTCCTTCCAAGCCGGCAACGGTGCTCTCCTGCTTGTCGTAGAAGGTGTAGATATTGATCTTGGTGTCGGGCGCCTTGTTGCCAATGATGTTGAGCGTGGTGTCAATCTCCCGCTGGATGGAGTTGAGCAGCGGCTTCTGCCCAGTAGGGTTGCGCGTGGCCTCCGCAAAAAGTTTGCTGCGCAGGGTGACCACCTCGTTGTTGGTCCATCCCATGAAGAAGATCAGACGCTGAGCGTAATAAACGATCAGCCCTGGTTCCGTCCAGTTGAGCGGCAGGCTCGACAAACGGGCAAGGATGGAAGTGGGATAATGAAACACTCCGACAATATCGAAACCCCAGCGCTGGAAGTTTTCCGCCGGCCGGACGAGTTTTTCGCGCTCAACGCCGTTGAGGGTGACATGGTCACCGGCCTGGGTGAGAAAGTACTGGGTCTGCTTCTCGTAGGATTTTCCCACTTCATCCTCGGGCTTGGATTTCAACGCCTTTTCAATGTCCTTGAGCACGGCGTCCTTCGGGTAGATCTTGAGGTTGGAAAACATGCAGTTGACGCCGATGAGCAGCTTGCGGACATCGCCCGCCTCGGTGTTCATGTCCACGGCCCAGGCCGAATCCTGTTCAGCGTTCTGGAAATTGTCCACGAACGCCGAGACCGGCTTGGAGAGTTCCAAAATGCCTCTCCGCATGCGGGCCTTGGCGTACTTGATTTGCTGATGCCCGAGAACGGCCACCATGAAAGGCTTTTTCCCAACCTTCTTGCTGAAATGAGTTTGAGGATCGTCGTTGCGCGGACGAAACGCCTCGAAGAACAGGATTTTGGAAATGTCACGAATCATAATTAATCTCCCAATGCGATAAGCTCCTCCTTGGTTTGTTCTGAGATCAGCCCTTGTCGTGACAATTCATCGGCGGCTCTGCCCCAGTTGACCATGCCGTCTTTGACTCCCGACTCGATCCCTCTGCGCACTCCCTGCGAATCCTTCTGCTTGATGTAAGCGCCAATGCCCACGTTGACGATGAGGATTTCCCTGGCAGCTACCCGGTGCCCTTCAGTATCTTTGACCAGCGTCTGGCAGATGATGACCTTGAGAGCGCTGCTCAAAACATTCCAGACAGAAGGCTGAGCCTCCGTTGGAAAGATATGGACAAAGCGCTCAATGCTTTGGGCTGCATTGGAGGTGTGCAGGGTTCCAAAAACAATGTGCCCGGACTCGGCCGCGCTGAGGGCAATTTCCGCCGTTTCCTTGTCGCGGATTTCCCCGACGAGGATAGAATTCGGCGACTGGCGCAGGGCCGCGCGCAAACCCGATGAAAAACTGTCCGTACTGATGCCGACTTCCCGCTGGCTGAAGCTCGAGTTATCGTTGCGAAAGAGGTACTCGATCGGCTGTTCCAGCGTAAGAATATGCTCCTTGTACAGGTCGGCGCGGTGTTGGATGAGGGATGCCAAGGTGGTGGATTTCCCGGCGCCTGTCTTGCCGCAAACCAGAATCAGGCCCTGGTGCAGTTCATCAATCGTTTTTACCAAGCCGGGCGGAATCATCAGCTCCTCCAGCGCGGGAATCGTGTCATTGAGCGGTCGCAGCGCCATTTTGACGGTCTGGCGCTTGGTGTCGTAATCAAGTACCCGGAAAAAATTGTAGCGAAACCGCTGGGTAGCGCTTCCTTCCGCCCCGGGCATGGAAATGGCGCCATCAATCTGGCCGGATGGATGCTTGGAGATATCCGACAAAAGCCCCTCGATTTTGGCGTCGCCCACGCTGTTGATGAACTGGATGAGGAGTTCCTCACCGGGCGCAATAGCGGTGCTGCGGTGCACATCGTCAACCTGCTTGAATTCCAGCGGTTTGTTGGCCGTGACGTAGATGTCGCTGACGCGCATCGCCACGAGCTGGTTAAGCACGTTGTAAAGCTCCTCCTTGGTCGTTAGCTGGAAGGTCTCAGACATACTCTATTCTAGGATTTTGTCAGACGCTTGCGGGCTATTATCTTATTTGCTTCCTGAACTACTAAGTTCACCAAATAGATAACTTCCTCTTGTGTTAGCGGTCCGCTTCCTTGAATGGCGGGTACCTCGAGCGCTGCCGGCCTATGCGGCTCAGGCTGCCGCGCTGGCGGCGCCGGCTGGGGATATTTTGGCGCTGGCGGCGCGGCTGAAGCGCTCGTGGCCGACGGCGCTGCCGGAGCGGGCGGCGTGGGCGTCTTGGGAGCGGCTGCCGTCATCGCGGGCGGCATGGGCGCCACTAACGGGCGAGGCGGAGCCGTCGGATTGGCCGGGGTGTAGCCAGCCACGGCCACAGGAGCGTCGCCCTGCAATTTTCCCAGCAGCAGGTTCAGCGTGTGAGGGCTGGCGATGGCAAAGCGAACGTGGGAGCAATGGGGAAAGTAGCCGGAAATGACCTCGACCATCATTGGGTCCCACGGACAGCTGCTGATGGCCAGCAGCGTCTGCCCTCGGCTGGCGACGGGAACGAACTTGTACTCTGCCATGCCCCTGGGGTCCAACTCTCTGGAAGCTTGCTGGCACAGGGAAACCACTTCGCTGGTCAGGTCGCCGCTCTCGATCAGGGGAGCGCCTTCTTTGAAAGCGAGCGCGGCCATGAACTCGTCCTCCTCAATCTTATCCTTGGCCAGCTTGCCTTGCTCGATGCCGCGGTGCTCCGCAATGATCTTAAGCACGTCGCTGAGGAGCTGCGGCGGAATGTCCTGCTGCAGTCCTGCCAAGTTGGTGGCCGCCGCAACGGGGGAGGGAAGTGCCTCGCCGCCCGGGCGGTCAAATTGGGCGACGGCCCGGGCGATGTTGGCCGGTTCGCTCAGGACAAACACTGGATAGGGGTTTTTCTCCAAAGCCTTGTAGATCTCCACGATGCCCTCGGTGTTGTAGGGGTTGGTGCCGCAGATCAGGAGCATGTGCCTGGTGAGCTTGATGGGTACCAGCGAGTGCTTGAAGGCCACCTGCTTGAGCTTCTGATTGCCGCGCAGGGCGGCATCCACCGTTGGAATCGGCCAATACGTGATGTTATTGCGCGAAAGGACGTAATTGAAGATGGACTCGGCCCTTTCCTTGTTGCCCGCTTCTTCCATGCAAAAGCCCAGAACGGACTGCAATGGTGCCCCTTGGCCGGCTTGCTGCTGGGTGAGAGAGGCATACCTGGAGGCCAAAGCTTCGCGGTTGGCTTCGGTAGCCAGCCGGAACTGTTGCACCAGCTCAAGAAATTGTTTTCGTTCGTAAGATGTCATAATAGGCTTACTTGATTTTTGGTGGATAATTGATGGTGGCCGTGACCTTGTTGCTGGCGAAGCTTGCCTCCTTGAAGAATATCCCGAGTTTTTCGATCATCTGAAAGGTATGCAGATCCGTTTCAATCTGCAGCGGTTCCGTGGAAATGGTCTTGGCTCCCATGCCGTGGGCCTTGAGAACATCGTCCAGGGACATGTTCTGGCAAAGCAAGTGCCCGTAGGCGTCCAGGCTGGCCTGGTCGATGGATTGCTTGGCGTTGGCCAGTTGCTGGTAAGCGCCCGCTTGCTTCGTAACTTGGGACGCACAGAGCAAGCCCCCCACTCCTGCTATTGCGATGGCGGCTGGCACCCTGAACAGGTGGAACAAGATGAAGTTATCTAGCTTACTTAGGCCCATAAGTAACGATGTGTTGATTGTTGGAAGCATCCTTCTGATCCAGCCGGACATAAGCTGCGGAAGCCATGCCCTTGTCCAGGGTGGTCAACGTATCCAGCGGATCGGCTCCATCCTGCAAGACGTAGGTCACCGTGATGATGGGGCCCCGTTCAATGGACCACTGGACGCAGTTGCGAAGCGCCGGCTCCGTCATGGCCATCAGCGGCGGATTGTGGTTGAAGTACCTTTTGAAGGCCGGATCCTTCAGAGCTTGGGAATGTTGCGCGGCCGCGATGATGAGGTGGGGGCTTTGGTTCCCAATGCGGCTCTGGGCCAGCTTGAGCCGTCCGAAGGCGGCGGCCGCCAGCCCGATGGTGACGATGGCAAATAGGGAGAAAATGAGCAGGGCAAGCCGGCTGGCCCCGATCCACTTCAGCCCGTCGGTCGGGTAGGGCTCGATCAGCTCCTCCGTCGCGCATTCGGCCATCTCGATCACGGGGATCTGGGCGCGCAGCGCTTTGAACTGCTCGGCGGGCGTAAGGTTGTTGATTGGCTTTGTCATGACCATGGAAGTCCAGTTGGGAACATGTCCTGCACGAGGGTGTTGTCCGGAATCCCGGGTACTTTGAACTTGCTCGGCCCGGCTATTTGAACATCCGAAGCGATGCCCATGCCCTGGATGCAGGCCTTCAGTGTGCTGACCCAGGCCATCTTGACGTCCACCGGATGAAGCAGGTGCTTGATCTGCCCTGGCGAAAAATACGTATAAACGCTCTTTAACCGAGCGAGTGATCCCTGTGAAATAGGCTGATCCTCAATCAGCGCGCGATCCTGTTGAAGGAAGCGGAGTTTGCCGTCCTGCACGAGCATGCTAAGGGCGGCCTGCTTCAAAAGGATTGTGTGGTAGATGGTTCCTTCCCGTTGCAGCGGGGGAATGGCGGTGGGGCCATACCAGCTTGCCTTGGCCCATTCTTTGGGCAGCTTGGCCAGCGCACCTTTGAGCGCGTACCCCAGCGGCACGCCGAAAATGAAGATTTTGGAACTGTCGCATGGCATGGCGGTGAACCCATAAAGGCCGTTGACCTGCAGATCGCGGCGTATTTTGTCCGGCTGTTCCCTCAAGCCTTTGTTCACAATATCCAGTGGGACGGACGCATTGGCATCCGGCCGCAGGAGAATGGGCATTTCGCTCCAGATGGAGGCGCAGACGCTCACGCATGGAATCTCAAACATGCCGCGACGGTGAACTTCGCCGTCAAATTGCTCCCAGAGGCTCGACTCCACGCCGTTTATCACGCCCGCATGAACGCACTTGTTGAAATCCCAAAAGGTATAAATCAGGGAGTTGGAGGTAACCTTAAGCCTGAGCTGGTAGCGGTACTGAAAGGGGTTGCCCGGCGCGTAGGTGACGCCATTGAGCAGCTTTTCATTTACGTAGCTCCAGCGATAGGCTGGCGGTTTGTTGGCGTTCTTGTTCACTTGTCCGGTTCTACTGTTTGTCCATCACGGCTTCCGGGTTGAGCTTCCCGTTTTCGATCAGGGTTTCCAGGCACTTGTTCCACGTGGTGCCGTGCCCCTCCTCAATGAGTTCAGCCACCTTCTCCATCGTCAGCGTGTCCGAACCGTAGAAGGTTTGTCTGAATTTGGTGTTGGATTTGCGATCAGGGCAGAACAGCGCCTCATAGCAAAGGACTCGATGGGGCTCCTCTTCGGTGGAGTCTGCTGTGGGCAGCAGGTCTTGCGCAATCACGCAGAGCAGGTTGTTCCCCAATGTCTGCCGGATCACGTTGGCGTCCATGCCGCAGTGCATGAGCCGGTTCAGAGCTTGATACACGGTCGCCGCGTGCATCGTGCCAATCATAAGGTGGCCGGTTTCAACGTTCTGGAGGACGGCCTTCATCGTTTCGTCGCCGCGTATTTCGCCGATCATGATTAAATCGGGTTTCTGCCTCAAAGCGTCTTTGATTCCAGCCTCAACCGTGGCGGTGTCAACGCCCACGGTCCGCTGCGAAACCATGGAGTAGGCGGTGTAATTCTCGCGGACAGACGCCTTGTAGATGAACTCGATAGGATCCTCGAGAGTCACGACGCGGCTCTGCTTTGATTCGATGATGCACTGGATCATGGCGGCAAGAGTGGTGGACTTGCCGGCCCCGGTGGGCCCCGTGACCAGGATCAGGCCTTTGCGCTGAAGGGTGGCTACGAGCTGCTCGTAATGGGAGGATTGGAGCCCGATTTGGTCCAGCGCCAGCAGGTTGCGGTCCAGGACTCGGACCGTCAGCTCCGGCCCGGTGAGCGTGTTGACCAGAATAGCCCGGTAGCGGCACTCGCGGTTGATGCCATCCAGAGTGGAGGACAGCGTTCCCGAAAAGTGAAATGCTTCCTTGTTGGCAATGGCAGCCTTCGCATTGTCCAGGCTGCCTTTAAGAAGGAAGGATAGGATGGCATCCATCTTATCCTGGTCGATTATGGGGGCTTCCCTTACCTCCGAGAAAAAGCCCTGGCGGCGAGTGAACGGGCGAGTGCCTATAGCGATGTAGTAGTCGTTGACATCGCTGGTCATGACCATGTTGAGAATGTCTCGGGCTTGGTCCGGTGACTGGTCAACCGGAACGTTGGAAGGAAGGGTGAAGTTCATTGTGGCTTAGTGGTTTTGGGCTGAGTGGGCCGGGCGCTCGATGAGGATGGGAATCCCCAGCTCCGTGGTGCGCCCGTCGGCCAGGTACACGGTGACCTTCTTGTGGCCGATGGCGACCAGCTCCATGCCTCGTTTGTTGCCATCCCACATGGGGGGCTTCGCCGTGTCCGCGGCCATCAGGGAAACTGCCAGCAACGTGGCGGCAGCAAGTATAACTTTGCGCGTTTTCATGATTGTACGATTTGAAGTAGCTTCTCAAAAAATTTCCTTTGGGGCTCCGGGCTCGGGACAAAACTGTTGCTGGCGGCATAACCGAAAACCGCAACGATCCGGTGATCCTTGTCAAAGACTTCCTCCCCGATAACCTGGTCGGGAATGGGCATGATCGTGAACTCAGCTCCTTCTCCGTCCTTCTGCCCCAGCTTGCCCTTAAGCCACAGATCCTTGATTTTCTTGACTTCATCAGGGAGCGCGGCGCTGTAGAGGCGAAACCGTCCGACCCGTATCTGGTCGAACACCTCCATTTGCATTCCCTTATAGGTAAAGCTGATAGAACTCATGATTAAGACTCCTGCTTGGCGCTCTTGGGGCTGATGTAGGCCCAGTAAGCTTGGAGGACGGACGTGACTGGCTTGGGCAAAGCTCCGTACTCGACTTTGGTGTATCCGGACGGTTCCTCGGTCGTGTTTTCATCCACCAGTTGCCCTCGTTCCAGCGAGGTTTGCACGCCCCGATAGGTGATCATCTTGCCGGTGCTGGAGAGGTAGAGCATGGTCCTGCGGCTGCGGATGTAGATGGCGATGTTGCCGCAGTCGATTTCGTCGAGCATTTGGGCCAGGTTCTGGGCCGCCGTCAGCTTGACCGGAGGCTTGGCGACCCGGATGGAGACGTTGCTGCCGTAAAGCTTTTCTTCAAGGCCCTGGATCGTGCGGGCAATCTGCAGGAGCTTGGCTTGGGGCGTGGTTCGGACCGCGAGGTAGGGCTGGCCCTCCGCCTCAGACGGGCAGATATGGAGCTGGCCGCCCGCCACGCTGACTTCGAAGTTCTCCCGGGTCGTCCTGATGACGATCGGCGAGAGTTCCGAATTCTTGGCCAGTTGCTCTCGGAGGCTGGCCTGCAAGCTCTCCAAGTTCCGGTACATCCCGTTTTTATCCTCTTGCAGTTGGAGGCTCAGGTTGCCGCTGGCGGCGGAGAGCACGATTTCCGGAGTGCTTGGCGCGGTGGGAGGCTCAATCCGGATGCCGCGGATGGGAGGCGGGGGCGCCGTTTGGATTTGCATGGCGGCGTCGGAAAGCGCCTGGGTTTCCTCTTCGTGCATGGTTAGGCCCTTGAGCAGTTGGTAAATGCGGGAGGCGGCGCTGCCAGCCTGGCTGCCGGCGTCCGGAAGCTTGCAATCGAAGGTCGGAGCCGGGCTGTTGGTCACGTGGGGGATGCCGTCGATGATGGAGAGGATGACCAGCCGTCCGTCATCGAGCATGGGAGTAGGATCCATCTGCGGGTTCTGGTCCAGCAAGGCTTGGAGGTCCTCCCCCATTTGCTGTTCTGTGTTCGGATGGTCCTTCTCGTTCATACCTCTTATTTTATATTTCTTGCAGGGAGTTGCCGTGCTTTCGGCCTGTTTGTGGCTAAATTCGCCTTTTCTCCCAGTAGCTGCTTGCCAGTGGCGTTGTCGTCATCTATGGCGTCTTGCAGGGTTCGCTGGGTTTGGTAGACGACGTACGGCGGAAGATCCATGACGTTGGTGCGCAGCTTGTTGCTGACGACGTTGAACACGACATAGGCGCCCGGCTCTAAAGGAGTCGTGTAAATGGCCTGATTTTGCTGCTGGATGTAGAGGTCAAAGGGAATGCGGCCCCTGGTCAAGCGGAGCCGGGCCGGCCAGTGGTACTTGTTGGTGAGATTCTGCATCTCCAGGAAGATGTAGCTGAAATCCGTGTATATCTTGGGATGCGTGAAGGTGGCGAGCATGGCGATTTGGTACCGGCGGTATATCTCGGCCCAGTAATCTTCCTGGACGTCCTTTTGCGGCACCTGGCTGCCGGAAAGCGATGAGGCCAGGACGACGCTGTTGATGAGCCCATCTGAATCCTGCACCAGGATGAACAGGTCAAAGTACGGATTCCACAGGACGTCCTGCTGGACGATGGCGGATCCAGCGATAAGGTAAGGAAGAAATGCCTTGGAGTACCTGGCCTGGATGTCTTGCAGCAGGCGGTAGCCCGCCGGCGTGAACCCTTCGGCCGGCGGATCGTAAAGGGCCAGCATTTCGTGGTGGTACAGGTGCTGGACATTCTTGTGGTACGACTCGGTGAGGTGCCTTCGAAGTTCTTCCCGGGTGGGCATCTTGGGCTTCGGCAGCAGCACCCGCAGCAGGATCAGGAGGACCAGCAATGCCACACCAAACCAGAGCACCCGCTTAATGATTCGTTTCATGGAGCGATTTCTTCCTCCGGTGCGGAGGGCTTTTTAACTTCTTGGCCGCCTTGGAGCGGGCCGGGGGCCTTGGCCGCTTCCACCGCCGCGTCCCTCGGGGCCGCCTCGGCGCATGCGAGCAGGGTGGGAGCTTTGGGCTTGGAAGGCTCCATCTTCTTCTCTGCGGCTTGCAGCTTAGCTGTGAAAGCGTCGAGGTCGTAGCCCATTCTGCGGATGAGCTTCCTGATCTCGTTGATGTCGAGCTTGGCCGGCGGCTTTTGCCGCTTGATTTTATCCAGCAGTTGCGAGCTCTTGGCGCGATTGATGGCATCCCGATCGGGGTCGCTTTTAATGAGGGGCCAGTTCTCCGGCTTCCCGAATTCGTCGCGGAGAAAGAGCATTTGCTGGAAATAATCCTGGGAACCTTCCGGCACGCTGGCCTTGGGCGTGTACATGTGGTTCATATAGCAGAGGTGCTGCAGTGCGCAGGAGATGTCGGATCTGAAATGGGCGGGTTTGGACTGCCAGCGCTGGAGCACTACTTTCCGCAGGCTGGCGTAGCTTTCCGCCAGCTCGCCAAAGACGCCTAGAAGGCACGAGTTGACCCGCCAATCCTCGCAAATGTTGTAGAGAAAGAACTGGTAGGCATTAAGCTGGACGCAAACCCTCGATATGGAGTGGACCGCCTCGTGCGCGGCCATGAATGGGTGGCAGTCAGGCGTGAAATCGCGGCTCTCGTCGCCAATCCACAGAACGTGCGGCCAGTTGCTGGACTTGTAATCGACCGCCCACGTGTCATATTTTGGCACCAGGCGCACTTCATCCAGGTGCTGGCCGGGGATGATGCTGGCGGCCTTCAAAATGGATTTATGGGTGTCTGCGAAGTTCATCGGTTTGGCCTCCGGTAGGGGTTGCGCGGTTTGTGGTTCTCGTGGACCTTCGAGGCGACGAAGAGCGCGATGACCAGAAGAATGGCTCCCACGGCGAGGTAGTATCCGTTTTGGCTGCGCTTGGGGGGCTCCGGGGGCAGTGACGTGACGCTGGGGATAGCATCGAGCTTGTTGGTTTTAGCCTGGCCGGCCGAAGGAGCTTCCAGCGCGGGGATTTTGGCGTCGGGCCTGGCCACGCGGACGCGCACCCCGGTGGCTCCAGCCAGAACGTTTCTCTTCGGAGGGGCAGGCTTTGTTGCGTAATCAAACGCGGGCGCGGCCTGGCTGTTGCTGTTCGTTCCAGTACTGGCGCCTCGGTATCCTCCTATGCCGCCTGGGCCTCCCCCTCCCCCTCCTCCTCCGACCCCGCCTCCGCCTCCGCCCCCGCTCCCGTTGGCCAGGCTGTTAGTATTGCTGGCATTGGAATCGTCCGAATTGGTAGAGGATCCTCCGGAACCCGCGTAGGATATGCTGATGGAGCTGTCATTGACCGTGATGGTGCAGTTTTGGGCGAAAGATCCGTCAAAGCCCTGGAAAGACGTTTCGGGGGTGACCGTGGATGTGCCCTCCAGGCCGATCTCGATCATCTGCGCATCTTCGCCGCCGCCAGGGGCCAGCGGCAGCGTTATCATCTGATTCCAGCGCTTTTGCACCTCCACCGTGTAGCTGGGGTTGCCGATCCGGTAGATCAGCAGCCAGCTCTGGCTGTTGTTGATAATGCTGATGGATGTACCCTGGCCGAAGCAGGCCATATCCACGAGAAACAAGCAGCAGCAGGCAAAGAGCCTGATTAACCTATTCATGGCTTATTTTATGAAGAATAGCTTGGTATGCAACTTGGGTTGCAACGATTCTATCTTGGACATAGAATGAAGTGTGCTTGCTGCGAACAAGAGAGGGTTCACCTTGATTGAGCTGACGGCGGTGATCGTCGTCATCGTCATCCTCAGCGCCATTGCTTTCATCCGCCTTGGCGACCTGCGCTCGGGCGCCTTCTCGGCCTACTCGGCCAAGCTGCAGCGGGAATTCTCCAAGGGGGTGGAGACGTTGGTGGCTTCCGGAGACAGCGTGAATAATGACCTGCAAAGCGTCGTGAGCACCAACTGCGTGCAAGGCGCGGCGAACCCGGCCGACTCCTCGTATATGGGCTTGAGCACCGTGACCTGGCACGTTTCGGTTACCACCTCCCCTTCCCCCAGCGTGATGAACCTCCTCCTCGCTACGCTGAACAACCACCTGACGGCCAACGGCCAGGGAGCGGTTGAGATTCCGAGCCAGGACCAGCTGTCGTCCATGCTGGCCAAGCTGAATGTGGATGCAGTGCTGGCTTACAACGGCGCTCAGGTGCAAACCGTTTTTTTGAACATTTACCCATGAAACGATTGAAAGAATTAAGAAGACAGGGCGGGTTCTCGCTTGTGGAGCTGGTCGGCGTCATCGTCGTGATCGTCATTCTGTGCGCCGTCATCCTGGTGGTGAGCGGGACGGCGCGCACCAGCACGCTGACGACGCGCGTCAACGCCGACCTGGAGGGGATCAACTCCGCCAAAACGCATTGGTGCCTGGACAATCCCGGGGCCGCGTTCCCAGGTGACGAACCCACCCGGTTCACTTGCATCCAGAACTACCTTGACCCGGTGCAGGCGACGAGCATGACGAATTTCGAGGCCCCTAATGTCCAGTACTACATCAATGCCATCGGCACTCCGGCCAATTCGTCGCCGGCCTTTACGCAATGAAAAAGCGCCATTTCCATGCGGGCTACTCCATCATTGAGGTGGTGGCGGTGCTGGTGCTGTTGCTCATTCTGACTGGGGCGGGCATCTGGTCAGTGGGCAACGTCCATAATACCGAGCTTTTCGGGAAGATATCACAGGACCTGGCCCGCATCAATTCTGCCAAGGTGGCATGGCGCACGGCCCATCCAGAGGATGCGTTTCTGCCGACGGAAGGGGAGCGATTTGTCCTGCTGCAGCCCTATTTGAAATCCGGCCTGCTGCAAGTGGACACCCTGGCAGACTGGGCGCCTTCCTCTGTTGCCTACTACATCAATGATGAGTTTACGCCGGCAACGGCGACGAACAGCGCGGGCCAGGGCTACAATCCGGCGATCAACAACTGGTACGGGAACTAGCCTTCTTTCAGCAGCTCGGCTGAGATGACCAGCCTTTTGATCTGCTGCTGGCTGGCTTTCAAGATGGCTGTCTCCACCATTCGCAGGGCATTGGCTTCCCCATCGGCGTCCATCTTCTGACGGACGACGGCGGGAACTTCGGCGCTGAATGCCACTTTGATGGTGCCTTTTACGCGGTCGGCCATGGCCTGCATCTTGGATAACAAATACTGTTCCACCCAGGCTGGCCTTGGATTTTCCAGGCTCGCGAGAGTGGCCTTTTGCACCATTTCCGCCGGCAAGTTGGGCCGGTTGAGGTTGCTGCCAAAGCCGCAGGTGCGTTTGGCCACGGAAGAGACGATGAACAGAGAGTGGCGCAAAGGCAGCTTCCTGCCATTGGCCTCGAGCAGCTCCCCTGAAACCAAAGCGCGGCTGAGGGTGCGCTGGAATTCAAGCGCGCTTTTATCGAAGCTTTTGAGATGCACGACTTGATGGGGAGCGTATCGGAGCCCGTCCAAAAGCGTGGGTTCCTTCCAATACACCGAAGAAGAGCCGCGCAGCAGGGTCGTGGCATCCGATCCGCAAAGTTCTTCTCCGTTGAGGGTGATGGGGTCCTGGTCGTACAGCTCCTTTGAAATTTTGTCGACGATTTCCCGCACGAGCCACTCCTGTTCGCTCACCAGGATTAAGACGCTGGGCAACCGCAGATGCAGGAGATGGCTGGAAATGGCCAGGAGGATATCCGATGCTGCCCGGCGGTCTTCCATCACCTCTTGGAGCCATTGCCCCACTTCTTCCGCCACCACGCTGCTTTCCCGAAAATTCTTGGCCCGCAAGGTGGCATTGACCGCCTTGGTGTTCACTACGCTCAGTCCGATCCTGTTTTTGGTGTAGCTGCCCACGGCGTCCGCGAGCGTCAGGGCCTTGTCGGGGTTGAATTGGTGCGGGTAAAACTCGTTGGCGGCTTCCAGGATGCGCTTGATGCCCCCGATGGTGTAAGTCAGCCCGTAGTGCAGCTCCAGGCGGCGGGCTTCCGCCCGCAGCACTTCCAAAGTCTCCGCGTCGTTCAGCGCGCCCAGCCAGCGGAATTGAAACCGCCTTTTGAAGGCGGGATCGCTTTCCAGCGGCCCCACGTCGTCCGGGGTGGTCGCTCCAACGCAGGTGACTTCGCCGCGGCTGAGCGCGGGCTTGAGCATGTTGGAAGCGTTCAGATTGCTTCCGCGCGCGCTGCCGGCGCTCATAATGGTGTGAATCTCATCGATGAAGAGAATGATGTTCTTGGTTTTCCGCAAGTAACGGACGAGGTTGTTCATCCTCTCTTCAAACTGTCCGCGCAGCTTGGTTCCAGCCACCATGCCGCCCACATCCAGTGATTGCACAACCTTGCCTTTCAACTGATCCGGCACTTTGCCCTCCGTGATGAGCAGGGCGAGTTCTTCGATCAGGGCGGTTTTCCCGACCCCTGGATGCCCGATCAGGATGGCGTTCTTTTTCCTGCGCTGGCACAGCGTATCAACGAGCCATTGGACGCCTTTTTCGCGCCCTTGGATGTGGTGGATTTCTCCCCCTTTGGCTTTATCATTCAGGTTTTCCAGGTAATCGCTGAAGGCGCGCGGTCTGCCCGAGTCTGCTTCCGGGTCGGCGGTTTCCTCCTGCAGCCTGCTGAAGTGGGCAAGCATCTCCTGCCGGTCCACCTTCAAGGTTCTCATGTAATGGTCGATTCTTCTGTCTGGATCGCGCAGGAGGTGGAGCATCAGGTTGCGCTCCGTCAGTTTTCCCTTGGCTCGGTCCTCCGTGAGGTAGCGCGTGAGCAGGTTGCGCAACGCCGGCGTCATGTCCGGCGTGCAGTCCTCCAAAAGCAGCAGGGGCTCGCGTACCCGCTGCGTCCAAAGTTCGAAGTACTCGTCGGGAACGCCTTTGCGCTTAAGAAATTCGCGGGATTGCTCGGTGTAGATGAAGGAACCTACCAGCAGGTGGAGAACCTGGGTGTTTTCAGCTTCTGCGTAAACGGCGACTGCAGCGGCGGCCCGCAACATGTCGGAGACAGCCGGCCCCATTCGCGTATATGTCACTGCAACACCCCTTCCTTTCTGAGGTTTCTCAAGAAATTGCTGCGATGCACGCCAGGTATGGATCCGTGCTTGAGGATGGCCTCCCTGTGCGCTTCGGTTCCGTAGCCGACATGCGAGGCAAAGCCATACGCGGGATACAGCTTGTCCAGTTCGATCATCTGGCGGTCGTGGCGGACTTTGGCAAAGATGGAGGCGGTGGCCACGGTGATGCTCTGTTCGTCAGCCTTGACGAGCGTCATGACGCGCGTGCCCAGGCAGCCGGGGCTGTCGTCCAGCCAGGGGAAATCGTCGTCTCCGCACTTGATGTCGCCATCAATGATGATCTTGTCAAAGCGGGCGATTTTCTTAAGCTCTTGGAAAGCTCGGGAGAAGCCAAGGAGGTTCAACTCATTCAGGTTGCCATTCTCGATGGTGACCGGGTCAATGTCGGCGTAGGCCACGTGGAGGAGGCCTTTGTTGATGTAGTTCTTGGTGAATAGCTCAACCAGTTTTTCTCGATCTGCTGCTGTGTACTTTTTGCTATCGCGCAATTTTTCAAGTGTTACCTCAGCGCTTGGATGAAATACCGCGGCGCACACGCATAAATTACCTCCCCACGAACCACGGCCGACCTCGTCGGTACCCCCGATGTAGATGCCTTCTTGCCGGCCCAGGAAGTTTTCGTAGGTCCAATCTGCTGGTTTGCCTTTGATGCCTTTCATCTATAAAAGAGAGTTTGACTTGGTTTCAATCCAGTACGGGCTCCGCCACTTGTTGAGGTTCCACCTCCAGGCCCATCCACTGCATGAACTGGCTGCGGGTGGGGAGCGGATAGTCGGGATCGTTGAGATGGGTGGCCTTGACGCCGTTGGGCAGCGATTTCAAAAACGTTTTGGCATAGGACGCGGTGTTGAGCTTGGGATCGAGCAGGACCAGCAGCCCCTTCTGGTTCTCCTCGCGGATGAGCCTCCCCCACCACTGCTTCCACTTGCGGACCGCCTCCGGCAGCGTGTCTTCGTAAAACGGGTTGACTCCCTTCTTCTGGAGGAACTCCTGGCGGGCGTCCCGGTAGCGTGACTGCTGTTCAAAGGGAATCTTGGTCATGACCAATCCGCGAATGCGGACATCGACGCCGGTGCCCATGGATTGATTGCCCAGGATGATGGCCTTGGGATTGTTCTTGTAGAGGCTGACCAGGCGCTCGGGGCTGATATTGCGCTCCTGCACGTAAAGCTGAAAATCGTTCTCCTTGCACCAGTCCGTCATGAGCTGGGTCACCTGGGCGATGGTTTCGTAGTTGGTGAACAGGGCCATCACGCGCCCGTCGGTGATTTTGGCCAGTTGCTTGATTTGGTCGGCGACCTCCGGAGCCTTGGTCATTTCCGTCCCCTTGGGCGGGAGGAAAACGCGCATCTGCTTTCCATAGTGAAAGGGCGAGGGGAAGTTGGTGGCATTCCAGTCGGGAGCGTTGAAGGTCTTTCTCGTTTCGGGGATGGATGTTCCGATCAGGGTGGCCGAGACCAAGTTGACCTGTTTGAAATTGCCCCAGAGCTTCTCCAGCGCCTCGTTCAATTCAAAGGGCTTCAACTCGAGGTTAAGGGAGATGGCGCCGGAAAGCGCGGCATTGCGGTTGAGCAGCATGACATAATTGTCGAGGTCGCCGCCCAGGTAGCTGTCGAGCGTGGTTGCGGCAAAGTGCAGCCGGCTCTCCATCTCCTGGTAGTCCTGCTTCACTTCGTCGTTGGGAGCGTCCATCTTCTGGGAGGTGGCAATTGTTTTGATGTCCCGGATGACTCGCACCAGGTCTTTGCAGGCGGTTCCGGTGGGGTCGCCGGGCTTGACGATTTGCTGGCCTTCCGGCCCGGTGATGATGCGGCGCCGGACGGAGTCCAACTCGGCGGTGATTGTCTGGACCTTCATTTTCATCCCGTCACCCACATCGCGGGTCAGGGTGGTGATGGCATTCTCCAGGGAGCGGAATGATAAATCCGCGCTTTCGACTTCTGTCAGCCTGCCCGGCAGCGTATGAGCCTCGTCGAGAATGAGGATAGGCGCCTGCTCGTCGCTTTTGCCCGGGATGGGCTTGCCTGTGTACTTTACGTTATAGCCAAGCAAGTCTGAGTTCACGACGACGATCTTGGCGTCGGTGGCGAGCTTCTTCGCCTGTTTCCGGTAGCAGCCAGAGGTATTCCTGCAGCATGTCCCTTCTCCATTGATCAAGGTCCACGTCTGATCGTTGATTTTGAAAGGAATTTCCTCTCTCCACCCATGCGGAAGCTTCTCGAGCTTGTCGAAATGGTCCAGCAGGGCGCGCATGTCCTGGTCGACCTGCTTGTTATGGGACTTGCGTGAGGCTCGTTTGAGCCGGTTCAAACACAGGTAGTTGCTGGCGCCCTTGAGGACGGCGCTTTGCTTCAATTCCGGGAAGTCGCCGGCGAAGCGTTCAAGGTCCTTCTCGATCTGTGACTGCAGGTGCTTGGTGGACACGGAGATGACAAATCGCTGGTCGGGATGCTGCCTGCGGTGGAAAGCAATGGGAATGAGGTAGGCCAAGGTTTTGCCGGTTCCCGTGGGAGCCTCCACCAGCTGCGATTTTCCATCAAAAAATCCGCGGCTGATGGTCTGGGCCATCTCGGACTGGCTCCAGCGAGGCTTGCCGCCGTACTTGACGCTCAGGTCGCCCCCCGGGCTGAAGAAGGTTTGCAGTTCTGCAGCCACCTGGGCCTGTTCCTCTGATTGTTTGCTCATGATCGATTCCTGTTCTATTGCGTCCTCCGCTCGAGGCGCTAAAGCGTCGTTAAATTATAAGGTTTTTGGGGTCTGCCTTAGGCTTGGAGCACAGCCAATTTCAGAAGAGCCATTACCAGCCGGATGTGCCGGCACGGCTCCTGGGCGATGTTCGCGAACGCCACCATTCTGGGATCAGGCCGGAACATGTAGGAGTCGCAGGTGCAGCTCATCTGACCGTTGTTGTCCTCTATATCCACCAGGTAGGTAATCTCCGGATCATGAATGGGCGCCACTGCCACTACCTTTCCGGGATGATACCAGATGGCTCGGTACTCCAGCGCCTGGCTCTGAAGGACGGTCCGGGTGGCTTCATCAAACAAAAAAGCATCCTTGTTAGGTTTGCGGTTGGCCGGCATCTGGTGGACTGGACGCGGGGTTCTCTACCACAGGCTGTATCTCAAACCTGAGCGTGCTCCGGCAGGGCCGGATGTTAGCTCGCGCCACGAGCATCACTTGCGCAGGCTTGTTCAGTTTCTTTTCCGCGTAAGCGGAGTTCAGCATGGTTTCCGCGTGGTTAAAACTTTTGCAGGGGCCGAGCAGCTTCGCGGTCATCTGGGGCGGCGCGGTTTTGTCGGCGGACTCCAGGTCGTCGATCACGACGAGCTCGTAGCAGGGCTTTTTCATAGTTGTTTTGCTGTTCCGGCTTTAGGCCGTTCGTTTTGATGTTTGCCGGACTACTCGGCAGAGATTCCGCGCGGCAGTATAAACGAGGTGGGCGCGCCGGGCGCCGATTCCGTCTGATCCTCGGTCGGGGCTGCTGGCGGAGGTGTTGGATGGGATGCTTCCTCTCTGGGCTTGGCATCCAGAATTTGCACCTTGGGCACCGAGGCGGCCGGACGCGGAGCCAGCCTAGAAGGAGGCGGGGGCGGAGGGGCAATCTTCGGAGCGGCTGGAACAGGCGCTGGGACTGGAGCCGCTGGAGCGGGGCTGTGCGGCCTGGCTGGCGGTTGGGGCTCTGTCTCTGAAGGCGCCGGAATGGGTACCCCGGTTAACGGCATCTTGGAACGATCCAGCAGATGGTCAAAAATGAGGTCGGCCACGGCCCGGCGTGTTTCCTCGATGGATAGGCCCCGTTGTTGCGCGAGAGTGGAAAGTATCTCTTCCATGTGCATGTGCCTGAGTTGTTCCCGCTGAAGCACTTCCTCCAGCCGGGCGTACTCCTCGGGGCTGATAATGCGCATGGTATCCAGCAGGATGGCGCGTTCCGCGGGCGTTCTGGCTTGATGGTAAAGCTCTTCCAGCTTTTTTAAGGTATCGCTCTTGCTATCCATATAAGTATCCTGTTGTACACGCTTCACTTATTATATGGTTCACTTCCGCTTTCGCCGTTATAGAACGTCCTCGATGCGAAGAATGTGGCGCTGCTTGTAGGCATCCCACTCGATCCTCCCAATGGCTATGCCGCAGGGTTTCCAGGCGGCAGTAAGGCATTCGAGAAAGGGAATGATTCCCGCGGCTGTATGCAGCTCTCCGCGGTTGGCCCAATGCCGTTTGGTTTCCCTGGTATAAAGCGGCAGGACATTGCTCCGATAAAACGGGATGCCCCAAAAAGGCGCTCGTGATCCGGCTCCGTAGGGTTCCAGCTCGCTATAGTAGCTGGCCGTCGCGTCAAAGGGCATGGCTGGCATGGGGATGTACTTGCGGGAGACAATGACAGCGACGGCCTGCAGGCGTTTGCGCAGTTCTGGAAGCTGTGAAGCTTTGAGGCTCAGTCCGGCCGCTCTTTTATGGCCGCCTCCGCTGAGGAGCACCCCCTCGGACCTGAGTTGCAGGATCAGCGAGGCTAAATTCAGATCGATGGGGGAGCGAAACGAGCCGCTCAGTGCCCGATAAAAAATAAGTGTTGCAACTAGCATTAGGCTGGCTTAAAATAAGAAAACATGATTGTGCATAAGGCATATCGACTGGAGTTGGATCCAAACAACGTCCAGCGTAGCAGTCTGAGCCGGGCGGTTGGCGCCCGACGATTTGCCTTCAACTGGGCGCTGGAGCGCGTCAGCAAACGAGAACTAAAGCCCAACCAATTTGTCCTTATCAATGCTTGGAACCAGTGGAAGCACGAAGGCGCTCCCTGGTGGAGCCAGAACTCCAAATTCTGTTACGAAGAGGCGTTCGAGGACGTGACGAGGGCCTTCCAGAACTTCTTCCGCGATCCGGCAAAGTTCAAGTACCCCAAATTTGCCCGGAAAAACGTCAATGATCGCTGCCGCTTCCGCAGCGTCCAGGTGGAGGGACGCTACCTCCAACTGCCCAAAATCGGGTGTATCCGGTACAAGAACAAGCCTCTGGAACTTCCTCCTGGAATCAAGCTGTTGGATGCCACGGTTCGGCGTGTGGCGGACCGCTGGGAAGTCTCCATCGTGACGGAGCAAAATATCCCCGATCCGGAACCCATCATTGGACCCATTGTGGGAGTTGATTTGGGCCTGACCACCTTTGCTACAGTTGGCACCCAAAGTGGAGAGGTAGAGCGGTACCAAGCTCCCAAACCACTCAAGAAAGCCCTTCGAAAGCTCCGGCGCTGCCAACGCCAGTTATCCCGGTCGGTTAAAGGATCGAATCGGCGAAAGAGGCGGATTCTACGAGTAGCCAAATGTTACCGAAGGGTGTTCAATATTCGGAACGATTTCCTTCATAAAACCACCTCCAAGCTGGCGAGAACCAAGACAGCTTTGGTGGTGGAAGACCTGGGCGTAGCCAACATGATCCGGAACCATAAGCTCAGCCGCTGCATTGCCGACGTGAGCTGGGGTTCTTTCCTGAACATGCTGGATTACAAAACCAGATGGTACGGCAGCGAGCTGCAACAGGTAGACCGTTTCTACCCCTCCAGCCAAATCTGCTCTGGCTGTGGTCATCGCCAGCCCATGCAGTTAAGTCAGCGGACTTACGCCTGTCCGCAATGCGGAGCGATCATGGATCGGGATGACAACGCA